>Ga0326727_10005733_pt1 | contig 35015 bp, 29 predicted proteins | sample MB2enrmetagenome_FD_207643 | JGI IMG/M metagenome (GOLD analysis project Ga0326727, IMG submission 207643) | Lab enriched peat soil microbial communities from McLean, Ithaca, NY, United States - MB29MY | ecosystem: Environmental > Terrestrial > Soil > Wetlands > Peat | place: USA: New York...
TGGTGAGGCCGTCGCCGTCGCGTTTGTCGGCGGCATCAATACGCCATTGATGACGTGAATTACGCCGTTTGTGGCATTAATATCCGCTTCGGTTACTGTCGCGTTGCCAACCTGTATTGTCGTGCCACTGACGGAGAAGGGTAAAGACAAACCGTTGAGCGTCATAAGCGTGCCACTACCGGTGAAGTTGTTCGCCAACAGCTTCGTGGGGACTACATGGTAACTCAACAACTGCGTTAGCGCCGTTGTGTTATTTTGCAAATCCGCGAGGGTGGATGCGTTAACCTTGGCAAAAGCCGCGTTGTCGGGTGCGAAGACTGTATAATTACCCGGACCGTTCAACACGTCGGTAAGGGTTTCGTTGTTCACGTTAGTCTTATTCAGCAGGTTTACTAGCGTTGTGAGGCTCTTGTTGTTCGCTAGAGTCTGTGCGATAGTCTGCTTAGGTTGTGCCGTCGCAGTCGTGGTCTGCGTTTGGGCGAAAGCGACACTCGACGCTCCGACAATAGAGAGAATCACTAAGCCCGCCGCTATCGCAAAAAAAAGCTTCTTACTGTGCATTTTTCACCTCGAAGATTGACTTGTCTTGCTCTGATTTATGATTTGACATAGGCAATAAACTTTGCTTTTTTCGGCTAGCTACTCCGCATCATCAAATATGCAACAGCCAAGAGCCATGTTACCGCCGGTAAGATCTCGAATCCCGGCAAGCCGAGGAACCCCGGCTCGCGTGGTGCGCATCTTCCATCGTCTATCGAATTAGAAAAGAAGGAATAAAGGCGCGAGTCCAGCCGAGTGCTAGACTCACCTGCGCATCCAGCAGCTAAGGAGCTTACATTCTACGCCGCAGTATCAAATATGCAACAACCAACAGCCCTGTTACCCCGTACACCGCCTCAAAGCCCGGCAAGCCGAGGAACCCGCTGCTCGTTGATGTTGTCGCAGCCGCAGTCGTCGCCGCAGTCGTCGCCGCAGTCGTCGCCACTTTAGTCGCATTCGCCGTCGCCACTTTAGTCGCATTCGCCGTCGCCACGCTGGTCGGCGCTTGCGCGAAAGCTATGCTCGACCCTCCAACGATTGAAAGAACCACTGCGATTGCTACTACAGCAGAAAAAAGCCTCTTATTGACCATTTTTCACCTCCGATATAGACCTAGATTTCGTATAGCGATGATTTCACATGGCAATAAACTTTGCTTTTCTCAATTTCCTACGCCGCAGTATCAAATATGCAACAACCAACAGCCCTGTTACCCCGTACACCGCCTCAAAGCCCGGCAAGCCAAGGAACCCTCTGCTCTTGTGATTCACGCCTTCCATCCTCTAACATATCAGAAAAGAAAGAATAAGGGCGCGAGTCAAGCAGAGCTTGACTTACAACGGATGTTGATTCAGACATTTCCGCACAAGCAGACGGCAGAACAAAAATAAAGGCGCGAGTCCAGCTGAATGCTAGACTCACCTGCGTATGCAGCTAAGGAGCTTACTTCCTGCGCCGCATCATCAAATACGCAACAACCAACAGCCCTGCTACCGCGGGGAAGATCTCAAAGCCTGGCAAGCCGAGGAACCCGCTGCTCGTTGATGTTGTCGCAGCCGCAGTCGACGTTACGGACGGAGGCACTAGTACGCTGCTGATCTCGTAAATGGCGCCGTTAGATGTGGTAATGTTCGTTCCTGTTAGCGTCGCGTTGTAAGGGCCGCCGAACGTCACCTTGGTGCCGTTGACAGTGTATGAGATCGAGTTTCCAGCGAGCGTGGTGACTGTGCCATTCTTCGTAAAGTTGGCTTTGCCTTGAATAACGTGGTTTTCGAGAATCGTCGTGAGCAACGGCGTGTTATTCTGCAAGTCGGCGATCGTCGTCGTCGTGTTGTTGAGCTTTGCGAATGCAGCGTTAGTCGGTGCGAGAAGAGTGTAGTTTGTAGTCCCGTTCAGCATCTCCGTCAGGTTGGCTTGCTTGAGGAAGCTCACCAACTGTGACAAGCTGAGCTGAGTAGTTGCCGTCTGCGTGGTCGTGGTGGTCGAAGTGGTCATCACTTGCGCGCAAGCTATACTCGACCCTCCGACAATAGAGAAAATCACTGCGATTGTCACTACAGCAGACAAGAGTTTCTTACTGAGCATTTTTCACCTCCAAAATAGTTCAAGTTCTTCTACGAGATTTGCTATTCAATAAATTTTGCGTTTTCGAGTAATCCGTCCCCGTTAGTCTCAAAACGATCCCTTTTGAGCCTCCAGCAACCTAATGCTAATTTGGGCCGGCATGGGTAATCCAGAAATCGCTTCAGCGAGACTCACTCTTAAAAGAAGCTGAAGCAATAAAATCTTTTTGGTCTGACTAGTGGCGCGACAAAAAGATCATTGCGCGCGCGAATCGCGCTAATATTGCATCCTGGCCTTTTTCCATTTGCCTCTTAAAGACGCTGTGCTGGCACAAGTTGAGTCAGTAATGCCGCTTAACGCGTGACTGCACAAATAGCATATTGTTTTATATCTGCACCGAGAAAAGAAGTGCGGAGAAGTTGACATGTCTTGGAAGGACAGAAGCCCACTGAGCAATATCCGTAGCAGGATGGATGGGCTCTTGGAGGATGAACACGACGAGTATGTAGGACCAATGACCTCAACACCGCCCGTCGACCTCGTCGACCTCCCGGGGGAAATCGTTGTTTTGGTTGATCTTCCAGGAGTTAGCAAGGACGACGTCAGGCTTGAAGGAAGCAGCGACATGGTGGAAATCACGGCGGAACGAACTTCAAAATATGAGGATGACGAGCATCTTATAAGGGAACGCGCGCCTCGCGAATATTACCGCTCCATCAAGCTCCCGACAAGCATCGATGATGCTGCCGCTCGCGCAAGCTTCTCCGACGGCGTGCTCGAAGTCCACCTGCCAAAGGTTGGAATCGCTGACAAGAATATTATTTCTATCGAGTAAGCCCTTATGGCCAAAGCGGATTGACGGCGTCAGACAGGTCTTCTCTTCATCTTGTGCTCGGTGGGGGTAACTCTCATCATGCGCCGTCACACCGAGATATGCGCTATTTAGACGATAAATATTCCTTCTGGGTACTGACGATAAGTGCAAGCCGTTTGTGATTCTCGTGAGAATTGAGGCATTTACGGTCGACAACGTCCCTCGCGTAAAAGATGGAGACGACATAACAGATTTTTTGCAGAACGCTGACCTTCGCGACGGGGACGTCGTTGTCATTGCCTCCACGATAGTCTCAAAGGCTGAAGGGCTGATGCAAAGTTTGGAGACTTTCTTCCCCAGTGAGCAGGCTCGTACAATCGCTGAACGACTTCACGAGGATCCGCGCTTCATCGAAGCCGTGCTCGGCGAAACCATTGAGACCTTGATCGAGAAACCGTTCCTCCTCGTTGTGAGCAAGTTTGGTCAGGTGTGTGTCAATGCTGGGTTGGATCGGTCAAACGTGGCCGAAGGTTTTGTTTTACTCCTCCCAGACGACCCCTCTGAAAATGCACGTCAGCTACGCGATCGAATAAAAGACCGGTTTGGCAAAAACGTGGCTGTGATCATCACGGACACCTGCGGTAGGTCTTTTCGCGAAGGACAAACCGGAGTCGGCATAGGGTTTGCCGGAATTGCTGCGATGAAGGACTGGCGCGGCGTGAAAGACCTTGAAGGGAAAGCGCTGGAAATAACGAACGAAGGTGTTGGTGACGAAATAGCCGGTCTGGCCAACCTCATGATGGGGGAGGCAGCAGGGGGTACTCCGATCGTTATCATGCGCGGTATCAGCTATGAAGATCGCGACAGTCCAGTATTTCGCTCTGAAGAAACGGACATAATAAGGCGAGCCATTCGGGATGCAAACAGACAGAGCAAAGCGTAGCCAGTGCAGCAGCGGCAATGTCTCTCTGGGCTCGTCCAGAATAAGCCGAGGTTCGGTGTGACCGATGGTTGCACGCATTCGGCACTGAAAGTCCCGCAACTTACGTCGGAGGATACAAATTTGGGGTCCACTCAGCGGTCACAACGACATCATCTAGTAGTACGAGAAGCAACCTTAGACGATTTGCAATGCATTTTGGAGCTGTACGACCAACTCTTCTCAAACACGGATCAAGCTTCAGAGAACAGAAGAGAGCTGCTCTCCGCACATTATGAGGCATTTTCGGATATCAAACGCAGCCCGGACAGCTATGTGTTTGTGGCCGAATCAGCCGGGGCTATTGTCGGAACTGCAGCGATCTCAATCATCTCTAACCTGTCACATTGTGGCAGGCCTTGGGCAGTTGTCGAGAACGTCGTGGTGGACGAACGAGCTCGAAAGTCGAGCATTGGTGCGGCATTGATGCAACACGCCATAGGTCTTGCACGAGTCCGAGGGTGTTTTCGGGTAATTCTCTCAAGCAGCATGCACAGGGAGGGTAGCCATAAGTTCTACCAGAGACTCGGGTTTGAAGCCTTTGGCTACAGTTTCAACATGCACTTTCCGCCGGCTGGAAAGACCTAAGCACAGCCCATATAGGCGCGCAGTAGTTCCACTCCGTGTCCAAGGGGCGATGATTTTGGTCTGCGCTCCAAAATACGTATTTTCACGCAAAAACGGAGCGTCCCGGCCGGGATTTGAACCCGAGTCTTGAGCTCCGCAGGCTCATAGGATATCCACTACCCCACCAGGACTCGCGTATCTCTATGTGCTTAAGGGTATAAATCGGTATTCAATCTGGGCGGTGGCGCCCTTCAACATATCTCGCTATGTCACTACCGACTTCTGATGTGGTCGAGGTGCCGCCAAGGTCAAACGTTCGCACTTTGCGTTCGCGCAGGTTGCGTTGAATAGCGTTCATAACGCCGTTCGCAGCTTGTATTTCACCAAGACTCTCAAGGAGCATTGCCCCTGCCCAAATCGTAGCAATTGGGTTGACTTTGTTGAGACCCCTATATTTTGGCGCCGACCCGTGAATTGGTTCAAACATTGACATTCCTTCAGGGTTCATGTTGCCGCCCGGAGCAAGCCCGAGTCCCCCTTGGACCATAGCTCCTAGGTCTGTTATGATATCGCCGAACAAGTTCGGAGCTACAACGACGTCAAACCATTCAGGATTCTTCACCAACCACATCGTCATTGCGTCCACAAGGTTAAAATCGGTCTTAACTTCTGGATAACGCGAGGCCATTTCGGTGAATATTTCACGCCAGAAGCCATAAATGTCCGTCATCGCATTCATCTTGTCGACGCTCGATAGGTGCTTCCCTCTTCGAGTGGCCAGCTCAAAAGCGTACCGCATCACGCGCTTGGTGCCCTCAGCTGATATTAGCCCCAGCTGATAAGCTATTTCGTCGCTATCAGAGTCGATGTCAAGGCCGAACTTTACGCTGTATAAGTTACGGATTACATCTGCATCGCGGTGGGCGCTGCCTTTCTTGACACGGCCTCCTACTCCGACATAGAGGTCTTCAGAGTTCTCGCGCACTACCACAAAATCAATATCGTCAGGGCCCTTGTCTCGAATTGGTGTCTCTACGCCTTCTAGCAGCCTAATGGGGCGGAGATTTATGTATTGATCGAAGTAGAACCTCAGTGCGAAGAGTATTCCGCGCTCGAGGACTCCTGGGGGGACGCGCGCGTCGCCGACCGAGCCGAGGTAGATAGCGCGATAGCCGCTCAGCTCTTTGAGCGCATCCTCTGACAAAAGCTCTCCCGTTGCGAGATAATGCTCTGCTCCGTACGGGTACTCTTTCCACTCGATATCGAACCCATACGTACGGCCGGCTGCTTCGAGAGTCTTTTTCCCTTCGGCGATGACCTCTGGTCCGACGCCGTCTCCAGCGATTATCGGGATTTTGTACGTCTTCATTTTGGCCTCACCTTAAGTGTTCGAGAAGCAGTGAAACAGGTCACCACGACAAATCCTTCTCAGTTTCGCGGCGCTCACTCTTTTCAAGCTGCGTGCCGCTTTTTACGTATTCGACGAGTCCGCCGGCTTCTATGATATTCTTTATAAACGGCGGAAAAGGCGTGATCGCGTACTCCTTTTTCCTCGTCTCATTGTAGATGCTGCCCTTTTCCAAATCGACGTGTAGAATATCTCCGTCCTCGATTTCGGTTGTGTCGCATTCGACGACAGGTAGTCCGATGTCTATGGCATTTCGAAAAAAGATCCGTGCGAACGAACGCGCAATCACGATGCTGACGGTATCTCGTAAAGCTAAAGGTGCGTGTTCTCGTGAGGAACCGCAGCCAAAGTTCTCCCCAGCGACGACGATGTCGCCTTTGATGACTTGGTGAGCAAAGTTGGGGCGGACGTTTTCGAACGCGTGCTTTGCGAGATCTTGTGACGAGTTGAGCACGAGATACTTGCCTGGAATGATAGCATCTGTGTCAATGTTATCGCCAAACTTCCACGCCCTACCCGTAATACCCCCTTTTGGTCGTGTCATGTTCCGTTCCTAATGCGACCTCGGATCGGTTATTTCGCCGTCGATCGCGGACGCTGCAGCAGTCGCCGGTGAACAGAGGTACACTGAAGCCTCCGGGCTTCCCTGTCTTCCGACGAAGTTTCTGTTTGAAGTGCTTAGACCCACCTCGCCGGGACCTAGTATCCCAAATGACCCGCCCATGCACGGCCCGCAACACGGGGCCTCTACGAGCGCGCCGCTGTCGGTAAAGATATCCATAAGGCCCGTTTTAAGCGCTTTCTGGTACTCGGTCCTTGAAGCCGGAATGATGATCAACCGGACTCCACGTGCCACCGTCTCGCCTTCCAGTAACTCTGCAGCTGCTTTTAGATCTTCGCACCGACCGTTTGTGCACGAGCCAATAAAGACCTGATCTATATGCTGCCCTACGACGTCCGTGACAGGGACTACGTTGTCGACTTGGTGGGGCTTTGCGACCATCGGCACCATCTCAGTCGCAGCATAGCGTCGCACAATTTTTATCGCATCATCGTCTGAGCGCAGGGTAAAGTCTCCGCCGATTGCTCGTTCTTCTAAGAACGTGGCTGTCGTTTCGTCGGGGGCGATTATACCCGTTTTTCCCCCCATCTCGATTGCCATGTTGCACACGGTCATCCTATTCGCGATGTCCATGTGCGCGACAGTGTCTCCGCGAAACTCACACGCCTTGTATGTGGCGCCGTTTATGCCGATGTCGCCAACGATAGTGAGTATCAGATCTTTGGCAGACACACGCCGTCCAAGTTTGCCATTAATATCAAACGCGAGGGTCTCTGGCACTTTGAACCAGAGCTTTCCCGAAGCGAGGGCCACCCCCATATCGGTTGAACCAACACCGGTCGCAAACGCTCCTAAGGCCCCGTACGTGCAGGTATGTGAGTCAGCGCCGATGACGAGTTCCCCTGGAAGCACGTGACCCTTTTCGACCATGACCTGGTGGCACACCCCCTCTTGCACATCATAGTTGAGGATCCCCTGTCTTTTTGCAAACTTCCGAAGCTCTAAGTGGTTGACCGCGGCGTCGATCGAGTCAGCAGGTACCTGGTGGTCAAAAAGCATAATTACTTTTGTAGGGTCCCATACCCGGTCGGTTATCTCGTAGAGAGTTTTTACTGCAAGAGGTCCTGTGATATCATGAATCATAGCGACATCTATTGCAGCTTCGACAAAGTCGCCCGCTTTCACGGCTCTTCCCACAGATTTTGAGAATATCTTTTCGGAAATGGTCTGCCCCATGCTCGATTTGCCCCTCATGGAAAAAACAACGCGTAGGCCGCTTTCATAACACGCGAAGAAAGTATAAAAAATATATCATCGCGGAAAAAGGCTGTGCGCACGGCAACCGTGCGGGATGATGCCCCGTTCTAGCAACGGGGCTTCTTACCTGCCACTGTCTTGTTGAACTTCCTACGTGCTGGTATCTCTTTTGACAAAGTTATTAAGATAGGGGCGTGTACTACGGTAAGTGCAAGGAAATATGGACGCTCTCTCCGACGACTTGGCGAGCATCTACGAGCGCCTCACCACTACAATCTCAAAAGAGGAGTTCGCGGCTAGGGTGCAGCAGAAGGTGGAGGACATGTCGGGCTTGTGTGACGAGAAGACGGCGGCCCTGCTCGTCGCCCACGAGCTCGGCATCGACACGGTCGTGCAGATCGCACAAATTGATGGACAAACGAGAACTGTCGCATTTGTTGGCAAGCTTACGCGCGTCTCACCGACACGAGAGTTCTCCCGTGACGGCGATGTAGGATACGTCGCCAATCTTGTCGTGTCGGACGCAACGGGTTCAATTCGCGTAGTTTTGTGGAATGACCTCGCACAACACGTCGAAGAGCTTCAAATTGGGCAGACTCTAAAGATTGCCGGAGTCGCGAGGGATGGGCCATATGGCATAGAAGTAAATGCGCGAGAAATTGAGGTCGATGAATCGGTCGTTAAAACTGAAATGGAGTTTCCTAAAGGCCCTGAGCGTATCGCTGGGCTCATCGCAGGGCTAAACGGGGTTGACGTAAGCGGGGTCATACTCGAGGTTGACCCGGTACGTACTTTTTCTAAGCGCGATGGTTCCGTTGGAAAGGTCACTAACGTGACGATAGGCGACGAAACGGGAAGGGTGCGCGTGACGCTTTGGGACGATATTGCTGAGAATGTGGCTGATTTTGTTTCGGGAGACGTGCTCGACATCAAAAACGGATACACCCGCGAGCGGTTCGGACGGCTTGAAGTGCACGTAGGCAATCGGGGAGCGCTCCAAAAAGGGACGGGGCATATAGAGTTCGTTGAGAAGATCATTCCTATTCGGGACGTCCAGGTGGAAATCCTATGTACCGTCGTAGGAATCATCGAAGAAGTCGGCGCTCTCCGCGAATTCACGAGAAATAACGGCAGCGCAGGAAAAGTCAGAAACGTAGTGGTGAGCGACGAGAGTGGTAAAATACGAGTCGCCCTTTGGGGCGACAAAGCGCTTGCGATCTCCGAAGAGGATACACAGAGCCAAATCACACTGCGCGATTGCATGCCGAAAAATGGACTCAACAATCAGCTCGAACTGAGTGTAGACTGGAGAAGCGGCCTTTGCTTAGCAGATAAGGTCGGCGCCCAAAAAGAGCACGCGGCCCTGCAAGAAAGTGCGGATGCTGGCATTACCGGGACCGTAATATCGTCAGCTATAGCCGTATGTGTCGACAACGGGGTCGACTACGTGACTTTTGACAAAGCGTTCGACAATCTCGCGCTCGTCGTCGGGGACGAGGTTATAGTTGTCGGTACCAAAACGAACGACAAGTTTGAGGCGAAAAGCATATCAAAACCGCCCCAGGACGTGGCTTTGCGAAAGCTCGAGACAATCAAGCGAAGGCTCAGTGAGCTTCAATGATTCATTTGATGGACAGAAATACGACAACACTTTCGCTCTGCACTCAAAAGTCTTTAGAGGGCAACAAGTGATTAGTGTTCACGACTCTTCAAAGGTTGCGAAAAAGGGGGGGTTGAGTAGATGGAAGAGGTAGAAGAAATTGATGGTTTTGGCATAGAAGACCTGCCAGGCGTAGGCCCTGCTACCGCAGAAAAGTTGAAGGAAGCTGGTTTTAACTCAGTGGAAGCAGTTGCCGTAGCATCCCCTTCGGAGTTATCAAACGCGGCGGATCTTGGTGAGGCTACCGCCTCCAAGATCATAATAGCGGCGCGCCAAGCTGCAGACATTGGCGGTTTTGAGACAGGCGACGTCATTCTTGAAAGAAGGCGACACGTAGGCAAACTTACGACCGGGAGCAAGGCATTTGACGAGTTGCTTGGCGGGGGTGTGGAGACCCAAGCAATTACCGAGCTTTACGGAGAATTCGGCTCAGGAAAGACGCAAGTTGCGCATCAGCTTGCCGTGAACGTTCAGCTCGCACGTGAAAGCGGCGGCCTTGACGGATCGTGCATACTAATTGACACCGAAAATACCTTTCGACCGGAGCGCATCAGCCAGATCGCGGCAGGTCTCGATCTCGATCTCGATGGCGTACTGAGAAACATCCACGTCGCGAGAGCCCACAATTCTAATCATCAAATACTGCTCGTCGAAGCGGCAAGCGAGCTATCAGAACAACTTAAGGCGACTGAGCGTCCCGTGAGACTTCTTATCGTAGACTCGCTAACTGCCCATTTTAGAGCTGAATATGTTGGGAGAGGTACGCTTGCAGACAGGCAGCAAAAGCTGAACAAGCACCTGCACGACCTTATGCGTTTTGGAACGTTGAATAATGCAGTCGTACTCGTCACTAATCAAGTTCAGGCAAAACCTGACGCCTTTTTTGGCGATCCAACCCGACCGATCGGTGGCCACATATTGGGGCACACTGCGACTTTCAGGTTGTATTTGAGAAAATCGAAGGGAGGCAAACGCATAGCACGCCTTGTAGACTCCCCGAACCTAGCTGAAGGTGAAGCGATATTTTCGGTGGAGTCTGAAGGAATACGCGACTAAACGAGCACAAGCTCAAGCGTTTCGCTGTCGTCCTTAGCCACCGTTGACCGTGACCTTGATCAAAGCTGTAGCGTTTGATATCGACGGCACGTTAACATTTCGCGACCGCTCACTGGAGCTGGCCGCTGTTGAATCCATTCGACAGCTAAACGTCCCTGTTGTTTTAGCGACGGGCAACATTTTGTGTTTTGCTACTGCGCTAGCGGTCACAATCGGCAACATCTCAGCCGTGATAGCTGAAAACGGAGGGATCGTTACTGACGGCAAATCAAAGATTGTCAGCGGCAATATCGATGCATGTCGCCGAGCAGCCCGAGAAATCGAAGGCAGCGGTGTGCTGGCGCTTAAAAGGATCAACTCTGGAGAACGCGTCACCGAGATTGCCTACAGCAGGGACACCTTGTCGGTCTCAGACATAGAATTATTTCGCAAGCTAGTCGCACAGTGCTGTGACGACGTTACCGTAGTTGATTCGGGGTTCGCCCTCCACATCAAGGACGCGCACGTCAATAAGGGCGTCGGCTTGGCTAAAGTTGCGGAATTATTCGACATTCCCCTCGACAAATTTGCAGCATTCGGCGATGGAGAAAATGACATAACAATGTTAGAGATGGCTGGTACGGGAATTGCCGTCGGCAACGCAGATCCTAAGGCACAAGCTGCCGCAAGTTACGTCGCCAAGCAACCGTACGGCTTAGGCGTCGTTGAAGGGCTTAGATATCTACAGTTACTGTAACTGCCTTGGCGGCCTGCGAACGCTGCGAGGTTTCGTGCTTATCGCTAATCCACTTACTATGAACACAGACTCCCGACACTCTCTCTCGTAACCCATCCATCATTACAGCTGTAAAAATGGCGATCAGAGGCTCGCAGCACGCAGTTTGCCATCAGAGTTCAAAGTACTGCTTGACGATTTTATAGGCGCAGAACTCGCCACACATAGTGCAAGTGTTTGCATCTGAGGGCGTTCGTTCTTTCCGGACCTGCGCTGCCTTCTGTGGATCTAAAGCAATCTTAAATTGTTTTGCCCAATCGAGTTCGTTGCGCGCTTCTGCCATCTTGAGGTCATCATCCCGGTCGCCAAGCTTAATCATGTCTCCGACGTGAGCCGCAATGCGAGCTGACACTACGCCGAGGCGCACGTCTTCCGGATATGGCAGCGCAAGGTGCTCTGCGGGAGTGACATAGCAGATGAAATCAGCGCCATATGAAGACGAAAGAGCAGCGCCAATCGCGGCCACGATATTATCATAGCCCGGTGCGACGTCCGTCACGAGAGGTCCGAGCATGTAGAAAGGCTTCTCGCCCGTTAAGCGCTTCTGCAGCACAACGTTGGCTTGAATCTCGTCGACCGGTATGTGTCCCGGTCCTTCTACTATCGTTTGCACGCCAAAGTCGTGTGCTTTGTCAGACAGCTCGGCATTTATGATCAACTCTTGAATCTGTGCCCTATCAGTAGAATCGTGCACGGCGCCCGCGCGCATGCCGTTTCCCATGCTGAGGGTGACCTCGTGTCGCTTGAGGATTTCCAGGAGGTAATCAAATTCGCTAAACAACGGGTTTTCTTTCTCGTTGTGCGCCATCCAGGCCGCCATAAACGCCCCCCCTCTTGAGCAGAGGCCAGCGTGCCGTCCCTGGGCCTTGAGCCTATGGAGTGTAGCCCAGTTTATCCCCGTGTGAATTGCCATAAAGTTGGTGCCGAGTTTTGCTTGTTCTTCGGTAACTCTAAAGAGGTCATCCTCTCGCATATCAACGATTGAGCCAGAATCGCGTGCTGCTTCAATAAACGCTTGATAAAGTGGTACGCTTCCGACGGAAAGGGAAGTTGCTTGGATAACCTTGCGTCTGATTTCATAGAAGTCGCCAGCGGTTGAAAGCTCCATTATGGAATCGGCGCCAGCAGCCTCAGCGACTTTTGTCTTTGCGACTTCGAGATCGACATCAGCTATGTCTGACGACGTCCCCACAGAAGCATTAACCTTCGTTTTAAGCCCCTTGCCAATACCGATTGGCTTAGTGTCCCTGTATGGGCTTACTGGAAGTACGATCCGTCCATTCGCAATTCCGCGACAGATAAACTCTGGTGTTACTCCCTCAGCAGAGGCGACGACCTTCATCTCGTCAGTGATGGTTCCTTGCTTTGCGTAATCAATTAGTGTCATGGTTCACTCCGTGTTCTTTCGGTCAGGCGATAGCGGCGGTCCGAACAATCCGTTAAGTGGCGATTACAGATTTCTTTCGCTTAAAATGTTTTGGTCACTTGTTCTTGGTCACGGTCTCATGACTACAAAGTTTGTTTTTTCATAAATATTTTTACAAAACTTTAAAAAAATATTCGTTAGATAATAGTATTGCTTCGTTTAAAAAGATTTGAGTCCTCAGATAAAAAAAATTTGATCTTTGTCAAATTTTAATGATTTGGCTCGCTATTTCTTGTACTTGCCGAGTAGTGCGTGAGCTTCGTCCCAATTGTAATCATAAATATGCATTGAATTGCCAACCGTGCACAAAGCCCCCAACTTCAATCCTGTAGGCTCCAACATCTCTTTCTTGATTAATGAAAGAAACGCATTGATGTTAGCTTCATACGCTTGAAAAACGTCCCAGCTGCGATACATAATATGGACATCAACCCTTTCGTTAGGGTGGAGGTACACCCAAATTCGTTGAAAACAAGGCTGGTCTTCGTCTTTAAGACAGTCGATTTGAGGAATCCACGTGATTGCCTGAATGCGCTTGGATCCAACCCGTTTCTTCAAAAGCTGCTCCCGTATCCAAGACAGCTGATCGATTCCGTGGCCTTCAACCAGTCGTTCTAGATAAGTGTACTCAAAGTGATGTTGATGCAGGTAGGCGCGATCGAACTGCTTTTTGTACTCCTCCACTCGTGCTTTTGTACAAAACGCATCGCCTTTGTGCCAACCAAAACTAGGCTTGTCGATTTCGATCATGCCCATGAGAATCTGGCGCGCTTTAAGTCCGTACTCGGTGTCGACAACGTTGCCAAATTCCATGATGTGCCTGACTGCTTTGTACCACGCCTCAGGGAGAGTCAGCGTCGTTATAGACATCATCTTTTTGTATCACCTAGGGTGTGTCAGATCGAGGAAGCACGCACACGCCTGCGCGTTTCAAATGTGAATCTTCAGGTGCTTCCATCACTGAGCGCGCGAAGGAAAAAAGCCTCGGGAGGGATTTGAACCCCCGACCTATTGATAACTTGCTCGGCAATGCATGTGTTCCCACATATCGATGCATCAGGCGCATTATTGCGTCCCAGTTACAAGTCAATCGCTCTTCCAGGCTGAGCCACCGAGGCGCGTAAAAGCGTTTTTATGTATGCTCCCCGATACTTATACGTTTTTAGTGCGCGGCCACGAAGGAATGAGCTGACTAACGGACGCTAACATGCCTCCTGGAGGTCTTTTGCGTCGATAAGCGCCTGGACTCCGGGCAAGACGTCCCCGGCTAAGAAATCTATACAAGCTTTACCTCCGGTCGAAACGTGTGTGATGTGTTTGTCAATGCCAATGTTCCGTGCTGCAGCGGCAATGTGCCCCCCACCCAAAATCGAGAACTTTGCTTGAGCTGCCGCTTGTAGTGTTTCATTGGTCCCAAGTGCAAATGCTTTTAGTTCGAAGACACCGGCAGGCCCATTTATTACTACGGTTCCTGCAGATTTGAGCTCAGCTGAATACGCCACAATCGTCTCGATGCCGATATCGTCTATTGGATAGGCCTTCGGTAACGCTGAAATTGGCGTCTCGAGACGCTTGCCTTTATCATTTAGTGCGACATCGAGAGGGGTTACAATTTTGCCGTCGAACTTGTCAAGCAATCTCTTGCATATTTCAAGGTAGTTTCCGTATCCCGACGACTTTATGTAATCGAGGCTTGGGGGCCCTATGTCGACTCCTGATGCCGCCAAAAAAATGTTTGCTACTAGCCCTGTGACGAGCACCTTGTCCGCGCTGCCTTTTGAAAGAACGTGCTCGATAACTTTGATGCTGTCGTCTGCTTTCGTGCCTCCAAGCATGAACAACCGCGGCCGCTGGGAAGTGGTAAGCGCCTTTGTCAGCATGTCCACCTCTCGTTCCATCAGCTTGCCAGCGCCTGACGTCAAGGTGCGCGGAAAAGCCACGATTGACGTTTGGGCGCGGTGGGCTGTGCCAAATGCGTCATTGAGGTACAGATCGCATAGCAGCGACAATTGCGTGACGAGATGCGTCTTCGTAAGATCTTCGACGGGAGCTGTGAGCATTTCTTCGGAGCTAAAACGGACGTTTTCGAGGAGCACCACGTCTCCGATCTCCATCTCTTTTACGGATTGTCGCACATTGCGCCCATAAATATCGTCGACATACGTTACGTCCTTTCCAATGAGCGAGGAGAGCTTTTCGGCATGCCGCTCCATTGTGGTGAAATCTCGCTTTCCGGGCCGTGATTGATGTGCGAGCAGCACGGCCTTTGCATCTTCCAAAGCCGCAATCGTGGGGACGTGGCCGCGAAAACGCACGTCATCCAGAATCTCTCCGTTGGGGCCGATTGGTGAATTCAAATCAACGCGCACTAGAACCACTCGCCCATGCGTGTCGAGATCATCAATCGTAAAAAATGGCGGCATAGCCAAGCTTATGTCGAAATGTACGATATAAACGTATCTAATTGTGGCTAAAAAAGCCTCTGCGAGAGTTTTGCACCCGTTGCGAAGCTAACGTTGGCAGTGATACGCAGGCGCCACGGTGGAAGATGTCGACCGCGGCGAAGATCTGCGTGCCGCAGTATTGATCGGAGATCAGGACTACGCTCGGCAGAGCTAGTCGTAAATCTCCAATCCACGGTATAGCGGGCTGTTGTGCTACGCCGATTATCCACTCGGGCTTGACCGGTTCCAAAGGTGGCGTTCCACCTAAGAGCAGCGGTTGATCATATTCCTGGTTGTTGTCGCCTTTAGTGATGTATCCGGCGTTAGCAGCCGTTTGATTGTTTGGCAGACGGTCGCCGGCGTTTACCCAATACATTGCTCGGTGTATGATTGGCGTCGCATTCATATCGCCATTTGGCCTGTAGACTATGACATCGCCGTAGTTGCCGAAGTTCTGATAATTAATGGCTTTTCCCTCATTGTAAGTGACGATTTGGACTCTATCCGTCATTCGGGTAAGCACGACGTCGCCAATATTTATGTGGGGCTCCATGCTTCCTGATTCGACGGCTACGAGAGGAGTGACAGACCCTGTGTACGCCCAAACGATCGATATCACTAAGGCGACGACTAACAGTGCAACTAATATATCACGTAGAAGCGCTAACCAATAATTATCAGTCTTCCAGAATCTCTCTGCACGTTCTCTGGTTTGATCCGGCATGTATTTCTGCCAAGCAAGTGTAAAATGCGGTACCAAGCTGGCTGACGTTACGACCATAGTTATAGTTGACGCTTTATATAATCTGCCGAAACGTGCTCGGGAACCGGCGCTATTATCGCTCAGGCAGGCAGCTTCCAGCGTGGAGAACAGGCAAGAGGACGGATTTCGCCACGTTCGTATTTGTTCACAATCTTGCATAAAGGTCCCACAAATCACACACTGCTATGATCCGAACCGACATAATTCAAAAGCTCACTGAAAGCGGCTTCCTCATCACGCAAGAAGCGGTGGTGACGATTCAAGAGACTGATATGCCCTTAGACCTAGTCAATGAGATTTTGGAACACGTTGATGAATCTGTCGTCGTCATCGATCAGTCTCACGTCACGGCGGCAAAAGCATCGCTTAACTCTCAGAAAAAAGTTGTGAGGTCGTTAGCTTTTCTTACTCAAACCGACGATGAATCCGCCGACGTGCTGGCAACGGCTGAAGTAGGCGGGACGGACGTGGCAAATAGGCATCTCCAACCCCGTCGGAAGCCACGGCCGATAGCAGTTCTTGCTGACATTACCGAGAGTTCCACGTGTGTTGGCACATTCGAGGAATTCGTGCGTTATTTCAGAAATAGGTATGATCGCCTCAGCGAAATCATAAGGAAGCGGCTGAACTCCCGACCCATAGAGAGCTTGACCTATTGGAACCGAGGGCGCGAAGGGTGGTTCGACGATGAGCGCGGGACGGGTGGAAAAATCTCCATCATTGGCCTGGTGAACGAGACGCGCGACACGCCAAACGGTCATCGAGTGCTTGAGCTTGAGGACCCCACAGGATACTTTAGTGGTATTGCGTTAAAAAACAAAGGTGCCTATGACGCTGCTCTGCAAGTGGTGCTGGACGAGGTGATTGGCATCACTGGGTCTCTCTCGTCGGACGGAAAAGTACTGTTTATCGACAGCATTACGTGGCCCGATATCCCTCCGCAGCACCAACCTACGCACGCAGAAAAGGATGTGCACGTAGCGCTGACCTCAGACATTCACATTGGCAGCAAGACCTTCTTGACAAACGCGTGGAAGGATTTTGCCGAGTGGGTAGCGTCGAACGAAGACGAAAGAGCGCAAAAGATTGCCTACGTGATCGTGGCCGGTGACGTCGTAGATGGCATCGGGGTGTTTCCAAATCAAGAGGACGAGTTAGCTATCGACGATATCGACGACCAATATGCTGCGGCAGCGTCCCTGTTTGAAATGTTGCCGTCGAACATCTCCATCATAGTCGCACCTGGAAACCACGATGCGGTACGTCAAGCAGAGCCGCAGCCTGCGCTTTCAAGCGATTATGCAAAAAGCTTCAGTAACAATGTCACGTGTATCGGAAATCCCTCGTTGATTGAGCTATGCGGCGTAAAAATACTCATATACCACGGCAGGGCCTTGGATGACATCATCGCAGCGATTCCCGGTTGCTCTTATGGCAACCCGGATGGCGCCATGAGAGAGATGCTTAAGAGACGACATCTTTCCCCAGTATATGGGAATAGGGTTTCTATAGCCCCCGAGAGCACCGATCACTTCATCATCGACAGCATACCCGACATTCTTCATTGCGGGCACGTGCACACCATAGGCGCGTCGCACTACAGGGGGGTCACGGTCGTCAACTCAGGTGCGTGGCAAGATCAAACGAAGTACCAAAGATCGCAAAACATCTATCCGAGACCGGGGATCATGCCGGTGTGTAATCTTGGGTCGATGGAGACAACATTTGTGAATTTTCTAGAACATAATGGGCACTAATTCCGGCTGAAAGAAGATGGCAACTGCGGTTGATTTCGACGTCGCGCAGCGTTGATGGCCGTTCGATCTTCTCACAAGAGGAGAACGTGGTTGCTAGGGTTTCGCAATGCCTAAAACTACTAATGAAATTAGCGGGACCTTTTGCCTCGGTGTGCCCCTGTAGCAGCTTGTCCTGAACCTCAGCTCACGCTCGTGGCGGCCATCAAATCATCCATCGAATATAACCCAGGCGGCTGCTTTATGATAAAGCGTGTAGCCAGCATCGCGCCGCTGGCAAATGCCTGTCTGCTGTGGGCCCTATGGTTAATCTCCAACCGCTCGCCGTCGCCAATGAACAACACAGAGTGATCGCCGACGATATCCCCGGCGCGTATGGAGTACGATCCTATCGCACGCGAACGATCAACGCCTTTAATGATATCAATCGCTTTGACCGCTGTTCCGCTCGGCGCATCAATTTTGTGCTTATGGTGGGCCTCTATAAGCTCAACAGCGTACGCCGCGCTTGGAAGGCTCTCTGAGGCCGTTTTCACCAACTGAAAAAAGACGTTGACACCTATCGAAAAATTAGGCGAAATTATTGCCGCAACCTGGCCGTTGACTGCTTCTTTCGCTTCTGCGCGCTGTTCTGCGGTGAATCCAGTAGTTCCTACGACGAGTCTCACTCCAGCGCCTGCGGCAGCTTTGATGATTTCGACCGATGAAGCAGCTACCGTAAAGTCAATTAAAACGTCTGGCTTAACGGTTTTGAGCGTATTCGCAAGCTTACCCGCGTCCATCACGTTAGGGTTGCACATCTGTTTGTCAAACGCCGCGACAAGCACCATGTCCGAAGCTTGCGTCACGTTGTCAATGATCAAACGTCCCATTCGGCCACACGCGCCTGTCACTGCAACCGCTATCTTGTCGTGTGTTGTCATGTCGCTCCGCCACCTATGAATGCGCCGCGCATCTAATCTGCGTAGGCTGCAAGTGTCTCCTTTAGTTTAGCGGCGTTTGGCTCTGTCATCATGGTTAGAGGCAATCTGAGCGGTCCGCCCGCAAGCCCGAGTAAGTCACACGCTTTTTTGATAGGAATGGGGTTGGTTTCGATGAATAGCGCCTTGAAAAGTGGAGCAAGCTGATAATGGACGTCGCGCGCTTTTGCAAAGTTGCCTTCGAGACATAACTGTGCGAGTTGCCCCATTTGCTTCGGAAGGATATCTGCTGTGACTGAGATGACTCCGGTCGCCCCGAGGGCCATCATAGGAAGTGTCAATCCGTCGTCTCCCGAAAGAACGGAAAACTCAAGGCCACGGGTAATCTCAATGATATTTGAGATCTGGGTGAAGTTCGCGCTTGCCTCCTTCACGCCCGCAACGTTACTGTACTCGTGTGCCACAGTGCTGATCGTCTCCGGCTCCATGTTGATGCCGGTACGTCCTGGAATGTTGTACAAGATGAGAGGGATCTCACACGCCTGTGCAACGGCGCCAAAGTGTTCAATCAGCCCGCTTTTCATCGGTTTGTTGTAGTACGGGACGATCACTAGGGCCGCATCAGCGCCGGCGTCTTGCGCATACCGGGTCAGCTCAACTGCCTCTGCGGTGTTGTTTGATCCTGTCCCTGCGATAACGGGAACGTTCGCAGCGTCTACGGTAAGTTCAATCAGTCTCTTATGCTCGTCAGACGTTAGCGTCGCGGATTCACCAGTACTGCCGCAAGGCACCAGCCCTGCGACGCCCCCCTTCTCAAGATAGGCGATGTTAGCACGCATCCCCTCTACGTCGATTTCATCTTCGTCGGTAAATGGCGTGACCATCGCAGGGTACACGCCCTTGAATCTCATGGTTTTCTCCTGCTGCCGATATCGACCTTGTGCGTTATATATCCGGCAACTCTGTTCCTAATGTTCTTGCTCTCAATGTTCGTGTATTCCGACACGAGCAACTTATTCTTCTCATAATCAGAGCTGAATGTCTCCCGATATCCTCGGAGTAGCTCCTCTGATATGCTTTTGATGTACGTGGGTCTGATGCTTCCCGTTAAATCACCTCCGTGTTCCTTTTTTAGCCGGAGCCATTACTTGATCACCTCAGCGCCGATGAAATCTTGACAACTGTATCGGCCACTTGTTGCGCTGAGTGGCCGAGAATGAGGACCATAGCTTCAGTGCCCACGCTCCCGCGGTCGTATATGACGTCGGGCACGCCCGTGCCCTGTGTCAAGCTTCTCTCGATAGCGTGCGCAACACCCCATTCGATCGTACTCGCAGCTTCCGCCTCCTGCCGTCTCTCGAAGCACCGGGTTGCGAGGTTGAGCTCTTGGCACGCGTGAATCACCTCGTCTGAGTACCGCAAGTTTATCGCGCTTTTCACATCAGCATCGTGGTTCAAGGCGGCTAGTATGGCCCCCCCTACGTGACGACTTGCGCCAAAGGTCACGCAGCCAACAGGCGTGATAGTCTCTCCGACTTTCACGATTCGTCCCTTGACCGCAGCCACGTCTGCTAGGTTCTTTGCGCCCGAAATTGCCATCGCTAAGTTGCTTCCGACCTCAGGTATAAGGTTTAGGTTTATAGCCTTAATGGTGCGCAGCCCCGCCTCGACGTCGAGTAACGTCAAGTACCGCTCGGCCCTGTGTAGCGTTGTCGCAAACTGATTCACGGCGCCGGGGCCAGAGCCTACGCGCTCGCTGTTTCTTATGGCGTCGGTGACGAACGTCTTTGCCATTAGAGCACTCTGGTTTATGGGGTACCCTTTAGCAAGGAAAACGGCCATAGCTGCCGCAAAGGTGCATCCTGCCCCGTGCGTTCCCCCTCCAATCAGCTTGCCTCTGAGCAGCTGAAAACTGCCGTCATACAGCACGTCGGTCCCGCTCAAATGGCCTCCTGTGACAATAACCGATTTCGGGCCGAGAGCATAGATTTCGCAGGCGGCACGCTTCATATCATCGAGATTGTGTATAGCGATGCCTGAAATGGCTTCTGCCTCTCGTGTGTTTGGGGTTATGACTGCTGTTTCGGGCAGCAGTCGCGCAAGGACGTCTCTAGGCTCCTCTATTACTAACCGCCCGCCCGCTTCGGCGACCATAACTGGATCAACCACGATCGGAACCTGATGCTGCGAAAGCACATCAGCTATCGCTTCTCCGATCTCGACGGTCGCAAGCATTCCCGTCTTGACGCATCGGATGTCAATGTCGGTGAAAACAGCATTCAATTGAGCGACGACGGCGTCGACGGGCAGATGGTACACATCTTGAACGCCAAGAGTGTTTTGTGCGGTAACGGCTGTTATGACGGAGGTTCCGTGCACGCCGAGAGCAGCAAAGGTGCGCGTGTCGGCCTGTACCCCGGCTCCGCCTCCTGAGTCCGATCCTGCGACTGTCATGACCGAGAGCATCTACAGTGGTAATAGATTAAGATTTATATATTTCTAATCCAAATCATTTTTATCGCGATAAAAATGAAAAATGGGGCTCAGAAACGCTTTTTTATGTCTGAGGAGGCATCTCCAGTGGAAAACAAGGGGGCGGTTGCAGTCGGGTCAGAAAAGGTGCTACGGCCACGCGATAAAACGTTGGCAAAGATCTGGGATGAAAATTACGCTTTGCACCGCTCTTGGTGGAAAGGTCCGTACGACATCTATCCGGTGCTGCGACAGGTCGCGCAAGGCGCTTACGTGCTTGACGTCGGCTGCGGCACTGGGAGGTACCTCGTTGCGCTTCATAGGAACGGTTTCAGGGCGGTCGGGGCGGACCTTTCGAGAGAGGCACTGGTGCTGCTCGACCCTCGATACGCGCGTGTCCTTTCGGACGTTCGTCAGCTTCCCTTTTCGGACCGAAGCTTCGACGCTGTCACGTGTTATGGGGTGCTCGGGCATCTCACCGGAACTGGGAGAAAGAAGACAGTAGGGGAACTATTTCGGGTTTTAAGAGATCACGGTGTGGCGTTTGTCGAAGTCCTTGGACGTCGCGACTTGCGCTACGGCCACGGTGAAAATGTTACAGGGGATACCTTCATTCGAGGGGGAATCCCACATCATCATTTCTCGCGTTCGGAGCTCTCCGAGCTCTTTCACTCGCAAGGGTTTGCTGTGCAGATGTTAGATGAAAGAGTTAGCCAAAAAGAGTACAACGGCGCGAAACACACGAGGCATCGAATTATGATGGTGGCGGAGAAGCTTCGAACATCTTCCGCTGATTGCTTTTGACGACGGACGAAAAGGCGAGGAGGTCGCTTCGAAAGGTGACTTTGACTTGACTTCGGCCGGCGGCCACTGTGAGCGCAAAAAGGGTATCCTCTTGTGGCCCTTCAGCTGGCAGGCTTCGTTGCCTCCTTGGAAAACAAAGGATGTAGCTTACACCTTCTTGAATTGCGCCCTCGCCATAAAGATGTAGCCCTCCGTCAACAGAGAGAGCTGTCTGGAGAACTCGACCGAGCGCGCGTCGCCCCGATCTGCAAACCCGATGCGCTATTCTTCTTCACAAAGAATCCGCCGCATGCGTTCAATGAATACATGCTCATCAAATTTGTTCGCATTCTTCTTGCAGGCTTTTTCATAGCGTTGCGGTTCTTCCGAAACACACTGTAACGCTTTTTTCAAGGATTCTGGATGTGGATCCACCAAGAAGCCTGTGACACCGTCGATAACAGTCTCTCTTAGCGCGCCTTCGTTTACTCCGACTACGGCTTTTCCGCTGGCTTGTGCTTCGACAGGAACCAAGCCAAAATCCTCGTCAATAGGCGTATATACAACCCCTTTGCAGGTTGCATACAGCTCCAATAAGCGCTCTTGTGGGATTGTTCCGAGAATCTGCACGTTTGGAGGCAGATCCGCGAACAGTTTGTGATACGCGACGAGTCCTTTGTCGCGACGTGCATATCCGCCCACAATTAATAGATCTTCATCGGGCAAGCTTTTGAAGGCTTCTATTTGCAGCTCGACTCTTTTTTCAGGGTATAATCTATTTACTGACAACCAGAAATCACCGAACGCTTTAGTGTAGTAGCGATCTGTTGGCACGGGTGGGTAAATTACTGTCGAGTCCCTGTTGTAGTACAATGCTATCCGCTTCTGAACGGTGCGGCTTAATGTGAGTATTTTGCTGACCTGTCGGATAGCGCGCCTGTCAAAATAACTATGCGCGGTCGTCCAGCTCCACGCTACTGCTTTCTTGGCCAAATTTGATTGACGGGCGATGTTGAAGCTTTTCAAGTCATAAAAATCCCTCCGAGGAGTATAGCAGTAACAAATGCTGGGTTTGTGCCTGTAGGCCGCGTAGAGTGACCAGAATCCGCTTAAAAGGTACTTGTCAAATCCCGGAAAACGGACTCGTCTGAACAAAAAGCTTGATTTGATTGGACCTATTGGGGCCCGGTCATCAATCCGACCTAAGTCATAAATGCTATCATGTTCGATGCCCAATTCTCGGATGACTTCTGCGTCGACATTCGCTGCCGCGATTCGCGCGTCAAATGCCTTCGCTATCGTCGCTACTACTTTTTCTCCGCCACCTAGCACGTCGAGTGAGTCGTGAAAGATTAGTAGTTGCGAATCTGAGTTCACCAGTATTTCTGAATTCTTGTTCATGACCTTGGAGCGGTGACAGCTTGAGGTGTTTTGTGCACCCGCTCTTTGATAGTGATCATTTTGCAGCCCGCTATATAGCTGGATTAAGCTCAATTCACTAAAAGAGACTGAGAGCGCCAGCTTGTGGTCCGTTAGGAGAGAGTAGACCTGTCGTAAGGTAAATATGTTAGCATTTCGCCGGAACCATGCCTGATGCAATAACTATGGCCCGGTGATCGTTTCTTCGTTGAGCCGTTCGGAGCGTGTGACGCCCACATTGACTTGAGAAAAAGCAGCTGTATTGCAGCGTAGGGGGGTGTTAATGTTCCGATTTCGGGACTTTAGTTTGCATTCGAGAGGTAAAGGGCCAAAATCCCTCACTTTTAGCCCTTAGGTTACCGCTGCGTTTCTGCCACTTCTTGGCAAACCGCTAGCAATTCAGCACCGGCCTTTGTCCACGAGAATTTCTGTGCTTGTGCTATGCTTTTTCGGCTCATCTCTCTTTTTAATTCGTCGTCGTCGAGCACAGTGCGTATCGCGCGTGCGAGCGCTTCGACGTTATACGGGTCGACGAGAAGGCCTGCTTCACCGACCACTTCTGGTAAGGAGGAGACATTCGAAGCAATAACCGGACACCCGCACGCCATCGCCTCAAGGACGGGGAGTCCAAACCCCTCGTAGAGCGACGGATAAACGAAGACGTCTGCCTCCTCGTAGAGCGACAGCACCTCTGAGTCGGTCAAGTAGCCGGCTAGTTTTATGTTTAATCCCTCATTGCGGCTTCGCATGTCGCGCAAGGTCGACTCGAATTCGGGGACATCTTTTCGTAAATAACCCACGATTATCAATTCTGCGTCGCTGCTTGGGTTATCTCTGTGAACGAGTTCAAACGCTTCTATCAATCGCAGATGGTTTTTGCGAGGGGAGACGTCAGAAACCACTAAGATCTTTTTGCTGCCGAAGCTGACGCGAGGAGTTTTGGGACTTATAAAGGAACCTAGATAAATTACTGTAATCTTGTCCGCCGACAAGCTCCAATAGCTGATGGCATCTTGTTTCGTGGATTCGGAGTCTGCCACATATTTTGCGGGGACGTCGGAGAACTGGCTCTTCCACATGTCGTAAAGCCTTGTTGTCCTTGCTGAGTCCACGTTATCTTCAGGAAATACATAGATGGTAAAGTCGTGCAAAATCTGAATCCAATTTGACTTGGGCAAAACGCCATACCTGATCAGAAGCGCGAATAAGCATAGCGGTTGCAAAGGATCGAACACGGCCCAGGGCTCGGCGAAAAGAAGGAAGACGTCGCTGTTCTTATATAGCTTAATAGTTCTCAACAGAGCCCACGGAAGCAGGAATGAGCGTGCTGTGAAAAGAGAAACTTTTCTCTCTCTCAAAAGAGATGGGCTTACAAAATCTAGGCCTTTGTGGGCTATAATCGAAATTGACTCTACGCTATTTGCCTCGCAGAGCTTTGAGATCAACTCCTCTGCGGCCCTCGGAATCCCATCTTTGTATTTTGGAAAAGGTGCTACAGCGGTAATCTTCATGGATTCACAGCGGTTTTGCACAGCCAGTTTACGCCGTAAGTGTTGCGAATTGGTGTCTAAAAGCTTTACTGTCAGCAGGATAAGAGGAGTCGATGCAAATCCGCGTGCTACGACTCTCTCGCAGTATTTACAAAACCGGGGTACGCATAACCAATCATATCAACACATAGATGGACACGAGTCCAACTTCACGTAACCCGCAAGAGAATGTGGCTACGAAACGGACGGCCCTTGTGTTTCTAGAGCACGAGTTCTAAAGTGCGATAATACTCCTGAGGTTGCACAATGAGGGATGCGACAATGCGAAACGTCTCTCTCTTCATAGCTAGTTTTCTAAGAGCCGGGCAGGGCTTTCGATCGTGATACTCCCATAAGTGCGTGTGTCGTTGTTACCTGAATTTGTGATCCGTTCTTATGAGTTGACCTGCCTCGTTGTTCCACCTTAAATGGTTGCCGAATCGCTATAGCCTCGTATTCCTCGACTAATCTAGGGGATGCAAATTTAACAGAGCGTGTTCACTGGCATTTATAAGCCTGACAACACGTAAGTTACCGCATCTAATCAATAACCCCGTGTTTAGCTGAGATACTTCGGACGAGAGTGAAGGCAGCTTAAAAGATAAAAGCAACCCGTGCCAAGAGGTGATGGGCGGCAATATGCACACTCACTCGATGGACGCAACCTGATATTCTGGCGAAAAACATGAGCACTGCAAGAACAATAGCAAGAAGCTCCACTCTTTTGCTTATTGGGCAGATCGTTAGCTTGGGTCTTGCAGCTGTCTACGGGATTGAACTCGCTCGATATCTCGGTGTCACAGGCTTTGGATTACTAAGCACTGCAATCGCATTCACGGCTGTTTTTGCTCCCTTCACTAGTCTAGGGCTCACCACGTTAGCTACCAGAGAGGTTGCGCGAGACAAATCCTTAGCCGGTAAGTATCTAGGCAATTTGATCATCATCGAGATCGCGTTGGCAAGCGGTGCGGTCTGCTTGATTGCTCTTGTAGCGTACGTCTTACGATATCCTCAAGAAACAATCATCCTGATTTATATTTTAGCTCTTTCCGTGGTCTGTGCAGGTTTCACCGGTGTTTTCCAGTCACTATTTCAAGCCTTCGAGAGGATGGAATACCAGGCGATAGGGATGATCTTAAACGCTGTTGCTATTTTCGTCATTGTCATATGGGGAATCACTGCAGGATCGGGTGTCGTTTGGTTCGCATTTGCGTACTTCGTAAGCAGCTTGGCTGTTACGATTTATAGCGTGACAGCCTATAGTAAGAATTTCAGTCTGCCTCACATTGAGATTGATTTGAAGTTTTGGAAGAGAATACTTCCAGAGGCGCTGCCATTTGCCTTAAGCGGACTGTTTACTACGATTTATTTTTACATCGATTCAGTCCTCTTGTCGGTGATGAAAGGAGCTGAAGCGGTTGGCTTGTACAATGCTCCCTATCGATTGATCATGGTCCTACTCTTTATCCCAACGGTACTCAGTACAGCGGTATTTCCGGCAATGTCGCGCCTTCACGCAACTGCAAACGACAGTTTCAGGCTGATTTATAAAAGATATTTCAAGTACATGGCTATTGTCTCCGTTCCCCTCGGTATAGGAACAACACTGCTTGCTGGCCAAATTATCACGTTTATCTTCGGTGTCGCATATGGCAACTCCGCAATAGCGCTTCAAATACTTATCTGGGCCACAGTTTTCATATTCCTAACCGCAGCCTTTCTGCGACTGTTTGAGGCTTCAAACAGGCAAATGATAGTGACAAAAATTACGGCCGTCGGCATGGTCGAAAATGCGACACTGGACGTACTACTGATACCGCGATTCAGTTACGTTGGTGCCAGCATCGCGACTGTCGCTACTGAGCTAACGGTTTTATTGCTCGGTGTTTTCGTAAGTTCCAGGATCACATACTCGCTCTCCAAAAAGGACGTAGCAAATTTGCTCAAGATCGGTGCGGCGAGTTTATTGATGGGCTTCTTTATTGTTTACCTAGGGAACTTTAATCTACTGTCAGTTTTTCCTGCGGTACTGTTGTATTTCACAATGCTATACCTCTTACGCGTGGTCGATGAAGAGGATATTGCGCTGTTCCGGAACATCCTGCGAGGAGGCTAAGTTTGAAAAACTTGAGCTGGCTTAAACATAAGAAGAACACTCAAACATAGGAAGAACCCTGCTAGAATCAGAATGAATCTGACAGCATACAGAACAGCATACAGTTTGCCCCTTTAGAAGCAAGATCTCGACCGATTTGTCCGTCAAATGTCCCTTCTCGTGCTCATCCACATAATCATCTCAACCAAGCGAATAAACGGGCCTCTTGCCGCGCTGCTCGAATGGGGCTTTTCAGTGCTCTAGAGAGTTACCCAGAGCTGCGAGCGCAATCAAACTCCAAAGCGTGTTTTTCGCGCGCGTTTTTCGCACGCAGCCTCGCGAGGCCTTGTTTAGCAAGCTAGTCGTAAAACTTCGTTGACTGCGATAGTTTTGAGACTCAGCTAGCTCTGGCCTTTCTTCATTGTCGTGCCACTGCCCATGCGCCACAAAACTTAGAAGCCAAATGTACTCGGCGAGGCGTGGGCTGCAGAAAGCCACGAGTATCGATAACAGGAAGACGCTGGGGACCACAACCCTTGAAGGGTACTCAAGCGGACTTCGCGAATGGGTGTGGTTGCATCAATCAGCCGAACGTTGTAGGATGCGTACACCCACGCTAGAGTGAGCGCAAACCCTGCGCAAGCGATGTTTGAGGCATAAAACGCGACGGGAAGCCGGAGTTCTGAGCGCTGACCACAATCTCGGTAGGGAATGGGACGAAAACAATGAACAGCAAGAAGACGAAATTCAGCCAAACTAGCGTTTTATCATAGCGCTTAATCTTGTCAAACACCCTGTGGTGTGCGGTCCAGAACGCTCCGACGACGAGGAAACTGATTATAAACGTCTCGAACTGGCTCGACAAACCCTGAAGCAGTTTTTAACCGCCTCTGGTCCGAGGTTTTGGGGCAACCCAGGGAGAGGGAATGTGAAAACGAGCAACTTCCTAGCGACGGCGAAGATAGCATCACTGAAGGTATCCAATCGCCAGAACCGCGTGTCGCGATCAGCATCCATATCGGGCCGCATATGTTCTTAATTCGTGGGCTTCGTAAAAGCGTTACCGATATGGCCCACGCTATGGAAAATAATCGCCCTGGTTGTAGGTCGTTCAAACGTCCAGAGCTCGTGTGCCTGCAGAACGTCGGTCAAGCACAAGAACGCCAAAGATCAAGTGCAGCCCAGGTCGCTGAGCTCGGGCAGGCAATCTTAAGCAAACTATCGTGGATTTCTAGGGTCAATAACAGCTGCAAAAACACGCTGTGGAAATATGCTTTTTTCCGTTCTGAGCTATCTGCTTAGCAGCCGCTTAAGCAAGTCTGCAATCTCCTGCGTGCTCAACGTTTAATCCGAATGTTTCACAACGTCTTCCGAGTAACAGGACGGACACGTCGGGTTTTTGCCCATCGCTTTGAATGGCTTCCCGCAGTTGTTGCAGTGATACTTCACAAACCAGCTCGTTTCCATAGTAATTACCGGGCCACCGCCTGAGCACATGTTTTTTCCCCAAATCCTTAGTGGTTTTTGAAGTCGATAAACATTCCTACGTTTTTTGAGAGCTGGGGAGCAATTGGCGGGGAGAAATAATTTCAAAACCGGGCTTACCAGATGGGTTATTGTTCCGATCATCGATGCGCACTGCCAACTCTGTGGGTTCGAACTTGGCAAGGGATGACACTGATTGCAAGCTGTGAAGTCTGCAGCCCTCCTCCCTCCGATTAAAACTGCGCAGCCAAACTCAGGGGTTGCGTTTAAGAACCCCCGTGCTGGGACTTACTGCCTAGCGAGCTTAGAACGTCGCACATCTCGCGGATCGATCATAGCAGCAGCTAGCATAAATACCCAGGGCTGAACGGGCAGACGGCGCGCTTTTTAAGGTGGGCACATTCCTGCTTCTCGGCTGTAATACGATAATCGCCTCGTCTATTATCTTGGCAACTGTAAGCGTACTTAAAAGAGGCTTCGACAATCGAACTAAATAGAAATGTTTAACAATGGGTATCGTGCGATACTCTATTACGCTCTTAGACCCAAAAAAGAGAAGCCCGAGCCGGCTTAGGCTCGGGGACTGTGCTGCAGATCCGCGCTCTGTTGGAGCAAAGGTGATAACAGAGTGCAGGTCTGCAACCCCTGTCTATGATCTGCCTTTTATTTTCTAGGTGCTATCACTTTAATTTTACGGTCAGACTTTCGCGAATTGCTTTCGCGTCTGCTGGGCTGGGCTATCGGGTAGATGATAAATGATGCGACCAGGACGCTCAGCCTAAGCCTGAAAACAGCCTACCTCGCGGTTTCACGGGATGTGCTGCTAGAGGCAATGGCACTCACGTTAAGCTGCAACCGATTGCTTTTGCACCTCTCCCCGATAAGAAAGACGCAGTCGCTTCGCACGATTACCGTAAAAACTGTTTGCAGAAAGCGTTGGTGTTGAGTCCTCTTTTAGCTGTTACAAACATAAAATATAGGCTCACAGGATTCACATCGAAGTGCGCAGCTGGGTGGCAGCCATAATTGCGCTGATAATTATTATCGTAATCGTTATTGCGGCAGTTTTCGAACTAGGGTTGCTAAACACGTCCACTCCCACTTCAAACGCGTCATTTAACGCCAGCATAAACGCGACGGGGTTCACAACGGCACAGCCCTCTGTAACTCCGACGCCGACCGCGACGCCCATCCCAACCCCTTCAGGACAGCAGATAGTCGTGGGGCAGGGCGAGCAATTCCCGATAGCGCTGCTCGCAAATGCGTCGACTGGGTATCACTGGCAGCCAACGTTCGACACAGGCGCTCTTGCTCTGCAAAGCCAAACCTTCGCGAGTACCGCTACCAGCACCCCACTCCCTGGTGCAGGAGGGACTGAGGTGTTTACGTTCCAAGCACTAAGAGCGGGGACGACCAGCATCACGTTTGATTACGTTAGCTCGACGGGAGCGGTGACGCAGAGCACAAGGTATACCGTCGTCGTACGCTGAGCTCAACAGCAAATCGCTACTGGCGCTGAGAGCCGTGAGCGAGTAAACCTTGCAGTAAGCGTCCAGACGCGCTTGCTACGGCGCGAATTCACGAATGCAAACTAAGACCCCGCGCGCGGGGACGCCCTCGCGTGCCATTATCGCCTGCCGTCGATACGTAACGCGTTAACTGCGAGGCTTATCCCCATGTCACCGACCCCGACGGCAAGCCAGAGGGTGATGGCTCCCGGAAAGGCGAGCACCGCAAAAGACGAGCCTTTATTTTGGTGGTGAAGCCCCGTGGCGGTTGTACGACTCTCCTTCAACGAATGGGCGTAAATATCGCTAGCGTGCAAAGAACGCCGCTGAAAATAGCCAAGTAGCTGAAATCGGCGCTCAGCAATCTTTAGAAGCACGCTTATCGCAGGAAAGGCGAGGGCAACAATGACAGCTATGAGCGCGTAGATGCTGTAGTAAATCCACCCTTTCAGGAGCTGCAATGCGATCTACGCTCCGATCACGGCCGGGATGAAGAGACGAAAGCTGAGGTTTATCGGTCGGCGCGTACCTGCGGAGGAACAAGGTAGATACCGTCAGCCCGGATGGGAGAGCTCAAATAGAAGGGAAGAGCCGTGCTCCGTCGCTCAAACGCCGGGCAGGACGCCGGACAGTGTGATGAGCAGCGGCACCAACGCCAAGCACCCGATAAAGATGCAGAAATAGCCGAAGTTTATCCGCTCTGCCACTTTCAGGAGCGTGCTTATGGTTAATAACGAAAAGCAGAATGCGATGACGATGGCGATAAGAGCGTAAACGGTGAAGTACGACCCGCTTTTTATAACGGTAAGCCCTATTTCAGCCCCGATCACGGCAGGGATGTACATCAAAAAGCTTAAATTGAGCGCGTCCTGTGCGGAATAACGACGCAAGAGGAGCGCTGACACGGTCAGTCCTGAGCGACTGAAGCCTGGGAGTATTGCCACGCCTTGCAAGATCCCAGCGATGATGGCATCCATTGGTGAGAGCGACCTGTTTCGTGTGCCGACTCTCTGCCGCGCGTGCAGTTGCAGCAGCCCGGTGCCGATGAGGAGCGCGCCGATAAACGCGATGGCGTAACTCCCCGTCAGCTGTAGCTTTGTCAGGCCAAAGACGAGCAATGGGGCACCAACGAGCGCGGTAGCAAACGTCGCGATGATGAGAAACGTCGTCAGTCGGTTGTACCCGCTCGGGTGGCGAACGTCTCGCACATACGTGGGCAAGTTGCCCAACAGTTTGAGGATATCGCTTCGGTAAAACAGCGCGACGGCGAACAACGACCCGATATGCAACCAGATGGCGTAGTAAACCGCTTCGGTGAGGCTCATATTGTAGAAGCTCACCATGACCACGGACATCATCGCCTTGCTGCTGATCGGAAGCCACTCCGTTATGCCCTGTATGATGCCGAGGACGATTGACTGTATAAGTTGTGAAATATCCATGTGATCTTGTAGCGCAGCCGTAGGTAGGACGCAGCCCGATTAAGAACTTTTCGGTAGCTCGGCTAGCGGATCGATGAAGCACCAGATTAACTAAAGCGCTGTTGGGCCCAGCGTTGATCAGCCCGACGTTCGCAGCATATCCAAAGAGGCGTGCGTGGACCGGCGTTGGTTAGCCGAATTTGTCTTTGTAGAGCTTAATTGAATGCATTATTGCGTTTTTAGCGCTTTCAGCTCCTTCCCAACCAGTGACATCGGTTTTTTTGCCTTCAAGCTGCTTGTAGACGGTGAAGAAGTGTCCGATAGCGCGCATTTTGTGTGGGGGCAGATCGCTTATGTCGGTGACTTCCGCGTACATCGGATCTTTGTCGGGTACGGCCAAGATCTTGTCATCGTTGTCCCCACTGTCAATCATCCGCATCAAGCCGACGGGCCGCACAGCAATGAGGCATCCTGGAAAGGTTGGTTCATCCATCACAACCATGACGTCCAGGGGATCGCCGTCGTCGTAATACGTCTGCGGGATGAGGCCGTAGTCAGTCGGGTAATGCACAGGTGAATAGAGCACCCGGTCAATGGCAAAGATGCCGAGGTCTTTCTCATATTCGTACTTGTTCTGGGATCCTTTTGGGACCTCTACCAGCGCATACACTACTTCAGGCGGGTGAGGTCCAACAGGAAGCGATTTCCATAGATTGGTCACGGTAACACCTGCTGCCCTATACGCCTCCGCTCTATAAAAAACTGGAGTCGCACTCCCTCGCATCTGGCCGAGCTCAAATTTGTAATTAGCGCGCTGCGCACGAGCTGATGATGGTCCCTAGTCACGGTGCGGCTGCGTGTGATGACATGGTAGGGATACGTTTAAACGACCGAGCAGCGTCTTGGCGTACGTGACGCCATGACGTTACTAATGACACCACTTTGCTCGCTATGCAAGCACTTTCGCGACGTGCGTTTTCCTGAGGCAACGTGCGATGCCTATCCCGACGGTATACCCCCCGCTATACTTTCTTGGGAACACGATCACCGTGTTCCGTTTCCCACGATCAAGGAATCCTTTTTGAACCGCGAGATGAAGAAGCGGACCAGTTCGTCAAACGATATCTCATTCGTATGGATTACTCGTAGTACCGCGGGCGTGGCGCGCCTTTTTGAGCGCGGCCAAAACATGCGTCAAACCGATGGAGGCGGTGTTTTCGGCTTGTTGTTGCTGTGAACTGCTTGATTGAGGCGTCGTACGCGCTTGCGGCTAGGTTGTCCAGTAGATTGCCACGATCTCTGACTACGCTTTCCCGCGCGGGATGCCGTTTGAGTACGTCCTTTGCGTCGCACCATTCGGCGTATGCCGTTCGCAGGTTCTCTTTTTTGATGTAGTCGTCTGGGGGTTTTTCAAGCCGTGTTTTGACAAAAACCTGGAAGTTATTAGTCAGCATGACCCACAGGTCTTTGACGTCATCGGCACTCTTTAACGTACTGAACCGGGGGCCCATCGTCTCAAATATAGTGGCTTTTATCATTGGAATCGCTGGATTTTGAAGCGTCCTGTGTCGTAGCAAATGCCATAAATGTATAATTTGCTGCCACCGGAGTCGCATTTGCAAATGTAGTGTCTCTTTCGATGAAGAATATAGTAACGTTGTTGCCGCCGCCTTTTCAAAAATTACGACGGACGACGGCGGACACATATACTAAAAGTATGGCGCAAAACTCGCATTATCGACTTCCTATAAGTGAAAATGTATCCTCTTGTGAAGCTCGATTATATGCTTTCATCCTTCTTTTTTCGTTACTTATCTGTGCCATATCTGGCACAAATGATACTATTCCTGTGGCATTCACCGAAGAAACCGACGTTTTCAAATGGACTGAAAATGTAAAGGATTCACAAAAGAACGAGAACAGAGAGACGAAATCGCCGGAGGCGGTTGAGAAACTGACGCAAGGAAAAAAGGAACGCAGTTGACGGGAAGGATCAGAGTATAGGAATGCCGTGGGAACGTCTAAAAGGCGAAATCTCGAGCACACACTCTTATTTCCGTATGTGTCGGGACAGGAATTGAATCGACATACAAGCAAACTTAGACAAACGTGGGCCAAAAGTTGCCGGTTTTTTGAAATTTGTAACGGCATTAGGCGAAACTTCTCGTAAGAAACTAACACGCCCGCGTCGGCCGGATGTGGTTGAGAGTTTCAATCAGGGCTACTGTAGTTCTGATACGTGGATGAAGAAAAGGCGGTACACGACCCTGTGCTCTAAATGCGCCTGCACAAACCGGCAAATTGTCAACAGCATGCGGCTATTTCTACCAAGAACGAGTAGGCTAGATCCTTCTGCCCTTGATGCCGGAAATTAGCGGCTCGAGTGCGAGGATCATCAAGGCAAGCGTAACCAGTGCAGCGGGGATTTCAGCGTATGTGAAATCGGGGAATAGCAAAACCACGGGGGTTACTAAAAGAGCGAGGATGCCCTTGATGTGTGGGTATGCAAAAACCACGAAGATTATGAAAATGGCTAAGACGCCTACGATTTTGCCACTCGCGGTGCCGTATGCTGCGCTCGCGATTCCAGCGAAGAGCACTCCTATGGCTAGCAGATAGACAGGGTTCCGGATTCCAGCGAAGAGCACTCCTATGGCTAGCAGATAGACAGGGTCAAAGGATAGAGCTGCGAGTACCCCGACGGCGATTAGGATCGCTAGTACTGACAGAATCAAGTTAGGCCGCCGCCCTGCCGAAATGCCTTTGGCATATGTTCGTATGAGATACACAATTTGAAGGATGATTAACGCGATTGCTAGGGCTGCGTAGAAGGCTAACCCATACTTCAACCCTGGCCACCAGAGGATGAAGCCCAGGATAAGGACGATAAGACCTGCGCTGATCTCAAGTATTCGGAGCCGCATGGGACTCCTTTTTTCTTTGATGGTCATTTGGTGTCCTATGTGGCGAATGAAAACACGTAACGTAACTAAATTTATGATATAGATACAAATAGGTTAACCTTATGGATGAGGGAGAGGCGGCACACTGCGTCTGCGAACGGGCCGGTCATCAGATCACAATTGACCACGTCTGAAAAATCGTTGGCGTAAACCGAAAAATGATAGACCAAAATTTAGGGCTATTTTGGCTCTAAGAACGCCCGCCTCTAGCGCGCTAGCTCGTCGCTCATTTTTTGATCTCTTTCGATTTTTGAGCCGCTGCCAAGATTTTTTTGATCTCTTTCGATTTTTGAGCCGCTGCCAAGGATCGCAGATTGTCTAATGCCGCTCATCCGTTATTTGCGGTTGCGTCATGTTGACGATAGCATCTTTTATGTCGCTCTCGTGCTGCGCATCGGTCCAGGCTACAGTGACAGCCGCATTTGTGGTCTCGCGTGGGCGCTGCCATTTCTGAGCATCTATAAAACTGGCGACCTTGACGCGAATCATCGGTTCAAGGTCAGTCAGTGACAACAATTCCCCTGACGTTTCAAGGTCAAAAATAGCGTTGCGTACATCTGTTAGTAGTTGAGCACGCGCACTTGAAGTTAGGTCACGCTGGTCAGGGTGTTTTTCTAGTATTATACTATTTGTATAATTTTGTTTTTCTGTATAATTTTGTTTTTCTGTATAATTTTGTTTTTCCAACGCGTTTAATAATACGTTTTCACCTTGACCAGCTTGATCAGCCTCTTGATTGAGGACAGTTTGTGCATCTTTTTGACCTGGTTGTCCTCTGAATTTGATGCCGAGCTATGAGGTTGGCCTCGACCCCTCGCCATCGTCACGAGGTCGGAAGCTTCGCGCATGCGG
>Ga0326727_10005734_pt1 | contig 35014 bp, 36 predicted proteins | sample MB2enrmetagenome_FD_207643 | JGI IMG/M metagenome (GOLD analysis project Ga0326727, IMG submission 207643) | Lab enriched peat soil microbial communities from McLean, Ithaca, NY, United States - MB29MY | ecosystem: Environmental > Terrestrial > Soil > Wetlands > Peat | place: USA: New York...
GCTCGCGCATACTTTTCAAAACTCGGCTGGCAGGCAAATGTTATCTGGCGCATCGCGTTTTCACTCCACCTACAATTTAATACTACTGCGATGCGGCTGCGGGACTTAATCAGAGGTTCCTTAGATAATCCTGATGGATGTTGTGATCTTGGTGTCATGTACGGTAGAGGAGAAGGCGTCGAACAGAACAATACAAGGGCGGCGCAGCTATTTACCAAAGCTTGCAACGAAGGTAATATCAGAGGTTGCCTGTATTCTGGAGATATGTACTCGAAAGGCGATGAAATATACAAAGATATTGAAAAAGCGAGGCGTATGTACGGCAGAGCCTGCTCGTTAGGTGACCAGAGCGGATGCGATGATTTGAAGAAATTGCATTAGCTCAGGCGAAAGGTACAGGATAAATTAAGCGTATGATTTAAGTAGGGTACGAAGTTCCTTCAGAGGAGGCAGCAATGGCCATTGACAACAGATTGGAAAAGATTCGGAATATCGCAAATGAGGAAGATAGTGAAGTACTTAGTACGTTCATTCAAGCAGGCGGGGTATTATCGCCAATATTTGCGGTTCTAGCCGCAGTTAAAGGCGTGATAGATTTTTCTGAGGTTAAAGCGCGTATTCGTATAGCAATACTTTCGCTTTGTGATGAACTAGAGCAAATCAGTGACACATGGCCAACCGATGTGGAGTCGGCTCTCAAATCAGTGTCGTTCAAAAAAGCTGTCCAAGTATTGATCGAAGAGAGTTTGCGCGCACCGAACGATGAAAGGGCAGCATTGCTCGCCAGAGCAGCGGCACATGGTTGCTTCCCGAGTGGTGAGAACAAGCACAGGCAAGAGGACTTGGCGATTTATATTCACGACTTGGCGCAGCTAGGGGTAGAGGATATTCAGATGTTGAAGCTATTGCGGGACGCATATAAGGATGTATTCAAGAATGACCCAAATTTGCGCGATCCAAATTATTTCACACAACACCACGACAATTTCAAACAAATGGCGGATAAAATGAACATTCACCCTGATGATCGGCTTGCTCTAGGAGCGCGTCTTAGTGGATTCGGGCTGGCATTCGAAGGTGTACCTCAGGAGACGCACTTTTTCCGTCCAACACGCAGAGGCATCTATCTGCTTTCGTTGCTAGAATCCGCCGAAACTTCCAAGGAACAACAGAATTGAAACAGCCGGCGGGTGGCCAAGATCTGCCCCCTAAATCTGGGTGGCATATGACTGGGTTTTCGGTAGGTTCAAACGGGAGGAATCAATGGACGAACATGAAATGATCCTGGCTTTGGCGATATGCGAGCTTTTAGGAAAGACTGTCACGCCTGACGATGTAGAGAAGGCATTTGAGAAAGCGAAGAAGCGTTTGGAGCGTTCTCGTCAGCCACCAAGAGAACCGATAATTTCGTATGCGCATCGCCGCGAGTAAACACGGTTGGGCGGGCGGGCAGGTGGGCGGGTGGCACAGGTCCCCATAGCGTTCAACAACTAAATCTGGGTGCCCCAGAGCCGGGGTCCCCACGGACAGGTTTCGTCCGTGGGGTGGAGAGCCTGTACTGAGGGAAGTCGAAAGCCTGCCCTGAGCAGCGTCGAAGGGTATCCCTCGCTTTTGGGGACCGGGGAGGGAATGAGACAGACTCCGATTGTTTTTTTGGACGGCGGGTGGCACGAGTCCCGATGAGTAACGATTGTTGCTCGTTGGGGTGAGGCAAGCGATCTTTGCTCAGAGGGGTGAAGGGACAGCTCTTCGTCCGTGGGGTGGCCGCGCGAAGGCTGGGAATCCGAAACCCTTCGTTCTCCCCGCCGCAGGCCGTCCGTCCGGATGGCAAGTTCCCCCACCGCAGGTGGCCGGGAGCGGTAGGCCGGGGATTTATCCCTGCACTACGACAGCCTTTCACGAACGGGGTTTTAACCCCTGAGGCATGCATTTCACAGCCGGCCACAGAATCCTACGCGCTTACGACTATGACGCACTCCCATCTCGCCAGATCGCCAAAACCGCCATCACACGCGCAACTACGCATTGATCTTGCCGGGTTTACGCGCAATTACGCATAAAATTCGCGGTAACTACGCGCAACTACGCGCAAAATTCGCCAAAATTACGCGCATTTACGCATATTTCCGCCAAAAACTGTACGCGCATGTACGCATAACCACTCAAAAGCGAATTGGGCTCACATTATCCAAATACTCTCCCCCTAAAGTCAAAAGGCGCGATCCGAAGACCGCGCCTTGATGCTATAACCTGGGAATCAAAACAAAACCTACTTCCCCGCCAGTGCCACTTGTCCCCGCGCCGCGCTCATCCGCCGCACTAATACCGGAACCCCAAACGCCAGCCCGGCGACGATGGCCGTCGAAGCCAAATCGTTGCGATAGAACGGTATGCCCGCCAGATAGCACGCGCCCAGCCCGCCCAGCGTCCGCGGATACATCCAGCCGCTGGCCCACACCGTATAATTCGAGACCAGGAAGAACGAGGTCGGTCCCAGCAGCGCTGCCGCCGCCACCCGCACAAAGGTCGTCCGCGCGTGCAGCAGGATATATCCCAGCGCCATGGCCATCCCGTACCACGCCCAGGTCGCCGCATAGAGCTGCCAGGCAAAGGCGTAGTGGTAGATGAATACGGTGAGCACATAATCCGTCGCCATCAGCGCCACCAGCGGAACCAGCATCTCCCGCCACGGCCGCCGCGCGCCAAAGTAAAGCAACGCGCCGCCCACCGCGGTAAAGTTCATCCACCCCGCATGGGGCAGCAAACGGCTCAACACGGCAACCAGCAACAGAAGATATGCGGGCATGTACACCTCAATTTTCAGGATTCCATCGCCGCCCCAGGAGAAAAATACGCTCGGGCGATACGATGGTGTTCCTTTCATTCTGCGGGTCGCGCCCCGCCTGGTCAACCCAAACCTTGACGTGATGAACAAATTTTTTCATTCGGAGCAATACCCTTCTACCGCTGCTCCCGTCCGTTCAGCGCTTCGCCCGCCTCATCGCGCCCATCCACGATATAAACCCAGCCGCTCAAGGGGTGCCGCATAGAGGGGCTGCCGGTTCCAAGAAACGAATAGGCAAAGCGCAGATCGTAAAACTCGACAGCCGTCCACGCTTGGTTGCGCGGCAACTGCGGCGGCTTCATCCCTGGCGCCGCTTCCTGGCCCACGTCGCGCACCACCGCCCACGTGCCCCAGTCCATGTAAACCTGCCCCAATCGCGTGCGTTTGGCGGCCTCCGTGGCTGCCGTCACCGCCGGCTTGTAGAGCACGTCCCGGCGCGGGTCGCTCGCGATCTCCCCGCTCAGCGTGTTGATCTCGGCGGTCTGGTAATACTCCTCTGTCTCCAGAATCGCGTGCCAGCGAAAAACATTCACGGGATAAGGCTCCAGAGCCAGGCGCTTTACCGGGGCCGTGGCAATCATTGTGTTTTCTGCCAGCGCCCGCGCCCGTCCCTGCTCCGCCCAGCGCCAACCCCACAGCAGAACCATCCCCGTCAGCGCGAAGATCGCCCATCCCCGCCCGCGAAATTGCTTCCGCTGCACTCCGATCTCCCCGCCAATCAGCCCCAGCAATCCCGGAATCACCAGCGCCGACCCAAGCAGCGCCCACAGCACCGGCTCGGCGATAAACACAAAGCTCCCCGCATACCAGCGCGGATTGAAGGGATAAAACAGCCGCAAGCCGTAGTTGTTCGTCCAGTCCAGCATCAGGTGGCTCAGCGCCGCAACCAGCGCCGCTAAATAAAGCCAGCCCCAGCGCAACCCCGGAGGCGGTGCCGTGGGCACTTTTACGTTTTGGTTGAGTGCATTGGCTTTACGTGATCGCCGCCAGCGGTCATAGAGCCAAACCATCCCCACCGCCGCCGCCGCCACCACCGGAACGGCAATCAAAGTATGCGTAATTCCGCGATGATGCTTCAGCTCCTCCACCGGCCCCGCCAGCCCCCACAGCACATCAATATCTGCAGCCTCAGCGGCCAGCACCGCCGCCAACGTGGCGTAAGCTGTCTTGCGGTTCAACCCCGCTCGCCCGATGCAGGCTCCGGTCAAAAAATGAGTAACGGGTTCCATAGCCGTCTGCAAACCATACTACCTTGCTCCCCTCTCTCCTATAATTCTCCCCATGGGCGAACGAAGCTCCCCAAACGCATCTCCGGCCCGACGCGCCGCCGAACTCAGCGCCGAACTGCGCCGTCACGAGCATTTGTATTACGTTTTGGATGCGCCGGAGATCACAGACGCCGCCTACGACGCCCTGATGAACGAACTGAAGGCCATCGAGGCCGCGCATCCCAAGCTCGTCACCCCTGACTCGCCCACCCAGCGCGTCGGAGGCAAGCCCGCCGAGGGTTTTAGGAAGGTTGCCCACTCCCGCCCCATGCTCTCGCTGGACAACGCCTACTCCGCCGAGGAACTGGCCGCATGGGATGCACGCTGCCGCGAGCTGGCCGGCCCGCTGCCGGTCGAGTATGTCGCGGAATACAAACTGGACGGCCTGAGCGTGGCCCTGCGTTATGAGCCGACAACCGACGGCGGCTCGCGCCTCACTACCGGCATCACCCGCGGCGACGGCGAGACCGGCGAAGATGTCACCTCCAACATTCGCACCATTCGCAGCGTGCCGCTCAGCATTTCCGCCGAAACACTAAAAATACTCCGCCTTCCGCAGGAATTCGAGGTGCGGGGCGAAGTCATCATGCCCGAGGCCGCCTTCATTCGCTTGAACGAGGAGCGCGAGCAGCAGGGGCTTGCGCTGGCTGTCAATCCGCGCAACGCCGCCGCCGGAACCTTGCGCACCCTCGAACCCTCCATTGTCGCCAATCGGCGGCTGGAGTTCTACGCCTACTTTCTGCTCGTCAATGGCGACTACTGGCCGCAGGGCCAGCGCGCCACTCTGGATGCGCTTGCCGCCCTCGGCTTCCGCGTTAATCCGCAGCACAAGCTGCTCGCCTCGGTCGAGCAGATGACCCGCTTCATCGACCAGGCAGAAGCTGTCCGCTCCACTCTTGCCTACGAAATCGATGGAGTGGTTCTTAAAGTCGACTCGCGCGCCACGCATCAACGCCTCGGTTCCACCGCCCGCGCGCCGCGCTGGGCCATCGCCTACAAGTTCACCGCCCGTTCCGGCATCACGCAGGTCAACGCCATCACCGTGCAGGTGGGCCGCACCGGCAAGCTCACCCCGGTCGCCGAGCTCACCCCGGTCTTCATCGGCGGCACCACCGTCAGCCGCGCCACGCTGCACAACGCCGACTTCATCGAGCGCCTCGGCCTCAAGCTCGGCGACTGGGTGCGCGTCGAGCGCGGCGGCGACGTCATCCCCAAGGTCGTCGAGGTTGTGGAAGACGCTGACCATCCGCGCGGGAAGCAGCCTTTCGTTTTTCCGTCGATTTGTCCTGAGTGCCAAAGCGCCGTCGTCCGCGCAGAAGGCGAGGTGGACTTCCGCTGCGTTAACGCCGCTTGCCCCGCCAAGCTGCGCGAAAGCCTACTCCACTTTGCCTCGCGCGGAGTCATGAACATCGAGGGCCTGGGCGAGGCGGTAGTGCAGCAGTTGCTCGATCGCGGCCTTGTCCACAGTGTGGCGGATCTCTATTCCCTCACCGGGGAGCAGTTAACCAGCCTCGACCGATTTGCGGAAAAATCCGCCCGCTCCCTTATCGAAGAAATTGATCGTTCCAAAGCCGCCGGACTCGCACGTGTCCTGATTGGCCTGGGCATTCGATTTGTCGGCGAGCGTACCGCGGATTTGCTGGCAGAGGAGTTCGGTTCTGTCGAAGCGCTGCGTGCCGCCTCCGCCGAAGAGCTAGAGCGTGTGGAAGAGGTCGGCCCGCGCATCTCCCAGGCCATTCTGGAATTCTTCGCGCAGCCGGCGAATCTGGCTCTGATTCACAGCCTGAAGGACGCTGGCGTAAAAATGACAGCCAAGAAGAAGCAGCGTACGGCCCAGTTGGCGGGGCTCACTTTTGTTCTCACCGGCACTCTGCCCACGCTCACCCGCGACGAGGCCAAGGCGAGGATCGAGGCCGCGGGAGGCAAGACCGCCACAGCTGTCAGCAAGAAAACCAATTATGTGGTGGCCGGCGAGGAGGCCGGCTCCAAGCTCGACAAGGCGCGCCAACTCAACATTCCCGTCCTGGATGAGGCCGGGCTCGTGGCGCTGCTTCAGGCAGCGCCGGCCACGCATTGAAGTTCGCTTCATTCTCGCGTGAATATAGGCTCCCTGAATCCCGTACAAGAAACTTTGTCGTGCGCATCAATGGAGAGATGGCCAATAGAATCAGCAACAAGTCAAACCACACGGCAACCTCACATTTTCATTTCATTGGCAATGATCTTTAGCGGCGGGCAGACAAGCCCGGATGACGCTCGAGAGAGCGCAATTCACGCTCCCGCTCGCGCTCCCGTTCCCAGGCTGCGGCGCGCCAATTGCGCGACGCAAAGCGCGGTGGCTCGTTGATGGCAACCATCGCTTCATCGCCGCGCGGCGTCCTGATCGGCAGGGCAACCAGCTCCATCTGCATACGCAGGGGGGGGCGCGAGGGCAATACCGGCGCGTGCGCTGGCAACTGCCGCCTCGTGGGCTCGACCTCCTTGTACGCCTCGCTCGAGGTCAGGCTGGTGTCCGTCCCTGTAGCCTGCTCCACAATCTCGTCTTCTTCATCGATTTGAGCGGCCCGCGGCACACGCGTCGTCAATGTCCTGGCCAGAAAATCGTCCACCAGCTTGTGCAGGCAGGTTTGACCGCAAAGATGCTTCGAGCCTTGGCGCAGCCGGTTGCGCGAGTTCCACCCGCTCACGCGCAGTTCCTCTCCCTGGTCATAGGCCACAAACCAGTGATTCGTCTGCTTTTTCTCGGTTCCGCAGATATCGCACGATATGGCCTGTCGGATCACCCTGTTTCCCCCTGTCAGCGCGGTTCTTTCGCGGCTCAGACGCCCCCGTGCTACTCTCTGTCTCATGCGGAAGACATTCTGGTGCTGCCGCAAACCGCGCAGGCAAACTCCATGGAGAACTTATGGCTCTGCCCACCTCTATTTCATCGCGTATCCAGCTAAATCAGTGAGTGGAGAACGGAAAGAATCCGGGATTGGGGCAAATGCGGACGGCAGAACGCGGAATTGTCCTGAATCGGAACGCACTGGCAAATTCAGTGGAAGAAATATCAAGAGAAAATAGGAAAGTAGTGAGGCGGAAATAAATCGCGGCAAGGACTCAGATGAAAAAGAGAGCGAGGCGCCTACTGTATAGAAAAAGCACAGCTTGAGACCCCGAACTCAGCGCGTCGAAGGGCTCTGGAGTGTTGTCAAACCGGTCGCGGTCTTCGCCGTCCGGAAAATGAAAGCTGTTGAAAACTCATTTTTCCGCGTCTGAAGCCCGGTTTCACCCTTGGGCATCCCGCTCAGTCCAGCCGCCCAGCCTCTGTCGGGCAACTGTGAACGGCCCTGAAAGCACGCCAGCCACGTAAACCCCCAACTTGTCTGCCGGCTTACTGCCGCGGAGCGAAGTAGCCCTTTTTGGCTCGCGCTTGATAGCGCCGGTCATTGCAGTAGAGATAGATGGGACGATACCCGCCGTCGTACTTGAAATCCGCCGGAGTATAGATCAGCGCGTACTGGCTGCGTAGTTCTTCTTCAATGCTGTGAAAGCTGTTCGACATCTCCTCCACCGAAGGTGGAAAAAACACCTGCCCGCCCGTCTCCTGGGCCATCTTGGTCAACGCATCGTCGCCTTTGCCGCGGCTGGGCGTCCAGTTGGTGCTGATGGCGTAGATGATGGTCTCTGCCCGCTGGCACATCTTGATGGCCTCCTCCTGATATACGGTGCTCACGTTGTCGTTGCCGTCGGAGATCAGCACCATCGCCTTGCGCACCGGCTCCGGGCCGCGCTCGGTAAGCAGCTTGTCGCGGCAGGCGGTGTACACGGCGGTATACAGCGCCGTGCCGCCGCCCGGACGCAGCCGGTTCACGCCCGCTTCCAGGCCATCCAGGTTGTTGGTCCAGTCCTGGGTCACGGTGGGAGTCACATCGAAGCCCATCACGAAGGCGCGGTCGCTGCGGGCCTTGAGAACCTCCAGCAGAAACTCGATGGCCGACTGCTGCTCAAACTGAAATCGCGTGCGAATCGAGGTGCTGGCGTCGATTACGATGCCCACCCGTAGTGGAAGATTGATCTGCTGGTGGAAGCTCCTCACATGAGCCGGCGCCTTGCGGTCGTCCAGCAGGGCAAAATCGCTTTGCTTCAGGTCGGGTATAAAGTGCCCGCTCCTGTCGGTCACGGTGAAGATCAGACTCACCTCATTGACGTTCATCCGGATGATGGTGGGCGCCGCTTCTGGTTCTGCGGGTTGCGCCGCAGGCTGCGGGGTGGCCTGCGCGGGCGCTGGCTGAGCGGCCTGCGCGGGCGCCGGCTGAGCCGTGGGTTGCTGCGCGTACAATGCGACTGACGCACACGCCGCCGCCAATACAAGTCCTGAAAGTTTTTTGTTCATAGCTCCTTCATTTTATCAAGAGCGCCCGGCCTTCGCGCCAGGCACGCGTAACTCATTTCTTCGGAAGGATTTGCCCCGTGTCAAGCCGGCTCAGAAACGCCTCCAGCTCGGCGGGCAGCGGCGCCTCCAGTTCGAGCAGCTTGCCCGTCTTGGGGTGGGGAAACTCGAGCCGCGCCGCGTGCAGAAAGTTCCGCCCCAGCCGAAGCCTCTCCGGCTCCGCATTACGCCGCGCCGCTTTCGAGGTCGCGGCCTGCGAGGCCACCTGGTCGGTCAACTGCCCCGAACCACCATAGAGCGTGTCGCCCACCACCGGATGGCCGATCGACGCCATATGCACGCGGATCTGATGCGTCCTGCCGGTCTCGATGCGCACCCGCACCAGTGTAAATTTTCCAAAGCGATTCGTGAGCCGCCGCACCACCTCGTAATGCGAAACGGCCGCGCGCGCGTCGCCCAGCGGTTTCGCCGTCATGCGAGTCCGCCTCACCGGATCCCGCCCCACGCTGGCGTTGATGGTGCCCTTAGCCCGCTCCACTGCACCCTGCACCAGCGCAATGTAGGTTTTTTTGATCTGGCGGCTGGAGAACATCTCCGCCAATGCCGCATGGGCGCGGTCGTTCTTGGCCACCACGATCAGCCCGCTGGTCTCCTTGTCCAGCCGGTGCACAATCCCCGGCCGTAGCTCGCCGCCCGTAGCTGAAAGCTTCTTGAATCTATAAAGCAGCGCGTTCACCAGAGTTCCACGATTGCGCGCCTCCTCATTCTGACCCGACCCGGCATGGACCATCATTCCCGCCGGCTTGTTCACCACAGCCAGATCCTCGTCCTCGTAGATCACGTCCAGCGGAATCTCTTCAGCTATGGCCTTAAGCGGCGCAGGACGCGGCTCGCCGGTAATGTCAATCCGCTCGCCCCCGCGCAGCTTGAGCGAGGCCTTCCCGCCGCGCTTGCCGTTCACCAGCACATCGCTTTGGTCAATTAACAGTTGCACCCGCGAACGGCTCACGCCCTCACCGTGCGCGGTCAGAAACTGAGCAAGAAATTGATCAAGCCGCTGCCCCTTCGCCTCCGCCGGCACTTCAATGGTGCGCAGTTCAGCCATGTACAGCCTCATTCGTTGCTTTTAGTCCATTGCGTTCCAGCAGTACAACTCCTCCCACCACCACCAGCGCCGCCACCGCGATCTGCGGCCCATCCAGCGCGCCGCCCAGCAGCACGCCCCGTCCCTCGGTGTCGCGCCAGAACTCGGTGACAAAAACCGCCACTCCGGCCCCCAGCAAAAACAACCCGCACACATCGCCCTGTTGGCGTCTTGCGGGCAGCCAGAACAGCAAAATAATCGAAAGCGTAAGAAACGCAAGCGCCGCGTAAGCCTGCACCGGATGCAGCGCTACGCCCAGCGGCGCACCGCTCCACAGCGCCGCCAGCGGGTGATTGTAGGTGACAGCCCAGCGCGCCGCGGTTTCAGTTCCATAGCCCGAGCCGGCCAGCAATGCTCCCAACTGCTCAAAGGCCAGCCCCAAGGCTACCGGCGCGGCCAGCGCGTCGGCCGTGTTCCACAGCGGCATCCGCTGCCAGCGTCCATACAAAACTGCGGCCGCCACCGCGACCAGCGCTCCAAAGCCTGTCAGCAGTGGATGATGAATCATGGCCAGCCCCAGTATCCACATCGGGTGCAGACGCAGATCAGTCCAGTTGAACGCCAGCAGCAGCAGACGCGAACAGAACAGCGCCGCCGCCAACGCCACCACGCACAAGTTCCACACCTTCCGGCCGTCAAGCCCTGCCGTGCGCGCCGTCCGGTGCGCCAAAAACAACGCCAGCAACACGCCCACTGCCGCCGCCGCGCCATAGGACGGAATCAAAATCGAACCGATTTGGAAGAGAACTGGATACACCAGTGTCAGAATACGGCATTAGCGGAGGCGCCGCGATTACCGAGTGCGGAAGGAAAGTAGAATCCGGCCCACGGGGCCGTGGGGTTGAGACGCTGGTGAACCCGTCCATAGACGGCGGAGCTCTCCGCGGTTCATTAGGCATTCCGGACTGGCGGACACTGCACACAGAACCGATTGTCGAGTTGAGCCCCTGTTCGCTGAATGTTGGTTCAACCAGCGTTGATCGCCCACCTGCTTTGCAGGCCGGTTTCTAGTGCGAATACTAGGAGGTCGGAAGAAGAATTGCAAGTCTTGCGCGTGATCACTCCGCTGTGCTATGGTTTTGACCCGCCGCTTTTGGGAATCAATCGCCCGAAAGAATCTTGTATAAATGAAATTTTATGAAGGGTATCCGCTAATGCTGCTTACGACCCCGTCTTCCGCTCATCCTCCAGCACTTCGTCCAGCATCCCGCGCAGGCTCGCCGCCCGCGTGTGCGCCTGCCCCGCGACGCCGCCGCCAGCCTGCTCCGTCCGCGACAGCTCATCGGCAAGATTCAGCGCCGCCAGCACGGCCACGCGCAGCGAATCCGCCGTGCTCCCCTGTGCCGCCACGGCCCGCATCCGCGCGTCCACCAGCTCTGCCAGCTTGTGAATGTGCTCCGCGTCCTCGCCGGAGAGGTGGTACGTCTGATCGTAAATCTGCACGGTTACGTAGCCGGCCTGCTTGCCGGTTTGATTCTGTGGCACGCCTGCCCTCACAATTCCAGCGCGTCCAGTTGCGCCAGCAGACGCTCCACGCGCTGCCGCACATGGCCACGCTCCGCGCGCAGCGTCTGGATTTCCGACTCCAGCCGCTCCACCAGCGGCGCATGTTTGCTGATCTGGGCTTCTGCCTCGCTGGCGCGCTCCTCGGCCGCCACGCGAGCCTGGCGCTCCTGCTTCACCAGGTTCACCGTGCGTTGAATCCGCTCCTCAAGCGCGGAAAACTCATCCACGCTCAATGTTAGATCGCTCGATTCCTCGCGCGGCTCCGCGGGCTTTTCTGCTACATGTTCCGCGGTTTGCTCCTCAGCCTGCTCTTCCGACTGCGCTTCTTCCACAACCTCCGACTTCCACATCGACTCCGACATCGATAACCTCCACGTGAATGCTCTTACCGTGCAAGTATAGCGCCGGCTGAGCCGGTTTCACGCCTGAGTTCGCAGCCGCGCCCCAACTTTGCCAACAGCCTCCACCACCCGCGCCTGAAATTCCTGCAACTCCTCCTCGCGCAGCGTGCGGTCCGCGGCCTGAAACGTCGCGCCCAGCAGCAATGCGTACTCGCCCTTGCCCAATTTGGCGTCGTGGAAGACCTCGCGCGCCCGCCACTCCACCAGCTCCGGAATCCGCAACCCCGCCACCGCCTGGTCGATCCTTTCCCACGGGATGCTCTCGTCCAGAACCAGCGAGAAATCCCGGCGAACCTGCTGGAAGCGCGAAATCTCCCTCGCCACCGGCTCCCGCAACGCCAGCTTGTACAGCCGGTCCAGATAAATCTCGCCCACCAGCACCGTCTCCTTCAGTTTGCGCTCAGCGGCCACGCGCGGATGCACTTGCCCAAACCAACCCACGGTTGCGCCGTCCGCAACCACCCGCGCCGCGCGATACGGGTGCAGCCACTCCGGCGTCAGCCCGGCCTCGGCTTCAAAATGGTCGAAGTCCACGCTCCGCGTCTGGAACCGCTCCAGCACCTGCTCCACCACGCCCTTCACATCCTGAAACTCAATCGTCCGCGTCGCGTGCAGCGCGGATTGCTCCGCCATACTGCCCACCGCGCCAAAGGCCAGCGCCGGCCGCTCCTCTACCTTCTCTGTACTCCCGCTGAAGACCGTGCCCACTTCAAATAGCCGCACGTCGTTCACGTCGCGGTTCAGGTTGCCCGCAATCATCGCCAGCATCCCCGGCACCAGCGACGGCCTCAGCACGCCCGCCTCCTCGCTCAGCGGATTGCCCAGCGGAACCGAAAGCCCCGGCTGCGGCTCCGTCAGCGCGGCCTCGGCAGCCGAGCAGAAGCTGCTTCCAATCGCCTCGTGGAACCCAGCTCCCAGCAGCGTCCGCCGCACTTCGGCATCTTTCTCCGCCCACGGCAGCGCGCGCACCCCTTCGCCAAACGACGGCAGTGTATTGGCAAAGCGGTTGTACCCGTAGACCCGCGCCACCTCTTCAATCAGGTCAATCTCACGCTCCAGATCCAGCCGCCAACTGGGCAGGGTTACCCGCCAGGCTTCTTTGCCAGAGTCTGCCCCACCGCAGGTGGCCAGCCCGCACCCCAGCGCCGTCAACACACCCTCCACCGTCGCCGCGGTAATCCCCTCCTCATCCACCGTCGCGCCCAGAATCCGGCCCACCTCGCTCAGCTTGAGCTCCACCGGCTTGCGTTTGGCCGTCCGCGCCTCCATGGCCGGCACGCGCACGTCCACCAGCTCGCCCTCCAGCCAGCCTCCATTCGCCAGCAAAATCTTGCTCACCAGCGCCGACGCCACCGGCGCAGCCTCAAAGTCCGCTCCGCGCTCGAAGCGATGGCTGGCGTCCGTGTGCAGCCCGTGCCGCCGCGCCGTCCGCCGCACCGCCATCGGCTCAAACCACGCCGCCTCCACCAGAACATTCTTCGTCTCCGGCGTAATCATCGTCTCCCAGCCGCCCATCACCCCGGCCAGCCCCACCGCCTTCTTGTGGTCGGCCACTACCAGGTCCTCGGCATCCAGCACGCGCTCCACGCCGTCCAGCGTCTTCAGCTTCTCGCCCTTTTTCGCGCGCCGTACCACAATCCCGCCCTCCAGCTTGTCCAGGTCGAAAACGTGCGTCGGCTGCCCCATTGCAATCCACGCAAAGTTGGTCGCATCCACGGCGTTGGAAATGCATTTCTGCTCTAGCAACCCAAAATATGTGCTCACCTCCGCGCCCGCGAACCAGTCCCGCGACTCGCCCATCGTCACGTCCCGCAGCACCCGCGCCGTGAACCGTCCGCACGCATCTTCCGCCTCAATCCTGACCGGGTAAGCCGCCGCTGCCTTCTTCGCCTTGGGCAAAGCAACATCCAGCTCCGCCAGCCTCAGCCCATAAATCGCCGCCGCCTCCCGCGCTATCCCGTAATGGTTCATCGCGTCCACGCGGTTGGTGGTGATGTCCATCTCGTAGAGCGAGCCATTCCCCGCGCCGAGATCGTAGATGCCCTCCACTGCAATCCCGCGCAATGTCAAATCCTCGGCCAGCCGCGCATCGTCCACCGGCAGACCGGGCAAGTAACTTCGCAACCATTTCGTAAGAATTTTCATCGGTATAACCCTTCGTCTGCGGAGCTAGCGGAGTTAGCGTTGTTAGCGGAGTTAGCAAACTGAGCGGACCCATTGATATTCGTCATTCTGTCATTGCCTCGCCCAAGGTAGAAATCAGTCCGTTGATCAATCGCGCAACCTCCCATCCCTGATCCATCAATTCCCGCACAAGCTTATCGTCAAGGTAGCCTAGATCGCCGGCTAGTTCTAGCTGGGTTTGCATCTCGTAGAGCGAACCGCGCGCATTTCCCATAAAATGCCGGAACTGTGAGTCAGTAAGTCTGCCATGCCCTTCGGCGATATTGCTGGGCACAGACACGGCCGCGCGTCTGATCTGGGTGAGCAGCCCATAGGCCTCGTTCTTGGGCAACCCTTGGCTGAGCGCATACGCCCGACGCGCCAAGGCCATCGCCTTCTGCCATACGATCAACTCCCGATAGCTTTTAGGCCGCGCCATTGCCCACCCCTAACACCACTAACTCCGCTATTGCCTTTTTCTAACTCCGCTAGCTCCGCTAACACGCGCGTAGCGCAGCTAACTCCGCTCCTACGCAAACTGCCCCAAAAACCTCATATCCCCCGCAAACAACGACCCAATCTCGCTGATCCCGTACTTCATCATCGCAATCCGATCCACGCCCATCCCAAACGCAAACCCGGAAATCTTCTTCGGATCGTACGCGGGCTGCTTCTCCGCAGCATACGCAAACACCGCCGGGTCCACCATCCCGCAGCCCAGCAGCTCAATCCATCCCGACTGCTTGCACTTCCTGCATCCCTTCCCTCCGCAGAAAATGCAGCTGATCTGCACATCCGCGCTCGGCTCCGTAAACGGAAAGAACGACGGAAAAAACCGCGTCTTCACTGCCTGCCCAAACAGCGCCTTCATGGCGTGGTCCAGCGTTCCCTTCAAATCGCTGAAGGTAATATTCGTGTCCACGCACAGCCCCTCCACCTGGTGAAAAATCGGCGAGTGCGTCGCGTCGGCCGCGTCATTCCGGTGCACCTTGCCGGGAATCACAATCCGCACCGGCGGCGGCTGCTGCTCCATCGTCCGCATCTGGACTGGAGACGTATGCGTCCGCATCAGCAGCCGGTCTCTCTGCTGACGGCGCTCCTGCCCCGCCACGACCAGCGTGTCCTGCGTATCCCGCGCCGGATGGTCCGGCGGAAAATTCATGCACTCGAAGTTGTAGTAGTCGGTCTCCACCTCCGGCCCCACGCCCACCGAGTAGCCCAGCGCCGCGAACACCCCCACAATCTCATTCATCGTGCGCGTAATCGGATGCTCCGCCCCTGTCAGCCGCCGCGTTCCCGGCAGCGTGATGTCGATGGCCTCGGCCTTGAGCGCCGCATCCGTCGGGCCAGCTCCCAGAGCCGCGTCCAGCAGACCCTCCACCACGCTTTTGAGCGCGTTGAAGCGCACTCCCAGCAGCTTTTTGGCCTCCGCCGGAGCAGCCTTCAGCCACCGGCCAGAAACTTCATTGAGCCGCCCCTGCTTGCGCCCCAGCCACTCCAGGCGAAAGGCCTCCACAGCCGCATCATTGTCCAGCGCCGCCGCCGCCGCCCTCGCCTGCCGTTCCAGTTGAGCAAAAGCCCGGTCGAGCGCAGGCTCATCAAATGCCGTCAAATTGGGAATTTCTTCATTCATAAGCTTATTCAGCAGGATAAACCATTGCATGGAGTGGAGTTTTGATGAAACTTCCTTCCCTCCTTCCACTGATGTAGAGCGGCGAGAGAGGTTACCTTAGTGCAGCTTGATGGTTACTAGCGGTTAGGGGGGTAGGGGGTGATCAGGCGGCGGGCGGTTTCAGGTCTTTTGGCTCGTGACGGAGAGCGCCGATGGCAACTTGCGCAGCGTAGAGGAATTTAGGACCGTCGATGTGGTCGATGAGGCCGGTGATCATGCCATGTGCGACGCAGGCTATGAAGTCCTGGATGTTCTGGCAGCCGGAGAGGTCGGGCATAGCGTCGCAGTAAGCAGCAGCGGCGCTTACCTTGGTATCAAATCTATCGAGTCCCTTGGTCTTGCTTTCGCGGAGCGAGCGCTCGCGGGCCGCGCAGCAGCGGAGGACAGCGGCGTTTCGTGTGGGTAGAAGGGACGAGGACTGGTCGATCACGTCAGGGTAAGCTTCGCTCATAGAGAGTTCTCCTGAGAGTATTGTGCCCAACTCGGAGAAATAATCTGCAAAAAAAGTGACTGGAAAACAGAAAAAGGCCCCGCAATGCGTGGCCTTTTATGCTGTCTTGCTGCCTGGTTCTTACGCCTTTTTCTCCGCCGCCAGAGCCACTTTGGCCTGTTCCACCAGCTCGGTGAAGCCTTTCGGGTCCTTCACGGCGATCTCGGAGAGAATCTTGCGGTCCAGCTCCACTCCGGCCTTCTTGAGTCCGTTGATGAGCTGCGAGTAGCTGAACTTGTTCAGCCTGGCCGCCGCCGCGATGCGCACAATCCACAGTGAGCGGAACTGGCGCTTCTTCTGCTTGCGGCCGGTGTAGGCAAACTTCAGGCCGCGCTCCACGGCCTCCTGGGCCGCCTGGTAAAGCTTGGATTTGGTAAGGAAATAACCGCTGGCCCGGTTGAGTATCTTTTTGCGGCGGTCACTCCGCTTGGTGCTGCGTTTTACGCGGGGCATATCGTTTTCTCCATTTTGCGTTCGGTTATGCGGCTGGAGGCAGGAGGCCTTCGCCCTTTGCGGGCAGGCTGTAACCTCTTCACTCGCTTAATCAATCCTGATCTCTCGCCGCTGCGAACGCGTTTCGCATCCGGCGGGGGCCGAATAAACTCAGCCCGTAGGCAATGGAACAGACCTCATCCAAAAGTCTGCTCCATGCAATGGTCAGGCGTAAGGAATCATGCGCGCTACCTTCTTGTAATCGCCATCGGAAACCAGCAGGGTCCGGCCCAGCTTGCGTTTCACCTTCGGCGACTTCGAAGTCAGGATGTGCCGCGTCTTCGTCTGGCCCCGCTTGATTTTGCCGGTGCCGGTCTTGCTGAAGCGCTTGGCCGCGCCCGTATGGGTCTTCAACTTGGGCATTCGTTTTCTCGTTTCGGAAGGGTGGGTTCACCCGGAAGCATCCATCGTAAGACAGGAATTTCCCAGCTCTTATGAGGCTTTAACCATTATACCGCAAGCCGAAGGGGTTTGCTGACTGTTAAAGCAGTATCCTACGCCTTCGGCTTTGGCGCGGCGGGTGGGGCCGGCGGCGCAGCAGGCTTGGGCTTGGGCGCGCCTTCCTTTTTAGCCGGAGCAATGATCGCGTGCAGAATGGTGCCTTCCATGCGCGGCATGAACTCCACAATGCCCGCATCGCCAATGTCCTGGATCAGCCGGTTGATGATGTTGTAGCCCAGCTCACGGTGAGCCATCTGCCGTCCCCGGAAGCGCAGGCTGGCCTTCACCTTGTCGCCATCGACAAGAAAACGCACGGCCTGGTTCTTCTTGGTCTGGTAGTCGTGCTCGTCCACGGTCACAGAGAACTTGACTTCCTTGACCGTGATCACCTTCTGCTTCTTCTTGGCGGCCCGTTCGCTCTTTTCCTTCTCATAAAGGAAGCGGCCGTAATCCTGGATGCGGCAGACCGGCGGAACCGCATTGGCCGAAACCTCCACCAGGTCGAGGCCTCGTTCACGGGCGATTTTCAGCGCCTCAAAGGGCGCCAGGATACCCAGTTGCTCGCCGTCTTCGTCGATCACGCGGATTTCGCGCGCGCGTATCTTGTCATTAATGCGAATAAAGGACTTTGCAGAACGTTTGTCGAGTGCGATGGTGCTCCTCCAAAAGTCGTTCCGGCCCGCCTCCGGAATCGCAGCAGGCACAGGAGCGCAAACTGAGTATAGCATTGGCTTGGCTCGTCTGAACAAAGGGTTTAGGGTGGATTCTTTGCCTGTTGCGCGCCGCAATGAAAGCCCGCCGGAGGCGAGGAGGGCCATTCCGGTTAGCCGAGGCGGATTGATTGATGGTTTCGCGGAGGGAATTTGGCTGTTTCAAAGAGCAGGATTGGTGATATATTATAGAAAGGTAGATAATCAGGTAGAAAGGTAGACATGGCGCTGAGCATCAAATCACCCGAAGTCGAGCGTAAGGTTAGAAAGCTGGCCGCTACCACCGGTGAATCCATCACTGCTGTCGTCTCACTGGCGGTGGACGAGCAGTTAAAACGAGAAGAGCGGAAGCGGGAAAGCAAGATGTTTTTGGTTGACGATCTGATGGCAATCGCCCACCATTGCGCGTCTTTGCCTGTTTTAGATGACCGTTCGGAGGACGAAATTATGGGTTGGGACGAGAATGGGCTTCCCACATGATCATCGACACATCGGCACTGGTCGCTATTCTGCAGACTGAGCCGGAGGCGCTCCGTCTCACTACGGCCATCTCTAACGCCACAACCCGACTGCTTCCTGCGTCTTGCCTCCTTGAAACCGCGATGATCCTTTTGGGACGGCGCGGCACGGAGGGTTCAAACGATCTTGACCTCTATCTCTATAGAGGACACATCGAGATTGTCCCCTTTACCGAAACCCAGGCTCGGCTGGCTCGCGACGCTTTTATACGCTACGGCAAGGGACGCCATCCCGCAAAACTCAACTTTGGCGACTGCATAGCCTACGCCCTGGCCAAGGATACCGGCGAAGAGTTGCTCTTCATAGGAACCGATTTTGCACTGACGGATATTGCAGTGGCGGCGTACTGAGCCTGCGCGGTCTCAGCCAATGCCGCCTCCAGCGTCCCCTCGGCGTTTAACCCGGTCACCCGCACCCTCGTCAGGCGATTGGCTTCCAGCCGGCCTTCCACTTCCACGGGTAAAAAGTTCTCCGTAAGCGCCGCGCTCCGGCCACGCGCTGCCATCTCCACGGGCGTGTGCAGCGTGATGGCCTCCAGTTCCCGCCCCACAAAGCTCCTTCGGTGCGCGTGACTCTTTTCCGCCGCCAGCGCGCGCAGGGCGGCCATCCGCTCTTCCACTGCCTTAGCCGGAACCGGCCGCTCGGCGTCGAGCGCCCAGCCGATTGTTGCCGGCCGCGGCGAAAAGGGAAACAGGTGCAGATAGCCAAAGGGCAGCGCCCGCACCAGCGCCATGGTCTCCTCGAATTCGGAGTCTGTCTCTCCGGGAAAGCCCACCATTACATCCGCGCCCAGGGTGAGCTCCGCTCCTCCAGCCTGGACCAGAGCCTTTACCTTCTGAACGTAGTGCCATGGCCGGTATCGCCGGTGCATCCGCCGCAGCACCGCGTCCGACCCGGATTGCAAGGGCAGGTGCGCATGACGCGCCAGACGTTTGCCACCGAACTCCGCCATCAGCCCAATCAGCTCCGCGTCCCAATCCATTGGCTCAATCGAACTGAGCCGCAGGCGGTTGAGCGCCGTCTGCTCGAAGATCTGCCGCACCAGCCCTGCCAGCGTCCACGGAAACGCTTCGCCGGATCCCGGCAAATCTCTGCCCCATCGCCCTAAATTAATCCCCGAGAACACCAGCTCATTGCCGCCGGCAACTACAAATCCCTCCACCTGGCGGAGAACCACTGCGTGGGGCAGACTCTTGGACGGGCCGCGTGTGGATGGGATCACGCAAAAAGCGCAGCGGTTGCCGCAACCTTCCTGAATTTTGAGGTTGGGCCGGGTCTGAAGGCCAGGCACGACCTGCGCGGTTTCGATAAAAGAATGGGCAAACTTATCGTCCGCCCAGACCATCTGTACTGGGGCCAACTGCTCGCTCATTGCTCGCTCGGGGCGTGTTGCAGTTTGTAGCTGAATCAGCCCGTTACCTTCGTGCAAAGCCGCGCGCCCCAACAGCCCCAGAATAATCTCCGGAGCGAGCGCTTTGTGGCTGTTGCCCACTACGGCGGCCACGCCCTTCATGCCCGCCAACTCCTCCGGCGCGCGCTGCGCATAGCATCCGGTCACCACGATCTTCGCCGCCGGGTTCAGCCTGTGCGCCCGGCGGATGAAGGCCCGCGCGGCGCGGTCGGCCTCCGCCGTTACGCTGCATGTGTTCACCACCACCACATCAGCAGCGGAGGGCTCGCCCTCGCACAGCCCCGCGGCGTGCAGCCGTCCGCTCACCGCCTCGCCATCCGCGCGCGCCGCCCGGCAACCGAAATGTTCGACGGAATAACTCTGCACAATCCCAGTTTAGTTGCTTCAGGGCGTGGAGAACAGCGGCCGGTTTATGATGGCAGGAAAAGAAGTATGGAGAGCAATGCATCGGCTTGTGAAATGGATTCACACTTCGGGGCACATTATGGAGGACAACGCGAATCCAAACCTCTATGGGATCATCGAGAACGGCATCCTGCGGGCCATGGGGACAATAAAGTGATTCGATATACTGGATGAAAGACCTGTCTATCCCAGGGCTGCAACTTAAACCATGGAAATATCTACTCCCGCCAATTCAGATTCAGCATCGGTTGCCGCCAAAGGCTCGACCCGCCATATTATCAGCTTTGTTTATTTCACCTTTGTGGTTTATCTCTCTATCGGCCTGCCGCTGGCCGTTCTGCCGCCGTATGTGCATTTGCGCATGGGATACAGCGCGGCGCTGGCTGGACTGGTCATCAGCATCCAGTACATTGCCACACTCATCAGCCGTCCCTGGGCCGGGCGCATCAGCGACCGTGCCGGCGCCAAGGTCTCCGTACTCTGGGGCATGGGCGCCTGCTCGTTGAGCGGCGCAGTGCTGATCGCTGCCGCCGCTCTGCACTCCGTCCCCTGGCTCAGCCTTTCCATTCTGCTGCTCAGCCGCCTGGCGTTGGGCGTTGGCGAAAGCCTTGGCTCGACCGGCTCAACTTTGTGGGGCATCACCAGCGCCGGACACGACAACACCGCCAAAGTCATCTCCTTCAACGGCATCAGTACTTATGGCGCCATGGCGCTGGGCGCTCCGCTGGGCGTGGCTCTTGATTCGCTTTGGGGAAATCCGCAGTTGGGCCTGGCCTCCATCGGCCTGCTTACCCTGCTGGTGTGCGCCTTCAGCTTTGCCCTGGCCTGCCGCAAGAGCCCCGTCCCGGTTCATCCCGGCGAGCACCTTCCTTTCCACCACGTCATGGGCCGGGTGGCTCCGCATGGCATGGGACTGGCGCTGGGCGGAGTGGGCTACAGCGTGCTGGCCACCTTCATCACGCTCTTCTATGCCAGCCGCCACTGGAACGGCGCTGCTCTCTGCCTCACGGCTTTTGGACTGGCGTTTGTCACGGCGCGCCTCCTCTTCATCCAGACCATCAATCGCTTCGGCGGTTACCCGGTGGCTATCACCTGCCTCTCGGTCGAATCCCTGGGAATGCTTTTACTGTGGCTCGCGCCGTCACCCTGGATGGCATTCACAGGCGCAGGAATAGCCGGCTTCGGATTTTCTCTGGTCTTTCCTTCCATTGGCATTGAAGCGGTCAAGCGCGTCGCCATCAACAATCGCGGCGCGGCCCTGGGCGTCTACACCGCCTTTGCCGACGTCTCCTTCTTCCTTACCGGGCCACTGGCCGGCGCGGTGATCGGCATCTTCGGCTACTCCAGCATCTTCCTCTTCGGACTGGCATGCGTGCTCACTGCCCTGGGAATCGCCATCGTTCTGGGGCAGATGCGAGGATCAGAGATAACGGAATAGGCTTCGAGAGCAAGCTGGGGCTACTCAAGCGCTGAGGTCCATCCGCAAGCAGAGAGCAAAAGATTAGAAAAGCTCGGCGACAGGTGGAAATGTTAGTAACAGGCTCAAGCCGAGCAGCAACAAAGCCACGGCGTTGATGCGGGCCAAAGCAACGGTCCGGTTCCGCCAACGACCCTCCAGAATTCCCCAGGCAATCAGCCAGACAAGAATTGCCGTCGTGGTTACGCCGGAGAGAGGCCCGGTTGGCTTGTAGAAGATAAACAGGCTTTTGAGGAAGGTGGATTTGTCCGCCGCGATCGAAAAAAAAGCCAGCATGAACGCACCGATGCCGGCGGAGAGAATGGCAGCCGCGCCGGAGCCATTCGGCAGGACGGCGGAGGTTGCGGGGATAGAAGATACTTGTTGGTTCACGGTTATTCTCCATCCATAAGATGAATAGATCGCCCACCTTCAACAGGCGCGTGTTTTACTAACATGGCGCCAAAGAAACCAGCGATACCGGCAGCGAGAAATGAAACCAGGGTAAATGACAGGAGAGCGAAGCGAAGCTGGGGATGATTTCTGAGGTCTCGGCCGTAGCGGATGACAACAGCGGCTGCCATAGTGATGGAGATAGGCGTGATCCACGCTACATGTTCCTTCCACTCCATCCCGATGGAGTGCCATCCACTGGTATCCGGGTTCGATTGGAGCAATCTCTGGGGAAATGCGGCAAGGTTGACGGCTCCCGGCGGAGCAGCGGCGCGATACCAGGGATAAATGATGTATGCGCCAGTAAGGACCGTCAGCCAGGCAAGCACAGACATGACGACAAGGTAGACTTTGAGAAAGTTCTCGTCCCCCGGAGCAATGGGAGTTGCCGTTTTTGGGGAGTAGCGGCGATAGAGCTCGACAAGGGCGCCGGAACAGGCGAGCAGATAAAGCGAACCGAAGGCCATGCCGTGAATGAGTGTCCACAGGCTGCGTGCCGTGATTTCCATTGACTGACCTCCTGTTCGAATGCGCCGCGGGATCGCTTGCAAACCGCGAGACCATCAAAATCCATTCCTGTTCGGCTGACCTGCCCACAAAGCATTTCTGATGGCGGCTTTCTTCTCCTCTTTTCCCCATGTCCAGTACATGCCGAGATAGGCGTAGTTCTCGGTTTGGCCAGCGACTGAGTGCCCGTAAGCGAAGAGCAATTGATGGTCGGGATTTTTGAAGTGGTAGTAGCCGCCGGCGTCAATCATGGTGGAGGATTCCGTCTGCGCCGCTGCGAATCCCTCCCGCCCATGGGCGAATACCTCAACGCCCAGCTCCAACCTCTTGTTGAACTCGCGTTTCACCAGCCATGCGGTGTAAGGAAAGTCGCGGAACCCGTCCTGCGGGACGACCTGATAGCCGCTGCCACCATCAAAGGTCCAGCGCCCGATGTTCTTTTGCAGCCAGACGGGAAGTTTGTACCAGACTTTCCCAACGCCGAGTCCTTTTGTGGAATCGCCGGTTGGCATCTCAAACATGGTGAAGCTGCCGATTTGGGGAACGAGTTTCGTCTCCTTGATGAATGCTATCTTCGCTCCCAGTTCCATATCCGTAAGTCCAAAGGCGCTGGGGCCGACACCGCCTGGAAGATAGACGGGATTGTTGGATGGAACGACCGCTCCCCAGGGCAGAATGGCGTGAAGCTGCACCCTGGGAATCGCTCCCCAGTTAAACTCGAAAGCCGGCCCCGAGGAGTCGAGTTCCGCCGGAGTGCCGTCCATTGCGCCGAAGATATAGAACTCATAATGATGCAGGTCAACCGGCACCGGGTCGTCGGTTTGAAAGGGCGGACCCTGCGCCCACAGCCTTGGAACGGTGAGCAGAAAAAGCAGGAACAAAGTCAGCCGGGTGCAATGGCCGGGAAAATGCATCGACGCTCCTTGATCGGAACCGGGATCGGGAATCAGAAATCATGCTGGCGCTGTGGGCTGCGGCAAAAACAATATGTTTTTGAGCAGCCGGGGAAGGCGCACAACTATCACTCCTGCTCAATTACGGATGAATCTTGGCAAGCATTTGATGCAAATTGCATCCCTTGTAACAGCCTATCGTGAATCTACGGGAGCTTTACACTGAAATCGTTCACACCTTTCAGGGAAATTCATCGTCTATTAACCCGCCAGCGCCTTCTTCACTATCTCGCTGACCACGCGGCCTTCGGCGCGGAGGCTTTTGGCCTGGAGCTTGGCTTGCACGGCCTTCATCACCGCGCCCATCTCCTTGGGCGTGGGCTTCTGGCCGGTGGCGGCGGCGACTTCGGCGACAGCTTCTGCGACGAGAGTCTGGAGGGCGGCTTCGTCGAGAGCCTTGGGCAAAAACTCTTCGATGACGGCGATCTCGGCAGCTTCTTTGGCGGCCAGCTCGGGGCGGTTGCCCTTGGTAAACTGCTCGATGGAGTCGCGGCGCTGCTTGATCATGGTGGCCAGGGCCTGCTGCTCCTCGGCGGGGGTGAGAGCTTCCCGCTTCTCGATGAACTTGTTTTTGAGGGCGTTCTTGATGAGGCGCAGGGTGGTGGTGCGGACCGCGTCATGGGCCTTCATGGCAGCGATGACCTGCTGGTTGACCTGGGCTTCGAGAGAGATTGCTTCGCTCATATCTTTCATTCTAATCCGATGGATTCCCGTCCTAGCGCCAATAGACCTTATGCCCACCCATGAATGCAGCTAATTGTTCTTTGCGCGGCGGCGAGGCGTTTTCAGGCCGGTTGTGAGTTTGTTGTTTACCTCTCGTTTGACGCGGGCAGCAAGAGCCTCCTGATGTTCCGCAAGAAATCTTCTAACCAGTTTGGGGTGCTTCTTGGCGGCTTCGCGTAAAGCCCAGGAGAGAGCCTTCACCACCATGTCGTCCCGATCATCGACAAGCAAAGTACAAATTCGCGCAACACGGATAAAGTCTTTAGCGTCCCCGCCTCTGCTTAACGCAACGGTGCTGACCAACGCAGCACGCCTCCACCAGCGGTCCTGGCTGCGCGCCCATGCCTTGATGGCATTATCGGAGATTGTGCCCCGTGCCCACATCGGGCCAGAAAGGTACATGGCGAAACAATCGACGGTATTCCAGTTATGAATTCCTTCACCAAATTTCAGCAGGTCATTTGCGGTTAGTTGTTCAAAAGCAAGCCTGTGCTGGCTTACGAGTTCATAGGAGAAGGCCCGCATTAGATCAGAGCGCCAGGTGAGCAGGTGCAAGCCAAGCTGAATTACGCTTCGCGGCGATGCATTTGCGATTTGACGGGAAATCTCCCGCCGGATGGCACGAAAGGAGACAGCATTTGGCACAGCCAACTGGCTTAAACGGGAGTGAATCTCCTCGGCAAGGGCGATGATTTCTGGTCGCGGCTTCATACCTATGAAGAGTACCGTATTGGTCCTCAGCACTTGCGGGGTTTGAAAACCCAGCCTCCCTCCGTATCTAATTTTCGCAACCTGGAAAGCCGCTCCAACGAGAAATGAACCGATTTTGGGCTGCGGGTGGGGAAATTGAGTCGATTTAGGACGGTGGAGAGATTTCCGGCGATAATATACTTGGCTGACTATGCTATATATTCTGTATGGCTAGTGAATCTTTTTGGGGTCGTCTGGTTGCGATAGATGGAGATCGGGTCCAAACTTACTTTTCCATCCCGGAGGAGGCTCAAAGTCAAAAAGCTCCATGCGCGTCTCTTCGCGTTCGTAGCGGTAAGTCTGCCCGCACTCGCCGCATCCCCACGAAAAGCCAGTCACAAACATCTCGCCTATCTCTAGCTGCCCCTGATAGACGCCATAATACTTGAGCATATTTTTGCATCGGCACTTTGGGTTCTTGCAATCGATAACTAGCCAAATATGCTTTGTCATAATGGCCAGATTATACGGCTAGACTATCTGTCATTGGCATGATTACTTTTTCTATTTGCTCACGGTCCCAAAACTCTCCAGTGTAATCAGGAAAGAATCCCGGCAGAACCATCATCATGTGCTGGAATTCAGGCCTAGAATCCAAACCTTTTATCTGGCGAAGAAGTTGGGTTCTAGATTCCCATGCAAGGAAATCGGCGGCTTGCAATGGGAAATATGCTTGGGGTTCTCCTACACCGAAGGAAATTAGGTATTTGGCATCATCCTGCCTCCGCTTGCGTATCGCCAAATATCGCTTGAATCGCGCTGGTGTGAATCCTTCATCACAATCAAACATGATGGACAATTTTTCGTTAGGAGCAGATTTTCTTATCCTATCCAAGATCATTTTTATTAAGCGCATGAAACAGAACTCTTGAGCGGTTCCTTCGACCTTGGTTAATTCTTTAGGTAGCTCTCTCCATGCCTCTGCATCCACTGCAACCCCAAAACCAACGATGCGGCTTATCTTTATTGCTGCCGAGAAATCCTCAAGAACCGCCTTTTTCTTCTGCCAATCCCAATCACAAAATGGCTTCATCCTTGACTCGGAGCACATCATCTCTTTCATGTGCAGCTCATCGAGACCGTAAGTCAAAAGATAATTACTCCACAATTCATGAAAGCCGCTCCAAATGTTAGTTGATGCTGCTATATAGCCTGCGGCACATACGATTTTATTGGACAAATCGCTCTCTTTACCGCTATCATCGAAAAATCCAAGAAGCATACCGAACATCCTCCATTCCACTTCTGGATATGGATCATAGAAAGCTAGTGGTTGACTGAAAGCACACATCAGCATTACACTCCATTCTAGGAGCGTGTGTGCTCTCAGGAGCGTGTATGCCGAATCAGCCCACCGATTCCGCCAAGAATGTGACGGGCGATTTCGACCACTTCACCGAATTCATGCGTCGGCTTGTAGCCGTTCCGCACTCCGAAATAAAAGCCAAACTGGACGCTGAAAGGGAAGCAAAGCGAACGTCTAAGGCTTCCCCTTCCCGCGCTGTTGCCGCCTCTTCCACGGCGCGCTAGAAGGCTTCCGTTTCTCCCACCTTGCCAGTCAGTTCTGCATAGGTCAATCTCTTGCCCTCAATCTGCGATACTGCCAGCATAAACCTATCCGCATCAGTGAGCGGATTATCTGCGGTGCTACGGTTATTGTAACGAAAAACCTGTTCTGAGACATAACGGCTAAGGTGAAACGGCTCAACCGCGACGTAGGTTCCATTCAATCCCCGCTTCAAAAGACTCCAAAAGTTTTCGATTCCCTGGGTGTGAATCTGACCGCGAACGTATTCGTTGATATGGCTCACGGTGCAGTGAATAAACTCTTTTGAATCTATTCCTTTGTATCCCTTGTGCGCATCGGTGTAGATGAATGAATAGGGCGCTACCTGATTCAGAATTTCGTTTTGCAGAACATCTCGCCGCACCTCTGGAATCACCTTGGCGCGAACCTGCCGTGCATCACGGTCCAGAATTCCCATCACTATGGTCTTGGAATTCCTACCCATGCTTCCCGCGCTCCCGCGTAGCTCAATCCTGCGTTTGAGGTGCATATTCTGTTCTTTGCCGCCGATGAAGGTTTCATCGACTTCAATCTCCGACCACCCGCCGCCTTCATTGCCGCCCATCTTGGCGAAAGACTTCGACTCCATTGCCAGCCGAATCCGATGGAGCATAAACCACGCGGTTTTCTGAGTGACGCCAAGCGCACGATGCAGCTCATAGCTTGAAATACCGTTTTTGCAATTCGCCAGCAACCAAACGGCAGGAAGCCATTTTTCTAGGCCGATTGGCGAGTCCTCAAACACGGTTCCAACCTTGAGAGAGAACTTCTTACGCTTATGATCGCCATAGCAGCGGTAAACTCTCGCCTTGGCAAGCCAAGTGAGTTTAGTAGAGCCGCAATATGGACATTTGATCTCGCCGTCTGGCCAGCGTATGAAAACCATGAACTGACGACAGTTCTCAAAGTCCGCAAAGTGTTGAATCGCTTGTTGTAAGGTCTTGATTGCGTATTCCATGATTTAATAGTAGAACAAACGGCGTAGTCTGTCAAGTATATTATTGCCAGATTTCCACAGAAAGATATTTCACATAAACCACAAATTTGTGTATTCTGTGATTGACGGTTGGCCGTGGGGAGGCTGGACCAGTTCAGTGTTGCGAAGAACCTGTCCGACACTGGTTGAAGGTCCAGTTTCCCCGACAGGCCCCGTCAAGAAACCAAGGAGAGAGCCATGATCCGCAAGACACGCTTGTTTACGCCCGGTCCGACGCCGCTGCTTCCCGCAGCCCAGTTTGCCATGGCGGCGGCAGACATACACCACCGCACGCCGGAGTTTCGCGCGCTGTTCCAAAAAGTGCTCGCCCAGTTGAAGATTTTTGTGGGCACTCAAAATGATGTTCTGCTGCTGGCGTGTTCGGGGACGGGCGCGATGGAGGCTTCGGTCTCCAACTTGACTTCGCCGGGCGACCGGGTGCTGGTGCTGACGGCGGGCAAGTTTGGCGAGCGCTGGGTGGAGCTGGCCAAAGCCTTCGGCTGCGTGGCGGATGTGGTGGAGAAGCCTTACGGGCAGACCTTCGACATTGCCGAGATCAAAGCGGCGCTGTTGCCGCAGCATAAGGCTGTTTTCATGCAGGCCTCGGAGACCTCGACCGGGGTAAGCCATAACGTGGAGGCTGTGGCCAAGCTGGTGAAGGGCACTGACACGCTGCTGATTGTGGACGGCATCACCGGGCTGGGCACGCAGAGCTTTGATGTGGACGGCTGGGGGATCGACGTTCTGATCGGCGGCTCGCAGAAGGCGGTGATGATTCCGCCGGGGCTGGCCTATCTGAGCGTGAGCGAGCGGGCATGGAAGGCGATGGAGGGGGCGAAGAACCCGCGCTACTACTTTGACCTGCGCAAGGAGCGCAAGAACGCGGTGAAGGGCGAGAGCGCATACACGCCGGCGGTGGCGCTGATTGCCGGCCTTGGCGCGGCGCTGGATTACATTGCCGGGCAGGCGGGCGGCGACCTGGAAAAGGGCCGCATCGCGCTCATCGACAACGCACAGGTGAACGCGGCGGCGACGCGGGCGGGATTGGTGGCGCTGGGATTCAAGCTCTTTGCGCCGGTGTCTCCATCGGCTGCGGCGACGGCGGTATTGGTGCCGGAGGGAATGGATTCGAGCGTGGTGGTGAAGGCGCTGAAGGCGAAGTTCAGCCTGGTGACCGCCAACGGACAGGGCACGATGCAGGGCAAGATCTTCCGCGTGGCGCACCTGGGATTCTTCGACTATCTGGACACGGTGGCGTTTCTGGGCGCGATGGAACACATTGCAAAAGATGCGCTGGGCTTGCCGGTGAAGTTTGGACAAGCGGTAGCAGCGGCGCAGGAAGTGTTTGCGAAAACAGAGAATAAGTGAATAAGTGAATGAGTGAATAAGTGAATAAGTGAGAAAGTGAAGAATCTTTGCAGACGATTCGATACCGTTTCACACCATCACTGTTTTGTTTCACTCTTTCACTTCTTCACTCTTTCACTGCGTCACGTTGTTGCGAAAGGCATTCATGTCTGAGTTGAGTTTTGGAGAGAAGCTGCTGATTGCGCGCAAGCAGCTTGATCTCTATCAATACGAGATGGCGGAGCGGCTGGGGGTTCATGCCAACTCGCTGACCAAGTACGAGCGGGGCGAGGGCAAGCCGCACGCGGCAGTGATGCGAATCTTTGAGATGCTGTGCGAGCAGCACAACATTCGCTTTGATGAGTATGAGGCTGCACGAAAGGGACAGGGAGGAAAGATGAAGATTGTTCTGGCGGAAAAGGTATCAGCGGCAACACTGGCCGTTTTTGCGGCCGAGCCGGGGTGGGAAGTTCTTACGCACGATCAGTTGCCGCAGGGGCTGGCGGCGGCACTGGCCGATGCCGATGCGCTGGTGGTGCGCTCGGCGGTGCAGGCGGACGATGCGCTGATGGAACATGCGCCCAAGCTGCGGGTGATTGGACGGGCCGGGGTGGGCGTGGACAACATTGACGCCGAGGCGGCCACGCGGCGGGGCATTGTGGTGATGAACACGCCAGGCGCGAATGCGGTGGCCGTGGCTGAACTGACCATTGCGCTCATGCTGTCGCTGGCGCGCAAGCTGCCCGCGGCGAATGCAACCATGCATGCCGGCAAGTGGGAGAAGAAGAGCTTGCAGGGAGCGGAGCTGCGCGGCAAGACGCTGGGCATTCTGGGGCTGGGGCGAATTGGGCTGGAGGTGGCCAGGCGGGCGCGGGGCTTTGGCCTGGAGATACTGGGCAGCGATCCCTTTGTTTCAGCGGCCGTGGCGCGCGAAAACGGCATTACTCTGGTTTCTTTGGAGGAGCTTTTTGCCAAGGCTGACTATCTGACGCTGCACGTGGGGCTGACGCCGCAGACGACCGGGGTTATTAACGCGAAGACAATTGCAGCGATGAAGAAGGGCGTGCGCATCATCAACTGCGCGCGCGGGGAGCTGATTGACGATGCGGCGCTGGTGGCGGCGCTGAAGAGCGGGCAGGTGGCAGGCGCGGCGCTGGATGTTTTCCGCGAAGAGCCGCCCAAGAATTCGCCCTACGCGGAATTGGACAACGTAATTCTGACGCCGCACATCGCCGGCTCGACGGGGGAAGCGCAGGAGGCGGTGGGGATACAAATTGCGCGGCAAGTGCGCGATTATCTCAAGCTGGGTGTGGCGCAGAATGCGGTGAATCTGCCCTCGCTGAGCCACGAGGAGTACGTGGTGCTGGCACCGTATATCGACCTGGCCGGACGGCTGGGCAGCTTTTTGGCGCAGGCGGGCAAGGGCGGCATTGAAGCCATTGATCTGAGTTACGGTGGAACACTTGTCGATGCCAAGACTGAGCTGGTGCGCAACGCGGCTATCGCCGGATTGCTGGCGGGCTCTGAAAACGTGAACCGCATCAACGCCGCGTCGGTGGCCGAGGAGCGCGGCATTCGCGTGCACGAGGAGAAGCAGGATTCGCATCGCGGCGGAGCGGCCACGGTGCTGACCATCGAGCTGCACACCGCCAAGGGCGAGAGCCGCGCCAGCGCCACCGTGATTCACGGCGAGCAGCCGCGGCTGCTGGAGTTTGACGGCATCGACATCGAGACGCCGCTCGATGGAAACCTGCTGGTCTGCCGCAACCTGGATGTGAAGGGCGTGATCGGCCGGATTGGCACCATTCTGGCCGAGCAGGGCGTGAACATCGCCAACTTCGCGCTGGGCCGCGAGCGCGCGGGAGCCAAGCCGGTGAAGGCGCTCTCCGTGGTGCAGGTAGACGCGCCGGTCTCCGACAAGGTGCTGGAGGCTCTGATGAGCATCGAGGCGCTTCTAGAGGCGCGACTGGTGAAGCTGCCGGAGGCGGGGTACTGAGGCTCTTGAGTTTTCTTGCATTAGGGAGTGAGTTCAGGACAGGAATTCTCTTATTGTCGCAAGCTTAAGCTATGGCTGTGGACATGATCTGGAGCGAACGGTATCCATTCAAGCTCCAGCATAAATCGCGGGGGAGGGAGTCAACGCATCGCCGTAGGGCAACGACACATACCACTCTTCAACGATACCGGCGGTGTTCGCTTGCACGCGCTTGGTTCCCAAGGGGTCGGCCAGCTCGTAGTGCAGGCCGCCAGTGTTGATGCCGTTTGAGTACTTGACATCGTAGGTCGCGGTGAGCCGCGCGGCGGAAAAGACATTGGAGTGCTGCCACTGGCCCGCGCCATTGATCTCCGTCACTTGATCGCCGCCCTGGTCCACCAGATACCTCGCAGATAGTGTAAAGGACTGTGCGTCCAGCGAAAAGGGAGTACAGGTTGAGGTGGATGAAGCAGGAGCGGCGTTGAGCGTACCCTTGGCGATGCGCGCGCCTACCGCGTCATAGCGATGTTGCATGGACATATCGTACATCCCTGTCACAATCATTGGAAAACGAAAGAAAGACGATCAGATTTTGTAGTCTCCCTGGTCCCCAACAGCGAGGGACCGGGGGGGACCCTCAGAGTGATTTGAAAAAAAAGTCACTGGGATCGTGGCCCCCCGCCTCATTCTCATCACTGAAGTCGCCGACAAGGCCATCTCCGGAAAGCTGGAATCAACCTCTTTTTCCGCCGGATGGAATTGTGGCGAGCCGCAACCCGACAGTTGCCTACTCCATCTACCGGCATTTGCGCTGTTTCCACTGAATTGTTGCAACTCTATCTGTCACATCAAAGTGCATGCCGGGCTTTGGTGGAAGGTCTTCCGCCTTTATAGACAATGAGGAATAGACTTTAACCGAGATTTTTTCATATTCATCGAAGGTCACTGCGGATTGCCCCCCCCAGCTTGTACCATTTTGATCCGGTATGCTAGGTCCTCTCTCGCTCGCTGGCACGAGGTCATTGACGCTTTCCATGATCTCATCTTGCGTTAGCAAAGAACCCAGTGCGATCTTTCCGGACAAGAACTTAAACCTTTCCAAATCAATCTCGCACAGACTGCCATTCTCAGAATATCTGGGTAACGCCAGTACTCCGGGTCTCACCTCATACACCTCAATTGCTTTGTATTTTGAGAACCGTTCATTCTGCGGTTTTGAAGCGATAAGCATCGCTATCGCTATACTAACTGTCAAAAAGCTCTTGCCCATTTTCCCTCCTCAAGCCTGAACCGAAATGTGTTAACCCGCGTCTCATTAAACTTCTCTAGCGAGTCTGTTTGGGTGGTGGCGGAGGTGGCGGAGGTGGCGCGGGAGGCACGGGTTTCGGATCTGTCACAGTGATGGCAGGTTTCTGACCCGGTGTACTGGTAACGGTTGCCGTACTCGTGAAGCTCGCGGAGCACTCCTGTCCTTGCACCGTTATGGTCCGATCTGTCACGGATCTCACGGTGTTATTGTCATAGAAGCTCGTCGCCGCACGAGTTAGGCTGTCAGCACCATGTGTGTTCTGCGTGTCACCGATTGCGTCATTGAGTTGTCCTTTGGAGTCCGTAGATTGTGATGGCGTTTGTGGTTGTGCAGGGGCAGGTTTTCCATTTACTGTTCTTTCGTTTATAACGCTCTCGCTCACGGGAGCGCCAACCAGTGGCTTGCCGCCTTGGGTCACCTGAAATGTAACGGCACCCATTACTCCATACTGAGGAGACATGCTAGGCAGAATAAAAAGTCCTGAAGCAGTTGGTTGTATCACCATGGGTTTTCCGTCGCTCCCTATTGCAATCGTGACACTAATATCACAACCTGGACCATCATGCCCATCTGCATCTACATGTGTAATCGGATTGTTACGCACATACGAATACAGATTCAAGCTCTGAGGATCATCCATCTTCGCGTATGGAATCGGCGTCACCTTCGCGCTCCAATCCGGCGTGGTGAACCTTCCAAACGCAGAAGAATAATACCTTGCAAAGAAGTAGTCATTCCCAGATTCGGTATCTCGTTCTTTGCCGGTGAAGTGGTGCTCGGTGGCGTCGTCGGCGGTGGGGGGCGGATTAGGCGGGGCGATGGGAGTCAGCGCGTCGCCGAAGGGCAAACTGACCCAGCTCATCTCGATCTGGCCGGAGATGTTGGCTTGCACGCGCTTGGTGCCCAAGGGGTCGGCCAGCTCGTAGTGCAGGCCGCTGGTGTCATAGGTAGCCGTGAGCCGCGCGGTGGAAAAGACATTGGAGTGCTTCCACTGGCCCGCGCCGTTGATCTCCGTTACTTGATTGCCGCCCTGGTCCACCAGATACCTCGCACTCAGTGTAAACCCGGAACTCAGCGGCGGCGCGCAGAGAGAGGTGGAATTCGGCGGCGCGGCGCTGAGCGTGCCCTTGGCGATGCGCGCCCCCTCCGCGTCATAGCGATGCTGCATGGACACATCGTACATCTCTAACACGATTCTTGAAGAAAGAATGAAAAACTGTCAGGTTTTGTAATCTCCCCGGTCCCCAACAGCGAGGGACCGGGGGGAGCCCTCAGAGTGATTTGGAAAAAAGTCACTGGGATCGTGGCCCCCCGCCAAGCGGGAGGGAGGGATTCATATCGTCACGGCAACGCATTGGTAATCAGTAGGTTAGATGTTAGCAAAGGACCTCGTACCCGCAAATATACCCGCACAGAAGCGGCACTGAGGCTGTTTTCCGACCCAAACCGGATAGCTGTGGCCAAGGCGTTTGGGTGTGCGCTCCCGCCGGTTTGAAGGACCAGAGGCTAGAATTCCCAACTGCCCCGGCGCTGAGGCAAGGCATTCTCAAGGGGGTGGGGGAGTTCTTCCACCCAGGCGACTGAGTCCAGCCGTCGCATCGTACAATTTTTCAATTCAGCGATGTTGGCGGAAATCAGGCATCGGGTTAGTTGTCCGAGATACGGGGCAACGGAATGGCTGTGACACCGTTTGCCAGTCGCACGGGGTAGCAGAACTGCCGCTGAGCTATTGAATATACCTGAGGAGCAAATCGACCAGCTTGCCGGACTTTCGGAGTTGTCCGACATCCACCCCATCGCAAAGCCTCTGACGGGTTTTGCTCATTCACAAGAAGAAAAAATTAGTGCAAAAAAATGAGAGTAAAAATCGGCGAAGATAAAATGACCAAGTTGGCCAGCGATCCCGCGTCCCTGCGCTCCAGTGGTTTTGCCCCTGGCCCGCTGGCAGGGTTGGCAATTAAGCGCGGGCGCGTAGAGAACGGCCTGTGAGCGCACTTCCCGCCATGCCCTGCCTTGCCCCGCCAAGTTCTCCTCTGTTGCGACTCCAAGGAAGGGGGGTGGTACACGTCTCACCTAGGCTTGGCCTTGTACATGCCCTACTGGACCCAGTACCGGCCTGCGTTGGCCCTTGCGACCGTCAGGATGGTTGTCCGAGGGGTAGGGGGTGTCCAGCCACACCTATTTGGAATTACGGAACAGATATATATTTTTTAAATTTACGATGTTGGCAGATTTCAGGGGGCCAAATATTGAACTATACTCGGCCCCGTTTACAGAACCTAGTTGTTTAGTCCCAGTAGGGTGTCAATAATGGGTTTCTCCTCATTAGGCTACTCCCCTAGTCCTGGATGTAAGCCTATCTATAAAAAACATTTACACCTGATTGATTTACAACGGATCGGCAATTGGCGAAGGAGAGCGCCCGCTATCCACCGGCCCAATATCCAATAACATTCTTCAACCTAGTCAGACTCAATTGCCCCAACCACCCTGAAGGAGGTGTCATTTTCCATAATGGAAAAAGAAGACTATTAACAAGCAAAGATTGAGATAACTTACTGTGCAAATTTAGCTATTACCTCAGTAACCCATATACTTCGCAATAAATTACTTGACAGCGAACAGGGGGTTACCATAGTCTTCGCTTCAAATAATTTCTAGTTGATCTTTATGAACGGAGACCCTCGATGAAATTCTGTCGATTCATTTGCCCCATGCTTTCTAGCGTCGGAATCGCACTACTCGCATTGACGGCGCCAGCGGCTATTGCACAGGGGACAACTACGCAAGGGGCGAGTTCCGGAAATGTGCTTGGCCTGCTGTCTACAGCCTTTTCTAGTGGCAATCCTGTTCAACAGGTTCAACTCTCCGGCAATGCGATCTGGTATGCCGGAAGCCTGGAGGACACTGGAACCGTTACTTTGACTGCCTCGGCAGGCGGATCGTCGCAGATGCAGCTCCTTCTTGCCGCTACTGGCCAGAGAACTGAAACCCAGACTGGTACGGGATCAAACACAAATTGTCAGTGGGTTGGGGCCGATGGTGTTGCTCATCAAGTTGATTTTGGCAATTGCTGGAAATCGGCGCAATGGTTCTTGCCGGCTCTTTCCCTTTATCCCGCGTCGCTGCCCAGTAATCTCAGCATTGTTGATTTAG
>Ga0326727_10005735_pt1 | contig 35013 bp, 25 predicted proteins | sample MB2enrmetagenome_FD_207643 | JGI IMG/M metagenome (GOLD analysis project Ga0326727, IMG submission 207643) | Lab enriched peat soil microbial communities from McLean, Ithaca, NY, United States - MB29MY | ecosystem: Environmental > Terrestrial > Soil > Wetlands > Peat | place: USA: New York...
TGTGGTACGAGTTGCAGATGAGCTACGACATTTGGCAGGCCTCACGGAAGAAGAGGCCGAAGATAGAGCGGTTTGACGCCGCAGCCTGACAGATCGAGGTCAGCATCATGAGCAAAGTGGGAGCGAACATCATCCGTGGGCTTGAGCAGGCTATTGCGTTTGCCGAAGGCACTGCCAAGAAAGGCACATACGTCGTCCATATCCCACCCGGGATCGATGTTAAGGCGATCCGTGGCAGGCTGGGTATGACGCAACAGGAGTTCGCCATGCGATTTGGATTCAGCGTCAACACGGTGCGCCATTGGGAGCAGGGAAGGCGCGTTCCTGAGGGGCCGACGCGCGCCTATCTGATGGTGATCGATCGTGAGCCCAAGGCGGTGCAGAAGGCGCTGCGTATCGCATGAGGCCTTACGGAGGATCGAAGCGCAAGCCTGGCAGAACATATGCGGAGTGACGCGCAACGCAAAGTAAAGCGGATTTGAGATAAGAAAACACCCATGCCCACGGCGAACAAAGACTATTACGCGACGCTCGGCGTGAAGAAGACGGCCACGCAGGAGGAGGTCCGCAAGGCCTTCAGGAAAGCGGCGCGTAAGTACCATCCCGATGTGAATCCCGGCGACAAGAGGGCCGAGGAGAAGTTCAAGGAGATTTCAGAGGCCAACGACGTTCTGAGCGACGAGAAGAAGCGCAAGATCTACGACCAGGTGGGCTTCTACTCCGACCAGATCGATCCGGCGCAGGCCGAGGCCTACGCGCGCCAGCAACAGGCCGGCGGCCGCACTCCGGTCGATTTTGGCGGATTCGACTTCTCGGGGTTCAGAGACGGGGCGCAGGCCGGCAGCGGAACCTCGTCGTGGGGCAGCTTCAAAGACATCTTCTCGGGAATCTTTTCGGGTGCGCATCAGCCGCATCATCCGCGCGGGCCGCAGCCCGGCACCGATCTCGAGTACCAGGCCACGGTCGACTTCTGGACCGCGATCCGCGGCGGGCAGGCGCGCATGCAAGTGCATCGCCAGGAGACCTGCGCGACCTGCCACGGTCAGGCTTCGATGGGCGGACCCATGGTCTGCCCGGAGTGCAACGGCACCGGCCAGGTAACGCAGATGGGCGGGCAGATGAAGTTCAACCTCCAGTGCCCGCGCTGCGGAGGCTCAGGAAAGATTTCGAACGATTGCCCGACCTGCCATGGCGAGGGCGTGGTCGACCGCACCGAGACTGTAGATTTCCGCATCAAGGCAGGCACGCGCGACGGCCAGCGCATCAGGCTGCAGGGCAAGGGCAACGCCGGGTTGAACGGCGGGCCGGCGGGCGATTTGTACCTGATCGTGCGGACCAGCGAGCACCCGGTTTTTGCGCGCACCGGCGACGATATTCACATCAAGGTGCCGGTGACGGTGGCCGAGGCTTCATTGGGCGCCAAGGTTGACGTGCCGACGATCGATGGGCGCGCGCAGTTGAAGATTCCCCCCGGCACGCAGAGTGGGCAAAAGCTGCGCATGAGGGAGCGCGGTGTCGAGAGCTCGTCGCATCCGAGCCAGCGCGGCGACCAGATTGTGACCGTGGACGTGGTGGTGCCGCATCTCAACGACGAGCGCAGCCGCGAGATCATGCGCGAGCTGGCGAAGCTGAATCCGCAGGACCCGCGGGCGGCGCTGTTTGAAAAAGGCAGGGAATAGGGAACAGGGACTAGGGACTAGGAACGTTCGGGGAAATTGCGATGACCGCAAGACGAAAATCCAAAGGCGCGTACATGATCTCGGCGGTGGCCGAGATGTATGAGATTCATCCGCAGACCCTGCGCCTGTACGAGCGGGAGGGGCTGCTCAAGCCGTCGCGCACCGAGGGCAACACGCGCCTCTACACCGACGAGGACCTGGAGCGGCTGGAGTTCATCCTGAACCTGGCGCGCGACCTGGGAGTGAATATCGCCGGCATCGCCATCGTTCTGCAGATGCGCGAGCGCATGGAAGAGATGAACCGGCAGATGCAGAGCTTTGTGGAGTACGTTCGCACAGAAATGGTGACCCGCATGCAGCAGGCTACGCAGGGCACAACCGGCGCCATTGTCCCCATCAGAAGACCGGTGCCTGCGCCGCGCGCAAACGGTCCACGCAAGGCCGGTTGACCGCACCCCGCAGCGGGCCATTCCGGGCCGTATAATCCTCCTCAGCAGTTTCGTGTTTTCCCCATCATCCTCTCAACGGATTCATCGCTGCTTCATTCCCCATCGCCAGGGCCCGTTAACAATACTGAGGCCGTCCACCTCAGTAGTGTTTACAGGCCCTGGCATCACGAAAACAAGAACAAGGCTGGCTGAATCAGGGCTCTTTCTCCTGTCTCCGTTGAATTTCAAGAGAATTTCATGAGGAGGATCCCATGCCATACACCAACGTGGTGATCGACATTTCGCATTTCCAGGCCGGCGTCAACCTGGCCAACGCGCAGCAGGCCGGCATTCTCGGCGTCATTCACAAAGCAACCCAGGGAAGCAGCTATGCGGATCCCACTTACCAGAACCATCTGGCGATGGCTCAGGGGCTGGGACTGTTGTGGGGAGCCTACCATTTCGGCAACGGCGACGACGGCGTGGCCCAGGCCGACTTTTTTCTGCAGACGGTGCAACCGGGACCGGGCACGCTCCTGGTGCTCGACTTCGAGTCAAATCCGGCCAGCTCGACCATGTCGCTGCAGGAGGCAAAGGACTTTGTCACGCACATTCAGTCGGTGACCGGCATCTGGCCGGGCCTTTACGGCGGCTCGTATCTGAAGGAACAGCTGGGCAGCACGCCGGACCCGATCCTGCAGAACTGCTGGTTCTGGCTCGCACAATATGGACCAACCGCCGTTTTGCCGCCGGGATGGGCGAACTGGACTCTGTGGCAATACACTGACGGGCACGCGGTGCCTGATCCCAACCCGATTGCGGGAGTCACGCCCTGCGACCGCGACTACTACTGCGACACGCCGGCCACGCTGCAGGCCAAATGGGCCACGGGGTCGCTGGCGTAGGGGATAAATCGCGCGGCCACCCTGCGCGGAATCAAACTGTTCGGCTGCGCATGGATCGCACCTCGCCCGGGGACGATATGCTGGAACCGGTATGTTCCTGATAGTTCTTGGGCTGGGTGTGTTCGGCCTCATCACATCCACGGTGTTTACCGGCATGGTGCTGGTGGCTGCGGCGGATTATCTGCGCGAGCGCCGCCTGCTGTCCGCGATGCTGCCGCAGGGCGGGTTTGCACCCTCGCTCAGCCTGCTCAAGCCCCTGCACGGCGCCGAACCCGATCTCGAGGCGCATCTGGCCGGCTTTTTTGAGCAGGATTATCCGGAGTTCGAGATTCTGTTCTGTGCGCGTTCCGCCGACGATGCCGGGCTGGCGGTCGCTCGGCGGGTTGCCGCGCGCTACCCGCACGTTCCGGTAAAGTTCCTCTCTACAGGCGGCCAGCTGCCTTACATCAACAACAAGGCCGCATCGATGGAACTGATGGGGACCGTGGCATCGCACGACATTCTCGTCATCAGCGACAGCGACGTGCGCGTGACGCCCGATTACCTGCGCGCCGTGGCCATGCCCTTTGTGCAGGAGCGCGTGGGCGGCATGTGCTGCCCATACCGCGGCGTGGCCGGCCGGGGAGGGTTGTGGTCGCGGCTTGAAGCCGTGGGCATGAGCGTCGAAATGACCTCGGGGGTACTGGTTGCGCGCATGATGGAGGGGATGCAGTTCGCCCTCGGGCCCACCATGGCATTCCGCCGCGAAACCATCAGAATGATGGGCGGCTTCAAGGTGACGGCCGACTACTGCGCCGACGATTTTGTTCTTGGCCACGAAACCTACAAACTGGGCGAAACGGTGGTGCTGAGCCATCATGCCATCGATCACATGGTGCTCAACTCGCGCTTCCTCGATTCCATAAAGCATCAGATCCGCTGGATGAAGTCGACGCGAACCTCGCGGCCGAAGGGGCACTTTGGTACCGCTCTAACCTTCAGCATGCCGTTTGCGCTGCTGGCATGGGCTGGGGCCGCGTGGTTTCATCACCCCTGGATTGGCCTTGCGCTGCTGGCCTGGGGCGTGGCCACGCGGCTCGCGCTTTCGATCGTGGTGGGGCGCATGGTGGTGCACGACCCGAACTGGTTTTCACTGATCGTGCTTTACCCCATCCGCGATCTGATGGGGTTCTTCTTCTGGTTGGCGAGCTACGCCGGCAACACTATCCTGTGGCGCGGGCAGTTGTACGAGTTGCTGCCGGGCGGCAGGATGCGCGCGGCGAAGTAGCCGGATTTTCGAACCTCGGGCGCAGGGCGCCGCAATGGTTGGTCAGGAGACGCGCAAATGACAAAGAACCGGCTCGACGGCCTGCAGATCGTGCTCCTCGGCGGCGTGCTGGTATTCCTGATCAGCGCACTCATTGCGCTCGCCAATCCTCAAGGCATGTCGGACTTCAAGCAGTTCTACTATGCCTCGCGATGCCTGATACAGCACCACGATCCTTACCAGGAGAGCCAGTTATGGGCTGTTTACAAGGCTGAAGTCAAGACCGTGCCCAGCGATCCACAAGTTCTGAAGTGGCTGCATGAGATTCTGCTTTGCCCCAACATGCCCACCACGCTCCTGCTGATTGCGCCGCTGGCGCTGCTGCCCTGGAACGCGGCGGTGAGCGTGTGGATGGCGCTGATTGCGGCCAGCTTCCTTGTCGCCGGCTACCTTGTGTGGCGCGTCTGCTCCGATACTGTGCCACGAAGCTCGGCGGCGCTCGTGTTCCTGATTTTCGTCAACAGTGTCGACGGTCTCTCCATCGGCAACACGGCCGCGCTGGTGGTAGGCCTTTGCGTGATTGCCGTGTGGTGCTTCGCGAGCGAGCGGTTTGTCTGGGCCGGGATTCTCTGTCTGGCGGTGAGCCTGGCCATCAAGCCGCACGATGCGGGAATCGTCTGGCTCTACTTTCTGCTTGCCGGCGGAGTGGCGCGCAGGCGCGCTCTGCAGACGCTTGCCGCTACCGCTTTGATCGCGCTGCCCGCGGTGATGTGGGTCTCGCATGAGGTTCCGCACTGGCCGCAGGAACTGCACGCCAACCTGAATGCCATCACCGCGCTGGGAGGGCAGGACGATCCGGGCCCGCACAGCGGAGGAGGCTTCGGCTTGATGATGATGGTGAACCTGCAGGTCATCGTCAGCCGCATTCACGACGATCCCAGCTTCTATAACCCCGTGGTTTATCTGCTGTGCGGCGTGCCGCTCATGCTATGGGCGCTCAAAACGCTGCGCACGCGATATTCGCCCACGCAAGCGTGGTACGCGCTGGCCGCGGCAGTTCCGTTCGCAATGCTGGCGGTTTACCACCGGTGCTACGATTGCCGTCTGTTGCTTGTGGCCGTGCCGGTGTGCGCCGATCTGTGGGTCGCGCGCAGCCCCCTGCGATGGTATGCGCTGGCGCTCACCCTCGCTGGAATCATTGTCACCGGCGACCTGTTGTGGATCGTCGTCTTTCAGATTACGGGCTACTCGCCCGCATTGCTGCGCGCTTCCGTCATCCCGCCGCCCATCGTGCTTGCGGTGCTGGGAGGGTTCTATATGTGGGTGTATTTGAAGCGAAGCGGCCAGGCGAGTTTTCCAGACGCGGCTGTGGACGCAGGCTGACAGCCGGAAACTGCATCACAAAGATCCAGGGACACGCAGGCCCTGCTCCCTCCGGTGTTGCAGATCGCGCATTGTTCTGTATTGCTATTGGAGCGGCCGGTCGGTCCACAGCGCCTTGTCGGCGATTGAGCCGGCAGGATAGATTTTCCCGGCCAGCAACTGCTCCACCTTCGTCTGGTTCACGTCTTCGGCAAAAATCCACTTGCGCTCGCCGGTTCCCCACATCTTTGCAAGCTCATCGTCAGTAAGAAAGATGTTGGGCGCGTCAGGGTAGCAGGAGCCCCACAAGAGCGTGGTGCCTTCGCTGCTCTGGCCGCAGCGCGGAATCACGACCAGAGCGGGGCGATGGTGGAAGAAACGATCGGTGTAGAAGATGACCGAAGAGCCCGAGGACGGTTCGCCATAGATGATGAAGCTGTCGTTGGGAGTGCCCTTTGCCGTAATGACGTCGGCAAGCTGCTTTGAGCTGAGCATGGGCTCAAAACGCACAAAGGCAATGTGCGCGGCGATAAAGAACATGGTCATGGTGAGCGCCACGCTGATGGTGGCGGCCATGTGTTTGCGCTTGAGCCGGAGCGCCAGGCCGGCCACCGGACCGATGAGCAGCGCCAGGCCGGCAAGAGCGGCGGGAAGGCGCAAAGCGGCAAACGACGACCCCGTCAGGTCGAACAGGTGCGACATGGAGAGCGTGTAGTCGCCCACGCCGCGATGCGCCAGCAGGGTGCCGATGTCGGCCACGAAAGGCAGGTTGCGCGACTCCCACAATCCCCAGCCCAGCGCAGCGGCAGAGAGCACGCCGATCGCCGCGAAGGCCGCGTGCGCGCCGGTGAGCCATTGGGTCGAGATTCTCGGAGTCTCTTCGTCGACGCCGCGCCGTTCCTCAATGCCGGCTATCACGCCGGCCGTTAGAATAAGCAGCGGCGGCCACACCGGGAAGGTGTAGTACTCCTGGTTGGTCGAGACGGAGAAGAAGAGCAGCGTCAACGCCGTGAACAGGCTGAGCAGCCAGATGGTGCGCACGCGGAACTTGAGGCGCAAAACGTAGGTGGCCACATCTTCGCGCAGCGCGTTGTCGAGATAGAAGTCCACGGTCTGGCCCGCATCGTGGCGCAGGTGCTGGAGCCAGTTACGGCGCGTCTTCCAGGCGATCGCGAAAACTGCGGGCAGGAAGAGGCTCCAGGGAAAGAGCCACGCAAGATGGCCGAGCCAGTACAAAGAGCCGGGCATCTTGCTGTAGTCGTGCGGATAGCGCTGACCGATGAAGCGCAGGAAGTGCTCGTTGACAAAATAGAAGTAGAAAAATCCGTGCACATTGCCGATGGTGGGATGATTGCCGATGGGATAGCCCTGGTCAGGATTGCGCAGCCCGCACAGAATGTGCCACGGGGCGGCGATGGCCAGAAACAACAGAAACCCGGTGACCGGCTTGAGAGAACGCCAGCGGCGCCACTGGCCGGTGAGCGCGAGGTAGGGAATCGCGGCCCCGGCAAAAAACAACGGGGCGATCAGTCCCTTGGTGAGCAGCGCCAGCGCGACGCAGGCCCAGGCGCAGTACATCAGGTTCGGCCGGCCGGTCTCGAGGCTCTCGATCATGGCATAAAGCGCGGCCAGCAGGAAAAAGGCGAGGATCGACTCGGGAATGATGAATCGCGTGAACAGGAACGGACCCACCGAGGTGAGGACTCCCAATCCCGCATAGAGCCCGGCTCGCGGACCCCACGCGCGGCATCCCCACAGCCACGAGATCCAGGCGAGCGCCAGCATGGCGAGCGCGTTGGGCAGGTGGGTGGTGAACGAGTTTTCAACACCTGTTACGCGATAGATGCCGGCGATCATCCAGTAAGGCAGCGGCGGTTTTTCGAGGTAGCGAATGCCGTCGATCCTGGGACTTACCCAGTCGCCGGTGCGCGCAATGTACTGCGCCGCCTCGGCGTGGCTGGCGTCAACATCGTCAAGCAGCGGGGGAGTAAACAACGACGCAAAGTAAACCGCAAGAAAGATAACGGAAAAAAGCACCCAGGCAGCGCGGGCCGAGGGCCTCTGCTGCGGGCGACAGGATGTGCTTGTGCCGTTCATTACCGTTTCTGTAGACATCAATTCAAGAATATCAGCCGCATAGATGGCGCGTTTCATCAGGTAATCGCGCCCGCGTCCTGATAAACGCGCATTCAGAGTGCGCGTGTCATGCCGCCTCACTTCGCCTTCGCACCCGCGTCGTGTATCTTGGCGAAGGGTCGACTCTTTCATCTCGGAGCGCATCGCACGCCGTCATGCCTACTTTTGCCGCCATCGATATTGGTTCCAACTCATGCAGGCTCAAGATCGCGCGCGTCGTAGCGCACCAGCTGAAGACGCTGGCCGAGGATCGGGAAGTAACGCGGCTGGGCGCGAGCGTCTTCGAATCGGGGCTGGTATCGCCCGAGGCCATGGCGGCTACGCTGCGCGCGCTCAAGCGTTTTCAGCGCGCCGTGCAGGCGCACGGGGTTGACCAGATCCGCGTGGTGGCCACCTCGGCCATGCGCGATGCGCGCAACGCCGCCGCCTTCCAGGCGTGGGTGAAGGCTGAGACGGGATGGAACCTCGAAGTCATCTCGGGATTGGAAGAGGGCCGGCTCATTCACCTTGGAGTGATGAGCAACGAGCCGGGCACAGGCGGCCGGGTCCTGCTGTTCGACCTTGGCGGCGGCAGTTGCGAGATCACGCTCTCAGAGCACAAGCGCATTGTTGAAACCATCAGCCTGCCACTGGGCGCGGTGCGGCTTACCGAGCAGTTCCTTGACGCCGACCCCCCAACCAAAGACGCCCTCGCGCGCATGCGCCAGTTGATTGCACGCGACCTGCGCCGGGCGCATCGCAAAATCGCACCTCGCCGCGCGCCGGTGATGATTGCAACTTCGGGCACGGCGGCTGCGCTCTCCGATGCCTGGATGGCGGGCGCGATCAACGCCAGGGCCGCGGGGAAATCCCCAGGCCGGCGGGGTACAAGGGCCAATGCCTCCCGCGGCGGAGTCGTGCCGGCCGCCGTGGTGCGCAAACTGGCCGGCAAGCTGGCCAAGATGGCCCTTCCCGAGCGCGAGGCGGTTCCCGGCATCGGCCCACGCCGCGCAGAGATTATCGTGGCCGGCGCGGAGGTCTACGCCGAGTTCCTTGAGAGCTTCGGGCTTCAGGGGTTCCGCTATTCGCCGCTGGGTTTGCGCGACGGCATCCTGGCGCAGATGCTGGCCGGGCAGGACGCGCGCGCCAAGGCGCATCGCGAGTTTGAGCACGAACGCTGGGAGAGCGTCCTGGCCACGGCGCGGCGTTACGGTGTGGACACAAAACAGGCCGAGCCGGTGCGCGCCCACGCGATGCAGCTCTTCCACGAGCTCAGGCACCTGCACCAGCTGCCGGCAGAGTACGAAAGCCGGCTCGCAGCCGCGGCCATGCTGCGCGACACCGGCAAGTTCATCAACCACCAGGGCCACCACCGGCACGCGCAGTACATTATTTCGAGCTCTGAAATCTACGGCTACACGCAGGTGCAGCGCACCATCGTTTCGGCCATTGCGCGCTACCTGGGCAAGAGCCGCCCGCAGCCCGGCGACCGCGCGCTGCGCAACATTCCGGCCGAAGAACACCAGAACGTCCACCGCGCCGTGGTGCTGCTGCGGCTGGCCGTAGCGCTTAACCAGGATCGCGCCAGCGATGTGCTGCGCGTGGTGGTCAAGGTCTATCCCAAGCGGGTATACCTTGAAGTCGAGCCGGGGCGTACGGGAGCGGAACTTGAGATCTGGTCGCTGCGCCGCGAAGCGGATTACTTCCGCGAGGTCTTTGGGCGCGAGCTCTTTGTGACGCTCGCATAGATGGCGCGGGCCGAGCGCGGATCGAGGAGCCATTGCAGCCGCGGCGGATGGTTGTCCATGTCGATGCGGGCAATCGAACCCTTCCTCATGCGGATGGCCGCCCCGCCGTTGCCGGTAATCATGCGGCCCAGAAACTGAAAGCAGTTGGGGTTGTGGCCCACGGCCAGAAGGCCGTCGCAGTCGCCGTGCCTGGCAAGCAGCGCCAGAAAGTCGCTGTACGAGGCGTCGAGCCCCAGCGCCGGGCTGACCTCGACCTTGGCGTCGTAGCCCAGCTCGGTACCCACAAACTGCGCCGTCTGAAGGGCCCGTTTCAGAGGGCTTGAGACAATCACGTCGATCTGGACTTTGAGAGCGCTCAACACCCGCGCCATGAGCATGCACTGCTCCTTGCCCTCCTTGACGAGGCCGCGCTTGTTGTCAAGCACAGGATTCCCGCGGGCGATTCCGGCATTGGCGTGGCGCATCAGGTAGAGGATCATGGCTCGATAAAAATCAAAGTTTCTCTGCGGCTTGCGCAGAGCTTGCCAAGCGTTGTTTTTTTGATGAAAACAGCGTCTGGCTGCGTCAAAATTCTCCCACAGATGTGTTGATTTTGCTGTGGGTACGGCGGGACTTCTGAAGGCTCGCCGGGTTTGCTTCAGGTGGGATTGTAACAGATTTGTAACAATTGCGGCTTTCGTGTCCGCCTCCAACTGCCCAACCTTGGTTTTGTGGGAAAAAAGCGGCTCTGATTCAACTTTAAGAGAAATAGCGCGTGACAGGCGTGTGACCTCTGGGCAATGCTGTTCGCGTGGCTCCCTGAGGAGGTTTGCATGCCCTGGGCAAGGCTGGCGGCTATTGTGGTTGGGGCCGGCGTTTTGTCGTCGCTAACGGACTGGTTCTTTGCCGGCGACTGGATTCACAAGCGCTTTACTTATCCCGAGATCTGGCGAAAGGGCGCCGAAGCAAGGGCTGTAGCACTGACCAGCCCGCTTCCGTTCCTTACCTGCCTGGTTTTTGCGGTGCTTGCCTGGCGCCTGGGCCTTCGCACCGTGCCCAGCTCCGCAAAACTCGCGGCTGCGATCTGGCTGCTCGGCCCTCTGCCGCTTATCCTCACTAACGCAGCGTTCATCAAGATGCACCGCGTTTTTGTCGCCTGCTACGCAGCCGGCTGGTTGGTCAAGCTGCTGATTGTGGCAGTGGCAGTGGGACTGTTCCTGCACTGAGTTCAATCTACAGCTTTCACCTTCTTGGCCGCTGACTTGGCTGCCGGTTTTTCCGCAGGCAACGCGGGAATCGCCGCACGGTCCGGCTTGCGGTTCGGTTGCGTTGTGTGGTGCGGTTCTGGGCCGTGGTTTTGGGGAAAAGGTGCGGCACTGATTCAATTGTAGAGGCCTGAATTCCAGCAAGTCACATCTAGCGGCGGCTTTGTCTTAGGCGGTTCTTCTGTTTTTAGAGTGAATGATGTTGTATCCGACTGTGTAGCAATACACGCTCGCCGGCACGAACTCAATCTCCAAGTTCCGTTCGTTGCAGACAATTGTCTTTGTTTTGGATGTAACGAGGGCCCTTTTCAAATGATTTCTATGGGAAAAACTGATGAGGCTTGCTAGTTCACTGGGATGCTCACAGAAGCGGTCCGACCACTTCACCTCAACAGCCCAATTGGGTTTTTGCGTCTCGCTCCCAAGGCTCACGATGTCCACCTCGCCTTTGTCCGAGCCCTTCTCCCAGCGAGCGTAATGGAGCGTCGCATCGCTGTGGAACCACTGTGAGAGAATCGCAGTTTCGGCAAGACGGCCGATTGCATCGTCCTCTGCCGCGATGGGCGCAAAGAGCGCCGCGCGCATGGTTGGATTTGTAAGGTAGGCCTTGAAAAAGTTGGCGCGATGAAATCTTTTCGAGGTGTGGTCCACTCGATGGACGATCCGAATTAGAAACGCGGCCTCGAGATATTCGATATAGCGCTTAATGGTGTTTTTGGCTACGCCGGAGTTCACCGCCAATTCTTGTAATGAGATTTCGTTAGCGGTGTTGAAGGCCAGTGTCGTGAATAGATAGTTGAGCTCTTGAATGTCTCCAATCCCATAAAGGCTTGGCAGGTCCCGTAGTAGCACCTTGTCGATAATGTCGCTCTTGATAAATCTTTCCAGATTGCCTTGGATTTCGCTCGAGAAGATAACCTCGGGATAGCCGCCATAATTCAGATATCGAATGAACTCCTCATTTAACGCCTCAATCTTTCTGGCAGTGAAGAAGTACCGCTTCTCCCCGCCGCTGCCCGATTCCTGTTTCTCAACCAAATCGCCCTTGTCGATCAGATCGAGGTACTCATAAAATGTGAGGGGCGGAAGCAGGAAATCCGTAAACCGTCCTGCGCCTGATTCATTCGACTTAAGCCTCAGGGCAGCCGCGGCGGAACCCGAAGCAATGAACTTTACATTGGGGTGGGTATCGATTGCGGCCTTCAAATGTACTTCCCAATTACGCAGGTATTGGATTTCATCGAACAGCATCCAGACCTCGTTATGTCTATAATCGCATCCGCTTGACTGGCCGTAGAATTCAAAGAGCTTTTCAAGGCTGAGACCGTTGTAAATCGGATGGTCAACTGAAATGTAGCCGATTGCCTGGGGGCGTACGCCCTGATCGATCAGTGCTTGGACCGTGTGGTAAATCATCACCGTTTTTCCAACTCGGCGCGGTCCCATCAGAACGACTGCTCTCCGCGTCGTCCTCTCATTGACCAAAGGGAAAAGAAGTGTAAAGTACGCTCGGCGCTTCATACCGGCGAAAAATGGGCTGATGGTGTGTGCGCCCTCCCACCATGGGTTTTCTGTTCGAATCCTCTGAACGATCTCAGCCGAAGATATTTCCTGCATAATCTGAGTGTATACAGTGAGACATATAATGTCAATGCTCTGATCTTATTTGATTTATTCCTACAAAGTATTGATGTTAATGCGCTTACGATTGACAAACAGTGCAGTTCTTCGGAGGCTTGGGAGAATCTTGGCTCAATCTGCCGCTTTGGCCTTCTTTGCCGCCGGCTTGGCCGCCGGCTTTTCCGCGGGCAACGCGGGAATCGCGTCCAGGTCGGTCTTGCCTTCGGCAAGCTGCATCAGGAAATCCTGGCTCGAGAAGGCCGTTGCATCCTTGTAGATTTTGCTGGCGTGGATATATGTCCCGTCCGGCTGCTGCAGCCGCGCTTTCACGGTGTCGGCAAGGTAGGCCGGCAGAATCTCGTTGTGAATACGGTTGATGGACGCGGGGTCGCGCACCGGAAAGACCACCTCGCAGCGCTCGAACAGATTGCGCGGCATCCAGTCGGCCGAGCCCATATAGAACTCGTCGTCGCCGCCGTTGGCGAAGTGGAAGATGCGCGAGTGCTCAAGAAAGCGGCCGACGATCGACCGCACCCGGATATTCTCCGAGAGCCCTTTCACCCCGGGGCGCAGAATCGAAAGCCCGCGCACGATCAGGTCAATCTGAACGCCGGCCTGCGATGCCTGGTAAAGCGCCTCGATCACCGAGGGCTCCAGCAGCGCATTCATCTTGGCCACAATGTGCGCCGACCGGCCCGCTTTCGCGTGCTCGGCCTCGCGGCGGATGAGCCGCAGAAAGCTCTCGGCCATGGTCAGCGGCGCCACCAGCAGCGGGCTGTAGTCGTCGATCTCGGCGTGGGCGGTGAGGTAGTTGAACACCATGTGCACGCGCTCGGTAATCTGCGGATCGCTGGTGAGCAGGCTCAGGTCGGTGTAGAAGCGCGCGGTTACAGGGTTATAGTTGCCGGTGCCCAGGTGGCAGTAGCGGCGGGTTACCCCGTCTTCGTCGCGGCGCACCAGCATGGATAGCTTGCAGTGCGTCTTCAGGCCAACGACGCCGTGGAAGACCTGCACCCCCGCGTCTTCCATCGACCGCGCCCAGCGGATATTCGATGCCTCGTCAAAGCGCGCCATCAGCTCCACGACAACGGTCGCTTCCTTGGTTGCGCCGGCCTCGGTCAGCGCCTGGAACATGGGCGAGTCGTGGCTGGTGCGGTAGAGCGTCTGCTTCATCGTTACCACGGCCGGATCCTGCGCGCCCTGCTGCACAAAATCCACCACCGGCTCGTAGGAGTCATAGGGGTGGTGGAGCAGGATGTCGTGGTGGCGCAATTCGTCGAAGATGCCGGTCGATTTGCGGCTCAGGTGCAGCGGCTTGGGCGTAAAGGGGTGGAACTTGAGGTCGGGCCGCTTGACGTCGTCAAAGAAAAACATCACGCGTGACAGGTTCACGGGCCCATCGCTGCGAAAGACCTGATTCTCGTTGAGCTCAAAGTTGACGCGCAGCCGCTCCACGATCTCAGGATCGGCGCCGGTCTCAATTTCGAGCCGTACGGCATCGCCTTTGCGGCGGTTGTGCAACTCCACGCGAATGGTCTCGAGCAGAGACCGCGCCTCCTCCTCCTCGAAGTATAGGTTGGAGTTGCGCGTAACGCGGAACGACGCGTGGGCCAGCACCTCGTAGCCGCGGTACATGCCGCCCAGGTGTTGCGCAATCAGATCCTGCAGCAGCAGGTAGTCGTAAACGCCGTCGCTTGCCGGCAGCCTCACAAAGCGGGGCAGGGCGCGCGGAACCGTAACTACCCCGAGCACCTGCGGGCCTGAGCTGCGCCGCTTGGCGCGCAGCAGAATCGCCAGGCACAACGCCTTGTTCAACACCCGCGGAAACGGGTGCGCCGGGTCAATCGAGATGGGCGTCAGCAGTGGATCGACCTCGCGCTGAAAGTAGTCGCGGGCATAAGCGCGAGCGTCGTTGCTCAGCTCGTCCCATTCGAGCAGCCTGATGCCATGTTTTCTGAGCTCGGGCATCAACTGGTCGTTCCAGCAGCTGTACTGCGCGGCCACAAAGTCGTGGATATCGGCGGTCAGGGTCGCAAGCGACTCATCGGGGCGCAGGCCGTCGTAGCCGGGCTCGCGGTAGCCATCTTCCATGCGCTGCAAAAGGCCGGCCTGGCGAATCTCCACATACTCGTCCAGATTCGAGCCGGTAATGGCCAGAAACTTCACCCTTTCAAGCAGGGGATTGGAGGGGTCTTCAGCCTCTTCCAGCACGCGGCGGTTGAACTGCATCCAGGAGAAGTCACGTCCGTTGAAGAGCTTTTGTTTCTGCGAGGTTTTCGCCATGTTGCCTTCCGATGCCGTGATGGAAGTCTATCGCGTTTCAGCGGGATATGGCATCCCGTTGCGCCGGGCGGGGAACAGCCGGCGTTTCATCTTGAACTCATACCGCACGAGGGGCTTGCGCGGTGTTAAGAGGCTGCAAAAAGGGAGGCGAATCGGTTCGAAACCGCGGTCGCGGTTTCTTCGTATTCTGTTGCACACACCCTTTTTCCGGGCGCGGCAAAGGGTGTACTTTTTCTCTGGTTGACGCGCAACCCGGCCGGATTTGAGGATAAGGATGGACGGTCTATTCGCCTGAGGAGAGATTTCCGCATGTCTGAGACGCACGGAGACGAGCACGAGAGCATGATTCCGCCAGAGCCCATGCCTGAGGGGGCCGAGGCTCTTACCCGGAGTGTGCAAGGCCTGCTCGACGGCCGAGCCAGGGGGGATGCCGAGGTCAAGCAGGCGCTCACCGGTCTCGACGAGATGCTCGACGTGATCGCTGCCGGTCTCTACAGCCTGGCCTCAATGCTGGTGGGAGAGGGTGAAGAGGGCGTGCGGCTGGTTGAGCACACCGTTTCCACCGCCGAAGTTGCCAGGCGCGGCGACCATTATGCGGCGCGCCGCAACAGCAGGCTGGCGCTGGCCAAGGGCGCGCTTGAGACCATCGCCCGCCGCGAGCCCGGCAGCCTCGCTGCTCCCGAGAGCGCAACGGGCCCCGGTACCTGCATCGAAGAGGACGATCTGGATTCGGCCGGCGTCTCGGCCAAAGAACTCGAGCAAATGATCGCCGGGCCCGATCGTGACCGGGTGCGCAAATGGCTTGCAAACCTGCCCACCGCGCTCCGTACCGTCTTTGTCCTGCGCGCCGTGGCGGGATTCACCTCGGCCGAAACGGCAGCCCTGCTGGCCGCGCATGGGGGCCCGGGGTCCGAGAGCTGGACCGAAAACGCCGTCCGCGACGTCTTCCGCCAGGGTCTCTGCTCGCTCGCCTCGCAACTCATTCACGCGTCGGCCGGGCGGTGAATGAAGCGGGGACTAGGGACTAGGGACAAGGGACTAGGGACTAGGGAACAGGGAACAGCTTCTGGCTGCCAGCTTTCAGCTCTCGATCCTCGAGGCGGTCGACGCTGGCTTGCCGGCTCGCTGACTTGCTGACTTGCTGAGCTGCCGACTTGCTGGTTAACCCCGCGGAGCCAGGCCAAACCCATGAAACAGATGGCCCGCGCGTCCGGTCTTCTTCTTCGATACACTACTTTAAGAAGCCTCTCGCATTGCAAGCGCATCCATTCACTAACAGCTATTTTTTGCGGAATCTTTTGCCGCTGATGGGGCAAGGTTGAATTTGCACAATCACATCGTCAAGGGCGCAATCTGTTCCTGTCTCGCCGTTTTCCTGTTGAGTCTCACGCTTCTCGAAGGCCTGGAAGCCGAGGGGCAGACGGCGCCGCAGGCTGCCGCGCCCACGGCTGGCTCGTTCCAGGGCAGCGTGGTCAAGGGAAACGCTTCGGCGGAGACCATCGGGCTTTCGCTCGACGACGCCATCCAGCGTGGATTGACGGCGAACCTGGGGATCATTCTGAGCCAGAACCAGACCTCGACAGCGCGGGGCGAGCGGCTGAGCCAGCTGCAGTCGTTGCTGCCTGAAGTGGATTTCGCGGCGCGTGAGACGGTGAGCCAGGTCGATCTGCCCGCCGAGGGTTTTCGCTTGCCGGGTATTCCCACGGTCATCGGGCCGTTCGGATATACGGATGTTCGGGCCTCGCTGAGCTGGTCGCTGGTCGATCTCTCCTCGCTGAGGAATTATCTGGCGGCGCGGCATAATTTTCGGGCCGCCGGGCTTTCGTCCCAGGATGCGCGAGACCTTGTGGTATTGACGGTCGGCAACGCCTACCTGCTGGTGCTGGCCGATGAAAAGTTGGTGGAGAGCGCCGAGGCGCAGGTGGCCACTTCGCAGGTCTCACTGGACCAGGCCGTCGCCAACCATGAGGCGGGCACTTCGCCCAGGCTGGATGAGCTGCGGGCGCGCGTAGACCATCAGCAGCAGCAACAACTGCTGATCGTGGCGCAGACCCAGCTTGAAAAAGACAAGCTGGCGCTGGCGCGCACCATCGGCCTGCCGCTTGAGCAGAAGTTCACGCTCACTGAAAAGGCGCCGTATGCGGCCTTTGACCAGGTGGATATGAATGCGCTGATCGCGCAGGCCCAGGCCAACCGGAAAGATCTCGCCGCGCTGGTTGAGCAGGCGGCGGCGGCGGCCGAGCAGCGCAAGGCTGCCACCGACGAACGGCTGCCCACGCTGAAGGCCAATGCGGATTACGGCGACATCGGCACCACGCTGGCGCACTCGCACGGCACGGTGGATGCGGCGGGAACGGTGAGTTTCCCATTGTTCAAGGAGTTTGGACTGCGCGGCGACGCCGAGCAGGCGCAGGCGCAGTTGGATACGGTCGAAGCGCGGCTGAGCGACCGGAAGGCTCAGGTCGACGCCGACGTCCGCGACGCGCTGCTCGATATTGAAGCGGCTCAGAAGCTGGTTGAAGTGGCGCGCTCCAGCGTCGACCTGGCCAATGAAGAGTTACGCGAGGCGCAGGAGCGCTATGCCAACGGCGTGAACGACAACCTGGCAGTAAGCCAGGCGCAGCAATCGGTGGCCCAGGCGAATGCGCAGTATGTCGCCAGCCTTTACCGGCACAACGTGGCCAAGCTCAGCCTGGCGCGGGCGCTGGGGGCCGGCGAGAACTACAGGAATTATGTGAAGCAGACCCAGTAGCAGGTGCGCGGCGGCAAGCGGGCGCGCACATTTTTTCCAGAGGGCCGCGGCCCTTTGGCGATGAATGACTGGATTTGCAATGGGAGGGAAGCAACGTGGCGGAGATGAATGAAGCAGCGGCGCAAGCCGAACCGGTAGAGGAGACTGAGGTCGCGCCGGCGCCAAAACGCAGGCGCGGCTTTGTCATCGCAGTGGTGGTGCTGCTGGTGCTGCTGGGCCTGGAGCTGTGGTGGCGCTCCACCTACACCGAAGACACTGACGATGCCCAGGTGAACGGCCACCTCATTCAGGTGAGCGCGCGTATCTCGGGCCAGGTGGTGAAGGTCGACGTGGATGAGAACCAGCAGGTGAAGAAGGGCGACCTGATCGCCGAGCTCGACCCGAGCGACTACCAGGTTGCGGTTGAGAACGCGCAGGCGGCTCTCGACAGCGCCAGGGCCAACGCCCAGGCGGCAGGCGTGAACGTGCCCATCAGCGAGGTAAACACGGGAAGCAACCTGACCGCTGCCAATGCCGATGTGAGCGGCGCGCACGCCTCAGTGCAGCAGGCCCAGAAGCAGCTGACCGCGGCCGATGCGCGCGTGGCAGAAGCCATTGCCAACAACACCAAGGCCCAGGCCGACCTGAAGCGCTACACCCCGCTGGTTCAAAAAGACGTGATCAGCAAGCTGCAGTACGACGCTGCGGTGGCAGCGGCGCAATCGACCGCCGCGGCGTTGGGCGACGCCGAAGCCAGCGAGGAGGCGGCACGGGACGGCATCCGCGTGGCCACCGAGCGCGAGAAGCAAACCCAGGCCTCGCAGAAATATGCGCTCACCGGTCCGCAGCAGGTTGCGGTGCAGAACGCCCGCTTTAAGCAGGCCCAGGCCCAGGTGGAGCAGGCGCAGGCCCAGCTCGACCAGGCCAGGCTGAACCTGAGCTACACCAGGATCGTTGCGCCCGAAGACGGAATCATCACCCGCAAGAGCGTTGAGATCAACCAGAATGTTTCGCCAGGCCAGAACCTGCTTACCCTCGTCTCGCTCCAGGATCTTTGGGTGACGGCGAACTTCAAGGAGACGCAGCTCAGGCACATGCAGGCCGGGCAGACGGTTCAGATCCATGTGGACTCGACCGGCAAGGACTACAGCGGCAAGGTGACACAGGTCGGCGGCGCAACCGGCTCCGTGCTCTCGCTCTTCCCGCCCGAGAATGCCACCGGCAACTACGTCAAAGTGGTGCAGCGCGTTCCGGTGCGGGTCGACTTTACCAACCTGGCCAGCGAAGACCCCAATCACCAGCTGCGGCCGGGGCTCTCGGTCGAGCCCAAGGTGAGCGTGAAGTAAAAACAGTTGTCAGTGATCGGTTGTCAGTTTTCAGCCCCCGGCCCTGGAATGATGGCTGGGGGCTTGATTTTTTTTAAGGCTCCGTCGCTTGAACTGCGGCAGCGCCTGAAGCCAGCCGAGCCGCTCGGCGATCTGTCATTTGCCTTGTCGCGACCCTTTGGCCGGCTTCATGGCTTCGTCGAATTCACGCAGTTCGCGAGCTTTCCGGACCAAGTGGAGCCCGTAAAGCAACCCGCATAACCCGATCACTGCAAGAACCGGAGCTACCGAAAGGACGAAGTTATCCATTAAACCAGGAAACCAACCTCCGCTTTGGTGGGCTTGCCACATGTAAAACAAAAGGAAGCCGGCAAGGAGGATCGAGCCCGTACTGAGAACAATCAGGATTCTTCCAAATGTCCCCATGCGCGAAAGTCTAGCACCGCCTCGATGCGCCGACGGTTTAAAGTGGATGGAGCGCATCCATGAAAGACTCCATCCACGTTTCGAAGGAGAACTACCTCAAGGCCATTCTCGAGGCAGAGGCTGAAGGCCGCGAGGTGATTCCCGCGCTGCTGGCGCACTGGCTTGAGGTTTCGCCGCCGGCCGTAACCATGGCGATCAAGCGGCTCAAGCGCGATGGTTTCGTTGAGGTGGGCGAGGACGGCATCGTGCGGCTTACTGAAACCGGCCGCGAAACCGCCTTTCACACGGCGCTGCGCCACCACCTCATCGAGCGCATGCTGAGCGAGGTCTTCGGGATGGAGTGGCACGAGATCCACGAAGAGGCCGAGCGGCTGGAGCACGCGGTCTCGCCGGCCTTCGAGGCCAAGCTGCGCGAGCGGCTGGGCGAGGGCGGCGCCTGTCCACATGGCAACGCCGTTTTGCCGGTGCGACCCGAAGAACGCAAACGCCGCGGCGAAACGCCTCTCTCCGAGGCTGCCGAGGGCCGCTCGTACACCGTTGCCAGTTTGCAGGAACGCGACACCAAGCTGCTCCTCTTTCTGCATCGAGCCGGCATCGGGCCGGGCGAGCGGGTCAAAGTCATCAGCCAGAACTACGACCAGACTGTCTCCATCGAACTCAAATCGGGAAATTCGATTCTTGGCCGGCCTGCGGCAGAGGCGGTTTGGCTCAAGGATCTTGGCTAGTTTTCTTCTGTGCGCCGGGGATATCCCCTTCCCCCTCTCCAGTTGATTGGTTACGTTTTTTGTTTTCAGCTACCTATGGCTTCGCTGAATCACCATCGGTCGCCGCAGTTCCATGAAAACAAAGGTTGCTTCGTAAAATCCCCATAAATGAGGAGTTATGAGCTGGCTTTCGGGGGCTCTTATTGCATCTCCGTGTCCTCGTTCTGTTTCTACGCTTCGAACGTAGCGTATGGAGGCGAAATTTTCGGCAAAAGCGGTGGCCGACCGCAAAACTTTGAATAGCGTGTTTACCGATATATAACTTCCGGATTGGCGACCATCCGACCGTAAGCCGATATAGAATTGAATCGCGAACCAGAATCATAATGGAAACGCGGCTCAATGGAGGATTTATCCATGAGGCACAGGCTGCTTTCTGCTTGCTTGCTTTTTTTCGGCCTATCTAGCTTCGCCCAGTCTCAATTGCCGACGGATGGGCAGGTTCTGAAGTCCTCCTACGAAAACACTTACTTTAAGTTTTCCTACTCGTGGCCGAGCTTTCTGCAACCATATAACGTGAGCGCCCTGCAGTTCCCGACTAAAGCGCCCTCAAACAACGAGTTTCTGCTGTTTTCCGCGCGCCAGAGTGACGAGCCTTATGGAATCGTCGTAGTTGCGGAACGCATGAATGTGCCTACCCAGCACTCAGGCGGACTAAGAAGTAGCTCGGACCTCATGGACAGGATTGCCCGCTTCCGGCCAGAGCAGCACGTGGTCATGCAGCCGCGCAGGCACTTTAAGAACGCGGATGGAATCGTCATCGACGAACTCGACTACTCGGAAGATGGCGTGCCCTCCTCTGCGGTCGTGATTCAGTTCAGAGATTTCCTGATCGTTTTTAAGTGCAATGCGAAGTCGGCCGAGGATCTTGATGCGATGAATCGATCCATTGCTGAGACCCACCGGCTGAAGTAGCGATTCCATCTTAATCCCTTTGAACTTCTCAATGCCTGTTGACCTGTGCCATCAGCTACGGTCATCTCCCTTGATTTCCGCTTTCGTCTTGGATTATTCCTCTTAAACGGGATTTACCACAGGATTCGGCATTCCGGGTGTATCACCGTCCACTCGGAAGTTACCTTGTAGTAAACATTATGTAGTTGCTGAACCGCCGAACCCATATAGCCGTCTGGAGGCCAGCGGTACATTAGACTGGGGCTACGAATTATTGGTAATTTAATATAAGGAAATTCATTAACTACAGTTAATAATCTGTGGCATACTGTCGTTGAGGAGTACTGCGTTCTCCTCCCACTGACAACGCCAATGTCCACCGAAGCCATTACTCGAACTGTTGCTGCTGAGCCCTCGCTGCCCGAGGTGCACTCTAGCGTGCAGGTGTCGCGCTCGAAGGTCTACTGGCGCCGGGTTCTGGGTTTTATGGGGCCGGGCTTTCTCATCTCTGTCGGCTACATGGATCCCGGCAACTGGGCCACCGATATCGCCGGCGGATCGCGTTTCGGCTATACGCTGCTTTTCGTCGTCATGGCCTCGAACCTGATCGCCATCCTGCTGCAGAGCCTGTCACTCAAACTGGGCGTGGCCACGGAGCGCGACCTGGCCCAGCTTTGCCGCGAAAGGTACGGCAAACGGACCAGCTTCGCGCTGTGGATTGGAGCCGAGATTGCGATTGCCGCATGCGACCTGGCCGAAGTCATCGGTTCAGCCATTGCGCTAAATCTGCTTTTTCACATACCGCTCTTCTACGGAGTTCTGATTACCGGGCTGGATGTGCTGCTGATCCTGCTCTTGCAGCGCTGGGGTTTCCGCTACGTCGAGTCGCTGGTGATTGCGCTCATCGGCATCATCATCGCCATGTTCGGCGTGCAGATGTTCTTCTCGCGGCCCGATTATCTGCCCGCTCTGCGCTGTTTGTTTATCCCCTCCCCCTCAATCGTCATCAACCCCGACATGCTGTACATCGCCATCGGCATTCTGGGCGCGACGGTAATGCCGCACAACCTCTACCTGCACTCGTCCATCGTGCAGAGCCGCAACTACAAGCGCACGCCCAGCGGCAAGCGCGAAGCCATTCACATGGCGAACGTGGATTCGGCGCTGGCGCTCTCCATCGCGTTGTTTGTGAATGCGGCGATTCTCATCGTTGCCGCGGCGGTGTTCTATCGCAGCGGCCACTTTGAGGTTGCGGCCATCCAGGATGCGTTCAAACTCCTCAGCCCGCTGGTGGGAGCAGCCAGCGCGAGCACGCTGTTTGCCATCGCGCTGCTTGCCTCGGGACAGAACTCCTCCATCACCGGCACGCTCGCCGGCCAGGTGGTAATGGAAGGATTCATCAACCTCCACGTCTCACCCTGGCTGCGCCGTCTCATTACCCGCTCACTGGCCATTATTCCTACCATCATCGTGGTCGCCATCACCGGCGAGGCCGGCACTGAAAAGCTGCTCATCCTCAGCCAGGTGATTCTCTCGCTGCAACTGAGCTTCGCGGTGGTTCCGCTGGTTCTTTTCACCGGCAATCGCGCCATGATGGGCGAATTTGTGAACGGCCGCTCCATGAAGACTCTGGCCTGGTTTACGGCCGGACTCATCGCCGTGCTTAACGCGTGGCTGCTGATACAAACCGCGCTCGGTCGCTGATTCTTCCCCGTTTTCCCCGCGGAGGTCACTCAAATGCGCAGTTCAAGAAGCAGGTGGGCGTTTCTCCTTCTACTTGTGTTAACCGCAGTTAACGCAATAATTTTGCCGGCGCAAAGCGGCACCTCCTCGGCCATCTCGGTGACCGTCGTCGATGCCACCGGCGCGGCCGTCAAAGGTGCGGATGTGACAGCGACCGACGCCGCAACCCGCGCAACGCGCACCGCAAAAACCGATGAGAATGGACGCGTCCTTTTCGCACAAGTGAATCCGGGCAACCACATCGTCGCCACGGACGCGCGCGGGTTTGCGGGGCAAGTCTCAGGCCCCGTTGCCGTTGAAGTTGGCCGAACCGTGACGCTGAGTTTCAAGCTTGACATATCGGCCGCAACGCAGACCGTCGAAGTGACTGCCAATCAGGCACTCTTGAGTCTCGATAATCCCAACACCACCTCTACGCTTGAGTCAAAGACCATAGCGAACCTGCCCAACGCGGGCCAGGACCTGACCTTTATCACGCAGTTCGCGCCCGGCGCGCTGATGAACACCGCCGGGTCATCGAACGACGCTAAAGCTCCCGGAGGATACGGGAACGTCGAGTTCAACGGCCTGCCGGCGACATCGAACGGATACATTCTGGACGGCTACGACAGCAACGATCCCTGGCTGGGCTTGAATATCGGCCTTTCGACAAATCTGGTCATCGGTCTCGATGCGCTCGCTGAGTCGACGGTCAACACCAATTCCTATTCCGTCGATCAGGGCCGCTATGGCGCATCCCAGGTGAACTACTTCACCAAGTCGGGTTCAAACGAGTTTCACGGCGACGCGTATGAGGTCTGGAACGGCTCGGCAATGAACGCAGAGGATTTCTTTCTTCACGCCAACGACACGCCGGGAAACATCACCCCCAAGCCACACTCCAATGTGAACCAGTTTGGCGTCAGCCTCGGTGGACCGGTACGGAAGAACAAGCTCTTCTTCTTCGCCCACTACGAGGGAGTCCGAATCGATTTGCCTTTCGTGGAGCAGCTTGTGGCTCCGTCGTCTGCCTTCCAGCAATACGTGCTCAGCCAGTTGCCGCAGGGAGGGGTCGACCCGATCACCGGCAGCACGCTTCCTTCCGAACCTGGCGAGGTCGCGCTTTACAAGTCGATCTTCGGGCTCTATCGCAGCACTTCAGGAACGCCTTTGGCTATCAGCTCATGTCCGCTCGATGCGAATGGTGCGCTCATACCCAGCACCGGGAGCAGCGGAAACCTCTCTGACGGCAGCGGTTGCGCAAACCAGTCGCAGGAATCGCTGACCAACAGCGATTACGAGAATCTGTTAGTGGTCAAGATCGACCACACCATCGATGCGAAGAACAGCGTCTGGTACCGGTTCCAGCAGGACACTGGCCTGCAGGCGGCGTACACCGACCCAGTGAACCCCATTTTCAACTCCTACTCGCCGCAGCCGCAGCGCACACTGGTGGTTGGATACACGCACCTGTTCAGTCCGAACCTGGTGAACCAGTTCAATCCAGGGGCGAGCTGGTACAGCAGCGTCTTTGAGCCCAACAACTTCTCCGCGGTGCGGGCCGGGGTTCCCATCGTGCTCGCCTCCGGCACCAACAGCGCTCCATTCACCACCGTCGGCGGAAACGACAACATTTACCCGCAGGGGCGCAACGTCACGCAATGGCAGCTCAACGACAACCTGATGTGGACGCGCGGGCGCGACACCTTCAAGTTCGGCGTGAATACGCGCCGCGTTGACACCAGCGACTACGACCTGGGCGAGGGAATGGTACCGGCGGCCATCTACAACGACCTGGCCGAATTCACCTACGGCGCGGCCTACCAGTTAAGTCAGACCTTTCCCGCTTCGCTCAGGGAGCGAGTCGCAGAAGGCAATCTCGATCTTTACGCGATGGACACGCACAAGCCGTCCCGGCGACTCACGATCACAGCCGGTTTCCGCGCGACGTGGAACACCAATCCCGTCAACCAGCATCGCTTGTTCGCAAGGCCGGCCGGCTCGTTCCTCGATCTCAATCACGACCCCAGCCAGCCGCTCGATCAGGCGATCGAAACCGGCGAGCGCAGGCTGTTTCCGGCCACGCCCGTTCTGGTGTGGCAGCCGCGCGTCTCATTGGCTGCTCAGGTCGGAGAGGGGACAGTGGTTCACGCTGGATTCGGCGTCTTCAACGACATCATTCCGGCGCAGGTGGCAGATCTGGCGGCAACCAACCCGCCCTATTCGCCCACATTCATGGGCGGCATCGGCGGCCAGGCGGGCGGCGTGGGAATCGCCGACGCCATGAATTCGGTCACGAACGCCAATCATGACTTTCAATCGGTCTTTGCTTCAGGAGCACCGCCATGCGCGGGCATTCAGCCCGGCGCGCCAACCTGCCCGTTGGCGGTGAGCCTGAACACGTTTTCCACCGGCACGCTCAAGACGCCCTACTACTACCAGTTCAGCGTGGGCGTAGAGCGGCAGGCGGGTTCGCACGGCTCAATCAAAGCAGACTACGTGGGCACCGTCGGATTGCATGAGCCGTTCCAGGTGGAGTTGAACGGCTACCAGACGGTTTGCCCAGGATGTTTTGCGCCGTATCCTTACGCACAGCCTCTCGACCAGCGCTTCGGCAGCGTAAACGAGTTCCGGACCGGCGCCGGCAGTAATTACACAGGCCTGCAGACTGAGCTGAACGAGAAGATCGGCGGGCTCCTCGTCCAAATCAATTACACCTTGAGCCATTGCCTCGATGAGGTTTCGAACGGGGGACTGCTTTCCTTTTCGAGCCTGGGCATTCTTGCCCCATTGCCCGGCGAGTTGCGGCGCGAGTACAGTAACTGCGATTACGATGTACGCCATAACGTCTCGGCGTTCGGCATCTACCAGATTCCGTTTTCATCTCCGCATCGCGCACTGCGCGCAGTCTTCGCCGGGTGGTCGTTCTCTGAGACGGCGTTTCTGCACAGCGGCTTGCCCTTTACGGTACTCAGTCAGCCCTACACCGCAAACGGCAACGGAGTCTTCCAGAACAGCGGTCCGCAGTTTGCGCGCCGCCTTCCCGGCGTTCCGGTCTATCGCAAGACTGCCTATCCCGGCGTCACCGTTGCCGGCACACGGCAATGGCTCAACCCCGAGGCATTTGAATCCGTCGTCGATCCCAGGACCGGCGCATGCACCGGTGGCGATTCGCCCGCCAACTGCCAATTTGGAAACGCGGGGCGGAACACGGTGCGCGGACCCCACTTTACCGACTCCGATATGTACCTCACGCGGAAATTCGCGTTGCGTGAAGGCCTGTCATTGCGGCTCGATGCGCAGCTCTTCAACGCTTTCAATCACCCCAACTTTGCATTGCCCGTCGATGTCGAGGCCGGCGTCCCGGACCAAAACGTGCCCGCCAGGTTCGGCACGCTCGAGAGCACAATCTCGCCGCCCACAGGACTCCTGGGGGTGGGTCTGGGGGGAGACGGTTCGCCGCGCATGGTTGCCTTTCAGGCGCGAGTGGAGTTTTGAGAGGTCGACGAACCGATGAGAACCTCCGGCCTTGTCGCTCGTTGCCGCGGGCCTGTGATTCCTCATTCCGGCCGCGATGTGCCGGTGACTGATTACTCCGGTGTATTCAGACGTTTCTTTAATACTCTGCGGGCGTTTCGTTGGCTTGCGCCTTTCCGCTCAGCGTGTTTCAATTGCATTGGTTGCCGCGGATTCAGTCTCCGGTCCCAGAAAATCAGGCGCGTCTCCAGTTCGCTCGGAGCTCCCTAATGGCTTTGATATTCTTCGTGCCCACCGGAGATAAAGCAAAGGTGTTCCTTGATATACAACGAGGACGAGCCCGATACGCAAGAGACCAACGAGGCCGAAGAGCCGCGGGAAGAGAAACTGCGATACGACACAGTGCCTTACGAAGTGACGCCTGAAGAAGATCTCTACGCCTACCGCGAGGCGCTGAACACTCCCGAGCAACCTCCGCAGCAAGTGCAACTAGCCTTTGATGCTTCCGGCGTTCCGGTTGCCCAGCCGGCAGCACCGGCAGAAAAGAAAAAGTCAAAAATCCTGCTGGCAGTGGCAACGGTTGGTTGCGTTGGCCTGGCGATACTTGCCATCTGGTCCCTGCAGCAGGGTCCGCCGCCCCCGCCCTACGTCGACCTTGGAAACAGCAACGTGGCAAACTCCGGACTGAGCGGGGACTTTGTGGCGCGCTGGACGGGAAAAGCCAACTACCTGTTTTATGTCAATCCGCTTTCTTCCGATGACCTGGCGGGCTTTGCCGCGGTTGCAGCCAATCCGCCGCGCCAGATCCTTTTCACGATTCATTTGAAAGACGCCTCGGGAGTCACAATCTGCGAAAAGGAGATCGTCTTCCCGTTCAAGGCGCCGGAAGGTGGCAGCGCAGTGCCAACACAGGGGCCCCCGGAGAGAACCATGGACGGGGACGTGATCAGCTACGACCACGGAAGCCAGGGCGAGATTGTTCGCATTGAAATGAAGGGCCCGATGAGTTGCGCTCAGAACTTCTACGTTCGCATCGCCGCCTGGGATTTCACAACCACTTACCCGGTAAGGGGCGACCAGAACGACTGGGTTAATAATCTTGAAAAAATCACGCACAGGCAAATGTCCGCGAAGAAGATCGGACCGGCTCCCCTGGTGCGCACGCTGCCCGCGCCTATCGACGGCGACGACGTAATCGTGGGCGACAACCCCTCGCGGGGAATCGTGGAAACGCGTGCCGGGCGCGAGTTTTCAGTGGGGCCGGGAGGACTGAGCATGCGCGGCCATGGCTGGGGGTTGTTTCCGGCAGCCATCCACTTCCACTGCGATGTAAAAGCCAATTGCACGCTCACCCGCGCCGGGGCTTCAACCGCGGTATCGGCCCGTTTGATGAAATAGAAGCGATGCGGGTTCTTTCAGCAGCCGAGATGCAGGCCTGCGACGGCGCCACCACGGAGCGCTTCGGAAAACCCTCGTTCGAGCTCATGCGCAACGCGGCATCGGCCGTGGCGGCCTTCGCTCGCGAGCAATTTCCTCACGCGCTGAAGATTACCGTTCTGTGCGGGCGCGGCAATAATGGCGGTGACGGCATGGCGGCGGCGCGGCTGCTGCACCTGGCGGGTCTCGAAGTCGCCACCATTCTGCTGGGAGGCAGTCATGGTCTGGCGGGCGATGCAGCCGAAGCGTGGCGCGAGCTGATCGCGGTTCCAGGCGTTTCAATTCATGCTGTCGAGAATGCGGCCGATCTGGTCGATCTCAATCCCGCGCGCGAAGCGGATCTCGTCATCGACGCAGTGCTGGGCACAGGATTCAAGCCGCCGATCAAGGGGTTGGCGCTCGATGCGCTCGTATGGATGAAAGGCAGGCGCGGGCCGGTGCTCGCGGTCGATCTGCCTTCGGGCTGGCCGGCCGACGCAACCACTGCCGCCGTCGATACGCCGGTTTTCGCCGCCGACGCCGTCATCACATTCACCGCGCCCAAGCCCGCGCACGTCTTTGGCGCGTTGACGCGCGCCTGGGACCAGCCCATTGTGGTTGCACCCATCGGCTCGCCCGAGGAGTTGTTGATTTCTGAGATAGGCATCGATTGGGCCGGCTCTTCCATCGAACTTGTGCGGACGGCCCGCGCCGGCGCTGCCAACAAGGGCAGTTTCGGGCACGTTCTGGTGGTAGGCGGCGCCTTTGGATCGGCCGGCGGCAAAGCCGGCGCGCCGGCCATGGCGGCGCTAGCGGCCATGCGCGTCGGGGCCGGGCTGGTCACGGCCGCGGTTCCCGCGCCGGCAATGCCGGTTGTAGCGGCCGTTGCGCCTGAGCTCATGACCTGGCAACTTGAAGCCAGCCCGGCGGGCAACATCGCAGCCGGGAATCTCGAGCCGTCGCGTCTTTCCCCCCTTCTGGCAGGCAAAACCGTGCTGGCGCTGGGGCCGGGGCTGGGCCAGAGCCCGGAAACAATCAAGTTCACCACGGGGTTGCTTTCATCCACTGAGCTGCCCGCCGTGCTTGACGCCGATGCTCTCAATATTCTGGCGGCAAAGCCCGTACTCCTCGCCAAGCTGGCGCGCAGAGGCAAGCGAGCGCTGGTGCTTACTCCGCATCCGGGCGAGATGGCGCGGCTTGCCGGAACCACGATCGCCGAAATCCAGGCCAATCGTCTCGAAGCCGCCCGCGGCTTTGCCACGAAGATGGGCGTAACGCTTGTGCTGAAGGGCGCTCGGACGCTGATCGCTCATCCCGATGGGCGCGTGGCCGTAAATACCACCGGCAATCCCGGCATGGCCAAGGGCGGCAGCGGCGACCTGCTGACAGGAATGATCGCCGGACTTTTGGCGCAGTATCCGGATGACCGGGCGCGTGCAATCGAAGCCGCGGTCTATCTGCACGGCCTTGCTGCCGACCTCGCCCTTGGCGAGCAGGATGAGCATACCCTGCTCGCTACCGATTCGCTCCAGTATCTTTCACGGGCTTTTCGCTTTCAATCCCGCGGCACAAACGGGTATGTTTGGATACAGGGCGCTCAGACGAGGGGCCCGCGCGAGGCTGAGCAATGACCAACGCCGCACCCACCGCCGCAGGCAGAATCCACGAGTTCACGACCAGTAGCGGTCCCGACACGATTGAGGTGGGGCGCAAGTTGGTGAAGTATCTCAAACCGCCGCAATTGCTGCTGCTGCTGGGCGATCTGGGAACCGGAAAAACCACGCTGGTGAAGGGAATTGCTCAGGCACTGGGCGCTGCCGAGCCCGACGAGGTGACCAGTCCCACCTTCACCCTGGTGCACGAGTACCACGGAACGCGCGATGGCCAGCCGGTCAAGCTCATTCATATCGATGTCTACCGGCTTGAGGGCGAGCGCCAGCTTGAGACTCTCGGTCTCGATGAGCTGCTCACGCCCGATTCGCTGGTGCTGGTTGAGTGGGGCGACAAGTTCAAGAGCATCCGCAAGCGCGCCACCGGCGAGATTGTCATTACCGCAGAGGGCGGCGACGCGCGCAAAATCACGGTGACGCTGAAAGAATAGCGAGTCAGCGAGTCAGTAAGTCAGCGGAACAGGAACGTGACGTCCGTCTCCCCGCTCGCGCCCATCTCGCACCTCCGCTATTCTGAATCCATGGATCTGCGGCAGCTCCCCAAAATCGAGCTTCATCTGCATCTCGATTGCTCGCTGAGCTACAAGGCGGTTTCGCGTCTGGCTCCGGGCGTGACTCCCGCCGAGTACACACGTGATTATGTTGCCCCGGCGCGATGCACCAATCTTGCCGAATTTCTCTCCCGCTCACCCAAGGGCTTCGGCCTGATGCAGAGCGAAGAGTCGCTGCGCCTGGTGACGGAAGACCTCTTTGAACAGCTCGCCGCCGATGGCGTCGTCTATGCCGAGATACGCTTTGCGCCGTTGCTGCACACGCTCAAAGGCCTGGCGCCCGAACGCGTAGTGGCATTCGTCGAACGCGCAATTGACCACCAGAGCCGCGCGACCGGAATCGAGGCCTGCGCGATCCTTTGCACGCTGCGGCATTTCTCAGCCGAACAAAGCATGCAGACTGCCGAGCTCGTCAAAGCATTCCGCGGCAGCCGTGTGGCCGCGCTCGACATCGCCGGCGACGAGGCGGGATTCCCGCTCGACGCGCACGTTGCCGCCTATCGCTACGCCCGCGACCATGGATTGCCGAGGACGGCCCATGCCGGCGAGGCATGCGGGCCCGAGAGCGTGTGGGAGACGCTGCGGTTGCTCGATCCGCAGCGCATCGGCCACGGAACGCGCAGCCACGAGGACGAGTGCCTGGTGGCGCATCTGCGCGCGCATGGGATTCATCTCGAGCTTTGCCCTTCCTCGAACGTGCAGATTATTCCGTCGATCGGGAGCTGGGCCGATCATCCCATCGACCGGCTCTATCGCGCCGGAGTTTCGCTGAGCGTAAGCACCGACTCGCGCATGTTGACGCCGGCAACGCTGACCGGCGAATACGAGGGCCTGCAGCGGACTTTTGGCTGGCGCGAGAGTGACTTTCTCAAAACCAACCTGATGGGGATTGATGCGGCATTTGTCGAAGCGCCAGTCAAAGAGCGGATCAGGAAGCGCCTGGCAGAGTCGTATGGAACGCTGGCCCTGGCCGTCTGACGCTGCGCGAACGAAGCGAACTGAATCCGGGGGATCGAACGTGGAGCCGCCCTCACAAATCGGAAACCTGGCACACTGCTGCGATTCCTGTGATACGCAAGCCATGATGCCGCGCCCGGTCCTCTGGCTTCAATCCATCACGCTTGCCTGGATGCTGGTGGAGTGCGCCGTATCTCTCATCGCGGCGGCCGGATCTCACAGCGTGGCTCTGCTGGCATTCGGCGCCGACAGTTTTATCGAACTCCTCTCCGCCGCCGTTGTTCTTCTCGCTTTCCTGCCCTGGGTATCGCGCCGGAAACAGATCGCTGAGCGAGCTGCCGCAGTCCTGCTGTTTCTCCTCGCCGGTGTTGTGATTGTGATCGCAACCGTGTCATGGCACAACCCAATGGAGACCAGTTGGCTTGGCATCGCCGTCACCGCGATGGCGTTGGTGATCATGCCCATTCTTGCCTGGCTCAAGCGTCGTCAGGCGCGGGCGCTGGATCATCGCACCCTTGCCGCCGATGCTGCCCAGTCGGCAACCTGCGCTTGGCTTGCCGCAGTCACGCTGGCCGGCCTGGCGGCCTTCGCGCTCTGGCACATTCGATGGGTGGACTCGCTGGCAGCCCTTGCCGCCGTACCCATCCTCATTGTCGAGGGCCGGCGCGCCTGGCGCGGCGAAGGTTGCGGGTGCGGAAGCTGATCCGAAGCTTTTTCTGTCGTTCTAACGAATCCGGCTATAGACACTTCCCGCCTCTCTTTCGCGCCAAACCCACGTCCATCGTATAAGATTTCCCCATCCTTAAATGGAGGCTCGCATGCCCGCGATCCGGAAAATCACTGCCAGGTTTCTCTTCGCGTTTATCGCTGCAGTTTGCGCCGTAAGCGCCGCTCATGCATCCTCGGGTCCGCATATCTTTCAGCGGCCCGCCATCAGCAAAAACATGATCGCCTTCGGCTACGCCGACGACCTGTGGGTAGTGCCGCGCACGGGCGGGCGAGCCACGCGCCTGACCACCGGAGTGGGAATTGAAACCATGCCCATCTTCTCGCCCGACGGCAAGACCATTGCCTTCACCGGCCAGTACGACGGCAACTACGACGTCTACACCATTCCCGTCACCGGCGGCATCCCCTTCCGCGTCACCTATCACCCCGCGCCCGATTTCGCCGTGGGCTGGAGCCCCGACGGCAAGGAGATACTCTTCCGCTCCAACCGCGATTCCGCCAGCCGTTACGTACAGCTCTATACCGTTCCCGCGCAGGGCGGTATCGCCAAGGTGCTACCGCTGCCCATGGCTTTCGAGGGCCAATTCTCGCCCGATGGCAAAGAGATCGCGTACTCGCCCGCGCCCCTCGCCTTCGGCTTCAACTACACCAGCTTCGTTTCCTGGGGCAACTATCACGGCGGCACCGCCAGCACCATCTGGATCACCACTCTGCCCGGTCTCAACTCGATTGAGATTCCTCATGAGAACTCGTCGGACTTCGATCCGGTCTACGCGGGCGGCAAAATCTACTTCCTCTCCGGCCGCGAGGGGCCCATCACGATCTTCAAGTACGATCCCGAAACGAAAAAGGTGACGCGGGCCTTTGAAAACCACGGCCCCGCCATCCACACTCTCTCCGGTGACGGCGACACTCTGGTCTACGACCAGTTGGGCGAGATTCACACCTTCGATACCGCGACCGGCAAAGACAACATCGTACCGATCGAAGTCGATGCCGATCTGCCCGAGGTAAGGCCGCGCATTCAGAATGTGGCCGGCGAAATGCAGGGCGTGACCCTCTCGCCTACCGGCGTGCGGGTCGCTGTTGAGGCTCATGGCGAAATCCTGACCGTAGGCGCCAAGCATGGCCCCACGCGCGACATCACCAACACGCCGGGCATTGATGAACGCAACCCGGCCTGGTCGCCCGACGGCCAATCGATCGCCTACTTCTCTGACGAATCGGGACTTTACCAGTTGTACGTGGCCCCGCAAACCGGAAACGCCGTGGCCGGCGCCGCGCCGGTGAAGAAGTTCCCCATCTCGACCGACCCTTCGTATTACTTCAACCCCAGGTGGTCGCCCGATTCCAAGCTCATCGTCTTCAACGACAACCGGAACAAAGTGTGGGTGCTCGACACAACCACAGGCAAGGTGACGCTGGTCTGCGATCAGAACGAGTACGGCGGATTTTCGAACCTGGCCTTCGAGTTTGCGTGGTCGCCCGATTCAAAGTGGCTTGCGTATGAGCGCTCGCTCTCCAATCATCTGCACGCCATCAATCTCTATTCGGTCGACAGCGGCAAATCGACGCAGATTACCGACCAGATGGCCGACGCCGATAATCCCGCCTTCGACCGCGACGGCAAGTATCTCTTCTTCACGGCCAGCACCAACGGCGGAGCTACCTCCGACGGCCTCGACATGACCGCCGACCTCTACATCGAGACCTCAAAGGTGTATGCGGCGGTGTTGCAGGCGGATGGGGCATCTCCGCTTGCGCCCGAGCTGGGCGACGAAAAACCGGCCGAGAAGAAAGACGAGAAGAAGGACGACAAAAAAGACACCGCAGCAGCCGGTTCAACAGACAAGAAGCCCGATGCGAAAGAGTCCAGCGATGAAGGCGCCTCGAAATCCAAGGAGCCCAAGCCGGTCAAGATCGATCTCGACGGCATTCAGTCGCGCATCGTGGCCATGACCATGCCGGAAGGCATTTATCTTGGCCTTGGAACGGGATTAAAGGGCAGCCTGTACTACCTCTGGGCCCCGCCCGAGCGCGACTTCGACGGTGCGGCTACGCTCAGCCGCTGGACGCCCGAAGAGCGCAAGACCGAGAAACTCGCCGACCGCGTGGGCAGCTTTGAGATTTCGGCCGACGGCAATAAGATGTTGCTTGCCATGGCGCCTCCGCACAGTGATGACGGCGAGGGTGGTCCGCCGTCGTGGGTTGTGGTTCCGGCAGATCAACCCGTCAAGCCGGGAGATGGCGCCCTCAACTTCTCCGGCCTCAAGGTGCGCGTCGAGCCCAAAGCGGAGTGGGCGCAGATGTACCACGAAGTGTGGCGCATCGAGCGCGCGTACTTCTACGATCCGCACTTCCACGGCACCGATACCTTCGCCCAGGAAAAGAAGTTCGAGCCTTACGTCGATGCCATCGCGGCGCGCGCCGATCTCAACTATATCTTCCAGGAGATGCTGGGCGCGTTTTCCGTGGGCCACCTGCGCGGATACGGCGGACACATTCCCGAGCCCGAACACGTTGCAGGCGGATTGCTCGGCGCCGACTACGAGATCAAGAACAACCGTTACTGCTTTACGAAGATTTACACCGGCGAGGACTTCAACCCGCAGATCAAGGCGCCGCTGGCGCAGCCTGGGCTCAACGTCAAGGCGGGCGACTGCATCCTGGCCATCAACGGAGCCGACCTGACCGCGGCTGCCGATATCCAGCAGCCGCTCGAAGGTACGGCCGGCCAGGTGATCAGCCTGCGCATCGCCTCATCCGACGGGAAGAACCCGCGCGATATCTCGGTGGTTCCGGTGGGAGGCGAAGGCTCGCTGCGCAATGTTGACTGGATCGAGAGCAATCGCCGCAAGGTGGACAAGCTCTCCAACGGCCAGCTTGCTTACGTCTACCTGCCTGACACCGGCGGAGGCGGATTCACCAACTTCAACCGCTACTACTTTGCCCAGACTGACAAAAAGGGCGCCATCATCGACGAGCGCTTCAACGGCGGCGGCCAGGTGGCCGACTACTTCATTGAAGTTATGTCGCGGCACATCGAGAGCTACTGGGCGCCGCGCTACGGCCTGGTCGAGCACACGCCCAACGCCGGCATCTACGGACCCAAGGTGATGCTGGCCAACGAGTACTCCGGTTCAGGCGGCGATGCTCTGCCGTGGCTCTTCAAGCAGGCAAAACTGGGCCCGCTGGTGGGCAAGCGCACCTGGGGAGGGCTGGTGGGCATCGGGCAAATTCCGGTGCTGATGGATGGCGGCCAGGTGACCTCGCCCAGCGTCGCCTTCTTCTCGCCCAAGGGACAGTGGGACGTGGAGAATCACGGCGTCGATCCTGACTACGATGTGGAGCAGGACCCGAAACTGGTGAGCGAAGGCCACGACCCGCAGCTTGAGAAGGCGGTTGACCTGGCGTTGCAGGAACTGAAGGAACATCCGCCGCAGTCGGCACCTGAGAAGCCGGCGTACCCCAACTATCACGGCATCTACTGAGAGTTCGTGAGTCGTGAGTCGTGAGTCGTGAATCGTGGTTCGTGGTTCGTGGTTCGTGAGTCGTGAGTCGTGAATCGTGGGTCGTGGTTCGTGAATCGTGGTCTCCCAGGTCTCAAAAGCGAGACCTGGGGCACCCGGCCCCCGCCGGCACAGAAACTGCGCGCAGCTGCACAGAATCTGTACGGGTTCTGTACGCCTGTGAAGGGGAAAATTCTCTCCAAGTTCTTGAT
>Ga0326727_10005737_pt1 | contig 35010 bp, 29 predicted proteins | sample MB2enrmetagenome_FD_207643 | JGI IMG/M metagenome (GOLD analysis project Ga0326727, IMG submission 207643) | Lab enriched peat soil microbial communities from McLean, Ithaca, NY, United States - MB29MY | ecosystem: Environmental > Terrestrial > Soil > Wetlands > Peat | place: USA: New York...
ACAAAATAATACTTGTTTTGCATGGGTAGCTGGATTTAATCTATAGGAGGCAGATTTTTTTCCTTAATGTCTGAAACATATTCGGCGATATTTGTACAATGGTCGGAAATGCGTTCAAGATGGATGAGCAGTTCGATAAATATAACTCCCGCCTCGGCGGTGCAAAGACGGTTATGAAATCTTTTGAGGTGTTTATTCCGCGCTTCTTTAACTTTAACATCTATTTCTTCCTCCCGCCGGATAAGGCCGTTGATTTTTTCATTATGAGGAGCTTCGACCAGTGATATGGCGTCATCAAGATTACGGTTAACCAAAGTGATTATTTCCTGCAATTCTTTCATGCCGATTTCGGTAAACTTGATTTTCCCCTCGTCTTTCTGTGTGGCCAACTCGGCTATCCACATGATATGATTGCCGATGCTTTCAATATCTCCCGACATTGCCGTAAAAGCAAAAACCTTTTTCGAAAGTTGTGTCGAAGTATGTTTGGCCGATATTCTCCATAAGAACCTGACTATTTGATCGTGCAAATTATTGACGACCATCTCGATATAAGAGATATCCCGTCTCTTGCCTGCCTGAGGGAAGTTAATCAGACCGGTAGCGCTTAAAAACATTTTCCGCGTAAGATTAATTTCTCTCTGCAGTTCCTTTTGTACATTATCGAGCGCTTTTCCCGAATTGGATAAATACTTACGATCAAGAAATTCCGGCCAGATAGGCAAGGTTTCATCTTCTCCACGCAGGACTTTTTGCATGAGAGCGGCAAATGGCCGCAGAAAAAAAATAAAGATAAACATAATAACAAGATTAATTAAAAAGTGCCCCAGTACAATCTGTTCGGCAACGCTCGAGGACAGGCTTCTCAATATAACCAGAAAATACGGCATAAAAAGAAAACATATAGAAACACCAATGCACTTGAAAATTAAGTGGGAGAGGGCGCTTCTTTTACCATTTGCCGTTGCCACCGTTCCGGCCAGAAGCGCTGTGACAGTTGTGCCAATATTGGCTCCCATAATCACGGGCAGCGCATTTTCCAGTGAAATTAAATTCTGCTGCGCTAAAAGAGCCATAATGCTAATGGGTATGGCCGAAGCGTGAATGATTCCGGTAACCGCAATTCCCAGGCCAATGCCTAAAAATGGATTTTGAGTCTTTGTGAACAAGTTCAGAAAAGCCGGAGAATTTTTTAAAGGCTCTACGGCCTGACTGATTAATCCCAGGCCGAAGAATATCAATCCAAAGTAAAAAATTATCTGGCCGGCGATTTTCCACCTGCTTCGATTAATTAACCATAAAAGCCCGCCTATGGAAATAAAAAGAGGCGAAATTTCCGTAAAATGCCAAACAACAAATTGCACAGTCAAGGTCGTGCCGATATCGGCGCCCAGGATAATAGCCAGAGAACTGTAAAAGCTTATCAATCCGGCGCTTACCAATCCAACGGTGAGCGCTGTAGAAGCGGAAGAACTTTGTAAAATAATGGTCGAAATTATACCGGTGAAAAGTCCGTAAAATGGTTTTTCCACGGCATATTTAATGTATTCTTTTATGCGAATATCAATTATTTTCCGGACGGCAGAAGAGAGATTGACCATGCCGACCAGAAATAAAACAATGCTGCTGATAATGATTAATATTGCTTTCATTATTGGGCCCTATTTATCATTTTGCACAAGTGAAGCCACATAGTGCCGTAGCGCCAGCTGTGTTTTGAAATTCAGGTTCGCCTGTTTAATGCGTTAAATATCGATTCTACACCTTGCCGGAATTTCCCGTAAGAATACGGGAAATTCAATCCGGCTTGATCTCAATCGACTTTTTTAAACATTTTCCCTTTTGCGCTGCATACCGGACAAGTGTCCGGAGCTTCTTTTTCTGAAGTATAGCCGCATACCGGGCAAATGTAATAGCTGTAAGATTCTTTCGAAATTTCCAGTTTATCAAGCATCTGTTGATAGAGCCCGGCATGAATTTTTTCCACGTCGTTGGCAAAAGTAAAAGATCGCTGGGCATCTTTATTCCCTTCATTTTTAGCCGTTTCAATCATTGCCGGATACATTCTTGTAAACTCATGCGTTTCTCCGGCTATCGCTTCTTGCAGGTTTTCCTTTGTGGATTTGATCCCTTTTAATGCCCGCAAATGGGCGTGAGCGTGAATCGTTTCGGCTTCCGCGGCCGCCCGAAACAACCTTGCCGCCTGCGGGAATCCCTCCTGATCAGCTTTAGCGGCAAAGGCCAGATATTTACGGTTTGCCTGTGATTCGCCGGCAAAAGCTTCTTTTAAAGCGTCTTCGGATTTAGACATAAATTTCTCCTTCTTTATTAAATTATTTAACATTACTTTTATTGATATTAAATAACAAATTATTAAGGATGTCTCAAGAAAAATACATTCTGACGGCCTCTGCCATGGCTTGATATACAAGTCCGGCATACTGACCTCAGTAACAATTTTAAAAAAGCTGTCATAAGATATATGACAGACCCGGATTAAAAATTGACAGCGGATTTTACTCGTTATTCTTATTCAACTTTTCGACAATACTCTGCAGCGGTATGTCTTCATCGATATCTAATATACGGTTGATATTTTCGTCGCTGTATTCGGACAAGTCGACGATTGGATATGCTGCTGTTGAGGTTTGTTGTTTTGCCGCAAACTTCTTCTGCGGCGCATCTTCCGTCAGCGGCGATTTATAAAAATCACTCTGAAATAATTCTGTGGACGGGAGAAATATCTTACCATAAGATGTGAAGTCGGAACGGGTTTTCAGATATTCACTCAAGTAACGTTCGGCCGAAAACATGCCATCGTTTTTCGATGTTTCTACGGTATTATTGAGTTGATGAAGTTTGTTATCGCGAATAATGTTCTTTACGGATTGGGTGCCGCGAACAATTGTCAGAACGGGAACACGCTGGCCGGCTTTTTCCAGATGCATCAATTGCTGAATAACGATCCATGCCAGCGTCGATGACAGCTGATTGCGCACCTCGGTTTGAGTGTCTACCGGCACAGCATTGCACATGCGGTAGATGGCCTCTTCCGGCGTGGCTGCATGCATAGTGGCAATGACCAGGTGACCCGACTCCGCGGCATTGAGAGCCAGCCGCATAGTTTCCCCTTCACGCAGTTCGCCCACAATGATCACATCCGGATCTTCGCGCAGCACATCAATAAGGCCCTGTTCAAAAGAAAGTACGTGGGAACCGAGTTCACGCTGTTCGATGAAAGAATTTTTCGATTGAAAGCGGTACTCTATGGGATCTTCCAGCGTGATAATATGTGCCTGACGGTATTTATTGATGTCGTTGATAATCGCCGCAATGGTTGTTGTCTTGCCGACTCCTGTAGGGCCGCAGATAAGGACGAGGCCGGACTTGATCCTGGAAATATCATGGAGAGAATGATGGAGATTGAGCTCTTCGATTGTCGGTATATTACCCGGAAGAATACGGATGGCCATACTGATTCCCCGCACCGTGCTGAAAATGTTGATCCGGAGGCGGGCATTGCCAGTGGAAATAGCAAGGTCAACAGATTTTTTTTTCCGCAGTTTTTCCAGTTGCAGGGGTGTCAGAAGTTGTCTGGTCAGATCATCGATTTCCTGATGCGTCCACTTCAGGGAAGTGTTAAATTGAATATCTCCACGCTTTCTCGAGACCAAAGGATGTTCGCCGGTGATATGAATATCCGACATGGACTCTTTGATCGCATTATTGATAACACTTTCAAACAGTTTCATAATTTTCACCGTCTTATTTTTTTATTGATGGATTAAATATAATTCTATACTTCCCGTAAGAAAAAGGCAACAAATACTTGCATTACGGTTAACATCCGTTAATCTATTTTATATAATATCCCGATACTCTCCACCGGCCATCCTTGTCAAACATAGGTGTGACGGTTTCTATCGCAGATTCTTTGTTTTGAAAAGAAGTCTCAAACTGAATTACGACATACTGACCGTCCGGAGCGCCAGGCAGCGTCGTTTTGTAAACACTGGTTTTGAGTTTTCTTGAAATCATCTTTCCCAGAGGCATCCGGACTGACCTGAGCATTTGTTCCCACTGGTCCTGTTGTACCGCATTCTTGAAATACCCGGCTGCTTCCTGCCAGCTCTTCGAATATTTGCCCGTATCTACGAGAGTTAACCAATCCTGAGCAGCGCTTACAGCCTCTTTCTCTTTCTTCGCATTTGTTGCGCAGGATATACCGGCTAAAAGTATAACAGCAATCACGACTGCAACTAAAACGCGCCTTTTCATCCCAATGCCCTCCTTTCAATGACACATTCAGAGCCAACCTTTTTCTTTCCAGTAATCATATTCCCAACTCCACTTTTCTTTACGTTTCAACATAATCTGACGGAAATACTCTCTGCGCTGATCCTGTTGATTGACCTGGTCTGCAAATATTTTCTTTTTCAAGATAGCTCCAACAAGTGAATGTGCAAGATTTTCAGCCTCATTAAAAAGAGTAGAGCTTTCATCCAAAAGACCATCAACTTCGATGCGGCACGCCAGACTGCCGACCGTTTGCATTCCCGTATACTGAAGGACTTTTTCCATGTAATCGGCCGTTTCTTTTTCACCGCTTCCCCCGGCAGTAGTTACCACTGCGCCGTATTTACCCAGAAACCGCAGGCAATGAATAGCATTTCCAAGGCGGTCGATCCAGTTTTTTAGTTGGGCTGTTACCTGGTAAATATAAACCGGGCTTCCCAACACAAGCCCGTCGGCAGCCATGATCTTGTCGAAAGTTGCACCAAAGTCGTCTTTCTGGATGCAGTAGCCTGTTTTATGACATCTGTCGCAGGCGGTACATGGTTTTATTTTTAATTTTGTTATATCAAAAAACTCTATTCGGGCTCCTTTATCCGTTGCGCTTTCCAACACCTTATTCACCAATTGTCCTGTGCGGCTGTTCTGCCGCCGCGGACTGCCGTTTATTCCTATAATTTTCATAATGCGACTCCTTTATGGGAGACAGGGCTCCGGGCCCGGATATTTCTAAACCGATTTTCCAAAATTCTAAAAACTGCTTAATCGAATCCTTAATATAACACTTAATATTATATCTTTGTCGCTCATTGATTTCCAGTTGAAATATCGCATGAACATGCATCATTAGAAAAACAACAGTACCAGAAGGTCGTTTGATTATTTATTTTACCCCAAAAGGTTCAGTGGCGGACAGTCGTCTAAAGTGGGGATTGCAGATTTAAAGAAAACAAAACTCATTGAGAGCGGCGATACTGTGTCTTTAATAGCGCTCTTTTAGCAGTTATTATCTGAACCTGATTCTACAGAATGTCTTTATGAATTCGCAAGAAAGCAAATACCTTCGCGGGTTTTGGGGTAAACAAACCAACAGATAATGATGATTTCCCTAAGCATTGAAGATTCTCCGCGGCTTGCGCCAGAGAGCTTCAGCACAGAGCTTCGGCGGAGAGCTTCAATTGACGGTGATCAAACGACTCCGGATCCGAGCTTGCCCTTCATTCGGGCAATATTGATGGCGACTGCAACTTTGGCCGCTTCGGGAACGTCTGTACGGATGTCTGTCCTGACGTCTGTCCGGACTGCCTTCCGATCCTTCAGCGCATAACGGTTAAGCCCCGACAGATGAATTGGTCCCATATAACGCTCCCAATCAATCAGCCGTGCATCCACGGGAAACATTTTTTGATCCTCGGGCAGCACCCGTAAGGAAAGATCGATAAGTCCTTCATTGTGAAAAATGCATTTTGGCGAAGCATAGAATGAAAAAGTGACAGCCAGTTTCATCGTGGTGTTCACAAATTCCGTCACTTTATGGATCATGTTCTTCATTCCTGTCAATTTACAAATCCTGTCATATGCCGTAACCGCAATGTTGAGTCCTGACATCGCCATCACGAAAAGCCTCCGATCGATAATCCGGAAGTCACGTCTTGGTTTGCCTTTCGGGAACAGCCGATTATAAGCAGCATGATTCCGGTTGGCCTCTGATTGAAGCATTTGTTTCATTCGTCCGACCGTGATTGGATTGGACGATCCGGTGGAGCACTGATAGAGTCTGTGTTTGCCGGGAATCTCCAGAGCCTCGGCTGCGGCCAGGATTAAGCTGTTGGCCACGAGATCCGCCGGAATGATATCAATGACGCCTTTGGCGCGTGCCGGAAAGAAGGGAGTTTTTTCACGGGCATAGGCCAGAATAATTGCATCGGCAACTTTGATGCCTTCTACCCAGCCAGGGACCGGTTCCTGATAGGTGCTTTCAATAATTGCCGGTCTGACAATCGTGAGTGTGGAATCCTGCAGGGCCTGGGTAATAATTTGTTCGCCAATCCATTTTGTAAATGTATATGTGTCGTTCCAGCCATATCGATGCGACTCTTTCGCGCCCAGCTCAACGAGACGCTCGGCCATGTCATCAGGGCGGGCACAGTCTTCTTCAATTTTTTTGATTTTTCCCTGCAGCCTTGCAATCAGAGGCCGCACCTCATAAAAGCCCTTTGAGCTTTGCTTAAGTGCCTTATGAGCCGGGATCACGTTATTTTCGAAGCAATCCCCTTCCTTAAAACCATTTACGTAACATGTTGACACATGGATAAGGGGAATTCCTCCGGCCGCTTTGACCAGGTCTGCAATGTTGAGCAGACTTAAGACATTAATCTGCAGAGACTGCTGCAGATCATCCCGAAATTTTACAGACGCGGCTGAGTGAATGACAACATCAACCCGGGAAGCCAATTGCGTAAAAGCTTCAGGGCTCAAACCAAAGTTCTTTTCCGTGACCTCACCCGTTATACATTCTATCTTGTCTTTGCAGAATTGATTGAAGTACGAAGAATTTTCATCCCTGAGACGATCGAAAATAGTCGATACCGCAATCTCATGGTCAAAACGCTCCCGGGCAGTCTGATGGTTTTTGTTGCCCCTTATAAGCAGTGTAATCTTTCCGACGTCCGGTATTTCACGAATCAATTTCTCCACAAGCACCTTGCCCAAAAATCCCGTTGTGCCGGTAATCATGATCCGTTTATCTGCTAATTGCTGCTTTACTGAAATATTATTCTTTGCGAACATAAAAGAACTCCTTGATGTTTAAATCCGTTATATTTTCAGTTGCGCATTTTCTGCGACCACAAAATCAGCTACCCATCCTGGTATAAAGGCCCATGCACGATTTCCGTTTCGCGTCTTCCCCATATCCAGAGTGCCGAACAACCAGATTTGCGATTTATAAAAAAGTGTAGCCCCCTGTCTTTGAAGCCTTTCTGCAAAACTCAAGATTCCGGGCTTTTTCAAACTGTCGTCTTCAACAACGCAATAACCGGCATTATGGCCATCGCTGTCGGGCCAGACCGTCGTATAGTGGGAAGCCAGCGCCGGGCCGACCGACATGTACCGGACAAAATCGGCGATACTATGCAACCGCAGTCCGAATCTCACTCTCAAATAGATTGATATCAACCAGGGCAGGGGTTCTCTCTCGTCCTGAGGCCCTGTATATCCGTGCAAGACTCGCAGGTACTCTTTGCCCCATTTCCCCGTGTCCTTGAGAAACCCCTGAAGACGCCACATGGGTGAAGAGAAATCGACGGCATAGACCTTCCAGCACTGTTTGAACATTTCATCGGCCATCGCGTGCGCGACCGTAGTTCCATCTTCCAGAGAAATATTATCGAGAGCGCCAATCGTATAGGAGGTCATGCCGATATAGATGGGATCCGACGACATGGCTGCGCTGAATTTCTTCTCCATGGCGCTGATGTGCTGCGCGCTGAGCGGTTTGGTAACATCGCCTTTTAAAAATATGATCCTGTCGTATATTCCTTCATACCGGGGCTGTTTCCCCAGTTGAAGAAAGCGATTTACACCTCCGGCAAGCTGATCACCGGCAATATCGATGACCGCAACGCGTACTTTTTTCAATAAAAGTTCTTTTAGTTTTTCATCCGGATTACTGTAAATCTTCTTCAGAAGAAGTTCGGACATGTTGCCAACACCACCGGCATAATCGATCACGATGATATCTCTGTTTTCGGTCTTGTCAATGGCATGGACGATATCCTGGATGATTCGATTTACAATGGCTTTCCGTCCAAGCTGATCCTGAGATACAAACGGTGAATCCAAAGTTACCTGATCCTGTGGCACTTCGGATACGGGATACAGGCCAAGGAATCTTCCATGACCATCGATACTGAATCTGCCAATACCATGGACGTCACTGGCATCTACAGTGGCTTGGGGCAACTCTTCCATGTGATTAGCCACATAGACGGGCACCTGACCGGTGATTCTGGCATGAAAAGCAGGATACAGTTCTCTCAGTATTCCGTAGAGATTGATGCCCGCAGGCCAGAGCGAACCGAAACACCGGCTCGCGATTTTCACTTCATCCGGTGAGCCGACCATGGTTTGGATTTTATCTTTTCTAAACAGATTTCCGATACTCCGAAGCAGGTTCAGGATATCAATTGTTTCTTTCATAATCCGTTTCGGAATTTGGAAACCCGGTACATCACAGTACTCCGTATGAGAGGTGACAGCTTTCATAAAAGGAGCACGGAGAATGTATCGTGCCTGTTTTCGTATGAGCCTGCCGGTTACGTCCTGGTGTGACAGCTCCTCTGGAATATAACCGTCTGCAACGGTCATCGCATTGATTTGCTGTATGGAATGAGGGAGATCGTTTGCCGCTTCAAAGCCTTTCATTTTCTTGTGATACTCCTGTAAACTCTTCCATGATTCCACTTTTTGAAAAACATCGGAAGCTTCGACACTCTGACACTCCATCTTCAACAGGGATAAGGAAGAGGAATCCAGAATACCGTCTTCAATATTTGCAAAATTAGACACTTTGGGGTATGTGACCACTTTGTCTTTGCCAGCCAGTGATAAGACGGTTTCCTGATCCAGTGCGATGTCCATAACTGTGGTTTTCATAAAAGCTCCTCATTAGAATAAAAATTTTGGCTCATAGTCTATTGGATACTCTTAATTTGAATGTGATGAAATTATTTCATAGTTTTCTTTTAATGTCTTGCGTGTTTATTAATAGCATAATACTAGCTATTAACTTGTATTGTAATCAAACATCATAATGCGATATGAACATAATATTCATATAATATCAATTAGTTATAGATTTTATGCGATTGTTTTGAATAGGATGAAAATATTGCATATTTCTCTTTTAATGTCATGCGAGTTTATTTACAGCGTAATACTAGCCAATAACTAGTGCTACAATCATGCGCAGTAACGCGACACGGACATAATATTCACAACATCAATGAGTTATGGATTTTAATAAGGCGCTGTTTTTTCGTGGATAAGGAAATACAGACGATCTTACATATCAATGGAAAATTGGCCACAATAAAATATAAGGCGCCAAACTTGTAATTGATGAACCTCATGTCATTTCTGCAAGTAAATTAAGACAGGGAAAGGAGATATGTGCGGAGGTTCTTTTTGGATTGGCTAATGCCGAGTTTCCGGCGGATATTGTTGCGGTGAAACTCAATGCCGCGATCGGAGACGTTTATCAGTGAGGCGATTTCCTTTGATGTTTTGCCTTCTCTCACGAGGCCGGCCACCTGTATCTCCGTCGGAGTGAGATTCATATATTGGCTGGACAGACGATGCATAAAAGGTGAAACGATGTCACGGAGATTGGTATCAAGGATGTCCACATAGATCCGCTGCTGGTCGTTGAGGCGACACGCCCGAAGCTTTTCCAGGCAGGGCAGGAGCAGACCCCGTACATTGGCCAGGACCTTTTCCTCTACTTCATCCTTGTCTTTTTCCCGCTGGTTGAGTAGAACCTTCAGGGCAATGTTGGTCTCTTCCAGGTTCAGGGCGTTGAGCTTGATCTCCCGTTCCTTATTAAGGAGGCTCTGCTCGGCGAGTTTGCGCTCCTCGATCTCACGGCGCAGATTGGCGTTGGCTTCGGTCAACTCCTGCGTCCTTTCGGCCACCCGTTCTTCGAGTTCTTCCAGGGTTTTTTGGAGAGCCACCTGGGTAAGATTTTTTTCCGTCACATCCACAAAGGAACACATCAGACAAATCGGTCGGCCCTCATCGTCGGTGACCATTTGAGCGGAAAGTTGAACGGTCAGGAGTCTGCCGTCCCGGGCGTAACCGCTTACCTCACCCATCCAGCTCCCTTTTTCTAAGACGCTCTTGAGAATGGCCTCGGCCTCCTGCTCAGACCGGGCGAATGTGGTGACGGGACGGCCGATGATCTCGGTGCGATCATCATTGCCCCAGAGGCGGAGCACGGAATCATTGACATAAGTAATGCGTCCATTGAGATCGCCGATGGCGATGGCGTTGATGGACGAATTGATGGCATGGTTCTTTATCCGCAGCTCTTCGATGGCCTGCTTCGAGCTGGTTATATCTATGAAGGAACACATGGCGCACAAGGGCTCGCCATCTGTGCCGCGAACCAGACTGGCCGACAGGTGGACGATAATCGGAGATCCGTCTTTCTTACGTCCGGCCACTTCGCCGGTCCAGCTTCCATGCTTAAGGAGATCGGCGAAGATCGCCGCCGCTTCCTCCTGATTTTCAGCAAATAACAGGACGGACAGGCCACGGACCTCCTCCATCGTGTAGCCTCCGAAAAGGGCGAGGGCGGAGGCGTTTCCGTCTGTTATCCGTCCTTCAAGATCACCGAAGACCATTCCGTTTACGGAGGAGTCGATGGCGCTGCTTTTGATCAGCAACTCTTCATGCAGGCGGGAACGGTTAGTATGGACAGGCGGTTTGCTCATGGATTTACCTTCTATTTTCCCTCTTATAGTGTGAGGGAATCACCTTTATATTTCCGGTTCTTCTATCTTCTTTCTTATGACCTGACAATTAATATACGGTTTTCGCTTTTTTCGATAAGTTTAATGTCAATTTAGCATAACCGCTTTTTGATTAAAAGATGTTTATTGAGTTCCGATTGAAATGTCGGATTTGGCAGCAAGAGCAATCCCCGTAACGTGCCATGGGGTAAGCGGGCATTGCAACACCCTTGCTCTTCAATATCAGGACGCTGATTGTTAAAGTCAATGAGTGTACAAACATTATTCTTTATCTCTTAGCATTCTCGCTCTTATTTTATCCCACGACTTGGTTATGAGGAAGCTCTCTTTCATGTTATCAACCATACTGACAAACTTGGGCCAGGGGATAGCAAAGCTAAGTGTTGAGGAAGGCACACAGGGTCGTGATGAAACATCAAACATGCCTAATACGGCGCGATTCTCGGAGGATGTAAGTTCTTTATAGGGATAATCAACGATAGACGCACATCCGGCGCCAAAAGGAGCAATGACGCCATTGGGTCGCAATTCATCAAAATTGGCCAGTGTAAAAAGACCGGAAAGAACATCGGGAGGGGCAAGGAAAATGACCACCAAAGGCCTGTCTTCTTCTTCCATGCGGTCCCATCTTTTGAAGATAATATAGTCTTCGGGCGCTTGCGACGGCGTCTGGTTTTTCATGAGTTCTTTAACCATTTCCGGAGTTTTCTTATATCGTTCTCCCTCCAGTTTGCCGGGAATGCCATGGGACAGAAAATATTCAAAAGCGGGTGTTAATTCGCTCTTAAAGCCGCAGTATCGTTTGCCGCCATTGCAACCAATTGTATCGGCATTAAAGCACAGGGTTTCTCCTTTCCGGACTTTCGCTAAATCTCCAATCATGCAGCGATGTCCTTTAGGTTCTTTTGCCATACATTTTGACTCCGCCGAATTCGAGTAATAAAACCCCATAGGCAGTTCAGCGCCGGGAAAATATGCAGTCCAATTTTGTAAAAATCTTTCCTTGAATTCAGAATCCATGACCATCCTCCTTTTTCACCTTCCGGTTGATCTTGAAAGTTCAATGTATAGGGATTTCCGCCCTGAAGCAACTAACCCGGTTACGACCTGAAGCGATGCTCTGACAAGACATTGCTTTCTTATAGAAAAACATTGCAACATAATTTAATCTGCAAAATCATGCTATGAACCGTATTGCTCCTCAATCCATTTCTGGTAGGCGCCGGTTTTGATGTTTTCCACCCATTTTTTCTGGTTTAAATACCATCTGACGGTTTTTTGCATTCCGGAATCAAAAGATTCCTTTGGAGACCAGTTCAGTTCTTTATTGATTTTTGAAAAATCAATGGCGTACCGGCGGTCGTGGCCGGGCCTGTCCTGAACGAAAGTAATCAGCGCACGACGCGGCTTTCCATCAGCCGCGGGTTTGATTTCATCGAGAATATCGCAGATCATTTGCACGATGGAAATATTTTCCATTTCCGCCCTGCCGCCGACGTTGTAAGTTTCTCCGTGTTTTCCCGATGTCATAATGGTCCAGATGGCTTCGCAGTGGTCTTCGACATAAAGCCAATCGCGGATGTTTTTGCCGTCGCCATAAACCGGAAGCTGCTTTCCTTCAAGGGCATTAAGAACAATAAGCGGAATAAGTTTTTCAGGAAACTGATAGGGACCATAATTATTAGAACAGTTCGAAATCGTTGAGGGCAGGGCAAACGTTTTATAATAAGCGCGCACCAGATGGTCGGAGGCCGCCTTGGATGCGGAATATGGACTATTGGGACGATACGGCATGTCTTCGCGAAAAAGGCCTTCGGCTCCGAGACTCCCGTAAACCTCATCTGTGCTGACATGATGAAACAGCTTGAATTGATCCCCGCGGGCTTTGGCGCACTCCAGAAGATTGAAAGTTCCGACAATGTTTGTCTGGATAAAATCACCGGGAGTTTTTATGGAACGGTCAACGTGCGACTCAGCGGCAAAGTGGCAGACGGCGTCAACATTATATCGCGAAAACACATCTTCCAGTTTAGCGGCATCGCAAATATCGACCTTTTGGAAAATATATCTCGACGCATGGTCTGTGGCTATATCAGCCAGGTTTTCCGGATTGCCCGCGTAAGTTAATTTATCCGCATTAATGATTCTGCCGGAGAAATCCTTATTGTTGATTAAATAACGGATAAAATTACTGCCGATAAATCCGCATCCGCCTGTTACAAGTAAATTTCTGAATTCAACTTTGTTTTGTGTTTTCATTTTTATCCGCCTGTTTTAGTGGATCTGTAATTCTATTTCAGGAATCCCTGAATAATCCTGTTCACCGCTTCATCGTAAGTAAGTCCGAGACTCATGAGCTTTGTCAGCTGGTCGTTGGCGATTTTTCCGATCGACGCTTCATGTGTGAGTTCGGCATCGGGATGAAGCGCTTTGAGCGCGGGCATGGTTTCATTGGTTCCGTTATCCATAATAATGGCGTCGCATTCAATATGCCCGAAGCACTTGTTCCTCGCTTCCATATTAGCGTGAAAAATCTGTTTGGAATTTCCTTTCATGACCGAACGGGAGATCATATTGGCTCTGCTTCCTGAACCCTGAAGGATTATGTTATTGGTCGATACCGCCCGTTGTCCGCCTTCAGTCAGAACTCTTTCCGTAATCAGTAAAAGACTGCCGTGGCCGAGAGTCGCTTCGTTTAAACGGTCGGCTTCATCAACGCCGCCGATTTGAGTCAATTGCATTTCCGCCGTTGCTCCTTCATCCAGAAATACTTTTGTCGTCGGATTGAGCGTGCGGCGGCCTCTGCCTTCACCCATGGCGAAATGCTTTTCCACGTAGGTTACCTTTGCCTTTTTCCCCACTTGAAAATCGTGGATGCCGGCATGGCCTTCAGGTTCGGACGATCCGCAATGAATGCCGCAGCCGGCAATGATCGTCACTTCCGCGCCTTTGCCGATAATAAACGAATTGTAAACGACATCAAAAAGACCGGCCTGGCTTAAGATAACGGGAATGTGAACCGATTCGTTTTTTGTGTCCGGTTTAATGGTTACAATAATACCGGTTCCTTCGGCATTGGTTTCAATATTGATATTGGCCGATACCTGCCTTTGAAGAAGCTTGCCGTTTTTCCTGATATTGAAAGCGCCTTTGGGCAATACTTCCAGATCGGCGACTGTTTTTAATAATTTTTTATCTAAGGCATCCAGCATCCTGATCTCCCTCGCATTTGTTATGATAAGCGCAAATACTCAAATCGGTTAAAAGCGGCAAGGCTTTTTCCAAATCTCCGGTATAAGCAATACGTCCCTTATCGATAATGATGATTACATCCGCCACATCCAGAAAAGCTTTGTTGTGGCTGACGACAATCGTTGTTGTCTTTTCGGTAAGTTCTTTTTTCAGAAGGCTGACCATTGGACCGATTGTCCATAAATCAATGCCTGTGTCCGGCTCATCGTAAATGGCCAGTTTCGGATTGGCGGCAATCGTCGTCGCCAGTTCGATTTTTTTAATTTCTCCTCCCGAAAGTGTTGCATCAATTTCTTTATCCAGAAAAGACAGCGGACAGATGCCCACGCGGCCGACCGTTTCCAAAAACTTTTTTTCGTCGTCAGTTCCGGTAACGATAGAGAGCAAATCCCGGAAAGTGATTCCCTTGAAACGCGCGGGCTGCTGAAAACTATAGGCGATGCCTGTTTTGGCGCGCTCCGTAATGGAAAGACCGGATATGTCTTTGCCCTCGAAAAATATAGAGCCGCTGGATATCGGGTTGATTCCCATGATCAGCTTGGCCAGAGTGGTTTTTCCGCTGCCGTTCGGGCCGGTTATTACGTAAAATTTTCCTTTTTCGAAATTGAAATCAATGCCGTCAATGATATTGCGGGGAGTGCCATTATCGTCGCCATTCCCCTGCACGGTAAAATATAATTTTTTTAATTCCAACATTAGCTTAACCCGCCCTTGTCTGTAAAATATGCAATAAATATCAGTTTAATAACTGATTTGCCCCTGAAAACGTTCAGAGGCTTTGGATTGTCTAAACACAATTCTTTTCAAAAAGCAACGGCGAAAGATGCGGGAGGAGTGCTGTTGCCGGGGCATACAAAAAAATGGCGGTAACCGTTATTTAAAACAGTTACCGCCAGGCGTTCTTCAGTTTTCGAGACACAGCAAAGAAATATGTTTTTCTGATATAGAGATTAGCAATTCAATATCCGATATCGGAGAAAGCGACAGTTACTCTCAAAAAAATAATCCCTGCTAAAAAATACTACTGCGTCTCCTTCAAATTTAACTCATGAAAGCTTAAACAATTTAAGAATATCTTTTTATTTCTTTTTTGCCGCCACTTTCTTTTTTGCTACGGCTTTCTTTACAACTTTCTTTGCTGCCACTTTCTTTTTGGGAGCCGCCTTTTTAACTACTTTCTTTGCCGCTGCTTTCTTGACTACTTTCTTCTTTGCTGTTGCCATTGGGTGAAGCCTCCTTTATCAAAATTGTTTGTCTAAAATACTTGACATAACTTCTTATAGCTTAATTTTACTTTATTTTTAATATCACGTCAACAAAAAGTGCAAAATAATAGTAAATATTTTTATTTATTTTTTACAGCACATGAATTTAAAATCCATCAAGTGATAGAAAATAATACGACAGATATTTTTATATGTTTTTTTAAAATGCTGTAAGCCGCGTCATTCCAGCGTTTCCAGATAATAAAAAAGTGAATACTGTAAAGTGATAATGATAAACTTGTAAATGAACAGAGCCTCTATTTGTTTATTTGAAAAAACAGTTTCACCAATAAAAAAAGAAGAAAAATGAAAAATAAAGAAATATTTTGCATTATTTTTTTTAAAAAACAGTGAAAATATAATTTATAGCAAGCTGGATTTAATTATAGATAGGTCTTCGCGCCCACAAATTGTTTTGAGAAATAATCGGTGGACAGGCAATCAATACGAATCTTTTTCCCCTGCGATGAAGCGTGGATGAATTTATCATTTCCTATATAAATTCCCACGTGCGAAACGCGATTTGTTCCTTTCCCGGCAAAAAATACCAGGTCGCCTTTTTGTAAATCGTTTTTGCTTATGGATGTTCCCGCGTCGAATTGCCTCATGGAGTGGCGCGGAAGATTCATTCCGTTTAGTTGATAAACGGTCATTGTAAGTCCGCTGCAGTCAAATCCGTCATCAACGGATTGGCCGCCCCAGAGGTAAGGGACCCCGATAAAATCTTTCGCAGTGTTAACAAGAGAGTCTCTTAAATACTCGGTGCCGTTTTTTTTCGTCCGGGACACAGCTATGCTGTATTCTTCGGGCTTGACAATGTAAAATTCTTTGATGACTTTTGCCTCTTTGAGGCTCTCGGCTTTTTGCCGGGCCGTTTCTTTTGTGGTGAAATTGCCGAAGCGAACCTTGAAGAACTTATCGGAAGCCAGGAAATATGTAGCATCCAGTCCGCGATCCTTCAGGACCTCCGTCAAACGGACTGCGTTTTCCACTTTCCTGAACGCGCCCGCCTGAATCGTGTATTTCATCAGCTCCAATGGCGGTTTGCGTAAAACCTGCGACGGTTGTTCCGGCGCCGGTTTTGGCTCGGCCGACGCCGACGGCTGATTGGAATAAACATGCGAAGTTGATGACGAACGCGAAGCGCGGTGGGAATGAAAGCATGATACGGTAAGAAGAATAATTAAAAGTAAAAAGATTTTTAAAAGGTAATCTCTCATTACTCTATCTTCCAGTTAGCCCCAACAAAATTTCTGGCGTCTTGGGATGTTGTAATTCTTCCTTCCAGTTGTTCGTCTTCCAGCGCGCGAAGAATTTCTCCGATAAGTTTTCCCCTGGCAAATCCCAGAGAAATCAAATCGTCGCCGGTGAGCAAACGCGGCGGATGCAAATCATCCGCGGCCAGACTCTGAAGCTGATCGCGGCAGAATTCATAATTGTTCTGCATGCCGTGACTGGAAATACAATCAAGGCGGTGCAATTCCATATGCAAATCAAAATCAGGCATGCGCAGGAATCGTTTAAGACGTCCCGGACGCATCTTTTGAACATTCATGAAAACCATATGCTGGCGGATGAGATTAAGCACTGTTTCTCTGTGCGCGCGGGAAAATTTCAGCCTTTGCATGATATCATCGGCGATTTGCTCTCCCCTCTTAACATGCCCGTAAAAATGCACTCCTTTTTCGTCTTCACTACGCGTAACGGCTTTGCCCACATCATGCAGGAGCGTTCCCCACCCGAGACAAAGGTTCTTATCCGTTGCTCCGTCTTTGGGCAGCAGCTCAAGCATTTTTAAAGTATGCTGCCATACATCGCCTTCAGGATGAAACTGCGGCGGCTGTTCCACGCCCTTCAATCTATCTATTTCGGGCAACACCTCTTTCAAAATTCCTGTCTGTATCATTAATTCAAAACCGGTGCGGGCGCCGCCGCAAGTGAGAATTTTACCCAGCTCTTCACGCACCCGCTCCGCGCTTATATTGATTATTTTGGAGGCGTTTCTTCCGATGGCGTTCAAAGTTCCGGCTTCTATGGTAAAACCCAGATTGGCGGCGAAACGGATCGCCCTTAACATTCGCAGAAAATCTTCATTGAAACGGCTGTCAGGGTCATTGATCGTGCGGATTATTTTTTTTTCGATATCCATTCGTCCATTTACATAATCGGTTATCTCGCCGGTTTCCGGGTCCATTAAAAGCCCGTTGACGGTAAAATCGCGTCTGAACACATCTCCCTTAGCGGAAGAGAAATGAATCTGGGATGGATGCCTGCCGTCTTGGTAAACATCATCGCTGCGGAAAGTAGCAACTTCGTAAGGACGGCCCTGCACAATAACGGCGATAACGCCGAACTTTGCGCCGATGGATAGGGTATTGGAAAAAAGCGCCATCACCTGATCGGGAAGCGCCGAAGTGACAATGTCATAATCACCGGATACTTTACCGAGAATGAAATCCCGCACGCAGCCGCCGACAAGATACGCTTCATAACCTGACTGTTTTAACCGATGAACGATTTCGTCGGCATGCTTGCGATTGTAATTGTCAGGCAAGGATACTTCCTCCTACGATTTTTTCTTGCCTAATTTAATGGCACACAGTTCGCCGCACATGGTACAGCCTTCATCCCTGGCGCTCTTGCTTTTTTCCAGAAGAGAAACAGTTTTTTGCGGATCAATGGATAAATCCATCTGTCCCTGCCAGTCGAAATTATTCCGGCACTGTGACATTTTCCTGTCTCTACCACGTGCGCCCTTAACACCCTTGGCGATATCGGCGATATGCGCGGCGATACGCGCGGCGATAACTCCGTCGCGGACATCGTTAAGCGTCGGCAGACGCAAATGCTCCGCGGGCGTGACGTAGCAAAGGAAATCCGCTCCGGCAGCTCCGGCAATCGCTCCGCCAATGGCGGAAGTGATGTGGTCATAACCCGGCGCGATATCGGTGGGCAAAGGCCCCAGAACATAAAAAGGAGCGTTATTGCAGATTTCTTTCTGGAGCTTGATGTTGGTAACGATTTCCGTAAGCGGTACATGACCGGGTCCTTCGATCATTACCTGCACTCCGGCGGTACGGGCACGGGCCGCCAGTGCGCCCAGAATGATCAATTCCTGAAGCTGCGCCTGATCCGTGGCATCGTCTATCGCTCCGGGCCTGAGCCCGTCGCCGAGGCTCAATACCATATCGTATTGATGAGCTATTTTCAGAAGCCGGTCATATTCCTGGTAAAGAGGATTTTCTTTTTTATTGCAATCCATCCAGTTTGCCGTCATGGAGCCGCCGCGACTGACAATTCCCAGGATTCTTTTCTGCGATTTGAGCGCGGCAACGCTGAGTCGGGTTACACCGCAGTGGACCGTGATGAAATCAACGCCGTCTTTGCCGTTTTCTTCGATGACGGCAAAGATATCGTCCGCTGTCATCTCCGATATGGCTTTGCCGTTTTTTATCATTTTTACCGCCGCCTGATAAATAGGTACGGTACCGATGGCCACGGTTGATTCTTTCATGACTCTTTTTCTGATGGCGGCCAGATTTCCTCCGGTAGAAAGATCCATAACGGCGTCAGCGCCGGCCTCAACGGCGGTTTTCAGCTTTTTCAGCTCCAGATTCAAATCCATATGATCTTTGGACGTGCCGATGTTGGCATTGACTTTGGTACGCAGGCCTTTTCCTATAGCAAGAGGTTTGATGGCGCTATGATTAACGTTGCGGCAAATTACGATAGTTCCGTCCACAAGACCCTGACGGATGTATTGGGGCGTGACTTTCTCAGATCTGGCTGCGATTTTCATTTCTTTTGTAATTAAGCCTTTGCGGGCTTTTTCTAATTGTGTCATTTATTCCTCCAAAATATTAAAGCAACATTTTAATTGCTTAACTTGAAAATTATTTCTTTTTTGTTAAGATATTTTTCCCGAAGGCGTTAACGGAGCCGTAGCCTTTTCCCAAATTTACGGCATTTTCGATAGCGGCGGTGATTAAAATTTTGGCCTGCCAAGCCGCTTCAACAATGTTTTCTCCCATGGCAATTCCAGCCGCAAGCGCCGAGGCGTATGTGCAGCCGGTGCCGTGTGTATCGCGTGTATTAATCCGGGGAGAGGAAAACTCATAGGTGCTGCCGTCGTAAAGAATATCAACAACTGACCGCCTGTTGCCCGGCTGGTGTCCGCCCTTAATCAGCACATTCTTTACACCCATTCCGTGAATTTTAACGGCCGCTTCCTTCATCAGGGCAATGGATGTAATCTTCATCTTTGTCAGGACTTCTGCTTCGGGAATGTTCGGGGTAACGGCAAAAGCCACAGGCAGAAGATTTTTAATCAGAGAGGTTCGGGCCTTGCTGCTCATCAAAGTTTTTCCGCCTTTGGCAATCATTACCGGATCAACGACAACTTTCGCAATTTTATATTTTTTAATATTTAGTGCCACTATCTGAACGGTTTCTTCAGTCGGGAGCATGCCTGTTTTTAACGCGTCAACGCCAATATCCTTCAATACCGTATCCATCTGCCTGCCGACAAATTCCGCAGAAACCGGATAAACGTCCGAAACACCTTTTGTGTTTTGCGCCGTTACCGCCGTAATCACGCTCAGTCCCCAGCAGCCGCGGGCGATGACTGCTTTTAAATCAGCCTGAATTCCTGCGCCACCGCTGGAATCGGAACCGCCTATGCATATTACTTTAACTGGTTCCATAATCACTCCGCGATCACTGGGCTTCAGGAAAAGAATCCTTTTGCCGGTATTTGACAACAAGAAGTTTCCCGCTTACGGCGCTGATTACGGCGCGGGCCTCATTAATGATATTACTGATGCCTCGGGATTCACCCATTTTCAGAGTGCCGTTTTCCATGGGATAAAGAAATCCCGCCAGAGTTATTCCCGTAACTTCAGGAGTCAGCGCCAGAATAGAAACAGTTTTCCCTTTTTCCTTTATAAAAGTAGCTTTTTTATCCAGTACAAAAACCTCGCAGTATTCGTCAACCAGAAAAGTCCTGATTCCTTTTTCATCTCCCCTGCAAAGCAGGAAAACATTGGCCAAAGTGTGATCGATTCTTCCGCCCAGGGCACACCAGATAAATATTTCCTGCGGTTTTAAATCAAGCGCGTAATCGAGCGCCAGTTCCGTATCGGAAAAATCTTTGTTTGCCGGATGTTTTATGATTTTTAAATTTTGGGCGGAATAATCCGCCAGTTGTGCGGTATCAATGGAATCCATATCGCCGATGATGACATCCGGCTTGATTGCTGAATTCTGGAAGTGACGCGCTCCGCCATCGCAGCAGATTATCAGGACGTCTTCCATTTCCTTTATTTTTTTATGGAAAAATACAGGGTCATCCAAAAAGCCGCCGCTTACTATGATTATTTTTTGATGCACGGGAAATTTCCTTCATTAAAATAAATTAATGCAAATTACTTAATGGAGTCATCCTGAATTGGTGTAACCCCAGTTTTCATTGGCACTTTCACGTAAAAAATTTATTACATTAACACGTAAAAAGCAAATTGTTTAATTTCAAATTATACCAATTCTCATAAACAGGCTAACCTTGCCGGCGTTGTCATCGGCTTTTTTCGTTTAGACCGCACGATAAGATTCTTACCGTATAGACGCAAAAAAACCGGTCATTATAATAACAACCGGTTCTTTTATATTCGCAAGCGGATATTTATTGAGTTTGCCTTACTTGTTTATCAGGTATTTGGCAATGACAGCGTTTGTCGAGTAATCTTGCTTTTTGCCTTTTTTCAACTGCCGCAAAACTTTCATATCGGATTTCCAAACGATATCTCCGGGCGAAAGGAAACAGAAACTTTCCTTTGTATAAATTGAGCTTACGTCATTGCCATTATAATAAAAATAATCGTTGTTTACTTCAGTGGGAAAACTGCGCACAAGCGGCGGAATATCAGTGGGAAGGAACCAGAGTTTGATTTCCCTTTCCGCGTCTGCGGGGTTCGCGGAGGCATGAATCAGATTATCCGATCTGTCTCCAATGAATTTTCCTTTTTTATCATACAGCGGAATTACCGTTCCAAGGGCACGGATGCAGCCTGGCCTCTGTTGTCTTGCCTCGTGCGGATTCGTGTTTCCGCAAATTTCCCGTATATGTTTGATGGCATTGGGTCCCCTGTACAGTATGGCGATAACCCTGCGTTTTTGAGGCTGATCGGGATAATGGAGAATGCCTCTGATATAGTCCAGAAGAGACGGATAGAAAAATTTACCCTTGTGTTCCGCGTAGTGTTCCTCGGCCAGCGCCAGATTAACGCAAACGACTTTCAGCGCCGCGAAACGCAACCCGGTGTGGAATTCGGAAAATTGCGAAAGGATATATCCTGTTAATGAATTCTTGAGAGCGTCCGGTTTGATGAGAACAAGCGAACTCTCCAAATCTTGTTTTTTCATTTAATTTCTCCTTGCCATTTGATTAAGTGTTAATTTGACAAAGTTGTCATTCGGTAAAAACACTTTTGAATCTTTGAAGTATATGGGAAGTCATTTTTTGTGTCAATAGAATATATGCGCAAGGTATCAATCCAGATTTTGACTTGCAATCCAGTCGTTTAAATATTGCAGCGCCTGGTTTACAAGAAGAATGTTTTTTTCTTTTTTTCTCATTTTTTTTGCGGGTAATGTATGCAGTAAGCCGAAATTAATATTCATGGGCCCAAAGCGATCGGCTGATTCAGGAGAAACAATATAATTAACCAGCGCCCCGATGGCTGTTTGGGCGGGCGGCGGCGGCAGCTTCTTTCCTTCCAGGATAAAGGCTGCATTTAATCCGGCAAGGCATCCCATTGCCGTCGATTCAGTGTATCCCTCAACACCGGTAATCTGACCGGCAAAAAAAACATTTTCATTGTTTTTAAGTTGCAATGAAGATGTGAGCAGGGAAGGTGAATGAATATAGGTATTCCGGTGAATGCTCCCGTAACGGGCAAATTGAGCGTTTTGCAGACCGGGAATAAGGCGGAAGATGCGCCGCTGTTCCGGCCATGTCAGTTTTGTTTGGAATCCGACCAGATTAAAAAGCGTGCCGGTTTTATTTTCCCGGCGTAATTGAACAACGGCGTAAGGCAGGACGCCCGTGTGCGGGTCTATCAACCCCACCGGTTTCATCGGGCCAAAGGCCAGAGTATCTTCTCCGCGCGCGGCCAGCACTTCTACCGGAAGGCAGCCTTCGAAATGTTTGATGTCTTCAAATGATTTGGCGGGAACCTTATCTCCTATCAGCAGTTCCTGACGAAAGCGTTTATATTCTTCTTCGGACAAAGGACAATTCAGGTAATCCGGCGTTCCCTTGTCATATCGCGACGCCAAAAAGACCTTGTTCATATCAATGGAATCAGCTTCTATGATAGGAGCTATGGCGTCATAAAAATATAAATAGGCATTGTTCAGCACCCGGGCAATTTCACGCGCTATGGTATCGGAAGTAAGCGGCCCTGTGGCGATTATGGTTAATAGATCTTTTGGAATTTCCGTCACTTCAACCCGGTTGAGCGTGAAATGCTCTTGTTGTTTTAGTTGTTCTTCCACCTCGCGGGAAAATTCAACGCGGTCAACGGCAAGGGCGGAACCTGCTGCAACAGCCGTTTTATCTGCTGCCATGATGATTAATGAATGCAGGCGGCGCAGTTCTTCTTTGAGTAATCCGGGAGCGTTGTCGAGGCTGTTGGACTTAAGAGAATTGCTGCAAACCAGTTCCGCCAGATTTTCCATTTTATGGGCGGGAGAAAATTTCTGCGGCTTCATTTCGTAAAGTTGAACCGCGTGTCCGCGCCGCAGCAGCTGCCAGGCCGCCTCACAGCCTGCCAGTCCGCCGCCGATGATCACTACAGGATTGTTTTTAAGCATGAGTTGTCAATCTTTTTCGGCAACCGGCGTTGACGGGGTTATAATATCGCTCTTATATCCGCATTCTTTATTGGGGCAGGCCTTGTAGGCTCCTTTCCCGCGGGAATATTTTTCTATAAGAAACAGGGAGTCGCAATTCGGGCAGGCCTCCGCCAGAGGTTTATCCCAACTGGCAAAAGTGCACGTTGGATAATTTGTGCAGCCGTAGAAGGATTTCCCTTTTTTTGTTCTCTTTTCGGTTAAAGAACCTCCGCATCCTTTTTCCGGACATTTCACGCCCATCGCAATCGCTTTGGTGCTCTTACATGAGGGGTAGGCTTCACATCCGAGAAACCTGCCGAAACGTCCCCGTTTATAAACCATCCGCTTGCCGCATTTTTCGCAGACCTGATCGGAGTATTCCATTTCTTCTTTGGCCAGTTCGCCGTTTGAGTCCCGTTTGATGTTCATGGTATTTTTACATTCGGGATACTTGGAGCAGGCGACAAATTTTCCATTGCGTCCCCATTTGATGATCATCGGAGAGCCGCATTTTTCGCATTTCAGATCCGTGGGTTCTTCTTCCCGTTTTATATCTTTCATCTCTTTCTTGGCTTTTTTCAGTTCGCCTTCGAAAATCGCGTAGAACTCCCTGAGCGTATCCACCCGTTTGCGCTCGCCGCTTTCAATGGCATCAAGTTTATTTTCCATATCCGCGGTAAAAGCAAGATCAAGAATGGTGGGAAAACTTTTTACCAGAAGCTGGGTAACAAGCATTCCCAGTTCCGAGGGGTAAAATTTAGCTTTCTCCAGACGGACGTATTCGCGGTCCTGAATCGTGGAGATAATAGCGGCATAAGTGCTGGGCCGGCCAATGCCTTTTTCTTCGAGTTCCCGCACAAGCGACGCTTCGGAATAACGCGGAGGCGGCTGCGTGAATTTCTGATCCGTATTCAGCTTGAGGAGTTTCAGTTTTTCTTTGGGCTTAATATCCGGCAGAAGTTTGTCATCGCCGTTTTCTTCCTCTTTATCGTCTTTGCCTTCAGTATAGACAATGGTGAAGCCGGGGAATTTCATGACTTGTCCCTGAGCGCGGAAAAGACAATCCGCGCCTGCTATGTCAATGGTGGTCTGATCGAGAATCGCCGGATTCATCTGGCTGGCGACAAAGCGATTCCAGATGAGCTGGTAAAGTTTGAATTCATCGGCGGACAGATAGTGTTTGATATCCTGCGGTTTGTAGGTCATTTTCGACGGACGAACCGCTTCATGGGCATCCTGCGTTTTCTGCGCGTTTTTGTAAGTATGAGGTTTATGTGGCAGATAATCAGAGGAATAATTTTCTTTAATATAATTCCGCACATCGTGCAGGGCTTCTTCGGCGATCCGGTAGGAATCCGTTCTCATATAGGTGATAAGACCAATGGATCCTTCTTGACCCAATTCGATGCCTTCATAGAGTTTCTGGGCAACGCTCATGGTTTTTTTTGCCGAAAATCTAAGCCAGCGGGAGGCTTCCTGCTGCAATTTGCTTGTCGTAAAGGGCGGCGGCGCCGTGCGTTTAACTTCTTTCTTATCCAGTTTCTCGACTATAAAATCGGCTTCGCGGATTTTAGCGGCAAGCGTCTGCGCCTGCTGGCCGTTTGTCACTTTGGCTTTTTTGCCGTCTACCTTTATAAGTTTCGCTTCGAAAGGGGGCGGATGGCTGCCTTCAAACTGCGCTACAAGATTCCAGTATTCTTCCGGCACGAATTTGTTTATTTCTTCTTCCCTGTCACAGATCATTCGCACGGCTACTGACTGCACGCGTCCGGCGCTGAGGCCTCTTTTGACCTTGTCCCACAAAACGGGGCTGATCTGATAACCGACCAGACGATCAAGAATACGCCGCGTCTGCTGCGCTTCATATTTGTTGAAATCCAGTTGCAGGGGATGTTCGATGGCTTCGATGACGGTATTCTTAGTTAAATCGTTAAACAGAACACGATAAACATTTTTATTTTTGGTGTCGATAACTTCTGAAATATGCCAGGCAATTGCTTCGCCTTCGCGATCAGGATCGGGAGCAAGGTAAATATTTTTCGCGTTTTTCGCCGCTTTTTTCAGATCGTCAATAGTCTTTTTTTTTGTTTCGATTACCGTATAGGTCGGCTCGAAATCTTTTTCCAGATCAATACCCAATGTGCTCTTCGGCAAATCTTTAATATGTCCTACCGAAGCCACGGCATTAAAATCAGCTCCGAGAAATTTTTTAATAGTTTTAACTTTTGTTGGAGATTCAACAATAATCAATGAATTCGCCATAAGCACTCCCTATGCCTTTGAAGATAAAATTGCCCCTATAAAGGGAAGAATTGAATTTGTAAAGACATTTATTAATGACACTGTAAAAAATCGCCATATGATTCGCGGAGATTTACCAAACATTTCATGATGTTAATCATTTCTTCAGGGAGAAAAATTTCCCCGGATGCTGCTGAATAATTCCTTTTAATTCCATTGTCGTTAATGCGCCAAGAATTTCGGCGGATGATAAGCCGGTGGAAGAAATTAAATCATCAATATGAATGCGGCTTTTGGTAATGAAATCAAATATTATTTGATCAACCTCGTTCAATGTTTCGACGTTCTTATTGGCCATGTCTTCGAAGTCGGCACTAAAGAGCGGTTTTAATGGTGTTGTTTGCTCGATCTGCGGTAAAATTTCTTCAAGGATGTCGTCGATATTCTCTATTAATTTCGCGCCCTGCTTAATCAACTTGTTTGTGCCGCGCGAACCCGTGGCATCAATACTTCCGGGCACGGCGAATACTTCCCGTCCCTGCTCGAGGGCTAGCCTTGCTGTAATCAGCGAGCCGCTTTTTTCTCCCGCTTCAACGATTACAACCCCATAGGACATGCCGCTGATAATGCGGTTGCGCGCCGGAAAATTGGTTGAGCGCGGCGGAGTGCCTAATGGGAATTCAGAAATAACAGCGCCGTTTTGAGTAATATCTTCATATAATTTTTTATTTTCGGGAGGATAAATAACGTCCAGTCCACTACCCAGAATGGCGATCGTTTTGCCATGTGCGGCTATGGCTCCGCGATGCGCCGCGGAATCAATTCCCCTCGCCATGCCGCTAACCACCGTCACGCCCTTATAAGCAAGCTCGCGGCTGATTCTTTCGGTTGTATACCTGCCGTAAGTGCTGGCTTGTCTGGAACCGACTATGGCAATATTTATGTCATCCTTATTGAGATTGCCTCGCACATATATATAAGGAGGACGGCCATAAATATTAAGAAGCTGTTGGGGGTAGAGCTCATCTTGATAAGTAATTATATTAAATTTGTTTTTATCGATAAGATCGAGTTCTTCTTTAACTTTATCCCAATCTTTAAAGCTTGTAATTGCTATGGCGATTTCTTTGGAAATTCCCTGTGTTTCTTTTAAAAGTGAAACGGTCGCTGCAAAAATCGCGGGCATAGAGCCGAACTTATCCACTAAGGCCGGAAAATTAACATTTCCAATGCCAGGGATAGATTTTAGCGCGATCCAGTATTTTAAAGCATCGTAATTCATAATTAAATGATGATTAGCAAAATCAGCAATTTGCCCTGTTAGAAGAGTTTCGCCCTTCTGGCGGGGCGGGGCACGAAAAATTAGCCAGAAAGCTATATCTTGTTTATGGGACGTGTCAAGTTTTTTAAACGCGATAACCAGTTGTCGCACCGAAAAAAGAGATATAATAGTTGCTTAATTCTAAGCTTTGCGTTAGGAAGCCATCAATATTTCTTAAGAGGTGTTTTATCAAAATGTCAAAGATAAAGAATTATTTTATCTTTACTATTATCGCGCTGATTGTTTACCCTTTGATAACTTTCGCTCAAGATAGTACAAATATTCAACAAAATCAAACTGTTCCTACAAAAATCTCAAAAAAAGCCGCAAGCAAGGCCGCGGTACAATCAAAGCTTTCGCAGTCGATAAGTCCACTTGAACTTGATTTGGGAATGATCAATATCGACAACCCCTCCAGTGAAGGAAGTTTTGCCTTTAAAAATAACGGTCCGGGCGTCATTAACTGGTCGACAGACGGACCGGAAGGCTGGGAAAACCCGGATAAACAGAAACTTTCAGGTGTTTTAAAAAATAGTCTCGATTACCTGCATGTGGAAATCCGTTTACTGCCCAAAGATGCATCGCCCGGAGAAAATAAACAAAAAAATGTGTCCGGTTATAATTATGTGGAAATGAAACTTGATATCGGATCAGAAAAGATTTTCTGCCGAAAGGAACTTCCATCCGGCACTCATAAAGAAGCCGTTAAAATCAACACCCCGGACGGACAAAAAACAGTATTTGTCACATTTATAATAGGTTATACTCAAAAAACTCCTTTGATTAATTTATATCCGGTAAGGCTGGATATGGGCGGTATATTGCCGGGTAAAAGTGTTTCTAAAAAAATAATGGTCACCAACAGCGGCAGGGAAATGCTGGAATGGTCGGTTACGGCGCAAAAACATGTTGTTGGAGATAAACCATTCAATTTAGGCAGATATATATCATTTGCCAATGATGACGCGAGAGGATGCGGAGTATATACCGTGCCGGGACGTTTAAAAGAAACATTTGAATTTATGGGCAAATGGATGGAAGGCGACGGTTATCCAACCGGCGCGGAAGCCGATAACTTTATCAAGATTCATTTCAACGGGACGGGAATAATTCTGTATTTATTGAATGCCCATGAAGATCCCAATATTTCAGTATCGCTTGATAAACGCCTCATCGATAATAATGATCTTTTTAAAGAGAAAGAAAAAAGAGGGGAATTGCTCATTGCCAAAGATCTCGTTTTTGGCCCCCATGTGCTTACCATAATCAGCAAAAATAACCATCTGGGATTTGAAGGCGTGAAAATCCTGGGAGAAAACATGTCTTATTTCCCGGAAGGAAGCATAAAAATCATGCCTAATTCCGGCGCGATTACCAGACAAACCAATTATCTCAACGTTTGTTTAAACACGGCGCAAATGCCGCCGGGATATTACCTTGATGATATCGTATTTAATACCAGCGGCGGTGAAGCAGTTGTTGAAGTTTTTGCGGAAGTGCTGCCTGATAATATAATAAAAGTAATTGATATCTATAGATATTATAATGGAAAGGATTATCTGTATACAGCTAATCCCCAGGCGGAAGCAAAAAGATTAATGCAAAACAATTACGTAAAAGAAGGCATTGCTTTTCGGCTATTTAATCCGGATACTCCGGGGACAACCGGTTTCAATCGCTGGTATAATCCGCAAAGCAGGAGTCATTTCTACCATTATGATCCCATGGGAGGGAAAAAAGACCTGAGGGGATACATATCTGAAGGGTCAATCGGCAACATTGCAACATCAAAACTGACCAATACCAGAGAACTTTACCGCTGGTATAATTCTAAAACAGGCGGTTATTTTTATTCAACGGATATGCAGGGAGGTAAGATTAATAAAAAAACATACCGGTTCGATGGCATTGCCGGTTATGTTAAGTAGCAGATAAATTTTTGGTGTAGAAAACTACGCAAAAAACATATTGGACAGCTTTTAACCTTGACAAAAACCGGAAGAGGGGATATTAGCCTATCTCTTTTTGGTACAGGTTTGACGGGTTGGGAAATAGCCTTAAAAATCATTTGAAATAAAGCGGTTTTAACCAGGCCGTGAAAGTTAAAAAATATGCGCCTGTAGCTCAGCTGGATAGAGCAACGGACTTCTAATCCGTGGGCCGAGAGTTCGAATCCCTCCAGGCGCACCAAGGCGAAAATGGTGGGTGTAGCTCAGCTGGTTAGAGTGCCGGGTTGTGGCCCCGGAGGCCGAGGGTTCAAATCCCTTCACTCACCCCATTTAAAATCAGGCGCCCGTAGCTCAGCTGGATAGAGTCGCAGACTTCGAATCTGTTGGTCGTAGGTTCGAATCCTACCGGGCGCACCACTAATATATAATAAAATCAAATACTTGATTTTTTGTTTTCACCTTCTAACGAACTTCTAAGCTCAATAATTTTACCCCTGTTTTCTAGAGCATCAAAAATCATTCCACGTTGTCTTTTTGCATAACGTCTTGTTGTCCTGATTGATGTATGTTTATAAACATCTTGAATGAAGTCTATAGAGTAACCCTCCTCTGCTAATTGACAGCCCAAAGAGTGCCGGACAGCCTCATATAAACCAATCTTTACTCCTAACGGCTCGCACGCATTTCTCCAAATCTTATTAAGAATCTTATTGTTGTAATGGGAACCTTTTTGATTATAACTAAACACCCATCCCTTAAAGGAAGGCCATTGCAAAGCATTATCCAGGGCTTTCCTTGCTCTAGTTGTAATATCCTCAATCCTGATACCTTTACATCCAGTCTTTGTCGTTTCCCTTAGTTCGTATTCGCTATGCGATCTTCGAAAAATGATTTTATCTTTAATGATGCAATCACGCATTAGAGCCGTTGCTTCTTGCGGTCTGCAACCATATTCCATCATAATGATAAATATAGAACGATGCCTTTCGGGTATTACTGCCAGGATGTTTTGTTGTTCTTCGAATGTCAGATATTCAGTTGTTTCCGGTTCAGGTTTTGTTAGGGCAGGGAATTCAGGCATAATAAAAGTAGGCACATCTTTCTTATGAAAACGAAGCATTGTTTTCAAAGCTGTTAAGACGTTATATTTTGCTGCTTCGGATAGATTTAATGATTGTTTAAATAATAGAAGTTTTGAGTGTGTAAATTCCCGAATATCCTGATCTTCGCCGAAGTAGTCCATGACTTTACTTATAGCGTTTCGGTAAAGCTTCTTTGTGTTATTCCCGGCACCGGTGGAATCGAGCCAGATTTTGGAAAACTCTTTTACGGATAGAGGAGAATTTGGGCGATATGTTCTAGGGTCAAATGTGCCTTTATCTATTTCTGCTTGCATGATGGATAAAAACTTACGCCCTGTTCTCTTATCCCATATAGGTTCGCCCTTGTATTCCCAAAATTTCTCTTGAACACCCCTAAAAGGAATTGAAACATAACACCGTTTAGCTGGAGCGTGATAATAAACATGCCCTCCCATATAATTACCCCCTTTGTGATTACAGGGCAAATTATCACATCCGGCAAAAAAGCTCAATTCTTATACTCCGAAACAAAAAAGATAACTAACCTCAAAATGGAACCACTTGGATAATCACAGACGCTTCATAATTTTGTATCCAAGGAAAAATACGAAACACAGTTTCAATAAAAATAAAAAAATTACGATATCTTTATATCTGCGCCGAATCAGAGCCTATTTAAAATAATTGCTTTTTCCCATTTTTTGTTTTAAACTATACTAAATATTGCAATCACTATTGCACAATTATTTGTGCATGTCAAATCTTTATTTTGGTACTTTTTATGAATGAAACAAAAGGCATTGGTCAACGAATAAAAATCGTACGAGGCGACAAAAGCCAAATTGTATTTGCTGAAGAGCTTGGCATCCACCGTAATACTTTGCTTCGGTACGAAGACGAATTATCTCATCCTGACTCAGATATCATATCTCAAATTTGTAAAACCTATGACATCAATTCATCTTGGCTATTGTTTGGAAGTGGACTGTCTTTTCAGGGAAAGATTCCCATCGAAGGAACCAAAATTGCTATCGAAGGTACGGGCTCCATTTTCAGCCCTCCCAAAACTCGCCCCCTGAAAATCGACCTCGGATTTTCAAATCGTTTAAAAAATGAAATTAAAAATTCAAAAGTATCTCTCCCATTAAAAAAAGAACGACTTAATGAAATTCTAAATGGCTGTATACCAACCGCTAAAGAAATATCTGATCTTGCTAAAGCTCTTGGTGTATCTGCTATTTGGCTTGCTGAAGGTGATATATTACCCAGAAAGAAATAATTTCGTCCGCATTTTGCATTCAATAAATGCTAAGTTAAAGAACTCGGTACCCTCAAGTATAGTAGGGAAGTGAACAGGCTTAAATAAAAATAGCCACAAGTGTATTACCGGCTATAAAACCGAAGGTTGTCTGAATCACGAAGGTTAAATATTCCGTGTCGGCCTCGCCGGCAGAGGTGTATTGGAATACTTAATGAGCAGTTTAACGCCATGCTAAGGGCATTAAAGTATAAAGAGCATACCTCCGGCAGTTAAGAAATATGCGGGGGTGTACAAATGACCATACAAACATACACACCACGCATTTTCCGTACACTTTATATATTGAAATCATTGATGTTTTTTTATCGAAATTTGGGGGTTTGAGATATGAAATCCAGACCGATGGAAATTCCAAATAAATAAAAGGTCAGAAATTAAATCCATGATGAATAATCATGCTGAACGTAAGTAGAAAATTTAAGCACAACTATTTAAACCCGGCCATCTCTCATGGATACAAAAGATTTCAAGACGACTCTTACCTTGAAAAAGAAGAGTGCCATAAAACGAGTGCAAAAAACACTTGAAATGCACGATAACATGTATTATGTTAGTGTTCATAAAAAAGGTTGGTGATGATCCATGAAGAAACTCATTCATCAGTTGGAACAGTACCTTCGGGAAACTATCGGCATCACGGTTACGCCCCACCTTTGGGATAAAAGCAATAGGCTACCCCAATACCTCCGCGAGCGCTACCGTTTCTTTACGATGGATATTCTTGGAATCGAATGTTTATTGATGGCTGATACTGGAGAGGCGGAGCAGCCACCCGCGGTCATTCGCAAACACATGGACCAGGTTAAAGTACGGTACGATGCCAAGATCGTGTATGTGCGTCGTACGGTCACCTCATACAACCGCAAGCGCCTGATCGAGCAGAAAGTCTCTTTCATCGTTCCGGGCAATCAGATGTACATGCCCATGTTGGGCATTGATCTACGTGAGCACTTGAAACGATTACAGGAAAAGAGACCTGTTTTCAGTCCCTCCACCCAGACATTGATCTTGCATGTCCTATGGCAAAAAGAGATCGACACGCTGACGCCTGCCAAAATCGCCCACAGCCTGGGATATTCCCCCATGACCATGACTCGGGCCTTTAATGAACTGGAAACATCCGGTATTGGGGAGCATTCCATGCTGGGGAAAGAACGGCATCTTAGCTTTGCGGAAACGGGAAAGTCTCTTTGGGAAAAGGTGTTGCCCTATCTGAATACCCCGGTACGGAAACGTCTATATGTTGCTTCATCCATGCAAACGGGAAAGGGAAGCCTGGCCGGGGAGAGCGCTCTGGCAAAGTACACCTTGCTGGCGGAACCGAAGATTCCGATTTTTGCGTTTTCGACTGACGAGTGGAATTTGCGGATGCAACATGACAAGATTTCCAAACTGACATTGCCCGAGCCGGGGAGCTTCGAAATAGAACTATGGAAATACGACCCACACCTTTTTGCTCATGAGGAAAAAGTGGACCGCCTTTCACTCTATCTTTCTTTGAAGAATAGCACTGATGAACGGGTTCAATCCGCTCTCGACGCGCTTCTGGGAGGCATGGAATGGTAAGAGGTCTTGCCAAGTTCCGGGAACAATTCAGCGCTTATGCCACCCAGTATGTACTGATTGGGGGTGCCGCCTGCGACATTCTGATGGAAGAAGCGGGGCTGGAGTTTCGCGCCACGAAGGATCTGGATATCGTCTTGAGCGTGGAAGTGCTTGATGCCGCATTCGTACGTGCTTTCTGGGCTTTCGTCCGGGCCGGTAAGTATCAAATTCAACAGAGTGCAACCGGAAAGAGGCGATACTATCGCTTTCTGAATCCTGAAAACAACGAATTTCCTTTCATGCTGGAGTTGTTTTCAAGAAAGCCGGACATGCTTGACTTGGCTGAAGGTGCTCACCTGACACCCATCCCGGTCGATGAAGACATCTCAAGTCTGTCTGCAATACTCTTGAATGATGCTTACTATGCCTTTCTGCATTCCGGAAAAAGAACAATTGAAGACATACCCATCGTCGGTCCGGAACACCTTATTCCGCTTAAGGCGCGGGCATGGCTTGATCTCACCGGGCGAAAAAAAGCAGGAGAGGCAGTCGACGCAAAATCCATCGCCAAGCATAAGAACGATGTATTCCGACTTTACCGTGTGATCGATCCATCTTTTAAAACCGATATCCCGAAAGAGATCCACGATGACATGGGATCTTTTCTGGATGCGCTGGTATCTGAAGAGGTGGACCTCAAAAACTTGGGAATCAAAGGCCAGGGTCTGGACTCGATTCTTGGTGACCTTCGTAAAATTTATGTCTACGATTAATTAGTCCAAACTTTAGATAGAAAGGTCTGCTTACCAGGCACTGTGCCGCGCAGGCTAAGAAAGAAGAACCACATGGGAATTAGAGTTATCTATACACAAGATTACAAATAGTAATCGTTAAAAAACCCAGCCGATCTCTACGCTCCGGCTGATTTCTATGATAAGCAAAAACATGACAGATAAAAATAAAATTTGGATTGAAGCAAAAAAGAAGTATCATCTATCTGATACCCATATTCAAATGGCTAGGGAATTAGGAATGAATCCAAAGAAATTTGGTGGTCTAGCAAATCATAAACAAGAGCAATGGAAAGCGCCTCTCCCTGATTTTATTGAAGATCTATATTATAAACGTTTTAAGAAAGAGAAACCTGAAATTGTAAAAATTCTTAAATAAGACTTATAACCACAAAATTCACAAGGAACAAAGATGAAGTATCTATCAGCGTTATTGGCAGTGATTGCTATAATCCTTCTTACTGGCTGCAACGAAGGCAAAAAGAGAAAAAATCTTTGTTTATGATCTCTCGACAAGAAAAATGATTGGTTGGGTAAAGATAAATTAATGATAACGGGTTGAAACATGCAGGTTTTTAAATGATATTTTCCGGCAGAAGCGTTTATTTCTTCCTTCCTGAAAGTCTCAATTTTCTTTTCTGTAATTTTATGCTACATTCAACCCGTAATCGTTAAAAAATTATAACACAATATCTGATAAACGCTCAGGCGACTGAGTTCGATAAAACTAATCTAAAAAGGGGATATGACCATGAAAAGTCGTTGTTGCTTGGCACTATTTATTTTAGCGTCATTATTAATTATGGTCGGTACTGCAAATGCATGGCTGCCGAAATCAGATGTAAAAATTAAAAAAATCGAAAAACTGACAGAAGGAGCAGTTACAAGGCTTGCCGAAAGAGATCACTATTTTGATTCATCCTTCATTAATTCATATGTCAAAAGATTGATGAATTCTATAGATCAAAACAATGGACAGGGCGCGATCATTGCTAATGATGCGCAAAGGTGGAGCAGATTTACTTTCACCCTGGACAGTGATGAAAATATAAAAGGAATAGAAATTAAAAAATATCAATATGATTTTGGAGAAATATTCAGAAAATATAATATTGCTCCGGGTAAATGGCCTGACCTTATTAGGCAATTTAATACTACAGGTTATGCGATCACAACAACGACAAGCGGCAGAATAAAATTCTATCGTAATTTTGAAGAAGATGGCTTTTCTGTATATGTTATCCCTTAAGATGAAGTATCAAAGTCATCGCAATCAGTTATTGGTAACGACAATGCGCAACTTTATACCGTTACCCTATAAACAATTCCTTCTGCTCAATCATTGAATGAAATGCCGATAAATATTTGTTGATTAACGATTATAAGCTGCAACGGCGGAGTTGATATATTTCGGACTCTGAAATCTGAGGAGAACTTCCTGTAAGTGAGTATTCGGTAATCTTGATGGTTATCCACCCTTTCAAATCATAATCAATGAAACATCTTCTTGACTTATTTATGAGC
>Ga0326727_10005738_pt1 | contig 35008 bp, 27 predicted proteins | sample MB2enrmetagenome_FD_207643 | JGI IMG/M metagenome (GOLD analysis project Ga0326727, IMG submission 207643) | Lab enriched peat soil microbial communities from McLean, Ithaca, NY, United States - MB29MY | ecosystem: Environmental > Terrestrial > Soil > Wetlands > Peat | place: USA: New York...
TTGCTTCCATCGTTCACCCTCCGGGTGTGGCCTAGATTTTCTCGCAAAATCTCTATACCACACATCCCGCGAGGGTGAACGTCTTTTCTGCGCTTTTCCGCTCATACCAATCGCGATTGTTGGGAATCACATTAAGGATGGCGGGGAAGTCGCCGGTGGCGCGCCCTGAAACCATCAAAGGGTTACAACTTCCCGAGGTGAAGGACAATTCCTGCCGTGTACTCCAGGTTATGGGCGCGCCCGGCGACGGGAAAACTCGCCATACTATCCACCGTCGGCTGGGGGGGAAGGCCGAAAGCGGGTGAACTGGTAACGTGATCCCGCAGGTCAATGCGGAAGGCAAGCCGCTTCGACAGTTTGCGGTCGAGGCCGCCTCCCAGGTTGACCCCGAACTTATCGTTATGGGTAATGAGCGCCGTGCTCACCGACGCGAATCCTCCGTTGGGGGCGCCGCCAAGGTTTTCGGCGAGGGTAATTGCCGCCGGCGTGGGGCTGAACCGGTCGTACTCCACCCCCCCCTCCGCATAAGGCCGTATATGAAAGAGGGAGACGGGCGCGTGGATAACCGCGCTGAGGCTACCGATATAGTCGCGGACCGGGTACTCCACCCCCTTGTGCGGAAACGCACTGGTATTGGTGACGACCAGGTTATTCGGTCCATACGAATAAGCCGACTCAATGCTCAGAAGCTTCCCGTAAGGCACCGATACCCCGATGGCGAACTTGGGGCCCAGGTCGTATCGCGAATGGTACAATCCGCTCTCGGTATTAAAATAATGCGCATCGACAAGGGTTGATCCCCCTCCCAGCAAAAAGACATCCGCCTGGGCATCCTTGAAGATATCCCGGGCTTGCCCCGCCCCGGTACTCAAAAACAACGCCGTCAGCGCCATCAACCCCTGCACCGTCTTCTTCTTCACCATGATCGAAAGGACCTCCTGGGCATCTTAACCTGAATTCCTCACCACGGTTTTGGAAGGGAGGGCGGCAATTGTCCCGACTTGCCGGGAATCCCGCCGTTCGAAGGCCTTCCTGATTATTCCCCTGTCCCGCTCCCCGCGCACCCGGCAGGATGGTTAAGCTCAATGCTTCGATGCCGGACGCCTTCGGGCAGTTGGTTTGGCCATCGCAGGGGGGTAATCGGAATCTCTCACCCGCCCAACGTAAAATCGGGAAAGACAGTTTACTACATCCCGCCGCAATCCGCTGGCGATGGATGTTTGGTAGCCCATCCGACCCTATTCTGGTAAGGTCTATTCATGCAATGATTGAAGATCTGGGGCCTCCCCAGATAGCTGCCCGCTACTTTCCGGACCGGCGGAGGACTCTTCCCGATAAGGGCGGCCATATCCTGCGCGCGACGACGCTCTGAAGGGCGCTAAGGCAGGGCTTCCAGGACCCGGCCGAGACGGCCAGGTGTATACTGGCGCCGGGTCAGGATGCCGACGCGGAAATCTTGGCGGAGTCGTGTTGTATATGGGGAGGACTAGTGACGGCAGCGCCTTTGCCTGACTTCCATCCAGATCGCGTTATCCCTGCCGCGGACGGAGGTCCGATTGAGCTGTGGGTGTATGCCGTCCTGCCTAAAGAGGGATGGGTTACGCATTCCCCCGGAGATCTGGCGCGTGCGGAGCACCCCGGGTCGGCCATCAAGTATGGCGATCAAGTGTATGAACTGTTGCGCGTGGAGGAGACGGCGGAAGGAGGTTACGCGTTTCGTTATGGCCTGCGGCCGTGGGATCCGCAATACGCCATTCGTCACGTGGTCAACTACACTCTGAAGACGCAGATGGAGGCGGCCGCTGGGCATCAGGACATGACGAGGGCTCAGCGGCTCCGCTCCTTGATTCTTTGGCTGTTCCCCCTCGCGGGATTCGCGCCGGACCCGTTGCAACGTGAGTGGGAAAAGAAGACGGGCCTCAGCATGGCTTGGGTTTCTACAGGTTCAGCCTTATTCGGCATGGCCTTGGCCTTTGCGATGCGCGATGTTGCTGGGGATTCACCCTTTGCCGCCGTCGTTTTCTACCTGGCCATGGATTCCTTTGCGCGCTTATTCTGGATCGCCATCTCGCACCGGCCGCACGGGTCACTGCTGCTGACTCTGCCGTATCTTCTGTGGCAAGGCTGGCAAGGAGTGCGGTCCCCGGAACGCACGCAAGGCGCGGACGTAGTGCTTCCGACGACACAAGATGAGGTGAGCCAGGGCCCGGGCGGAAACTCGTTGCGAGTTCGCTCCTGGTACTTCGACACCACTTTGACTGAATCAACCCTGGTAAGGTATGAGGGGGCCATCTACAGGCCGTGCCGTTGGCATCAGGAGGGCGAGGGACTCTCCCGGCGCTGGATTTATGATCTGGAAAAGATCGAGGCGGAGGCCGGCGTCCCCAGCCGCGAGTACACCCGCCCGCGCACCCCGGACCGGCAAAAGGCGGTGGAAGCCTTCACCCATAGCCGCGACCTGGCCCAGAGCTTTGCGCTGGTTTGGGGCACCTACCCCCGCCGGGACCAGCTTCGCCTGCAACTCCTCTATCAATACGACGGTCCAGGCTCCACCGCCACAACCGCGGGCTTCTTTTTGATCGTTGGGGGGTTGCAGTTCTGTCTGACCGCGGCGCTTTACCGGGAGACCGTCCTGGCGCTGGCGGGTCCCGCCTACCTGATACTGGAATCGCTCTATCGCCTTTATAAGGCAAAGGCGGAGGGTGAGCCGACGGGTTCGTTTGCTGGGTACGTTCTGCGCCTGGCGATCCACCCGCCGAGGTAAGGTGAGGTTGAAGACAGCGGGCAGGATGCCCGCGCTCCAGGTGAGGCGAAAGAAAACGGGCCCATCTTTTCGATGGGCCCGGATGTCCAAACGCAAAACACTAACTCGCCAATGCGGGTGCTTAAGGTGTGCAACCACCGCTATAGGCGCAGGCCGCGGCCTCAAAGAAGATGCCGTACTTCCCCTGAGCTGCCGGAATGGAGATGTTCGCTGAGTCCTGGTCGTTTACCATAATCGCCAGGTCGGTGTTGGTCGACGTCGATCCAGGGTACCACGGGGTAGCGAGGCCCTTATAGTACTCATAGAAGGTTTCAGCGTAACTGTTCGCCCAAAAGTTCTGGACGTAGTTGGCCAGCGGATAAAAGTAAGTCGTTCCTCCAAGGTCGATGCAGCAGGGACGCTCGACGACGTACTCAGCACTATTCCCGATCAGACCAGGTCCCCCGTTGGATGTAATGCCGAAAACGGCAGAGATTCCCAGCGTCTCATCGTCCAGCCACACGTAGCCTTGCGTGGCGGTGGTGTCCCAAGTCTCAACAAAGAAATCGTCGCCAGGGTTCACGCTAAACGTCGCGATCTCCGGGTAGGCTGGGTACCATTCGATCCAGGCGTTGTAAAAGGTGGAGATGAGTGGGAATCCATAAGGGTTAGAGCAGGAAATTCCTGACTGGGTTCCGCCCTGGAGCAAGGCGCTTCCATCCAGGTCACCGTCGATCCCGTTCCAGACCGACACCAAGTCCACTAAGCCGTCGCAGATCGTGCCGGGTGGGGTAGTGTTAAACGCCTCCTCCGCGACGGGCACATTGAAATCGGAGTCGATATAGTAAAACGAGTTTGTGGTGCTTGTCTTGTTGTTGTTGTACTTCGTGACCGTCGGCTGGGTGTTGATGAAACCGCTCCAGTTGTAATAGTATTGGGTCGTGGGCCCTGTCGCCTTTATGCCAGCCTCTTCCTCCGGTGCTCCCTCCGGCGCTGGAGCCGGGCGCGCTGGCCTGCTCTGGTAGGGGGTGGCTCTGAGTTCTCCGGCCCACCGGGTCCCCGCAGCCGTCATGGCCTTTGCCCACCGCGCGTAGTGTTCTGTATCCTCTTGAGGGGGCCGTGGCGGGAAGCCGTAAACGGCATTTTCCTCCTCCGTCGCGGTCAGCGGATTGAAGCCGGCGGGCGGAGGATTGAAGGTACGAATCCCCTTCAAGTTGGTTGGTACGACGGCGGAGGCATCATAAATCGCTCTCGCCGCGCTACTTTGGGCTGCCGCCAGCGTCGTGAAACCGATCGTCAGCGCAGTCAAGATGACGAGGTACACAAATAGACTTCTCACTTTCATGTTTCCTCCTTTGGATGCTGTCGAGTCGACTGGAACTTGGGCCGGTTTGTGGCCTTCATCTTGCGAAGTTCAAGGCGGAAACTCATCCCGCGCGGCCGCTGCCCCAAAAATCTTCGGCGACAGCTCGCCACGCCGAGACAACGCGGAAACATTCGCGCCCCCTGGACCCCTGATGCTTGCTTACCTTGCCGGTGCCGACCACCGGTTACGGCGACCCGACTAGCATGTTTATTGACTACCGTTATTGTGTCGCGCAGGCGCGACAGACAGGCTGTTCGTTTGGACGCCAACACTATCCGGCACTTTCCACCACTTGTCAAGCCATATTTTATCGTGGGATGCGCGACATGGAAGGGAAGGCCCGTCACTGAAGGTAGGGCGTTACACCGGCTTGCGAAGTTCCGGCTTTCGACGCGGGTCTGCGTCATTCACCCGCTCAGGGCAAGACAGCGGGCGAGGCGCCCACACTGAGCGGGCAGGATGCCCGCGCTCCAGCTCCAGGCAAAACCCCAAAAAAAGGGCCCATCTTTTCGATGGGCCCGAGTGTTCAAACGATAATCACGAACTCGCTGAAGGGACTGCTTAAGGTACACAACCACCACTATAGGCGCAATTCTCGTCCTCGAAGAAGATGCCGTAATCCCCCATAGCTTTCGGAACGGAGATGTTATATGTGTCCTCGTCGTTTACCATAGTGGCTAGGACGTTGTTGGTCGACGTCGACCCCGGGTACCACGGAGTAGCGAGGCCATGGTTGTACTCATAGAAGGTTACAGCGAAGCTGTTCGCCCAAAAGTTCTGGACGTAGTTGGCCAGCGGGAAAAAGTCACTCCCGATGCAGCAGGGCCGCTCGACGATGTACTCAGCACTATTCCCGATCAGACCAGGTCCCCCGCCGGAGGTAATGGCGAAAGTGCCATAGATCCCCAGGGTCTCATCGTCCAGAAACACGTAGCCTTGCGTGGCGGTGGTGTCCCAAGTCTCGACATAGAAATCATCGCCAGGGTTCACGTTAAACGCCCCGAGGATCGAGTAGGCCGGGTACCATTCGAGCCAGGCAAGGTATTGGGTGGAGGTGATGAAGTACCCGGTATAGGGTTCCGAGCAGGTAATTCCTGACAACGTTCCACCCTGTAGCAAGGCAGCTCCATCCAGGTCGCCGTCGATACCGTTCCAGCTCACCTCCAGGTCCGTGGAGTTGTCGCAAATCGTGCTAGGTGGGGGGGTGCTGTTAAACGCCTCCTCCGCGACGGGCACGTTGAAATCGGACACGATATAGTAAAACGAGCTTGTGGTGCTTGTGGTGTTGTATTTCTTGAGCGTCGGCTGGGTGTTGATGAAGCCGCTCCAGTTGTAATAGTATCCGAGGACCGGCCCGGCCGCCTCTTTGGCAGCCGATACCTCATCCACTCCCTCCGGCGCATTGGCCGGGCGGGCCGACACGCTCGAGTAGGGCATTACTTTGAGTTCTCCGGCCCACTGGGTCTTTCCAGCCCTCATGGCCTTTGCCCACATCCCGTAATGCTCTACATCGTCCTGAGGGGGCCGTGGCGGGAAGCCGTAAGTGGCAAGTTCCTCGTCCGACGCGGTCAACGGATTGAACCCGGCCGCCGGAGCTTTGAACGTGTGAACCCCCTTCACGTTCGTGGATACGACGGCGGAGGCATCATAGATGGCCATCGCCGCGCTACTTTGGGCTGCCGCCAGCGTCGTGAAACCGATCGCCAGCGCTGTTGCGCTAACCAGGCATACCAATAGTTTTCTCATTCTCATATTTCCTCCTCTACGAATTGTCGCGTCCACTGTCACTTGGGCCGCATTGTGGCCTTCCTTTGACGAACTCCTTATTCCTTTGCAAATCAGGTGACCGTGCCGAGACAACGCCGAAACAGACAAACGCCCCGTACTAACCCGCTGCTTCCTTTCATTGCCGGCACCCACCGCCGGATGAGGAAGCATCGATAGCGTTGTTCTCTGACGACCCTTCTTGCTTCGCCCTCAAACCCAAATTTCAGTGTAATCGCGTGGCCCCACTATTAGACATATCGGACCATTTGTCAAGCAGATTTTTTCGCAGTATTTCTTCGTGGGGCGCGCTACATATAAGTTGAAGGCTGAACCTCTCCTCCTCAGAAGCAGGTTGCTCGGGGCGCCATCAATCCATACTCGAGTACCCCCGAAGATTTTGCTTGACAACGACCGGCCATCTGTCATACTGTCATATGACAGAGAGCCGCATATGATACTGCAAATCAATTTCAAGTCCGGCATGCCGATCTACCTCCAGATCGTCGATCAGATCAAGACCGCCGCCGCCGCCGGGGCGCTCCAGCCCGGCGAGGCGCTCCCTTCCATTCGTCCGCTGGCGGAGGAACTGCGCGTCAATCGCAATACCATCGCCAAAGCTTATTCCGAACTGGAAAGTCTGGGCGTGATCGAGACACTGCCGGGACGGGGTTGTTTCCTGAAAGAAAACCAATCGACGTTGCGCAAGGAAGTCCGGCGCAAGCTGCTGATCGAGGATGTGGACCAGGCCATCGTGCAAGCGCACCATTTGCAGGTGCCCCGTGATGAATTCCTGGACTTGATCCAGGAGCGAATGGATGTGCTCGACGACAAACGGCGCGCCCATAAAGACCATAGGGAGGTTTGACCGGCCATGAACACACCTACTCCTGCTATCCAAATCGAAAATCTCACCTACGCCTATGGGCGCGCCGAGGCCGTCCATGACTTGAGCCTGACGGTCGAGGCCGGCCGCTGCTATGGACTCTTCGGCCGCAATGGCGCGGGCAAGACCACCACCATGAAGTGTCTGCTCAATCTGCTCCGTCCCCAGCGCGGGCAGGTGCGCGTATTCGGTCTCGATCCGGCCAAGCATGAAGTGGCGGTGAAGCGCTCCCTCTCTTACGTGCCGGACCAGGTGGCGTTCTATCCGTGGATGAGCGTGCGCGAGACCCTGGATTACCTCGCTTCATTTCGCGCCAATTGGAACCGGAATGTTGAGCAGGGGTTGCTCGAGCGCTTCCAGCTCGATCCGGCGCAGCGCACCGGAAATCTCTCGAAGGGCCAGCGAACCCAGGTGGCGTTGATCGCCGCGGTCTGCCCGGAGACCGACCTGCTGGTGCTCGATGAGCCGACGTCGGGCCTGGACCCCATCGTTCGCCGCGAGTTTATCGAGGCGGTGATCGGCGCCTACCAGCAAGGCATTCCGGGGCATCGCACGATTCTGGTTTCCACCCACCTCATCAGCGAATTCGAAGGGTTGATTGATGAGTTTACGCTCATCGATCGCGGCCGCGCTGTGCTGACCCTCGACGCCGACCGGGCCCGCGAGCGCTATCAGAAAATCCGCGCGCGTTTTGCGCAACCGCCGCCGGAGATCGACCTCCAAGCAGCCTTGCGCGTGCGCCGCGACGGCCGCGAACTGGAGTTGGTCGCCAATGGGTCAGGCCCCGAATTGCTGGAACGCCTGCGCCAGCACAACCCCGAGGCGCTATCGACAGAGTCGCTTACGCTCGAGGAAATCTTCGTCGCGACGTTGAAGGCGTAACCACCCCGGCGCTGCGGTCACCGTAACCACCCCGGCGCTGGGCGCGCCACCCCTCCTGAATCAGGAGGGGAGTTTGTAGGGGCTCCCCTCCTCAGATAAGGAGGGGTGGCGCGCTGAGCGTCGGGGTGGTGCTGAACGCCGGTGGTGCTGCCAAGTCCGTAGCGCGGACCTGCTGTTTAGGTCCGCGGCTTTTCCTCGGCAATCGGAAACGAGCCGCGGACCTAAAGAGCAGGTCCGCGCTACCGCCGCGAGAAGTTATAGGAGACGAAAATGACCGCCCTAACCACGAGGCTCCTCAAGGAAACACATCCCCTGCTGTGGCCCTGGTGCGCCGTGGCCCTGGCGGGCGTGGTGCCGCTCGTTTACCCGATGGATTGGACCCTGCTTCTCTATCTGATTGGGTTCTTCGTCGTCCCGGTGATGGCGACTCTCTCGCTCGGCAACGAATTCCAGCACCGCACGTTTTCCCTGTTGCTTTCTCAGCCGGTCGGCCGGATGGAAATCTGGGGCGAGAAGTTGGGCGTTACCATGGTTGCCATCGTGTCGGCGGTCCTGGTTTTCTCCCTGGCGTTGCGGGCCACCTCATTCCGGCCGGACTGGAAGGTATGGGCCTTTGCCGGGGCGTGGATCGTCGCCATCACCGCTTCGGCGACGTTTTGGACGCTTTTCACAAGATCCACGGTGGGGGGCGTCGCCCTCAACATTGGGGTCCAATCTTTCATCAGTTTTACGATTCCTTGGACGACCTTGGCCGACCGGCTTCGTGCCCGTGGATATCTTCTGCCGGGAAGCCATCTCGTGGCTTCAGCCGTTACCATTGTCTTCCTGTGCTACGCCGGGGGAATGCTCTGGCTGGGCGGGCGAAAGCTGGCGCGGTTTCAGGCGACGGGAGGCATGGGCAGTGATGATCTGCTCATGGCCGGTCCGGACGTGCTGCCGGGAGCCTTGGCCGGCTGGCTGCGCTGCCGTCCCACGGGAGCGGTTCTGAATTTGATCCGCAAAGAACTTCGTTTGCTGCGCCCGGTCTGGTTGATCAGCTTGCTGGCAGCCGTGGGCTGGGCTTGCCTGACCCTGTTCGGTTTGCTGCACGAGCGAGGGTTTTCCAGGAATTTCGAAACCGCGGTGGCCATTGTGGGTGTAATCAGCACGTTGTTGATAGCGATTCTTGCCGGAAGCCTTTCGGTGGGGGAGGAGAGAACGTCGGGGACGCACGCCTGGCAACTGACCTTGCCGGTGCCGTCCCTCCTCCAATGGCTCATCAAGCTGCTCGTGGCACTGTTCGCGGGGATCGTGGGCGCGGGGCTGCTCCCGATGTTGATTGCCGGTAGACTATTTGAATCATCCCATATCCTTGTCGATGTGCATTTGGGAGTACGTTGGCTGCTCGTGGTGCTCCTCCTGACCTTTGCCGCCTTCTGGTGCGCGTGCGCCGTCAACGCGACGGTGGGCGCGGTGCTGTGGGTTATTCCGGTGTTGGGGGCCGTGATCCTGACCGGGACTTTCGGCGGCTGGGTTGCGCAAAAACTCATGACTCTGCTTCTCTCCACGTTCGATCCCCTGGCACACCACGTATTCGCTGTCGCGGTTCGCATACTCTGGTGGTTCTGGATGTACAACGGCTCTGAGGGGCTGATTTTGACGGTTTTGTTGGTCCCTGGCTTGCTCTTTGCGCTCCTCCAAAGTTACCGGATGTTTCGGGCAGACCTCCGGAACAGTACTCTTTCTCTGGTTCGAAATCTGTGGCCTTTGGCCATGCTGGTATTCCTTTGGACCTTTTCATTGGGAGCCTTCTATGCCTTCGTGGACACCGCCGGGTGGCAGACGTGGGCCCTGTTCAGTCAAACCAGTTGGGCGATTGTGAGAATCCTACCGAACGCCGCGAACTCCGACGCGACGCATCCACTGCAACTCACCGTGGATGATCTGGCCAAAGCCTCACCCTCATCCTTCCCCCTCTCGGAAAGGACGCGGCGCCTGCTGCGCAACTCCCGCATCACGGTCACTCCCGACAAGGACCATCCGCATGGTTTCTACTGCCGAAAATACCCAGATGGCTGGCCCTGGTGTTATTATGTTGCCATCATCCATCTGGCAAACGGCACGGACATAACCGAGTCAAACGAGCCCTCAACGGACCGCAACTATTCATACGGACGTTTTTCCGTTTACGCCCAGTGGCCCGGCGCGAAAGAGAAAGAATTAATCTGGGACCGGTAAAAACCCACCACAGCCGGCCATGAGCTATCGCTCCCAACTATCCCGGGTTTCTTACCAGAGGGCAAGGGACCCAAGAAGCGACCGGACGGCCCCTTTAAGGGCGTTGCATTATTTTCTTGACACGATCGATTTGTTTGGGCTATACTCATAGCTTATTGTCAAGGCTAGTGGCGCCCTGGGCGGAACGGGCGGATCGGTGGCAAATCCGATGCTCGATGAAAAGGCAGGCCGACAAATTGTAGCATTGGTAGAGCGACATTACTGCCCGGCAGCGACAAAGTGCCCTAAGCCGTCAGCCTATTGATAACAAAAGGCCTGGAAAGCAGTTTTTTTCCTCCCAAAGCCGCCATCTTACTCAAAAGAAATCCACTTACAATCAATCCCACAAAAACTGAAAATGGGGGTGCAAATTGTCCGACCGAGGGGGTGCCAATTTGTCGCTGACGGGCGGCAAAAATGGCCCGCCCAAGTGTGGTGAAAAATGGGGGCTAGAATGAAATAGGGCGATTCGGCATCACGTCCCAACCCTGCGAGAGTGGCGGCATAAAACCGCCTCGACATCAATTTGACCCATTGACAGCCGTCAGGGACGGTAATATAAGCACCATGCGTTTTGAGGAAGAAAGAGGTATTGCCAATGAGCAAATTGAATCGGCGTGAATTCATACAAGCATCCACCGCGTCCTTATTGCTAAGTGATGGCACGGCCTCCGCGTCGCCTGGCAATCCGGCCGAGATCGATGAGACCGCGAAGGGCATACAGATCAAGCGGAAGAACTACACCTGGGAATGGTCGCAGGCCGACGATCGATTCCGACTTCTGGACAAGGACGGGTTGGTCATGACCAGCGGGATTCTCCAGCCCGCGGTGATCGTCCAACCCGGCACGAATAAGCAGGCCAGGAAATGCACTTCGGGAAAGCCGGCCACCCACGCCAGCAAGGACGGCAGCTTCACCGTCAGCTATGCAGGTGTAAATGGGAACAGTCAATTGTCTATCACCTGGCAGTTCGAGGACGAAGCTCTGTGGCTCGAACCGGTTGTTTACGAATCTTCAGATCCTGATAACGTCGTCGCGCTTCACTACTTCGCGCAAGGAAGCGGGGAGGACGTTCGCCCCACCCTCGATAATTTCTACCTGGTTTTACCGGGCATCAGCGAATCTCCCGGGGTAAGTCCGATTGTGACCTCGGATCTGGGTCTGAACCTGACCAGTTGGCTGGGACGCGGTTCGTCTCCCGCTCCCGGACTGCTGCAACAATGGGGATTGCCGGCTCATTTCTTTTGCGGGTTCCATCGCAACCGATCCGGAGCTGTGCAGTCGTCTTTCACCAAGTTCCTGTCGCAAGCGTTTTGTTGCGGGCTCGCCGAGCTTCCCAACGGTGACCTGTTCTGCGAAACTCGCGATGGGCGGCACAGCTTAATCGTCAGCTACCGAAGCGACCTTTGGGAGAACCTGCATGGGCCGGGGCGGCTTGCCTTGGGCGCGAAACTTTACTGGGCAATCGGGCCGAATTATTACGACGCGATTCGGGCGTATTACCGAGGTCTCGTGGCGGCGGGGATTGTTCAGAAAAAGGCCAACTCCGCGAAGAAGAACTCTGTGGCTCTGTCTCCGCAATTCAATTGCTGGGGCGCGGAGGTCGCCATCGGGAAAGAGGGTGCGAGCTTGGACGAGGCCGCTCTGAATTCCTTTTATAACGGGCTGAAAGCTTCGGGCATGAAAGCCCGGATGTTCGTCATCGATGACAAGTGGGAAGGGAAATACGGCCAGCTCAAGCACTCGGCGGAGAGGCTTCCGCATTTTGATGGGTTCCGCGAACAGGTTCGGGCCGACGGCCTGCACTTTGGCCTCTGGGCAGCCTTCATGCGTTGCCAGGATCCTGCCGACATGGGTTTGAATGTCTCGCACATGCTGCATCTGGCAGACGGGAAGCCGCTGATCTCTGGGGGTGGCGACTCGAAGTATTACATTCTCGATTTTACCCAGCCGGAGGTAGAGAAGGTGCTGAGGGCGCAGGCCAAGAGATTCGTGGAGCGCTATCAGCCGGATTTGGTGAAATTCGACTTCGGTTACGAATTGCCTCCCCTGTCGGTCGCCGCACCCAAGGATATGCGTTGGGCGGGAGAGCGGTTGATGCTGAAAGGGCTCGATGTGGTGGTGGGGGGCATGAGGGACGCGAATCCGGACATCGTGGTGATGTATTACTGCCTGTCGCCGCTCTTCCGTGAATACTTTGATCTCCACAGTCCGGATGACCTCTTCATGGCGGCGGGAGAGTACGATTATGAAGCCAACCGCCGGTTCTTTTTCAGCAGCCTGCTGGGTGAGATCGGAATGCCCACCTATGGCTCGGGCGGGTACGACTGGGGAACGATGCCCGCCATCTGGTTTGACTCGGCATTGATCGGAACCCTGGGATCGCTGAACAGTTTCGTGGGCGATGAAGAGGACGAGACGCCGACGCCCGATCTCATCGTGAAATACAACGGCCTCTCTCAAGTCATCCGAGATTCCAACATATTTACGATCGAGCCCGTGGAGGCGGACTATATCGAGGTGACGCGGGGCGCTCATTCACCCTCCTGGGCGCGGTCTGAGAACGATGAACTGGTTGCCGTTGCCCTTCGCACGCACGGCCTGGATGGGCGCAAAGGTTCCGGGAAGTTCCGCGAGGTGGTGGAAACCAGCGCGTCAGTGGTCATCGCCTCAAAGACCAACGATGGGATCGCCAAGGCGGCCCACTTGGCCGTAGTTCCTTATGGCGAGGGTGACGTGATTCTCCATCGCGCCGACCTGCAAGCTACCGACGCCAGCGTCACCGAGCACTACTTTGGAGGAAACTCCCGGGAAAGTAGTATCCAAATTCGGGATGGCGCGCTGCACTTGGCCCTGCGTGAACGCGATGAGAAGGGCTCGCCCGTCGAGTGGATGGAAGTGAAGATCGGGTAACCCGCCTCGGCACTTTTTCCAACATCTCCGGCGCCGTCGGCCTGGATTTTCCCGATGACAGCCGGGCCTTTGCCCTCGCCGATTTCGATCATGACGGGCGGCTGGAAATCGCCCTGAAGAATCGGACGGGGCCAGTGATTGTGGATAAAGGGCGAATGCACGCCATTGGGGGTTAATGGTCGAAGGGAGGAAGGGACAATGTGACCCATAGCGCTGCCCGCGGGCCCCGAGCGACGCTGGTTCTGTCTCTTACCCTGAATGGCCATCACATCTGGCGGATCGAACCGGCGGATTTAAGCTACGCAATCCAGGTGCGCAGGGCGGCGCCGAGCCGGTCGAGAGGAACCGACTTCGTCTCCGGCCCGAGGGCAAATTCCGGCGGGGCGACGACGTAGGCTTGGGAGAGGCTTTCGGCCACGCAGACGCATACCGTCGAGCGCCGGTATTCCTCGTAGCGGTAGGCGGCCAACCACACGTAGAGCGCCAGCATTTGCGCGTCCACGGCGCTTCCCGGCAAATCGTCGACGGCCGGGAGGGGGTTCACCTGGTCCGGGTTATCGAACACGGCCACGCCGGTGAAAGGTTTGGGCTTGCTGCGCACCCCGAATTGCGCCGCCACGAAGGAAGGCCGGGCGCGGCGAATCGCTTCCGAGGCCGCCCACTCCACGAAGGAGTTGCCAAAAATCACGGCGCCGTTGCCGGAGAGGAACAGCGACCGCAAGAATTCCCGAATCGCCGGTTGCGCGGCCACTTCCGGAGGGCACCACGGCGTCACATCCACTTTGCGCAGGCGATCGAACACCGCGTCCGCGTCGGCCAGGTCCTTGCGCATGGTGTTCATTTCTTTCGAGAAGCCTTCCCGATAGGGCGCCAACCTCTTGTAGCTCAGAAGGATAGCTTGGTGCGCGGCCGGATCGAAAGGGTCGGGCTTCAGGATTTGATCCACCAGGGTGCTTCCCGCATCCACCACCCAGGTGTCCGCAGGCGAGGCGCCGGGACGGCCGCGAGTAGCCTCCAGCAATCCCTCGGAACGCCCCCCGGCCGCGTTGGGGAGGCCGGTGAGCAGGAATTCCAAAGGGCTTAGAGATTCACCGGCCACGGCAAGATCGAGTTCGAGAGGCCGGCCAATTCCCTGCCAGCGGCGCCAAATGCTCGCCGCATCGAGGGGCAGAGGCCGAGGGATGACGAGCAGAACCAGCCGGTTTCCCGCCTTGACCGCGGCGTTTGTCTGGAGCGCATGCTCGTCCGCCGTGTCGAAGACCCCCTGCACGGCCCGCCGCCATTCCTGAAAGTACGGCGAGCGGGCGAGCAGGGAAGAGTTCTGGATCGTCTGTTCAGTGGTCGAGAACTGCCAGTGGCGCACCCCCATTTTCTCTTCGAGCTGCACGACATCCCGGAAGAGGGCGGAAGACTGCTCCGGGTCGAGGCCGGCCACGTACAGGAGTAGCCTCTCCACCGACTGCCGCTCGCTCGGGAAAAGGTAATCCCACTCGCGAAGTTGTTGGTTGACGAAAGGAAGAAAGGTCAGCGGCAGGCGTTTGAGCAGGCCTTTCCGCAAGGCCTCCTGAACTTCCTCCGGCAATTTCTCCTCGGGCCGCATAGTACCTTCCTGCTAACCGCGAAACTCCCCAAGCCTTGCGCCCTGCGAATCCAGGGGGTGGCAACCCAGCAGGCCCGCGAGTGTCGGACAAAGATCGACGTGGCGAACCGCGCGCTCGATGGTTTGCGGCTTGTCGACGGCCGCCCCCAGCACCATCATCCAGGTGTCCCGGGTGGATTCTTCGTTGGCGCGGTGATTGAAAAACCCGTTGGTTGATGAGCCATCGGGATCCCGCCCGAACTCAGGGAGAATCACCAGCGTGGTCCTGCCCCGGTATTGGGGATTGGCTTCCACCTCCTGCCAAAGTTGGTAGGCCAGGCGGTCGGCGGTTCGAATGCCCGCCAGGTGCATCGCATAAGAGCCAAAGTGTGCCGCTTCCACGTCGGAAAAGATGACCACTAGCAAGCGCGGCGAAAACTTCCGCATGACCTCCCGGCTTATGAAAAAGGTGAGCTCGTCGCCGGAAGTGGGTCCGCCGCCGCGCACGAAACTGGCGATGGCGTTCTCGATGGTGCTCTGCGCGCGCGGATCGAGCCGGTCGGTGGCGTCGAACACGGTCCAGCCCAGCCCTTCGTAGTTGCTCCCTTCGAGAGCGCCCTCCAGTTCGGCCTCTACCTTGGCCCGGTCCGCCATGTTGCCGGCTTGTCCCCGGCGCAGAGCGTCGGCGACCGCCGTGAGCATCAGTTGTTTGGGAAACACCACGTTGGCGCCATACGCGGGGCCAAAGTCCGAAGCCGAACTGGCGCCGATCATGCTGGTCAGCGCCTTATTGCTGGCCACCACCCAGGTGTCACTGCGATCGACGCGCCGCCCCTTGCGAAATTGCTCGAACAGCGTAGGAGTGGTCGGGGCAAGCTTTCCCCAGTCGTCTACGCGCTGCCAGTTGCCTGTGAGGATGCTTGAAATGGCGTTGAAGTGCGCGGTCACGCCCTCATTGCGGGTATGCGGGTAGAAGAGCGCCTGGGGGACCAGGTCGGCGGAGAGGTGGGGGATGTTCACCAGCCCGTCGGGCGAAAAAGTCTCAGCGCGGCGCACCCCGCCAATGATGGCCACCACCACCTTGTCGCCTGATCCCGCCGGAGCTTGCGGGTTCTCGCCCGCGCGTAATTGGGGGAGCATCCGGCCGACGATGAGCAAACCCGCCGCGCGCAAGAACGTCCGCTTGGAATTGTCCACTCCGGATTCAGGATGGCTCGCCACCTTAGCATCAGCCTGATTGTCCGGGCGAAATCCATTCTCCATGAGCAAACCTCGCAAAGGAAATTCGCTGGGAGCCCCGCCCCGTTCCGGGCCCGCGGATCGAGGCTGAGGGGATTATATTCGCAGGACCAGCGTTTATCAATGCTGGCCCCATTGGCGCCTTGGTTCCGTCGGAAGCCTAATGCTACAATTCTGTTCTCGCGCGGCGCCGAATCAGGAATGTCGATGGCTGGGATAAACCACTTCGCGGCGGTAGGCTCCGAGATCGCTTTTGCGCACCCTGCCGAGGGTCGGCGGAAACCCCAATCTTCGGCGGGCGGTGCGCTCTTCCGATCTGCCCTCCTGGGCTGGCTGCTGGCGTTCCTGGTGGGAGCGGGCTGCATCTTCGCCGGCGAGAAAGGGATGGTGAGGGGAATTGTGGCCAGCCCTTCCGGAGGCCCGATTCCCGGCGCCAAGGTGACCCTGGTGGCTGCGGACGGCAGCCGGCGATCCGTGGTCGCGGATCTGAGCGGGCATTTTTCGTTTCCCGCGGTGGAGCCCGGCGCTTACACCCTTTCCACCGAAGCTGCCGGTTGTCGGGCAGCGACGCGAACCGGCGTACTTGTTTCAGGCGGAACCTCCACCACCGTGGACTTGCACCTCGTCGCGACAGGCTCGCCGGGCGCAGTCCAGGCGCCTCCTAACCAAGCCCCGCCCGGCTATTACGATGACACCCCCTTGAAGGCCAGTGCGGTCAAAACCACCATCGACGCGGCCGGATACTCCTCGCAAGCGGAGAGCCCGCAACGGTTGCTAACGGAGGGCCCCAATCTCGGTGGCGCCGCGCCCAGGATCCCCGCCCGAGTGCCGGGAAGCCCCGACGCGGTGAAGTTGGAACGCGAGCTCCAGGAAGCTCTTCGGGACCATCCTGACAGTTTCGAAGCCAATCATCAACTTGGGGAGTTTTATCTTTCCGTGGATGATTTAAAAGCGGGCATACCTTATCTTGAAAATGCGCAAAGGTTGAAGCCCCAAGATGACTCGAACGGCTACGATCTTGCCGCCGCTTACCTGGAGGCCAAAAGCCCCGCCCCCGCGCGCTCGATCTTGCAGGAAATGCTCCGGCGGAAAGATACCGCCCAACTCCACAACCTGCTGGGGGAGGCCGAGGAGGCTCTGGGCGATCCGGCCTCCGCGGCGAAGGATTACCAGCTTGCCGCGCAGATGGACGCGAGCGAGAAGAACCTCTTTGACTGGGGGAACGAATTGCTCCTCCACGATTCGCTTGATCCTGCCCTGGAAGTTTTCCAGCGCGGCGTGGCGCTTTATCCCAACTCGCAGCGGATGTACATCGGCCTGGGGATTGCCGATTATTCCCGCAACCTTTACGACGGCGCGATCGAGGCGCTCTGCCACGCTTCCGACCTGAACCCCGCGGACCCGCGGCCTTACCTGTTTCTCGGCAAGATGTACAACCTTTCAACGGGGAAGGCCGGCGAGGTCGAGAAGCGCCTGAAGAGGTTCACGGAGACCAACCCGGGCAATGCGCTCGCTTATTACTATTACGCGCTCAGTTCGTGGAAAGGCGCGCGTGGGAGTGGTCAGGGGGTGGCGAATTTGGCGGAGGTTGAGACCTTGCTGCGGAAGTCGATCTCCCTGGACCCGCGCTTGGCGGACGCGCACCTCGAGCTTGGCGTGCTCCTGCAAGACCTGCACCGCGATCCGGAAGCTATCCCCGAGTTCAAGGCCGCTATCCAATTCAAACCTGACGACCCTGACGCCCATTACCGTCTGGCGCAGGCTTACGTCCGCACCGGCGACAAGGAACGCGGCCAGGAAGAACTTCAGCTTTACGACAAGCTCCGCAAGCAACAAGCGAACGAGTAGGAGTCCGCGAATCTCCTTGATCACGGCAGTGGGGCGCGGCTACTGTTTCCGGTTGTCGATGACCTACTCACCGGGGGGGCGCTCGGCCTCCTGGGGTCCCGGTTTCCTGAAAAAGATATGGTACGTGGCGGCGTCCCAGGCGTTATGAATGCCGACGAAGAGCAGCAGCAGCGCCGCCGCTGCAACGCCAAACAGGGCGGCGCGCCAATGGGGGCGAGCCACGAATGCCGATATAGCCAGCGTTGCGTAGGCGGCGATGGGCAGCAGAACATGACACAACCAGTCCTCGAACTCAGGCTGGTATGCGGTTTGAACTCGCACCCGCCGCGCCACCACGAGGGAGTACGCAAAGCCACTGAGGCCCAGCAGGCCCCAAAGACCTGAGGCGGTGGCAATCCCCTGCCACGGAGCGCTTAATACTGCTGAGAGCAGCAGCACCGTTCCGAAATGAACAACGGTGGGCGTCGCAAAGGCGTTGCCGGCCTGCGCCGCATTAGGTCCGCGGGGCATGGTGGCGATGAGGGCCATCACGACGAACTGCAATCCGATCAGAGCGCCGGCAGACGAGCCGACGATCACGTAGAAGTTCTCCCATCCCGCGAGTGCTGTCATTCTTTCACCTCAACCTCTTGCCTCATCAATCCACAGTGCGAGTTGGGTCAGACCAGAGTCGAGTCTCTTGCCGCAATCTGGCGATGTCCTTGGTCGGCGCACTCCCGAAAAACCGGCTGTATTCTCGGCTGAACTGCGAAGCGCTGAGATAGCCCACGCGCTGACTGGCCGTACCGGCATCCACCATCGTGGACAACATGAGACGCCTCGCCTCTTGAAGGCGCAGCACTTTTTGATAGTGCAAGGGGCTCATCGAAGTCACTGACTTAAAGTGGTCGTGGAAAGAGGAAACACTCATATGCACCAGTTCGGCCAGCTCTTCGACCTTCATGGGTTGGGAGAAGTTGGCGCGCAGCCAGGAAGTCGCCTTCGCGAGCCGGTGCACGCTGGACTCTCGAAAGCCCATTTGCGCCACGCGAACCCCAATAGGGCTGCGGAGTAGCCGGATCAAAATTTCATCGACCACCAGTGGGGCGAGGAGTTCAACGTCCCCGGGCTGCGCGAGACACTCCATGAGCCTCGTCGCGCCGTTGACAATGTTCACGTCGAGCGGAGTGACGTAAACGGCGCTTCTCTCTTGAACGGGAGGCAGGCCATTGGGATAAACCTTCAGGACCAACTCGCTGATCTTGAGCGGGTCGAGGTCCAGCTTGAGAGCGAGGTAAGGCGCGGCGAAGCTCGCTTGCGTGATCTGGGCGGCAACGGGGAGGGCAACGGAGAACACGATCATGCGCGAGGCGTTGTATTCGAAGACCTCCTGCCCCACGATGACGGTCTTTGCTCCCTGTGCGGCGATGCACAGCGAGGGCAACCCGAGAGCATGCACACATTCCTTGTTGATTCGCGACAAGCGAATGGCACGCACACCCGGGATGCGCAGCTCGAAGCTACCGTCGTGAGGGGCATAGGCGGCAATCAAGCGTGCCAACTTCTCGAGGCTTGGTTCGCTCGGAATCACAGCAGTTTTGGCGTGCAATCGAGAAGTATTGTTGCCGGATTTCATTTAGAGGCGCCTCCGATAGAATCCGCCAGAGATTTCAAGGCCTGTAGCGCAGACGTGTGAATAGCGTGGGCGCTTTACCCTACCAACACCTTGCGGCGACATCATCTTTCGGCCTGATGTTGAATTGCGGAAGGAATCACGAAATCCTTGATGAGCGCGTAGTGTTCGGGATATTCGGGTTGCCGCCAGTCGGAGGTGAGCAGAACGACCACATCCAGATCAGGGGCGACCAACAGATACTGGCCTCCATAACCCAGGGCAAAATAGACCGCGTGACCGGAGATGGTATCCGTGAACCAAAGGTATCCGTAGCTGATGGGGTTCCCAAAGAAATCACCGGTCAGATGCGTTTTGGTTGAATCCACAATGAACCATTCCGGAACCAGTTGGGTTCCGTTCCAACCCCCCTTGTTCAGATAGAGCTGTCCGAACTTTAGCAGGTCCGCCGCTTTCCAAAGAGAACTTCCGCAGCCGAGCTCCAGCCCATTCTTATCCTTGTACCAGGTAATCTCGGAAATTCCCAACGGACGCAATAGATTGTCCTGCGCGAAATTCAACAGGCTCTGGTGGGTGGCTCGGGCCAGAATTGCGGAGAGAATGTGCAGGGCATTGCTGGAATAAATATATTTCGCGCCCGGATCGGCAACAAGCGGTCTGATGAGGGCAGATTCTACGGGATTGTCGCCCTGGTCCCAACCCGGCGGACCCTCCGCGATGCCCGACGACATCGTGAGCAGGTGCTTGACCGTGATCGCCCGCACCCGCAGGTCCGGTGTCGATTGGACCTCCGGGAAAAAGGCGAGCACTTTCTGGTCGAGACTAATTTGCCCTTGTTTGATGGCGATGCCTACCAGGGCTCCAGTGACGCTTTTTGTGATCGACTGGATGTTCTGAAGCTCGTCCCGGCTGCTTCCGTTGTAATACTCTTCGAAAACCAGGTACCCGCGCCGCGCCATCAGCAGGCTACGGAGGTGCGGCAGGTCGGCCCGGGCGTGCGCGTTCATCTTTGCAAGCTTCTGGGCATCCAGCCCCTGCTCGGCAGGCGGGGAAGTTTTCCAGTCCGAAGAAAGGACGGGAATATTCCAAGCTGGGAATAACATCACGCCGATCACTGCGGTAAGTCGAATAAGTCCTTGCCCCGTGTCCCGCTTTAACATCGAGTTATGTCTCCCACCGGCCAGCTCAGTCATTCATACCGCAAAGCCGTGATTGGTTCAACAGGTGTTGTGCGCCAAGCTGGGTGCACGACGGCCGCCAGAGCCACGACGAGCAAACCGGCGCAACTTGCTCGCCTTTCCATGTCTTTTCTCTTTTCGATAAGAAGCCACTTCAAGGGCGTAAGATTACCTGCGGTATTGCTCGTCACTGACCTGTTCCATCCAGTCGACAACCTTCCCGTCCTTCTTTTCCTGAATGGCGATGTGCGTCATGGCGGTGGTCGGCGTGGCCCCGTGCCAGTGCTTCTCGCCGGGCGAGAACCAGACCACATCACCGGGCCGAATTTCCTCGATGGGGCCGCCCCAGCGCTGCGCCCAGCCGCAGCCCGCCGTGACGATCAGCGTCTGGCCCAGCGGGTGAGTGTGCCATGCCGTCCGCGCGCCGGGCTCGAAAGTTACGCTGGCGCCTTGCACGAGTGCCGGATCGGGCGCCTGAAACAGCGGATCGATCCGGACTGTGCCGGTGAACCACTCGGACGGACCCTTGACGGAAGGCTGCGAGCCAACTCTTTTGATTTCCATATTGAACTCCTTTCTTTGACTTAGCGAAGGCAACCGCGCCCGGTGATATGGCCGCCCTCGAGCCGGTAGCGCAGAGGCACGCGTACTTTGCGTTCCTCTGCGGCCTTTTATTGTTTCGCATTAATAATCATGTAAACGCCCATCGTGTCAAGAGCCGCGGAGGAGGGCTGAAATGCGCCCACCTCTGCTACCGGCTGGGAGTGATGAGTTTCACAACCGTCGGCGTCGAATCTAGAGGGTTCTCCAAACGGAGCAGGTTATCCGTTCTCATCCGGATCACTTCCATCCATTCGGGATGGGTAAGGATGTAGAACTGCCCTTTCTTGACGGCATCGAATACCATGTCGGCCACCTGACGAGGAGGCATGGCCGCCTCCATTGCGGCCTTAAAGAAGTTCAATCCAGCGCGCATTTCCGGGGTCATCTCCACGGGTTCGTTTTTGAGACCCGCTGGTCTGTGGCGCTCGACGTTCGCGATGTCGGTGCAAACCAGACCCGGGCAGAGAACCGACACCTTAACGAGGGCGCTTTTTCGTTGGAGGGTCAAGTAGAGGCTTTCGGAGAGGGCTACCACTGCGTGCTTGGTGGCCGAGTAGGGAGCGGAAATGCCCCCGACAACCAGCCCTGCGGTCGAGGCGGTATTGATAATGTGGCATTCCACGTCTTGAGCCAGCATGAGCGGGGTGAACACCTTGACGCCGTGGATCACCCCCCACAGGTTGACGCCGATGGCCCACTCCCAATCGTTCCACGTGGCCTCCCACGCGGATCCTCCGGCGGCGATGCCAGCGTTATTGAACAGAAGGTGGACCTGGCCAAAGGCCTCGATGGTCCGGCGGGCCAATAGCTCCACGTCAGCCCGCTTTGAGACGTCGGTTCTCACGCCGAGCACGGTTCCGCCTAGAGTTTTCAGTTCGGTTTCTGCCTTGGCGAGGTTCGCATCATCGATATCGGCGAGTACCGTTTTCATGCCCTCGTTAACGCAACGCTCGGCTATCCCCCGCCCAATGCCGCTCGCCGCACCCGTAATCACCGCGACTTTGCCTTTGAACTCCTGCATGCTGTCCTCCTCTTCGGCTTTCCAGGTTTCTTAAACCGGCGAACATGTTTCTTGCCGCTTAGAGACCTGTCATTTTCTCCAAGCGTTCCGGGTATCGAGCTCCTTCCACCTTGATCTTCGAAGCAGCGGCATCGATGTCGCGCAGGTCTTCGGGCGTCAGTTGGATCGACACCGCTCCGATGTTCTCTTCCAGACGGCTTAACTTCGTCGTGCCGGGAATTGGAACGATCCACGGCTTCTGGGCCAGCAGCCAGGCCAGTGCGATCTGAGCAGGAGTCGCGTTCTTGCGCTTGGCAATCCTGCCGAGCAGCTCGATCAGCGCCTGGTTCGCCTTGAGAGCCTCCGGGGTAAAGCGCGGCAGGGTGCTGCGGAAGTCGGAGCTGTCGAACTTCGCGTTTTCGTCGATCTTGCCCGTGAGAAAGCCCTTCCCAAGCGGACTATACGGCACAAGGCCGATGCCAAGCTCCTCGAGGGTCGGGATCACCTCGGCTTCGGGTTTGCGCCACCATAGTGAATACTCGCTCTGGAGAGCGGTGACCGGCTGGACGGCGTGGGCGCGGCGAATCGTCTTTACGCCTGCCTCGGAAAGTCCGAAGTGCTTGACCTTGCCGGCTTGAATCAGTCCCTTCACAGCGCCGGCAACATCTTCAATAGGCACGTTCGGGTCAACCCGATGCTGGTAGTACAAATCGATGACATCCGTTTTGAGTCGCTTGAGTGAGCCTTCCACAGCCTCCTTGATGTGCTCGGGCCGGCTATTCAGACCTGCCGCTCCCGGCCGATTATCGCTGCCACTAAGGTCGAACCCGAATTTGGTGGCGATCACCACGTGCTCACGGAAGGGAGCGAGGGCTTCGCCCACGAGTTCTTCGTTCAAGTACGGCCCGTAGACTTCGGCGGTGTCAAAGAAGGTGATGCCCCGTTCAACGGAGGCATGGATGAGAGTGGTCATCTCCTGTTTGTCTTTGGGCGGGCCGTAGGAAAAGCTCATTCCCATGCAGCCGAGCCCGAGAGCCGAAACTTCCAAGTTGCTTTTTCCAAGTTTGCGCTTTTGCATTGTTTCTCCTTCGTGGTCCTTTCGTATTTGATGAACCAACCGTTTTGGTCAGCTTTAAAATCGCGTCGTTGCCGCTCCTCCGGGCGCCGCAAATGAGGCGGCGATATTCCGGGTGGCCCCAGGGTGAAGTATAGTCTGCTTACCCTTCGGGCCTTTGCCTGTTTCTCTAAAGTTCTTGCCCGATTCTCCGAAACTCTATCAAAATTGCGATTCCCGTTCCATGCCGCTCGCAGCCTACCGGCAAAAGACCCATGTCGCAAATGAATTCTGTCCGTATGGTCGGCCGAGCAAAAACGGACCTACTCAAGCTCCCTGCCCGCCACGTGGTAGAGCTGGCACACGCTGGCCGAGCGCGCGCGTTGCCTTGTGGGGAGTCTTTTTGACATCAAACCGCCGTATAATGCAGCGGCTCAGGATGCCAGAATGAAACTATTGGATCGCATCACGGAGAGCGCAAGATCCGAGATTGGAAAGGATATTCAAGCTATGGGAAAAATCACTCGTCGAGATTTCATCGCCCAAACGGCCACGCTGGCGGCCGGCGCCTCGGCGCTCGCGACCGACGCCCACGCTCACCCCCAGCCCACGACGGCTGCCGTGGACGCCATGGACAAGAGGCGCGAGACCCTCGAGGTGCTCCTCAAGATTCTTCCCCGCCGCCCGGTGGAAATCACCGGAAGGATCAACGCCTTCGACAAATCGTGGGAAGACTGGCTCAAGCGCACCGGCGAACTCCCGCCGGATTTCGATGCCATGCCCTCCGCCCCTTTTCTCGTTGACCCGCTCGAAGGCGTCGAGAACCTCGAACAATGGAAGCAAAAACGCCGGCAGACTCGGGCGCAATTCGAGCAGTGGGTTTTCGGAAAGATGCCGCCCCAGCCTGACAACCTTCGCGGGGTGATTACGGGAACCGAGCGCGACGGGAAGCTGACCATCCGGGATGTGCGCCTGGAGTTCGGTCCTGACCACCGCGCAACCTTGCGCGTGCAGTTGATCATCCCGCCCGGAAAAGGGCCATTCCCGGTATTTCTCACCAACCATCCGCGAACCTGGCCGTGGGTGGCGACCGCCGTCCGGCGCGGCTACATTGGCTGCATCTATTTTGCCGGCGATCCAATTTTCGGCCCGGCCGACGACTCGGATAAATTCATCGACGTCTATCCGGAGTATGACTTTTCCTGCCTGGCGCGCTGGGCATGGGCCGGGATGCGCGCCGTCGACTATTTGCAAACGCTGCCCGAGGTCGATAAACAGAAGATCGCCATCACCGGCCACTCGCGCAATGGCAAGCAGACTCTGCTGGCGGCGGCGTTCGACGACCGCATTGCCGCTGTGATCGCCTCCAGCGGCAATACCGGCGAGTGCGACCCCTGGCGCTACACCACCGACATGTTCGTGAACGAAAGTATCGAGCAGATCACCGGCGTCTTCCCCCATTGGTTTCACCCGCGCCTGCGTTTCTTCACGGGCCGGGAGCACAAGCTTCCCGTGGACCAACATGCGCTGATGGCGCTGGTCGCCCCGCGCGGGCTTTTTATGTACTCGGCTTACGCGGAGCACGAAGGGAATCCTTTTGGCTTTGAACACGCCTTTCCCGCGGTCGAGAAAGTTTATCGATTTCTTGGCCACGAAGATAAGGTTTGGTTGAATCTGCGCGATGGTGAACATTCCACCACCGCGGAGGACATCGGAATCTTCTGTGACTTCCTCGACACCGTCTTCGGCCGACAGACTTACCCACGGCGCGCCGTGTATGTGAACGGATACACTTTCGAGCGGTGGAAGAAGCTCACCGGCGAGTCGATTGCCCCCTCGAAGTTCCCGGTAATCGGTCAACGCGACCTCTCGGCGCAATGGAGCGACACCACCAGGCAATCCATCCTTCTGAAAATCAATTGGGCGATGGGAGACGAGCCCGCGGGAGTCCGCTTCCCTGCCCGCCACGAGCTCAAAGATGGCGAAGTCATGACGGATGGTGGATGGATTTCCCTGTTGCTCGGCCGGCCCTTCAAGAACCCTTCGATGGGCGCCGTGGGCTTGGGCTATGGCGACGACCTCAAGGCCGACTTCTACTTTCCCGCCGGCGCGGACGGAGCACCGCGAGGCAGCCACTGGCCGGTGGTGGTTTGGATGCATCCTTACTCATACCCTACCGGCTATTCGCGTGACACCCAGCCGCTATTTGCCTCCTTGACCCAGCGGGGATTTGCGGTTCTTGCCTTTGACCAAATTGGCTTCGGCACGCGCGTGCGCGATGCCCGCTATTTCTACCAGCGCTACCCGCAATGGTCCTTGCTGGGAAAAATGGTGGCCGACACACGCGCCGCGCTGGATGCGGTCGCCGCGCTCGACGCGGTGGATGGCTCGCGGATTTACCTGGTGGGGTACGCCCTGGGCGCCAAGGTGGGACTGGCGACCGCCGCTTTGGATGAGCGCGTCAAAGGCGTCGCGGCGGTCTGCGGCGTCGATCCCTTGCGCCTGAACCGGGCGGAGAGAGGAACCGAAGGCGTGCAGCATTACTCCCACCTGCACGGGCTGCTCCCGCGTCTCGGATTCTTTGTGGGCCAGGAAAGCCGCTTGCCCTTTGACTTTGATGAGGTGCTGGCGGCCATTGCCCCCCGGCGGACGTTGATCGTTGCCCCCACGCTCGATCGCTATGCGCCGGCCGCCGACGTGCAGACCGAGGTGGAACAAGCAAGGAAGGTCTACGCTCGCCTGGGGAATGAAAACGCGCTCCAGTTGCAAACTCCCCTGGCGTTCAATTCCTTTACCCCGGCAATGGAGGAGACCGTCTTCAATTGGCTGGATAACGCCCGCGGGTGAGTTGCCTGGGAGCCGTGACCGCGCAGAGCTCAGCGGGCGGGCTCCCTATTTCATGAATCTACTCCGCAAGCCTATTCACTTCTTTTCGGCAGGGGGCTTGGATTCAGGTTCTGGTTTCTCCTCAGGCCGATTATACCTCTTGGGTTACGGGCGTGTTTCCGCCGATGGTGGTTGTTCCCCCCAAACCGCGCCGGCGCCTGGATCGGGAGGCCGCACGGTCGATGCCTGGCGCAAGACGGCATCAAGCCGCTCCAATTGCACGGGCTTTTCGAGGTAATCGTCCATCCCCGCGGCGAGGATTGCTTCGCGATCCCCGGCCATAGCCCGCGCGGTCATTGCCACCACCAGAAGGTGCTGACCGGTCAATGCCTCCGCATTGCGGATGCGGCGCACGGCTTCGAGTCCGTCCATCTCCGGCATTTGGATATCCATGAGGACCAGATCGAAGATATCCCGTTTGACTGCCGCCAAAGCCTCCACGCCGTTTCCCGCTACCGCGGTGGTATGGCCGCGTTTGCGGAGTAGGGCCAGGATGAGGTGCTGGTTCACCCGGTTGTCTTCGACCACGAGGATTCGCATGGGGCGGACGGGCATCTCCTCTGAGGGCTGGGCAATCACCGGAGGGGCGGACGCCGCCGGGGCATCGATCGAGAACGAAAACGTACTCCCCTTGCCCGGTTCGCTGGTGAGCATGAGCTGCCCGCCCATCGATTCCACCAGCCTCTTTGAAATCGTCAATCCCAGCCCCGTACCTCCGTATCGCCGGGAGGTGGAATTGTCGGCCTGCTGGAAGGCCTCGAAGATGGTGGCCTGCTTATCGCGGGGAATGCCGATGCCGGTGTCTGACACCGCAAACTTCAGTTGGTTCGCCGAAGGGGCCACTTGCAAGGTCACGGTCCCTTGCGAGGTGAATTTAAGGGCATTGCCCAGCAGGTTTACCAGCACCTGCCGAAGGCGGTCCCGGTCAGCAAACACCCATTCGGGGGGGGGCTCTTCCACGATACTCTTCATCTCGAGCCCTTTGCGCGACGCCTCCCGGCTCAGGATCGAGACGATTTCCGCAATAAAAGGTCGCAAAGCAAACGCCACCGGAACGATTACCACCCGTCCCGACTCCAGCTTGGAGAAGTCGAGGATGTCATTAATCAAACCAAGCAGGCCTTTGGCGGAAAGATGGACGTTTTTCAGGTACTCGCCAACCTCCGGTTTTTCGGTTACTTGGAGAGCGAGGTGGGTAAACCCCATCACGGCGTTCAGGGGGGTGCGCATCTCGTGGCTGATATTAGCTACAAACTCGCTCTTGACGCGGCTGGCCTGCTCCGCCCGCGCTCGGGCAGCACTCAAGTCGCGAGTCCGCTCCTCCACCGCGATCTCGAGTTCAGCGCGAACCTTCCGTTGGCGCGCCTCCTGCCGCCGCCACCATAGCCAGATGATGCCAGCCAGCAAGAACACCAAGCTCACCCGGCAGGGCCAGGAGAGGAACCAGGGCGCCCGAATCCGAAACTCCAGGAGCGCGGGGCGGCTCCACACGCCCGGCTCCACTTCTCCCTGCACCTCAAACCGGTAAGAACCGGCGGGAAGCTCAGCAAATCGTACCTCGCGAGATTGCGTCGGCACCCACGGGTTGGTGTCGGTGCCGATTCGATAACGAAAGGTCGGGTTGTTCCGGCGATAGGAAAGCATGGTGAAGCGGAGTCCCAAGGAATGGATGGAGGAATCAAAATCGGTATTCTGGGTGGCCAGATCGTTGCGGAGTACGGAAGTGATCAGCGTCGCCGGCAGGGTGAATCTCGGCTCGACCGTGGGCTGAAATCGCGACAAGCCGGCGCTGGTTCCGAACCAGACGGTCCCATCCGCTTCGGCGAGAAAAGCGTGCGCGTTGCAGTCATCCCAGATCAACCCGTCGGAGTTGTCATAGTGCGTCCAGCGATTGCCCTCGTACATGGCAACCCCGCTGTCCGAAGCCAACCAGTGTCGGCCGCGGGCGTCAAAAAACTGCGAGTAGACGACGTTGCTGGGCAGGCCATCGTCGACCGTGAAGTGCTGCAAACGAACTTTCCCTCGCGGGAGGTCAACTCGCGTGATGCCGGCAGAGGAGAAATAGCCGATCCACAGTGCCCCATCCGGGCCAATGGCGATGGACTGAACCCAATTCTCCTTCAGCCCCTGGGCTTTGGTCAGCAGCCGGCGCATCCCCCCCTGCTGGATGTAAAGACCCTTTTTGCAGGCGACATACAGGCCGTCCCCGGTATTCCTGACATCGTAAACGGATGCGCCATCAATGGGAAGGGGCACGGGTTCGAGTTTAGCGCCGCCGGGGGCAAGACGCATGACGCCGCGCGGCGTCGCCACCCAGATCGCCCCGGAGGCGTCACGGTTAATCTCGTAGGTAGCGAATTGCGGAAAGGGTTGGGAAGGAGGGTAGATGACCTTTTGATGCGTTTGGGGATAATACCGCAGCAGGCCGTGAATCTGGCTTTGAAACGTTCCGACCCAAAGCGAGCCGTCGGTTTCCGCGGCCAGTCCGTACACGCTGAGCTCGCCCACCGCATCGGTGCGCCGAAACCGCCAGCGACCGTCCTTCCAGACGCCCTGGAAAAGGCCGCGGCTGGTGCCGATCCACAGGTCACCCCTGGCGTCGCGGACGATGCGCCATATCCCCGGATCCGCCAACCCCTCGTCTTCGGCAAAACCCTGCCACTGATCGCGTCCCAGCCAGCGGGCCAGGCCGTGCCCGCTGTAACCGATCCAGATTGAACCCTCGCGGTCTTCCAGAACCGCGATCACTCCCGTGTGCCGCAGGCCGCTTTCCACGCCGTAGTTCCGGCAATCGTCGCCTTGGCACACCATCAACCCTGCGTCGTGCGGGATTAACATCTGTCCGAGGTGGGTGGGCACCAAATGCGTGCCGTGAGTGGAGGTAAGGGTTGGAAGGCCGGCGGGGGCGTGAAAAACCGCGCCGTCCGATTCACGAACCAGAACCCTATCGTCGGAGCGAATCCACAGGCGCCCGGCTGAGTCCTCCGCGATGCTCGACCAGCGCCCCGGGGTCACCCCTTCGCTCGCAGCCCATTCCCGTTGCTGCCCACCCCGAAGTGAGCAGACTACCGAACCGCAGCTAAACCAGATCGTCTGGTCGGAGGCAACGTACACGCTGTAAGACCCTTTTGGTGAGACCCGGCGAGGTGGGCCTCCACCCCGGAGGGGCAGCGACCGGAGACCAGCCGGCGTGGCCACATACAAATTCGTAGTGTCACTCCCGATCGCCTCGCCGCTTTCCAGTTCAATACCCTCGAAGTCTGGTACGGCCGCGAAGTGCTCCCCTGTCCACCGGAACACGCCCAAGCTCGAGCCGACCCAGAACTGGCCATCCGGCGAGCTGTATAGGGAGTGCGTATAGGCCCGGGTCGCGACGGGGTCCGCACTGAAATGTCCAAAGCGGTCGCCGTCGTAGCGGAAAAGCCCGCCCTCCGTGCTGACCCAAAGAAATCCATCATGATCCTGTTGCAGAGCGAGTACCGTGGGGTTGGTCAAGCCCAAGTCCGCTCCGTACATTTGGAATTTCCAATGCTGCGCCTGCGCTGTCAAGGCACAGAGCAACCAACCCGCACTGAAAACCCAAATCCGCCGCCGCATACACATTCAGTTACTTTATCGGTGCAAATTGCCCGGCGCTTGAGTTCAGTTCACGGAACCGTGTACGAGCGCGACCAAGCAATGAAGGCATGTGGATTCAGTCGCTTAGGAAGAAACAAAAAGGGGGGACCGGTTGTCCGATCCCCCCTGGGGTTTTAGCGTGCAAAAGGAATTCACCACGGACCCACATGAGCCTTCGGCGCGCATCTGTTCATGAAAATGTGCGAAGCACTTTGGAGTGCGGTCGCGAAGCTGCCGCTTTGCCCCTTGCCTACGGACCGCATGAATCAGAGCCGGAAGGCGGTAGCTGCTGCTATCGCAGTCCAAGACGCCTGCGGGGCGGATTCACGCCTTGATGAAGATTTTCCTTCGGTACATCCAGAAGAGCAATAGCCAGGCAAATAGAAGGACCGCCAGGGATGAAAAAAGCTCTCCGCCGGATCCGAGTTTTGCAGCAATCGGCCTCGTGAAATTATCGAGGATATCACCAACGGAAATAGTGCTCATGAACATATAGATGAACACGGCATTCATTCCAATCACCACCAGCGGCAGGGTCCATTGCTGGTGGCCGCGCACGTCGATGAGCCAGAGAAAGAAGGCGAACATCAGGCAGGCCCAACCGGCCGACATGACCCCGTAAGATGTCGTCCACATCTTCATGATCACCGGGATAAAAGGGCTCAAAATCCATCCCAGGGCCACGCCGCCAGCTCCCACCAGGGCAATGATCCGGGCCTTGGCGCTCTTGGATCGCGAGCTCATCAGCAACTCGCCCATCATCAGTCCGAGGAGGGTCGTGGAAATCGTCGGGATGGTTGAAAGAATCGTGCCCCAGCCCTCCAGCGCGTAGGGCCACACCTGCCAATGTTGTCGGAGCAAAAGCACATCGACATAGTTCACCAGGTTGTGGTTGAGATCGTAGGTCCCGGCGGGAATTCCGGGAGCAGGCACGAAGGCCAAAAGGAGGGCGTATCCAATCAGGATCAGGGAGGCCACCGCGGCCTGAGTGCGCACGGACTTCCGGGCAAGCAGGAATGCCACCAGATAAGCAATGGCAATCGGTTGCAGCGCGCTGCTCAACTCAATGAGATACGGGTGACCCAGCCAGACCGATTGGCGTAGGGAGCCAAGCAAGAAAAGAACCGTGGCGCGTTTCACGGCGTGCCACATGATCTGCCGTTCGCTTTGCGTCTTGGCGCGCTTGGCAACCGCGAAGGGAATCGAAACTCCGGCCATCAACATAAAAGACGGCCAGATGCAATCGTAGAAGCGCAGGCCCTGCCAGGTGGAATGGTCGAATTCATAGTAGAGCATGTTCACGACGGGATTTTTTCCAATGGCGTGGAGCGACCGGATGACTTCGGCCCCGCCGGCCAGCCATAGCATGATGAACCCGCGAAATGTATCGAGTGAAACGAACCGCTCCTCGGATGGAGCTAAGAGCGAGCCGTCACTTGCCCTGGGCTGGCTCGCGGCCGGGAGCGCTTGGTTCTTTTCAAGGTCCGAGCTTGGAGCGTTCATCGTCATTCTCCAGTGAAAATGTGCGAAGCGCCTGGGACTGCGGTACAGGTATTATTTATACAGAGCGACATAAATGATTGCGCATTCGGTTGTAGCGGCGGTCTCCGACCGCCGCCGTCGATCGGAGATCGACGCTACGATTTATGTCGCTCTGTATAATGCATCGAGATCATACTGCCTCGACAATGGTCTGTCCATTGCCACTGCCAAGCTTTCATCCTGAGCCCTTCGCAGTCGCCCTGAGCCCTTCGCTGTCATCCGGAGCGAAGCGAAGGATCTCCCTCTGCCGCTCGGCGTATAAGCGCACCAAGTGCAGGAATCAGGATGCGCGATCTTCCCGTGGTAGAATGGCCGCACATTATCGTAATGATTCCCGCTTTCGGGAGGTGCCGATGTGGCATCGACCGGTCGTGCCCATCCTCATGCTCATCATGGCAGTGATCCTGACGCTGCCACTGCGGGCAAAACAGGAGAACGTAGGGCCCAGCAGCGCTGGGCCGAGGCCGAACGCTGTTCGGCCCTACGTTGCCTCTGCCGCCGCCATGCCGGCGCTGCCCCCGCGGGCGCAACAAAAGCCCTTTACCCAGGAACAGGTCGTAAGCATGGTGCGCGACGAATTCGGAGACGAGTCGGGCGCCAAGCTGATCGAGCAGCGCGGGATCGATTTCGCCCCGTATGAGGATTCTTACCAAACCCTCAAGGCCGCAGGCGCGAGCGAGGCATTTCTTAACGCCCTGCGCGCCGCCAAGCCGCCCGAGCCCGCGATCGCCAAGAAGCCGCTGAACCAGGTGCAGGTTTTCGCCCTGCTGGTGGGCCAAGTGCCGAGCCACCGCGTGTCAATGCTGGCAAAAGAGCGCGGCATCAACTTCGAGCCGCTGGGTGCGCCGGTGTTCCAGGCTCCAGGAAGGAGGCTGAAGTATGCATAACCTAGTTTCGGATGTTCGACACGCACTCAGAACGGCTCGGCAGCATCCGTTCGTTGCTTTCGCCGCCGTGCTGTCGGTGGCCATCTGTACCGGGCCAAACTGCGCTCTGTTCAGCGTCGCAGCGTCTGTTCTGCTGCGCCCATGGCCGGTGGAGAAGCCGAACGAGCTGGCTTATGTGGGTATGTATTACCACCACAGGGGAGGCCTGTCTTATCCGGAGTATGAGTATCTGGCGCGGCGTTCGCGTTCGCTTGCGGGCGTTATAGCATGGGACCGGGGTGGCGCCCTGATGAATATTCACGGCCAGACCGAGATTCACACCCTCAACCACGTGTCGAGGAATTACTTCTCCGTGCTAGGCGTAAAGCCCCGTGTTGGGGCGGGCTTTTCCTTCGACGACGAACCCACGGCCAATTCCCAAGACGAATCGGCCCTGGCTAGCTGCGGGTCACACAGCCTCAGGCGCCGTTCGAACGGGTGACTGGAATCACGAGACGTGGGGGTAGGGCTTGCCCTACCCGGCGTTCCGCAGGGTGATTGCGGAACCAGGGGACGGCAAGCCGTCCCCTACGACGACAAGGACGCGGTCAATTTCAGCCGCTTGAGCTTGATGCGGTCGGCGTGAACCTGGGCAAGATCGTAGTGCGCCTGCTGCGTAAGCCAGACTTCGGCGCTGCCTCCGAAAACCTTTGACAGCCTCACGGCCATCTCGGGAGAAATCCCGCGCTTTTCGTTGACGAGTTCTGACAGGGTCGTGCGCGTGACTCCCAGCGCAGCAGCGGCGGCCGTGATCGTCAAGCCCAAAGGCTCAATACACTGGCGCAGTACAAAGCCGCCAGGGTGGGGTGGATTTTTCATCGGCATGGTTCCAGGCTCCATTCAGTGGTAATCGACATAATCAACATCCAGCACGTCGCGGTCGGCAAAGCGAAAGATCACCCGCCAATTCGCGCGAACTGTCACCGCCCAATAACCCTTGTACTCTCCCTTAAGGGGATGCAACCGGAACCCTGGCACGTCCACATCCGCAATCGTACCGGCTGTATCCAGCCGTGCGAGAATGTCGCGCAACTTCACCGCGTGTTCGCTCATCACGCCGCGCGAGTCGTCGTCTTCGTAAAGACGTTTCAGCCCCTTGTGGCGGATCGACCGGATCATTCCTGTACTGTACTGCGTTACGTAACGCATGTCAACAGCGCACACGTACGGTCATTCCGGTTATGATTTTAGGCTTTTCCTTCGATGATGAACCCACGGTCAATTCCCAAGGCGAATTGGCCGTAACTACCTCCGGGTCACACCACCTCAGGCGCCGTTCGAACGGGTGAATGCCATCACGAGACGTAGGGGTAGGGCTTGCCCTACCCGGCGTTCGGGATGGTGAATGCGGAACCAAGGGGGGCGGCAAGCCGTCCCCCTACACCTTGCGCAACTCGATCATGACGTAGGGGCGGGCCTCGTGCCTACCCTCTCCGTCGGCAGGGGCGACTTCAGGGCACCCACGAGGAGTGCCCCTACGTTGTGGCACGGGAAAGCCGGTAGTTTGACCCCCGCGTGATACACTACCCCGCATCGGTTATTGGCCGTGCTGGGTGAGGAGATGAACCATGTTGGTGGCGGCGAAAATCGAGAATCTTAAATCGAAGATCGAGGCCCGAAAATCGCCAATCACAAATCGCCAATCACCAATGGCCCGATGACCCGAACATCCAAAGCTTATAAGCATCGAGTCAGGAGGAGCCCGATGAAATTCCCAAACTGGAAGCTGACGATACGCACGTTAGGTGTGGCGGCGCTGGCAGTGCTCGTAGTGCTCGCCAGTTCATTAATCACAAGTACTCACTCCGAAGCCAGGCCCGGCCAGACGGCGGAAGCCGATCTCGTGGGCTTTTCCGCCCTTGCGCCGATTGATACGCACATCCACCTTTATAAGGATGACCCGGCGTTCGGCGCCTTCATGCAGCACCTGAACCTGCGCGCCTTGAACATTTGCGTGATTGACGATCGCGATCCTTTCTTCAAGGGGCTCGAGCCGCAGCGCGGCGACGCGATCAAGGTCCGTCAGAGTACGGGAGGCCGCGCCGTCCTGTGCACGACCTTCAGCCCTTACGATTTCGAATCGCCGGGCTTTGCCCAGCGTGCCATCCGCCAGCTCGATGCCGACTTTGCGGCAGGAGCAATCGCCGTGAAGATTTACAAGGTCATGGGCATGGAGATGAAGTCGAAAGCCGGGAAATACGTGATGCCGGATGACCCCGCCTTCGAGCCCATTTATCAGGACATTGCCGCCCACCACCGGACGGTCGTCGCGCACATCGCGGAGCCGGATTCCTGCTGGCAGCCTCCCAATCCCGCCAGCCCCGACTATTCGTATTATAAAGAGCACCCCGAAGAGTACGCGTATGCCCATCCCGAGTGGCCTTCCAAAGCCGCCATTCTCGCGGCCCGCGACCACCTTGTGGCGGAAAACCCCACGCTGCGAGTCGTCGGCGCACACCTGGGCAGCATGGAAGTGGACGTGGACCAGATAGCCCAGCGCTTTGACCGCTATCCCAATTTCGCGGTCGATACCGCTGCCCGCGTCCCTTATTTCATGATGCAGCCCCGCGAAAAAGTCCGAGCGTTCCTGATCAAGTACCAGGACCGCATCCTCTACGGAACCGACCTGGAGGGCATGCCGAAAAGCGACACCGCGAATGACCTGAAAGAGTGGACTGATACCTACCGGCGCGACTGGATATTCTTCTCAACCGACCGTACGGTCGATTACCTGGGGCACAACTATCAGGGCCTTTCCCTGCCGGGGCCGGTGCTGCGCAAGATTTTTCACGACAACGCCGTCCATTGGCTACCGGGAATTCTGGGGGGCAAATAGATTGCTCGAGCGCGCCGCCCATACCGCCCCCAGGCTGCCGTCCGCCAGAGGATCAGTCTTCCTCCTCATCCGCGGTCCTTGCGGCCGATATCCCGGTCGAGGTGTTCTTCCAATCCAGTTTGTCAGCGCGCCCCGGCAATTGGTGCTCTTGCGCGTATTGATTCCGGATCGAGATAACCTGGTCGGCCCAAGCTCCCAGGGGGTAGAGCAATTCGCGGTACACCAGGTAGCTCATATCCACGGTGCGAACGGGTTGGTGGTCCTTCACATCGTCAA
>Ga0326727_10005740_pt1 | contig 34988 bp, 31 predicted proteins | sample MB2enrmetagenome_FD_207643 | JGI IMG/M metagenome (GOLD analysis project Ga0326727, IMG submission 207643) | Lab enriched peat soil microbial communities from McLean, Ithaca, NY, United States - MB29MY | ecosystem: Environmental > Terrestrial > Soil > Wetlands > Peat | place: USA: New York...
CGTGGGCAACGCCGTGAAGTATACCGACCGGGGCAGGATCGTCCTCTCCGCTTCGTCCGAAGGTACCGCCCGAGTGCATTTCGCGGTCGCCGATACGGGGATCGGCATTGAACCTGACCGGCTCGAGCAAATCTTCGAGCCCTACTATAGAGCCGACAACGACCCGGCGCGCTCGGGTAAGGGGCTGGGGCTCGCGATAGTGTCAGGCATCGTCCAGGCGATGGGCGGCGCTATCGAGGTGCATAGCGAGAAGGGCTCAGGCAGCCGCTTTGAATTCTCGCTCGAGTTCTCCCTCCCCGGACCCAGCGCGGAGGCAATCGATGGATCCGCCGTAGGCGGTCGCGCCGCCCGCGTCCTCCTTGCCGACGACACGCGCATAAGCCGGGCCGTAGCTAGGCGCGTGCTCGAGAGCGCCGGGAACGAGGTTGTGGAGGTCGAGAACGGCCGCGCGGCGGTCGATGCGGCTCTCGGCGGCGGTTTCGATCTCATCCTCCTCGACGTGGGCATGCCGGTCCTCGATGGCCGCTCGGCCGCGCGGGAGATTCGCTCCCGCTTCGCTGCCGAGAAGCCCGGCGTTCGGATTCCTCGAATAATCGCCCTCACAGCCTCGATGCCCAAAGAGCCGATCTCGCTCGTCGCCGGGGATGGCTTCGACGGCTATATCGAAAAACCCGCCTGCCCCGATAGCCTCATCGCCGCGGCCAGAGACGCCGCAGCCGCCGCCTTTTTAGAGGAGCCCCCCGGCGGATTGCCGGTCGCTGCGAAAGTCGCAGAGGGGTCCGAACCCAATAGGCTCATCGACTACGAGGGCCTGTTTTCCGCCTACGGCGGCTCCGGGGACTTCGTGCGCAAGATCCTCTCGGTGTTCATAGATGACGGATCGAAGTACGTCGCGAAGATTCGGGGCATCGTCGACGGTTCCGATGGCGCGTTAGGCGACAATAGGCCTTCTCTCATGAGCGCCTTGCATTCGCTGGTCAACGTGATGGGGGCGGGAATGGCGCGGGGCGCCCTGTCGGCCGCCCGAACAAGCGAGCGCTTCTTGCTCGACTTCTCTTCCCTGTCCGCCTCCACGATAGCCTCGTCGGGACTCGATCGGGCCCTCTCTGAGGCCGAGGCGGCGATTGCCGAGGCCCGCGCCTATCTTGCGGCTCCTAGCTGGTCGCTATAAAATTCATTCACCTGCGAAGGAGACGAGGCTCATGGATGATAGGAAAGTGGGGCTCTTCGATATGTTGGGTCCCGTTATGATAGGGCCCTCGAGCTCGCACACGGCCGGGGTCGCGCGCATCGCCTTCCTCGCGCGCAAAATCCTGCCGTCTCATCTCGATCGCGCCCGAGTCAGCTTCTACGGCAGCCTTGCGCGCACTTATCGAGGCCACGGCTCCGACAAGGCGGCGATCGCCGGCCTTTTGGGGATACTCCCCGAGGACGAGCGGCTCGCCTTCGCTCCCGAGCTCGCCAAGCGCGAGGGCCTCGAAGTCGAGATAGTCCCCGTCTTCGACGGCCCCGAGCGATACCATCCCAACACGGTGGTCCTCGAGCTCTTCTCCGGCGATCGGCGCCTGCGCGTGCGCGGCGCCTCGGTCGGCGGGGGGGAGATACTCCTTCAGTCGGTGAACGGCTACGAGGCCCTCCTCGACGGGAGGCTCGACGCTTTTCTCGTGCTCCACCACGACGAGCCGGGCGTGATCGCCCGCATAGCGACGCTCCTCGCCGCCTCGGGCATCAACATCGCCTCCCTCGCCTCGAGGCGCAAGGACCGAGGCGACGAGGCCCTCCTCGTCGTGGAGGTCGACGGAGCGGTGGACTCGGGGCTCATCGCCGGGGTCTCGGCCCTCAAGGCCGTGCGCGAGGTCGTGCACGTGCCCTCCATCCGATCATGATAAGGGGATAATCCGCCATGAGCTGGCTCTTCACCACCGCCGCCGAGCTCCTCGAACGCGCATCCGAGGCGAAGCTTTCGGTCCCGGATTTCATAGTCGCGCGCGAAGCCTTCTACTCGTCGCAGAGCCCCGAGGCCATCAGGACCGAAGTCGCCCGGAGGATTCGCATAACGCGCCAATCGCTCGACCAGGGGCTTTCGAAACCCCAGCACTCCTTTTCGGGCCTGACCTCCGGCGCCGCGGCCAAGCTCGCCGCCGCTCCCCGCCTCACCCTGTCCGATCCTCTCTTCAGGCTCGCCCTTACCTACTCCCTCGCGGTCAACGAGGTGAACGCCTGCGGAGGCAAGATAGTCGCCTTCCCCACGGCCGGTTCCTCGGGCGTGGTGCCCGGCGTGCTGTGGGCCTATAGGGATGCGAGGCGAAAGGACCTGGACGCGGAATCGCGCGAGTTCCAGGACGCCTATATGGTGGCTGCGGGCATAGGCATGGTCATCGCGAACCGCGCGACCCTTGCCGGCGCCGCGGGCGGCTGCCAGGCAGAGTGCGGCGCAGCCGCGGCTATGGCCGCGGCCGGGCTCTTGTCGCTCGCAGGCGCCTCTATCGCCGACTCCTTCGAAGGCGCGGCCCTGTCCTTGAAGAACTGCCTCGGCCTCGCCTGCGACCCGGTCGCGGGCCTCGTCGAAGTGCCCTGCGTGAAGCGCAACGCCTTCATGGCGGCCAACGCTCTTACCGCAGTCACTCTTGTCGAGGCCGGCGTCAAATCGACCATCCCCTTCGACGAAGTGGTGAGCGCGATGAAGGCGATAGGCGACTCCATGCCGGCCGCTCTGCGCGAGAGCGCGCTAGGCGGACTCGCGGCCTCGCCGACGGGCCTCTCGTATAAGGAGAAGCTCGCGCGGGGCTAGCGTGGTTCAGCTTCGCGTATCTGCACGCGCCGGATCTTGCCGGAGATCGTCTTCGGCAGCTCATCGACGAAGTCGATGACGCGAGGATACTTGTATGGCGCCGTGACGCTTTTCACGTAGTTCTGCAGTTCCTTTTTCAGCGCCTCCGAGGGCGTCTGATCGCGAGCGAGCACGACGGTCGCCTTCACCACCTGGCCGCGATACTCATCGGGCACGGCCGTGATCGCGCACTCGAGGACCGCTGGATGTTCCATGAGGGCGCTCTCGACCTCGAAAGGCCCGATGCGGTAGCCCGCGCTCTTGATGACGTCGTCGGCGCGGCCCACGAACCAGTAGTAGCCTTCCGCGTCGCGCCTGGCCATGTCGCCCGTGCGGTAGACGCCGCCGCGCCAAGCCTTCGCGGTGAGCTCGGGGTCGCGGTAGTAGCCCGCGAACATCCCTAGGGGCTTGCGGCGGTCTGTCCTGATCACGAGCTGTCCCTCCTCGCCGACGCCGCAGCTGCGGCCTTCCTCGTCGATTATGTCGAGGTCGTAGCCGGGAGCGGGCCTGCCCATCGAACCGGGCTTCGGGCCCGTCCAGGGGAAGGTGCCCAGCACGACCGTGAGCTCGGTCTGGCCGTAGGCCTCGTGGAGCTCGAGCCCGGTGGCCTTCTTGAACCGCTCATAGACCTCGGGATTGAGCGGCTCGCCCGCGACCGAGGCGTGCTTGAGCTTCGAGAGGTCGAAGCGCGAGAGGTCCTCCTTGATGAAGAAGCGGTAGATCGTGGGAGGAGCGCAGAAGGAGGTCACGCCATAGTCAGCGACCACCTTGAGCAGTTCGGCCGGTACGAAGCGGTCGTAGTCGTAGACGAAGACGGCCGCCTCGCAGAGCCACTGGCCGTAGAGCTTTCCCCAGGCGGCCTTTGCCCAGCCCGTGTCCGCTACAGTCAGGTGGAGACCGCCTTCCTGAACCCCCTGCCAGTACTTCGCGGTGACTATGTGGCCGAGCGGATAGTTGAAGTTATGCGCCACCATCTTGGGCTCTGCCGTCGTTCCGGAAGTGAAGTACAGGAGCATGAGGTCTTCTCCCCCCGCAGCCAGGGTGCCTCTCCTCCTCTCGAAGGTGGACGACGAAGCGGCGAGCTCGGTATCGAAGTCGAGCCAGCCGGGCCGTGAAGTCCCGCCGTGGTCCGCGAGCCCTGCGAGCACTTTGGCCTCGAGCGAAGGCGAGGAGCCTTCGGCAGCCTCGACGTGGCGGATCACGGTCTCGTCGTTCGCGGCGACGATCATTTTCACGCCCGCGGCGTTGTTTCGGTAGACGATGTCCTTCGCGGTGAGCAGGTGAGTCGCCGGTATGGCTATCGCGCCGAGCTTGTGAAGGGCGAGAATGCAGAACCAGAACTCGAAGCGGCGCTTCAAGATGAGCATGACCTTGTCGCCCTTGCCGATGCCGGCGGAAGCGAAGAAGTTGGCGGCCTGATCGCTGCGCCGCTTAAGCTCTGCGAAGGTGAAGGCCGCTTTCGCTCCCTTGTCGTCGCACCAGACAAGGGCCGCCTTATCGGGGGAGCGGCGAGCGAGTTCGTCCATGACGTCATAGGCGAAATTGAAGTTCTTTGGCATTTTTACTTCAAAATTCGCGATGAAATCTTCATAAGAAGAGAAATTGTCGCGCGTCAAAAAATCGTTGAGGATCATTAAATACCCCTCTGTCTATGACAATAGTACACATATTGTAAGACTGCCAAGGGCCTAAAATAGTTGCGCTAGTTTGTGTTTTTTTCCTATTGCCCGTGAGCTACTTCAACGAGATCGAGGCTAAAAACTTCGACACTTCGCTGTAATCCCCGCCCCATCGCTTATTATAAAAAGCGGACGGCTCGTGCATTCCATGCGATGGAGAAGGCTTTATTCCGCCTGAACCAAGGCATTTTCGCGTTGCCCGCCCTGTACTTCAGTTCGGCTTGAATTACGATGAGTATCGTGCCGTATTATATTAGAATGACAGAACTTAACGAAAGTACCGCTTTTGCTCCTGTTTGTTATTTTGTTGTCGGTTTTTCTCCTCATTCTCACGAATAGCGTATAGCGGAAGGCTAAAGCAGGAGATACAATGGATTCATGAAAAACTTGCGTGCGAGCGGTGCCGAGGCACTCCTCTCCGCTTCTGCTCTTTTTTCCTCCTTTTCCTCGGACGAGCTCGCCTACTTGGCAGAGAAATCCGAAATACTCGAGCTGAAAGATGGGCAGACCGTCTTCGAGCCTGGCGCTCCGGGAGATAGGCTCTATATCATCGCCTCGGGTTCGGTTCTCGTGTACGCTCCTGAGGCGAACTCAGTCCTCGCCGAGCTTGTGGCCGGCGATTCCTTCGGCGAACTCGAGTTACTAACTGGGGCTGCGCGCAATGCCCGCTCCCGCGTCGAGGGCGAGACGAAGCTCCTGGCTTTCCCCGCCGGGGGGGTCGCGCTCAAGGATGCCCTCGCCGGCCGTCCCGCTGTGGCCGCGCGCATCCTCCGCTCCTTCCTCCTCGTCGTGTCCGGCCGTACGCGCGAGGCTAACGCCCTAGTCAAGGAGAACTCGCCTATCGTGCGCGAGCTCAAACGTCAAGTCTATGGCGACAAGCTCACGGGTCTATACAACAAGGCCTATCTCGAGGAGAACCTAGGCTCCCTGCTCTCCTCTCCCATAGCCCTCGTCATGATGAAGCCGGACAATTTCAAGGATATCAACGATCGCTTCGGCCACGAGGCGGGCGATGCGGCTTTGGTCCTCATGGCCGGCGAGCTCAACCGCATCGTCGGCGTGAATGCTGGAATCGCGGTCCGCTATATGGGCAACGAGCTGGCCGCCATCCTGCCGGGCAGGGACAGGGAAGGCGCGCTCGAGGCCGCCCGATTCATCCAAGACCGGCTCTCCTCCCTCGACCTATCGAGCGCCACCGGAGACGCGTCTTCGCGCTTCAGCATGAGTCTCGGCATCGCCCTCTATCCCGAGCACGGCGTGGGCGCGGCCGCTCTCATCGCGGCCGCGGAAGGCCTACCCCTGGTCGGCCGCGGCCGGGGCGGCTCTCTTATCCTTTTCCCGGAGGACGCCGCATGAAGAGACGAAACGAGGCTCCGGCCGCGGCCTCCCTTCTCAAAAGCATCGATATCTTCTCTTCCCTCTCCGAGGAGGAGCTCGAGGCCCTCGCCCGCAAGATGCAGCGCCGATCCTTCTCGCCAGGCGAGGCGATGTTCCGCGAGGGCGAGCCGGGCGACGAGCTATTCGCGGTGACCTCCGGCCTCGTATCGGTTTCGGTCCGCTCGGGCGACGCCGAGGAGATCGAGCTCTCCCGCGTAGGGCGGGGCGCTTTCTTCGGCGAGATGGCCATACTCGAGAGGGCCCCGCGTTCGGCCACTTGCAAGGCGATCGAGGCGACCGAGTGCCTCGCGCTCAAGGCGGTCGATTTCGAGGCCCTTCTCGAGGAGACGCCTAACGCCGCGGTCGGCGTCTTCGAGCGCATGCTCGCCATAGCCGCCGGCCGCCTCGTGAAGACCGGCTCCTTCCTCTCGCAGATGGTCCAGTGGGGCGACGCCGCGCGCAGGCGCGCGATCACGGATGCCGCCACCGGACTCTTCAACCGGCGCTACCTCGAGGACTCCTTCGAGGGCCTCGTCTCCCGCGCCTCCAGCTCGGGCTCGGGCCTTTCCTTCGCAATGTTCGACCTCGATCGATTCGGCAAGCTCAATGCGGCCTACGGAGCGCCCTTCTGCGACCGCCTCATCGTCCGCATCGCCGACGCTTTCCGCTCGGTCTTCGGCGAGGAGGACATCCTCGTGCGCTACGGCGGGGACGAGTTTTGCTTCCTCATCGCCCGCCCTCCCGCCGAGGCCCTGCGGCTCTGCGAGGGAACTTGCGCCGCTCTCCGCTGTCTCTCCTTCGAGGAGCATCCGGAGCTCAGGATAAGCTGCTCCATCGGAGTGGCGCATTTCCCCGAGGCGGGGGTAGACCCCGCTTCGCTCAAGGACAAGGCGGATAAGGCCCTCTATCTGGCCAAGGAGGGCGGCCGCGACAGGGCGGTAGCCTGGTCGGCGGAAGCCTGCGCTGCCGAGCATGCCTGCGAGCCGGCGACTCCGGTCGAGGGCGCGGCTCCTGTCGACAAAGGGGCTAAGGCCGACATTACGAGCATCGCCGAGAAGGATCGCATCGAGCAAAGCATCGCGATCGAGCTCGAGTCGCGCGACCGCTTCCTCATAATCGGGCACCGCGATCCGGACGAGGACTGTCTCGCGTCCATGGTAGCCTTCGCCCTCCTCGCGGCGAAATTCGGCAAGACGCCTGCCATCGTGCTCGGGCCGGCGGTCCAGGACAGCTACGGCTATCTTATAAAAATTTGCCAGTATAATTCCATAACTGTCGTCCACGAGGCGGCCGAGCTCGAGGCGTTCTGCGCGTCGGCGAAAGGCAAGGCGGCTCTCGCCCTGGTGCTCGTCGACACGCCCAAGCCCAGCATGATCGATCGGAGCGAGCTCTACGCAGAGCTGCGAGCCGATCCATCGGTAGTCAAAATCGAACTCGACCACCATCTCGAGACGGACTCCGCCTACTTCGGCGATCCGGGCTATCGATTGGTCTATGAGGCCTCCAGCACCTGCGAGATCATCGGGCGCCTGGCCTTGAGGCTCGAGAAGGACAAGGAGCTCATGGGCCGCTATCAGATCGATGAGCTCGTCACCCGAAATCTCGCCCTGGCGGTGCTCTCCGGCATGGTGAGCGACTCGCAGCTCGGCCGGTATCTCAAAAGCGAGCGCGTGCGCCGTTCATACACCCTGATCTCATCCGTGTTTGAAAGCATCCTCGCGCGGACGACCAGATCGGGAAGCGGCAACTTCTCGAGCAAGGAAGAGCTCTTCGCCGCCCTCGCGGCCCTCTCCCACGACGAGGACGCCTGCTTCGCCTTCATGGCCCGCGGGGCGAAGACGGCCGGGGCGGTCCGTTACGTGGCCCTGGACAAGGCCGCCTCGGCCGAGCTCTTCGCGAAGTACGGCAACGAGACTGCCGTCTCGGTCTCCAAGGCCCTTGTCGACAAGCTCGCCGAGTCGTCGGGCAAGCTCGGCCTCGTGGGTTACTACGACGATCCCGCCGTATCGCCCTTCGCGCAGTTCCGGCTGCGCAGGAGCCAAGGTTTCGACAAGCTCGACCTCCGCGAGGCCCTGTCTCGCTTGGGTATAGAAAACGGCGGCGGGCATCCTGGGGCCATCGGCATGAGGATCGAGCGCGAGGCGGTGACAGATATCGAGGTCATGGCCCGGGCCTTTGCGGACGTCCTGTCGACCATGGTCGAAGAATCGGAGAAGCGTTAAAGTAGTCGGGAAATGCATCCCACAACATTTTCTCGCGCTTTACTGGCGGTCTGCTTTTTCCTCCTCGTCTTCATCCCTCAGTCTTTCGCGGGAAAGCTCGAGTTCGGCGAGGTCTGGGCTTTTCTCATGAACGGAGAGGAGCGTTTTTTCGATCCCTCGCGCCCGATCACCGACATAGGCTATTTCGGCGCGGGCGTTAATTCTTTAGGGAAGCTTGCGGGTATCCCCGACCGCGGCCGCATCAAGCAGTATGGCGGCCGCGTCCACCTCGTAGTCGCGGTGGTAGACAATTACGCTATCACGCATTTCTGTCTCGATCCTCAGTATGCCCTGCGCGACCAGCTCGCCCTGGATATCGTTCGAGGAGCCCAGCTTTTCGACGGCGTGCAGATCGATTTCGAGTCGGTACTCCCCCAGGATTACGAGAACTTCTATTCTTTCCTCTCCCTTCTCAAGGCCGGTCTCGGCGAAAAGATCCTAGGCGTCGCCCTGCCCGCCGCCGTAAACGAGAAGCAGGATTGCTTCGGCTATGCGCGCGTCGCCGCTATAGCGGATCGCGTCGTCATCATGGCTTACGACGAGCATTGGAGCGGAAGCGAGCCCGGGCCCGTCGCCTCGCTCGGCTGGTGCCGCAAGGTCTCTTCATACGCGCTCTCCAAGATCCCCGTTCAGAAGCTCGTTATGGGCGCGCCTTTCTATGGCCGCGCTTGGGCGGATAAGAACCTCTCGCGCGCCTATAAATACGCGGGGATGGCGAGCCTAGTCGATGAGAAGCAGATCGGCAAGGTCGAGCGGCGCGAGGGCATACCCTTCGTCGAATACGTCGAGACGGTCGGCGTGAAGGTCTACTTCGAGGACGCCGCCTCGGCCTGCCTGCGTTTGAGCATGTATCGCAAGGCTTCGGTCGACAAGGTCGCCTTCTGGCGATTGGGGCAAGAGGATCCAGCTATCTGGGAGAATATAGCCATAACCGTGCTGGCGCCCGAGTCTGTCTGGGTCGAGAGGCGGAAGGCTGAAAAGGCCGGGATCGAGGACGAGTTCGGCCTGCCCTCCCTCCTTCGCCATGCAAATCGGAGCGATCGGCCGGTTCTCGTTCCTCGCTAGCTCACGCGCTCGCCCTCAGAGCGACATGAGGAACTCGGCCGCGAGGTCCATCACTTCCTTGCCCATATATGCGTGGTCCTTCCCCTCAAATCGCCTGGCCAGCACTTCGACTCCCGCTTCTTCAAGCATCCTCGCGTAGGCCTCTGCCTCATCGCGTAAGGGGTCAAGGCCGCAGCTCACCACGAGGGCCTGGGGCAAACGGGCGAAGCTCTTCGCCATGATTGGATTGACGTAGGGATCTGCCGCGTACTTCTCGGGATCTCCTAGGTAGAGCTTGCTGAAGGCCTCGAGGCTATGGGGGGTGAGCTTGCTTTTCGCGGCGCCCTCTTCCCTCGATGGCCAGACTCTCCCGGTCGTCGGGTCGATGCTTCCGATCTCCGGCGAGAAAAGCATCTGCGCGAGGGGCATGCTCTTGCCCTCGTCGCGTCGCTTCTGGGAGAGAACCGCAGAGAGGTTGCCGCCGGCGCTGTCTCCCGCGACGACTATCCTGCCCGGCGAGCAGCCGTAGTCCGAGGCGCGCGCCTCGAGCCACTCGAAGGCGGCCTCGCAGTCCGCGAGTCCCGCCGGGTAGGGATGCTCCGGGGCGAGGGCGTAGTCTATCGATACGACGACGCATTCGCCTCCCGCGGCGAGGAGCCTGGTCTCTTTGTCCATCTCCTTGTAGCTACCGATGGCGTAGCCGCCGCCATGGATGTACAAGACGAGCGGTGCATTCGGCCGCAGCTTGAGCGGCCAGTAGCCCCTCGCGGGGATCCTGCCCGCTGGGGCCGGTATGGATATCTCCTCGACCTTCGCCAGTTTGGGGCTCGCGGCGCTCGGGACGCTCCTGGTAACTTCCCTCAACACGAGGTACTTCGTGTCGATATGATTCAAGTAATAGCGCTCTACGCTCGTGCAGGAACCGAGCGCGAGGCTGATGGCGAGGAGCTCCGCGATCCGGCCAGCCTTATGCGGCCTCATAGCGGTTTATGCTCCGTTCGACCCCGTTGCGCTTGCCGGGAGAATCTTTGCCTGTAGCCGCAGCTCTCGCAGAGTTCCTCGACTACAGTCCGCCGCGAGAATCCCTCGTAGATCGCGCGAGCCCTCGGCGAGGCGAGAATATCGCTTAAGCTCGATTCCCGCAGGTTCCCGAGACTCATGGAACCTTCGCCGTCGAGGCAGCAGGGAACGACAGTCCCGTCGACGAGGACGCCGATCTGGTTCCGGAGGCCTCGGCAAAAGCCGTGGCAAAAGCCTCGTCGTCCGCCGGCGCGATCGCCCACTGCCTTGCTCTGCCGCGGGCCGAGCTCGGGCCAGGTGAACTTGTCGGCTTGATTCAAGTAGACCTTCTCGTCGAGCTTTTGCGCCAGGTTTCCTATCGACGCCTTCTCCCATGCCTGTGCCGCGGGATAGCGCGCTCGCAAAAGCTCCCAGAGCCTTTCGGTCTCCGGCGGAAGTCCCGCCGTGCCGCGGTTCCAGAGCCTGAGGCTGACGGGAAAGGGCCGCGTTGTGCGGTGCTTATCGAGAAAGGCGGCAACGCCGAGCCAGTATTTTCCCGCGTCTGCCCTGCCGGAGTGACTGTGCAGGGAGACGGAGAGCTTGCGGACGCTGCGCGCGCCCAGGAGAAGCTCGGCCTTCTCCTCGAGGAGCGTGCCGTTCGTCGTGATGCTCACCGTGAAGCCTCGCGCCCACGCAAGGCTGAGAAAGTCGCGTAATGCGGGATGAAGGAGGCTCTCGCCCTTCACGTGGAAGTACAGTTGCCGTCCGAAGGGCGCGAGCTTGCCGAGATAGAGCTCGAAGTCCTCAGCGCTCATGAACTCGGGGGCGCGCCGAGTGGGCGGGCAGAAGGGGCAGGCGAGGTTGCAGACGTTCGTTATCTCGAGATACATCTTGCTGAACATGTCGCGTCTCGGGCAAGGCATAAGTATATAGTAATTGTAGGAGTAAAATAAATCAATATTACATAAGACAATAGGCTTATTGGTATGTTTTTATTGACAAAACTGTCGGCATAGTTTAGCCTCAACTATATATGGATAAGTTCAGGATTCTCGAGATAAAGGAAAGCGTATTCGCGAACAACGATAAGCGGGCCGAACTGCTCCGCTCAGAGCTCAAGAGGGACAGAGTCTTCCTTTTAAATCTCATGTCCTCGCCCGGCTCGGGCAAGACGACGACGCTCAAGCGGACCATCGAGGCTTTAAAGGGCGAAATGAGCATCGGCGTCATGGAGGCCGATATCGACTCCGACGTCGACGCGCGCGCCGTCGAGCAGGCGGGCGCGAAGGCGATCCAGCTGCATACGGGCGGCATGTGCCATCTCGACGCAGAGATGACCCGGCAGGGCCTGGACGGGCTGGAAACCTCGGGGCTCGACCTCGTGGTCCTTGAAAACGTCGGGAACCTCATCTGCCCCGCGGAGTTCGACACCGGCGCATCCAGGAACGCGATGATCCTCTCCGTCCCCGAGGGGGACGACAAGCCCTTGAAGTACCCTTTGATGTTCTCGAAGGTCGACGTGCTTCTCGTCAACAAGATCGACACGGTCTCGCTCTTCGACTTCGACTTCGGGAAGCTCGAGGAGCGCGTCAGACGGCTTAATCCCAAGGTCAAGATCATCCCCATCTCCGCGAAGACTGGCGAAGGGCTGGGCGAGTGGGCCGACTGGCTGCGCGCCGAAGTGAAGTCTTGGAAAGAAACGAAGTGAGCCAATTTCAAAAGTCGGTTACTTTTGGAATTGGCTTTGCAGTTTCTCGCGCTTCTTGATGTATTGATGAAGCGCTACGAAACATGCGCAAGGTTTTGGTTGCTTTTGCAAAAGTCGTCCGATTTTTGCAAAAGCCTCAACTAAGAAGACTTCTTAGGAGGAAGAATAATGGCTGAAGTAAAGCCGAAAGTGCTCGCGCTGGCCAATAAGATCGCGGCCGGGATAACGGGCGGTCTCGTGAAAGTCACGCCTGCGGACCCCGAGTATAGGATTCTCGAACCGGTCACCAGCGACGAGGAGGCGGAGGTCGCCCTCTGCCTCGAAATACGCAAGCCCATGAAGCTCGAGGAGGTCGCGAAGAAGGCCAAGCGCCCCGTGGCCGAGGTCGAGACGATACTCAAGAAGATGGCGATCGACGGTTCGATCAAATTCGAGCCCGTGGACGGACACGACGAGTATCTTCTTGAGCTCTTCGTCCCCGGTATCATGGAGTATATGATCGACAATAGGGAGAACGTCGCGAAGTACCCGGTCATCGCCGAGTGCTTCGAGGAGTACACGCGCAAGGTCGGCAAGCTCATGATCGGCAACCTGCCTCTCGGCATGGGCGTCATGCGCGTCATCCCGATCGAAAGCGCCATCGATGGTGACACCCGCAGGGCCACGTACGAGGAGATCCATGACCTGCTCACGAAGCACACCGTCTTCGCCGTCACCGATTGCGCCTGCCGCGTCTCCATGCGCTTGAAGGGCGAGGGCTGCGGCCACACGATTAAAGACATATGCCTCCGGCTAGGGCCGGTCGCCGACTTCTACATCAAGACCGGCCGCGGTCGCGCGGTCACGCGCGAGGAGGCTATCGCCATCTGCCTGCGCGCCGAGAAGGAAGGCCTTGTCCACCAGATTCCGAACCTCTCGGGCCCCGGCAATGCCCTCGCGATCTGCAACTGCTGCGGCTGCTCCTGTTTCGGTCTACGAAACGCGACCTACTACAAGAACCCCGACTTCTCGCGCTCCAACTACGTCGCCAAGGTCGACCGCGACAAGTGCGTGGCCTGCGGTGAGTGCGTCGAGAACTGTCAAGTCAATGCCCTTACCTTAGGTGAGCACATCTGCGGCACGACCTCGACCACCGCTGAGGGAGCGAGTCCCGCTCCGCGCGACACGCCTCGCAACACTAAGTGGGGCGCCGATCGCTGGGACTCAGACTATCGCCACAGGAAGGTCGTCTCCGAGTCGGGGACGAGCCCCTGCAAGTCCGAGTGCCCTGCGCACATCGCCGTCCAGGGCTACATCAAGATGGCCGCTCAGGGGCGCTACAAAGAGGCCCTCGAACTCATCAAGAAGGAGAACCCATTTCCCGCGATCTGCGGGCGCATCTGCCCCCGCAAGTGCGAAACCGCCTGCACGCGCGGAGGACTCGACGAAGCCCTCGCCGTCGACGAGATCAAGAAGTTCATCGCGGACCAGGACCTCAACGCCGCTCACCGCTACGTGCCCGAGATGGTCTTCGATAGGCCCGAGCGCATCGCCGTGGTCGGCGCCGGTCCCGCGGGCCTTTCCTGCGCCTACTTCCTCGCCCTCCGCGGCTACAAGGTCACCGTCTTCGAGAAGCAGAAAAAGCTTGGCGGCATGCTCATGCTCGGCATCCCGACCTTCAGGCTCGAGAAAAAGGTCGTGGAGTCCGAGATCGACGTGCTCAAGGAGATGGGGATCGAGTTCAAGACCGGCGTCGAGGTCGGCGCGGACGTGAAGCTCGCCGAGTTGCGCGGGCAGGGCTACAAGGCCTTCTACCTCGCGATCGGCGCCCAGAGCGGACGAGCGCTGCGCATAGAGGGCGAGGACGCCCAGGGCGTGATGACCGGCGTCGACTTCCTGCGCAAAGTCAACCTCGGCGAGAGCCTCAAGCTCGAGGGGAAAGTCATCGTCATTGGCGGCGGCAACGTCGCCATCGACGTCGCCCGCACCGCGGTGCGAGTCGGCGCCGCATCGACCGGGATGTTCTGCCTCGAGAGCCGCAAGGAAATGCCCGCCCTTCCCGAGGAAGTCGAGGAGGCCGAGGCCGAAGGTATCACGATCGATAACTCCTGGGGCCCGAAGCGCATCGTCGTGGATAACGGACGCGTCGTCGGCGTCGAGTTCAAGAAGTGCGTCTCCGTCTTCGACGAGAGCAAGAAGTTCAACCCGAAGTTCGACGAGAGCCAGACGAAGATCGTCGCGGCCGACTACGTACTGACCTCCGTGGGGCAGGGAATCGATTGGGGTTCGATCCTAGAGGGATCAAAGGTCGAACTCAGGCCGAACAAGGCGGTCGTGGCCGACCCGCTCACCTTTCAGACCGGGGAGAGCGACGTGTTTTCTGGCGGCGACGCCCTCACGGGGCCGAAGTTCGCCATCGACGCGATCGCCATGGGCAAGCAGGGCTCGATCTCGATCCACCGCTATGTGAACGGAGACAACCTGCGACTGGGCCGCGAGCGCGAATACCACGCCCTGGACACGACGAACTTGAAGCTCGACGGCTATGACAGCCTGCCCAGGCAGAGGCCGCTTCACATCGCGGGCGAGAAGTCGAAGGCGACCTTCGCCGACCTTCGCCCCACCTTCACCGAGGAGCAGGTGAAGAAGGAGACCGAGCGCTGCCTCGGCTGCGGCGCCGTCATCGTCGACCAGTTCCAGTGCGTAGGCTGCGGCATGTGCACGACGAAGTGCAAGTTCGAGGCCATCACTCTCGAGCGCAAGTACAACGCCCCCGGTGTGGCCTTCGACCAGATGAAGCCCATTGTCATCAGGCACGCGATCGCGAGGCAGGGCAAGATACTCGCCAAGAATGTGAGGACCGCCTTCGGCGGGCAGAACTAAAGTATCGTAAATCGGCGCGCCGCGGGAAGTCCGCGGCGCGCCGGCTTTTGCGAAAAAAAGGCGGCCGGGCGTGCATGAAATAGGCGTCGTCATGGAAGTCGTCGCTACAGTCGAGAGCTTCGCGAAGGCTAACGGAGTGACGAAGATCGAAAAGCTCGTCCTCCAGATAGGCGAGCTCTCGTCGATGATCCCTAAGTACGTCGAGGACTGCTACCCGGCCGCCATCGACGGCACCATGCTCGAGGATACCGAGCTCGAGATCGAGATATTGCCGGGCAACGGGCTCTGCCTCGACTGCAATAAAGTCTTCAACCTCCTCCAGAACGACAACACGTGCCCGATCTGCGGCGGAAAACACTGGGACATCCTGAGCGGCAAGGAATTCAACATCAAGGAAATCGTCGCCTGCTAGAGCTTAGAGGCCCTTACACGAGAGCCTTCTCTGCCACCTTGCCCGCGACGAACTGGATGAAGTCGGCCAGGCTCATGCCGTTCTTCTGCTCCCCCGAACGGGTGCGCAGAGAGACGGTGCCCGCCTCTTCCTCCTGGCCTCCGACGATGAGCATGTAGGGCACGCGGCGCATCTGCGCCGCGCGGATCTTCGCACCCATCTTCTGATCGGAGAGGTCTGCCTCGACGCGGTAGCCCGCGGCCTTGATCTGCGCGGCCACCTTGAAGGCGTAGCCGCTGAATTTTTCGGAGACGGAGATGACCGCGACCTGCTCGGGGGCGAGCCAGACCGGGAAGGTGCCCGAGTACTGCTCAATGAGGATGCCAATGAAGCGCTCGAGACTGCCCAGAATGGCGCGGTGCAGCATTACGGGGTGTTTCTTGCTGCCGTCCTCGGCGGTGTATTCGGCGTCGAGCCTTTCCTTGCTCGGGAGCTGGTAGTCGACCTGGATGGTGCCGCACTGCCACTGCCGTCCTAGGGCGTCGACCAGGGTGAACTCGAGCTTGGGGCCGTAGAAGGCGCCTTCTCCTGGGGCGACCTCGTACTCGAGATCGGCCTTCTTGCAGGCGTCGGCGAGCGCGGCCTCGGCGCGGTCCCAGGTGGCGTCGTCGCCGACGCGCAGCTCGGGGCGGGTCGAGAACTTCACGAGGATTCTGTCCTCGGTGAAACCGAAGTCCTTGTACATGTCCTTGAGCAGGGCGCAGAAGCTCGCGACTTCAGAGGGAATCTGTTCCTCGGTGCAGAAGATATGCGCGTCGTCCTGCACGAAGCCGCGCACGCGCAGGATCCCGAGGAGGGCTCCGGAAGCCTCGTTGCGGGTGCAGCTTCCGAACTCGGCCATGCGCAGGGGCAGGTCGCGGTAGCTTTTAATTCCTTGTTTGAATATCTCGATGGCGCCCGGGCAGTTCATCGGCTTCAAGGCGAAGGTGCGCTTCTCGCTTTCGGTGATGAACATGTTCTCGCGGTACTTGGCCCAGTGGCCCGAGCGCTCCCAGAGCGACTGGGGCATGACCATGGGGGTGTGGACCTCGACGTAGCCGGCCGCGCGGACCTTTTCGCGCACATAGTTCTGGATGGTGAGGTAGATAGCCCAGCCGTTCGGGTGCCAGAAGACCTGACCCGGGTCTTCCGAGTCGACGTGGAAGAGGTCCATCTCTCGGCCGATCTTGCGGTGGTCGCGCTTCTCCGCCTCCTCGAGGAAGGCGAGGAACTCGCCGAGCTCTTTCTCGCTGTTGAAGGCGTAGGCGTAGACGCGTTGGAGCATCGCGTTCTTCTCGTCTCCGCGCCAATAGGCGCCGGCGACGCGGGAGATCTTGAAGCTCTTGGGGTCGATCTCGGCCATGCTCTCGACGTGGGGACCGCGGCAGAGATCCTCGAACTCGTGGCTCTTGTAAATCGAGATCTCCTCGCCTTCGGGGAGCTTGCTTATGAGGTCTTCCTTGTATTTTTGGCCGGCGAAGACTTTCAGCGCCTCGGCTCGCGAGACGATCCGCTTTTCGAAGCGGGCCTTGGTCGCGAGGATCGCGCGCATCTTCTCCTCGATGACCGGGAAGTCCTCTTCGTTGAGGGAGCGGGGGAGCTCGAAGTCGTAATAGAATCCGTTGTCGATAGGCGGCCCGATTGCGACCTGCGCGTCGGGGAATACCTGACGCACCGCCTCGGCTAAAACGTGGGCGAGGCTGTGGCGTTTCTTGAAGAGGCCTTCGTCCTTGGCGAGCGCTTCTTGGGCGGCGATGGTCATACCCATAACATGCTCCCGCGGGCCCGAATATCGAGCGGGCCCGATAGAGGAGGCGAGCTTGTCGCCTCAGTATGGGGACGAAAGGACCTAAGGCCTTCCGCGGTACCACCCCTGCTTCGCCGCGAAGTTGAATCGCGACGCTCTCATCACCCTGTGTCGGGGGTCGGCCGTCCCGGACTACTTACCCCGCGAGACCCAATGGTACGCGCGAGATTTTCGAGGGGAAGCTCGGGAGTGGTTTTCATCGGAGTGCCCGCTGGCGCCTTCCAGCCTGCCGCTTCGGTCTTTTACGGCCTGCGGACTCGGACGCCTTCTCTTCTTAGCGGGGCGCCCTCCGGATACTCGTCTCCGTCGTCGCCTTATTAAAGTAGTGTAGTGAGCTCGACAAAAAGCGACAATGGGTCGCCAGCAGACCTTCCTCCTTCAGTACGGCTCCGCGAAGAGCGTTTTCCCCTCGATTACGAGTCCGGGAAGCACGGACGATTCCATGCCATCGGCTTCTTCGTAGATGCGCTCCTCCCCGAAGATGCCCTTATCGCCCAGGCGCCATGCATGGACGACGCGGGCGAAGGGATCGACGATCCAGTACTCGCGGACTCCGCGGTTCTCGTAGATGCGGTATTTTTCGCTGATGTCCTTCTTCATCGTCCGGGGCGAGAGGATCTCGATGATCCAGTCCGGCGCGCCCCTTGCGCCGCGCTCGGTGATCTTCGATCTGTCGCAGATGACGGCGATGTCTGGCTGGACTACCGTGTCCACCTCGTCGTCCTCTTCGTCACCCGCGGGGAGGAGCACGTCGAAGGGAGCGATAAAAGGCTCGCAGGTCTTGCCCTCGAGGAAATTCGCGATGCGAGAGAAAAGACGCCGTGCGAGCCTCTGATGTCGAGTGGAGGGCGCCGGGCTCATCTCCCAGGCCTGGCCCTCGATGAGCTCCCAGCTTTCGCCCTCGGGCCAGAGTCGGTAGTCTCCGTACGTGAATCGCTCGGCTAAGGAACGCGCGGGATCGGCCATGGTCTTCATGCCTCCATTATATTGCATATACGCGCGGAGGGAAGTCCGGCGCTTGAGGCCGGCTACTCGCTCTGCCGTGCGGCCATGCTGAGGCGGATATCGACGGAGCTGATCGTCAGCTCGAAGCGCGTGCGGCGATTCGCGTCGTCGCACGCGAGCGAGAGAGAGCCGCCGTGGGCCTGGGCTATCGCGAGGGCGATCGAGAGGCCGATGCCGCTGCCCTGTGTGGAGCGGGAGCGGTCGCCGCGGTAGAGGCGATCGAAGACTCGCGGACGATCCTGCGGGTCGACGAGCCCCGAGTTGTCCACGACGAATGCGAGCCTGTCCGGCCCCCGCCGTTCTGCTCGGAGGAAGAGCTCACTGTCAGGATCGCCGTAGCGTATGGCGTTGTCGACGAGGTTCGCCAGGGCCCGCTCGAGTAGGCCTGAGTCGGCCTGGATCGGGGCGGCGGGTATCGCGTCGCCTCCGACGGTGATCTTTATCCGCTGCGCCGCGGCTGTCTTCGCGAAACGTTGGGCCTGGCCGGCCAGAATGGAGGCCGCTTCTACCGCTTTGAGTTCGATCTTAAAACCGGGCGACTCGATGCGCGTTAGGTCGGCCAGCTGATTAACTAAGCGTTCGAGCTTGCGGACCTCTTCGTAGTTCCTCTCGAGTCGGGCGCGGTCCGAGGGAAGAACGCCGTCTATCATGCCCTCGAGCTGCCCCTTGAGCACAGTCAGTGGCGTACGCAGATCGTGCGCGACATCGGCGGCCCACTGCTTGCGGAGCTCCTCTTCGCGGCGCAAGGCCTCCTGCAGCTCGGCCGCGCTCGCGGCGATCTCACGCATCTCCTTCGCCCCACGGATCGGCAACTCGACGTCCCTCCGGCCCGCTTGCATCTCCGAGAGCGCGCGGGAGAGGGTCCGCGCCTGCTCGGAGATGGGTCTCGACACGAGGAAGGATACGACCACCGCGACGACTATCGCTATCGCGGCTGCCCACGCGGCGATCTGGCCGACGGCTGCGATGATAGTCTGGTTCGATTCCATCGTGTCGATGTGGACCATCTTGAAGGCGTACAAGAGGGGCTCTGAATCCGATGTCGCCACTCTCGTCCATGTCACTCTTCTGAGCTGCTTGAGCACCGACTCCCGTTGTCGCTCTTTTTCCGCCCTGTCCCTCTTGCTCGTGTATATGATTTTACCCGAACCATCAGTCACCGCAAGGACCTCAGTTTTGACCGGCAGGCCATTGAGGGCCTGAGCCACGCGAGCTTCGAACTCTGCGTCGCTGTCGCTGACGCGTAGCGCGCCAAGGCGTTGACCGATCTCGGCGGAGAGCTGCTCGGCGTTCTGCCGGTCAGCACGATCGACGACGGTCTGGAAGCCGATCCTGACGATCAAGCCTGTCACGAGGGCGAAGCTCAGGACCGCCACGAGGCCGACGAGGAGCATCCTTGCGAGGAGCTTGTTCACGGTTCCCCCATGAATCGATACCCTACGCCGCGCACGGTCTCGATCCAGAGCTCATCCCCCAGCTTCGCGCGGAGATTGCTGATGTGGGTGTTTACGGCGCGCTCCGACCCGTCGTGCAGGTAGTCGAGAGCCTCGCCGAGTATTTGTTCCCTGCCCGTCACGCGCTGTCCGTGGCGGACGAGGAGGGAGAGTATCTTCCATTCGGCGAGCGTGAGGTAGAGCGCTTTGCCGTCGCGCTCGACGCGATGCGCGACATCGTCGATCTCGAGCTCGTGGCTGCCCAGACGCCAGACTGCGGCCGACGAACCGTCGTCTTTATCCGGGGGTGAGTCCTTGGCGCAGCGCTTCAAGATGGCCTGCACGCGCAGGGACAACTCCCGGGGGGAGAAGGGCTTGATGATGTAGTCGTCAGCGCCGATCTCGAAGCCCGTAATACGGTCCGACTCAGACTCGCGCGCGGTCAGGAAGATGAAGGGCAGATCGGGGCACCGCGTATGAATACTTTTGGCGAGGACCAGGCCGTTACCGTCGGGCAGCATGACGTCGAAGATGATGAGCTCGGGCTTCTGAAAGTCCAGAGCCTCAAGGACGCCGTGGACGCCTGGAAATTCTTTCACGGTGTGGCCGGCCAGCTGCAGGTAGGCCACGACGGTCTCGCGGATCGCCTCGTTGTCCTCTACCAGGAAGATCATATAATTTAATTATACCGAATTTCGTTCGAAGATGCAGGGCGCACCCTCGCCTTAAGCGCACTTTGGTCTCCATCTTTACCTGTTCTTTATCTTCGCTTTATCCAAGCTTGAGAAGCTCGCTGTAGGTTCATAGCGTCGATCGGCGCATTGGAAGACGCGTCGTAGACGGCGTCGCAAGGCGCAAACCTCGGCGTATGCCGAGGCAGTTACATCTACAGGAGCTTCACATGAAGAAGTTCGCATGGGTCCTGGCCATCGTCGCCCTCGCTTGCGGCGGCATCTTCGCCGAGTCGGCGACAACGATGGGAAGCAGCGCCACCCCCGCCCAGGTAAGCGGAAACTTGAGCCTGATAAACGGCAGGATCGCGCTGAAAGACAGTACGAAAACCTACTACCTTGAGGGCATCCAACGCCGCATCGTCTACGGTCGCTCCCGATTACGTCTTCCTGCACCTGACCAAGCTGACCTTCAATGGCAAGAGCTACGACATCCCGCTGCACCAACCCAAGGCCAAGAAAGCGAAGGAGAACAAGCAGTAGACCGTAGCTCTCGCCGATCGGCTTAGAGCGGCAAACATCGCGTGTTGAGCCGGGGCATCCGGCACCCTAGACATAGACTAAAGAGGTTGTGATGCAAAAGATTCATCTTCCCAAGATCGACGCCAAATATTGGGCCGCTTTGATCATTGCGAGTATTTTCGGCGCCAATATGGGCGACTGCTTTGCTGGGCCGCTCGGCTTGGGCAATTACTCAGGGATTCCTATCATCGCCATCGTCCTGATCGTTCTATTCGCGGTAGAGAAACTTGATCGGTGGAAACATCCCGCTTATTTCTGGGCGACGGTTGTCCTCGTGCGCACCATGGCGACTAACATTGGAGACATCAGTTCGGACAATCTTCACTTGGCCCGGCCATTGACGATCCTCGCAATATTAGTCTTGATGGGCATTACGGTATTCTTCTGGGCGAAGTACAACCGGAAACACCAGATCGACACGGCCAACAGCCTGTCGAGCTTGCCTGTCTACTGGTGGGCTTTGCTGCTGGCAGGGGTTCTCGGTACGGTTATCGGCGACTTCTGCTCGTACAACCTGCCTAACCTCCTGGCTGGCAAAGGGCTGGAGACCCATTGGATTCCCGGCGTTGGTGATGAAGATGGGCCTGTTGGCTTTAATCTGAACAATCTTTGGGCGGCGCTCATTTGCGGAGTACCCGTTGCCTTCTTGCTGTACTTCGGCAGTAAGCATGGCAAGGTGACCCACCTGGCTTACTACTGGACCACCGTCGTGTTGATCCGATCTGCAGGAACCGCCGCAGGCGACTTCTTCTCACACAGCCCCATCGGGCTTCCTACAAGCCTCGTGGTCTCTGGTGTTCTGTTTGTGGCGGCCATCATATTCTTCCCCGGTTCCAGACAAACGCCCGAACCTGATAATATCACCGAGGAGTTGTTAAGCCATTGACTTGTGACTATGCCAATGCGTGTGAATGATCGCTGGATGGGAATGAGCATGCGCATGTAACTTTATATTACTGCAATAAAAATACGTTGGTAAGATATCTCTTTTTCTTGCATACAAACTCACTCTTCTCTCTTGTATCCTTATGTGTGTCTGCCCTGGCTCGGGCTTGGGGAAGGGGACGACGAACATCCTCAATAGGATCATCAAGAGCGAAGCGCCCAAGCAACAGACGCGTGCGGCTTCAGCCCGACAGGCATCGCCGCCCGCTGTCGGCTACTCGCCCTGCCTGAGCGCGGCCACCGCCTCGACCAGCCTTGCGGCCCTGCCTGAGCTCTCCTCGTCGGAGACTGCAATGCGAATGCCCCAGCCCTCCTTCGGCTTGCCTGGAGGAAGAACCTCGGCGAGGAGGGCCGCGGTGGAGGGCTCTTCGCGCAGCTGCCCTAGCTCGCTCTCCCTCGCCGCGACGCTGACCCGAATTGCCTCCGCGCCGATCGTCAGCTCGAAGAGGGCCTTGTCGCCGTCGTGCGCCTTCAGCTTCCAGCCGTACTTTTTGCCGTAGTGCTTCCAGTCCTTTTCGAAGCCTTCCGACGCGGCCATTACCCGCTCATATAAAGGATACTTGTCGCCCAGCGCAGCCGCTATGGCGCCTGGGTCGGGGGCGGGATTCTCCGCCAGGAAATAGTTGTCGCTCACGAACGGCAGTATAACGATTTGACGCACGGAGGGATATCGTTTCGCGGTATAGTACGATGATGCTGTATCTCGCGCCGCTTCACGGCGTCACGAACAAGGTGTATAGAGGCGCTTACTTCAGGCATTTCGGCGGCTTCGGCGGTGCGATAGCGCCCTTTATCCTCGCGGTCCGCACTTCGAGCGCAAAGCCGAACCATTTTAAGGACCTGCTACCGGGGCCCTCCGTCGAAGACCCGGGCCTGCCCCTCGTCCCGCAGCTCCTGGGCAACGACCCGCTCGCTTTCGTCGACACAGCCCGCGCCCTCGCAGGGCTCGGTTACACGGAAATTAACTGGAATCTCGGCTGCCCCTATCCGATGGTCGCGGACAAGCAACGCGGCTCCGGCCTCCTTCCCTTTCCCGAGCGGATCGGGGAAGTGCTCGACGCCGCCTGCGCTATCCCAGGCATCGAGATATCGGTCAAGCTCAGGCTCGGCCGCTCGGACCCGCACGATATCATCGCTCTCATGCCTATCCTCAACGATCATCCGCTTAGGAAAGTCATCATCCACCCGCGCGTCGGCACGCAGATGTACCGCGGAGAAACGAACCTGGAGGGCTTCGCGTCCGCCGCCGAGCTCTGCCGCCACACGCTCGTCTACAATGGTGACATCGTAAGCCGCGCGGCGTACGAAGGCCTCAAGGCGCGCTTCCCTAGCATCGATGAATGGATGATCGGCCGCGGCGCGGTATCGAATCCGTTCCTTCCCGAGGAGATCATGACGGGCGATGTCGCAGGCGATAGGAATGCACGATTGCGGGCCTGGCACGACGACCTCTATCGATCCTACCGTGAAGTCCTCTCCGGTCCCGCGCACCCGCTCGATAAGATGAAAGAGATTTGGAGCTATCTTGGCTCTTCCTTCCCCGTGAAGGCCAGACAGCTCGAGCGCATCGCGCGCGCGAAGAGCCTCGAGGCTTACGAATGCGCTGTGGCAGCAATACTCGGACAGTAATCGCCAAGGCGAGGATGTGTTGACAGATGCGCCCTAGAAAAAGAGCGCCTCACCCTCAGGCTGGCTAGGCTCCAGGCTTTCGCTCGTTTCCCTAATCTCGAAATCCTTGTCGTAATTCGCCTGAAGTTCGACGAGGACGCGGCCTTCGGCGAAGAAAAGTATCCTATTGATGGGCGATGGGTTGGTGAAATGGCGCATCTCCTTCCCCATGAATACGATAGGCGTGCTGAGCGAGATGTCGATCCTCGATCCGTGGAACTTGTTTTTCAGCCTGCCCAAGAGCTGATTTGATAGCTCCCCAGTCCAATCGGCCACTATTTTATCGCCGGGCTCTCCTTGCCTCAAGCTAGGCGGAAGGCTCCGCGCGGCCAAGCTATGGTCTAAGGTCAAAACGAGGAGGCCTCGAAGGTTTTTTGAAGTGAAGCCGATGGTGGCCGTGAGGGGATTCTCTACGTCGGTTCGTTTTTCAGTGTTCGGCTCGATATCTATGCCGTTGGCTACGAACAGGTCCTGTGTTGAAGAGGAGAGAAAATCATCGATGCGCTGCAAGGACTCCGGATTCAAGCGTGCCTCCGTAGCGCGCCCGTCGCCTGCGGAGCGCTCGCGTATTATACTATTAAAGCATCTCCAATCCAGGGGGAATGTCAAGCCTTGACAATAATGCGCAGCATTGTGCGATGGACTCACAGCGCGAGCAAGGTCCTGTCGGAAAGATCGTTGCCCGAGCGATCGCTGAAAAGCTCGACTAGCCTTAGTGGTGTCATGTCGCAGCGCTCCTGACCGCGCAGGTCCAGCACTAGCCTGCCTGCATCCATCATGACCGTGCGGTTGCCGAAGTCCAGAGCCATGCTCATATCGTGGGTGATCATGAGGGCCGTGAGGCCGTTCTCCGCGATGATACGCCTCGTGATTTCCAGAACCTTGACCGAAGTCGCGGGATCGAGAGCCGCGGTGTGCTCGTCCAATAGCAACAGCTTGGGCTTGGCGATGGTCGCCATGAGGAGCGAGGCCGCCTGCCTCTGTCCTCCGGAGAGGAGGCCCATTTTTGTCTTCATCCGGTCTTCGAGCCCGAGGTCGAGCGTGGCCAAGAGCTCCCGGAAATGCGCGGAGTCCCGGCGGTTCACCGCGAAGAACGACTTGGACGCGTTGCGCGTATACGCCATGGCGAGGTTTTCCTCGATGGTCATGGAGGGCGCGGTGCCGCGCAGGGGATTTTGATAGAGGCAGCCTATATTGATGGCCCGCTTGTGTTCTTTTACATAGGTAATGTCCTCTCCATCCAAAAGAATCCGGCCGCGATCGGACAGAAATTTGCCCAGGATCGCATTGAAGAGGGTGGACTTGCCCGCGCCGTTGGATCCGAGGATCGTGATGAAATCGCCCTTCTCCGCCTCGAGCGAAAAGTCATCGAGCGCAATTTTTTCATTGGGCGTGCCCGCCTCGAAGCGTTTGGAAAGATGGCTGACTACAAGATGCGCGCTCATGAGGACCTGTCCCTTTCTCCCGAACGTCTCTGCCTCAAGGCGACGGATTTTTCCTTGACGAGCGGCAGCACGAGGGCGACGGTGACGATCGCAGCCGACAGCAGCTTTACCATGTAGCTCGGCATGTCGATCTGATAGGCCGCCTGCAGGATGATGCGATATAGCTCCGAGCCGATGGCGGCGGAGAGTAAGCCTGCGGTGACGCCTCGCTTGCCGAAGAGGGCTTGCCCGATGATCACCGAGGCCAGTCCTACCACGAGCATGCCTGAGCCGTTGCCTAGGTCGGCGTAACGCTGCTCTTGGCAGAGCATGGCGCCGGACAGGGCAACGAGGCCGTTAGCCACCATGATCCCGACGGCTCGGTAGAAGTCGGCGTTGATGGACGAAGAACGGACCATCTCCTCGTTGTCGCCCGTTGCCCGGATGGCGATCCCTGGCCTGGTCTTGAAGAAGACAGCCAAAAGCGCCACACAGAGCGCCATGATCAGGGCGGAGAGCAGCAAGGCGGATAGATCGCTGTTTCCGCTGACTGAGAACATTTTATAGACCGTTCGGCTCGCCACAGGCACGGCTACGCCGCTATCGTTGTTCACCATGCTCTGGAGGTAGAGATTGGCCTGCCCGCCGAGCACCATGTAGTTGACGGTGTACAGGCCCGTCATGGTCAGAATGCCCGAGAGGATGGGGTTGATGCGCAGCTTCGTCTGCAAAAGCCCGGTGACCAGCCCCGCCAGCATGCCGGCCAAGGTTCCGGCGAACAAGGCCAGGATGGGATGCCCGGACACCGTGACCAAAGCACAGACGGTCATGCCAAAGACGAAACTGCCATCGATAGTGAGATCGGGCGTATTGAGGATGCGAAACGCGATGAAGACGCCCAAGGCCATGGGCGCATACACCGTGCCCTGGCCCAAGGCGGATATCAGCATGTCGAGATAAGGCATACTGTAGATTTATTTGCCGAAGTGGCTAGTGCCGTTCTTCTCAACCAGTACCTTGTAGTTCTTAAGCACAGCCTCGCTCAAGGTAAGCTTGAGCTTATCGGCTGCCTGAAGGTTCACGAGTTTGGCGTAACCGCTCAAGGTCTCGTAGGGGAGACTAGAAGGCGCGCTGCCGTCGACCACTTTGAGGACCAGGGCGGCTACCTGCTTCCCGAGTTGGACGTAGTCGATGCCGATGGTCGCCAGGCCTCCGTCGGCCACCATGGAGTCGGCACCGCAATAGATCGGGACTCCCTTGGAGTACGCCGCGTCGGTATAGGTGGGCATGGCCGAGGCGATGCTGTTGTCGTTGCCCGTGTAGAGTGCGTCGACTCCCTTGGACAGGAGGCTGTTCACGGCCGCCTGCAAGTCCGTCACCGCGGCGATGGAGGCTTCCGCATAGGCGATGCCGTTTTTGTCGCAGTAGGCCTTGGCCGCCTTGATGGTCGAGACGGAATTGGTCTCGCTGGAGGTATAAAGGAAGCCGATCTTCTTGTATTTGGGCTGGAAGTCGGAGACAAGTTGCACGATCTTGGCCGAGGGGATGCTGTTGGAAACGCCGGTGATGTTCTTGCTGTCCTCGCCGGTCAGGCCCGCCGCGACGGGGTCGGACACAGCGGCGAAGATAATCGGTGTCTTCGTGCCCCCGAACACGCTCTTGGCGCTCTGCGCGCTGGGCGTGGCGATGGGCACGACGATGTCCACTCCCTTGTTTTTGACGTTCTGGAAAATCGTGGCCAAGGAGGAACTGTCGCCGTGGGCGTCCTGGGTGACGATCTCGAAGTTTCGCCCTGAAGCTTTAAGCCCGGCGACGATGGTGTCGCGGATCTGGTCCAAGGATTTGTGGCTCATGGGCTGCACGATTGCGACCCTGATCTTGGCAGGGGAGGCAGTTCCGGAGAGTCCGATGATGGCCGCGAGCCCGAAAGCCGCGGCGAGGGCGGAAGAGACGATGCGCTTATGCTTGTTCATTCCCTACTCCTAGAGCGTCCGACGGCGCTATTTCTTGTGCCTTCGCTATGTGTTTGCGAATGATGTCGCAGGATCGGCTCAGTTCGGCGGTCTCTTCCGGGGACAGGGCCAGCTCGATGACCTCTTCGATTCCATTTCGCCCAACCAGACAGGGGACGCCGCAGTGGACGCCGGATTGGCCATACTCGCCCTCCAGCAAGACGGAAAGCGGCAGAACCCGTTTCTCGTCTTGGAGGATCGAGCGGCACAGCACGGCCAGCGCCTGGCCGATCCCGAACTCCGTAGAGCCCTTCCCATTGATCACTTCCATGCCGCTCTGGCGGGTGCGCTCGAGAAGCCTCGATCGATCCAGATTTGGGAAGGCCTCGAAAGGCCGCCCTCCGAGGCTGATCTGAGAGAAGGGGATCATCGAACTATCGCCGTGCTCGCCCATAGCCAGGGCCCCGATGTCCGCCCGGCTTAAGGCCGTCTCTTCGGATAAAATGCGGATTAAGCGGGCGCTGTCCAGCAGGGTGCCCGTGCCGAAAACCTTTGACCGGGGTAGGGCAAGGCCCCTCCGGGCGTAGTCCGCCACGATGTCCGCGGGGTTCGTGATGGTGATGACCGGCCCGCTCAGATCCAGGGGCTTGAGGACGCCCAGGAGCTCGTGGAGCATTTTTATCGAATTCTCCAGGAGGTCCAGCCGAGTCTGCCCGGGCAGCCGCGGTTCGCCGATGGCGACGACCACTATATCAGCATCGGCGCAGTCCGCGTATGAGCCCGCTCTGACACGAGGCGTCGAAGGTAGAAACGAGAGGGCATCCGAGACGTCCAGGGCCTGAGAGTGGGCTTTTGCCTCGTTCTTGTCGATCAATACGATCTCGCTGCTGACAGTTCCGGCGGCCAGGGCCATCGCGCAGTGCGATCCGACGTGCCCTGAGCCGATGATGGCGATTTTGCCCTGGCTACTCATCTTCTCCCGCCTCTATCGGAAATCGGGAACAATATACGTCTTTCTGCCGTTTCTATTAAAAGGTACACTGGCTTGTTAATATAGCGGGACCGTTAGCTTGCGTCAAGCATGAAAAGCGTGGTGTCGTATATCGATGGCAAACATTTATTTTATCACTGCATTTACAAAATTTTATCACTGCATTTACAAAGTTTTATCAGCGATAAAATTTAATTTTAGAGATTGATAGTGGCATGCGCGTAGCCCACGTATCGCTCACTCGCTTAAACCTTGCGCTGCTTCCATCGCCCTGCACGCACACGCAGGCTGTACATCGCGGCGCGCACAAGGAAGTCCATCGCCGTGCCCACCATCACGCCGTATATGCCCATGCCCGCTCCGCGGACGAGAATCAGCGAGGCAGCGATGCGGAAGACCCAGAGCCCGACGAAGGCCGTGACGGTGACGTACATCACGTCGCCCGCCCCCCGGAGGACCGCGGCGCTCACGTTCATGACGCCTAGAAAGGGGTCGATGCAGGCGAATATGGAGATGACCGCCGCGCTGAGCCTGATGACTTCGGGATCGGTCGTAAAGATCGAGGCGAGGGGGCGGGCGAAGGCGAAGCTGCACGCGGCTATGACCGTGATGACGGCCACGCCCATGACGTTCGCCTCCAGAGCGTAGATTCCGGCGCCCCTCAGGTCCCTTCGCCCGAGGCTCTGCCCGATCATCGTCGTTGTCGCTATTGCGAACCCGAGGATCGGCATGAAGGCGAAGGAGTTGACGTTGACGCTCACCTGCCAGGCTGCCGCGTCGGCCACCCCGATGCCGATGATGATGATCTGCAGCATCAGGAAGCCGCCCTGCATGATGAACTGCTCGAGGAAGGCGGGGGCGCCCACCTTGAAGATGCGCGCGATCAGCCTTGGTCGCAGGTCGTAATCGTCGCCGCGGCCGAGTCGCATGGGTCCCGGCTTGAGAAAGGCGACGGCTACGCGCGTAGACCCTCCGGCGATGCGCGATAGAAGTACCGCGGTCGCGGATCCCGCAACTCCGAAGCGGGGCACGAGGATCGACTGGAGGACGAGGTTGAGTGCGTTGACGCCCAGAGTCACGAGCATGGGCGTCTTCATGTCGCCCGATCCCCGCGTTGCGCCCGCAACTATGAGGTCCACTACGAGGAAGGGCGTCCCGAACATAACGATCCTGTAGTACGAGAGCCCGATATCGAGCACCGCGCGATCGGTGCCCGCGAAGAAGAGCCCGAGTATGGGCAGGGCGAAGGCGAGCGCGGGGAGAGCGACCAGTATCCCGGCCGTCGCGCCGACGTAGAGCGACTGGACCATCGCCCGCTTCGCCTCGCGTATGTCACCCCCGCCCGTGAGTCGCGCGATGACTACCGTCGAGCCCGTGGACAGTCCCTCGAAGATGGTCTGGATGAAGGTCACGATCATGTTCACCAGGCCGACGGCCGCCAGCTCCCTAGTGCCGATCCGACCGACAAAGGCCGTGGACACGATCCCCACGGTCATGACGAGAATCTGCTCCACGATAGCGGGCCAGGCGATGCCCAGGATTTGTCTGTAGACTTGCGCCCTCGAATAGTCCCGTTTCATCATTACCTACAATCAGGATATCGGCGATCAAGGCATTGGTCAACGCGACGGCTTGTCTCGCACGAACGCATCTCGCAAACCGAGGAACAGTGGTTCAGCGAGCTTAAGTTTCAGGAGTCGCTCATGGTCTTTAGGGGCAAGGTCATGAGCCCTCTGGTCGTTGTTTGAATTTGAAGTTCGGCGCCATGCGCTGCGCCATCCCAGCGCTGGTGATCCTGTATTTTTGAAGTTTGCTGTTTGGCTTGTCGGGAATGGTCATCTCGATGAGCTTCCACGCGACCGCGGGCTGCTGGTAGCTCTGGCGGAAATGTTTCTCGTCTTTTAGGCCCAACTTCGCCTGGATCTCCTTGCGCGTCATCTCGCCCTTCATGACCTTGAGGAGGCGCATGACTTCGGGGGTGACTTCGGGTTCGACTTCGGGGGTGGTCAAGGATCTCAATGCATCGAGAATACTCGTGAGCATGAACTTAATGAAGACAGAGGATTCGCCGGTTCTGCAGCTCTCGTTGAGCGCGTCGTAGTATTCCGCTTGACGCTGATTGACGATGCTCTCTACCGGGAGATTCGAGAAAAGTGGGTTCCAGCGGCTCAGGATGAGACTCTGCCAGAGCCTGCCTATTCTACCGTTGCCGTCTTCGAAGGGATGGATAAACTCGAACTCGTAGTGGAAGACCGAACTCGCAATCAGGGGATGCACGTCCGTCGTCTCGGTCCACGCGAACAGATATTTCATCAGGAGGGGAACGCGGTCCGCCGGCGGAGCCATGTGGACGAGGCGGGAACCGGCCATGACGCCCACGCCGCCTGGTCTGAAGGATCCCGGGTTGTCGACAAGGCCAGCCATGAGGAGGGCGTGGGCGGAAAGGAGGTCCCCTCAAGAGAATCGGCTGACCATGTGTCGAAGCGGTCGTAGACCTTGATGGCGTTGCGCACCTCCTGGAGCTCCCGGGGCGGCGCCAGGACGTGCTTCCCTTCGAGTATCGCCGTGACCTGGTCTTCGGACAGTGTGTTGCCCTCTATGGCGAGGGAGCCCTGGATGGTCCGTATGCGATTCGCGCGCCGCAGACGCAGGTCGCCCGTCGAGGGATCTAGCGCCGACAGCCTGCCCAGTAGCTGCGAAATGTCCGCAACGAGGCTGACGAGCGCTGAGGTAATCTTAAACGGAGGGCTGTAGCTTTCATTCACGATCGCAGGTATCTTGACGCGACTGTCCTCGTTGAATTTGGGCATTTTGTATAGTGCTCCAGATAGGACGAAGTATACCATGCCCCTGCCCTGGGCCCCGCCCCGTCAGCGGCCGATTCACTTCTTTTTAAGCAGCGCGGCAAATGGATTGTAGGTCGTGGAATCGTCCGAAGCGTCCAGGTACTTGGCCGCAGTCTCGTCTTCCTCGACCGTCGACGCCGGTTTCAGGGAAATCCTTTTGTTGGACGGGTCCACGCCGAGGATTTCCACCGATACAGTCTGGCCAAGCTTTACAGTGGTTTCTCCTCTCGTGCCATACCTGCTGGCCTTGCTGATCTCCGAGCTGTGCATGAGACCGTCGATGCCGGGTTCCAGGGAAACGAAGGCCCCGAAATCAGCCAGGCGGACGACCTTGCCCGTATGCTTTGAACCCTCCGGGTATTTTTCTTTTGCCGTTTCCCAGGGATCAGCGAGGAGGCTCTTCATGCTGAGGCTGATGCGCTCGTTTTTCCAGTCGATCTGCAGAATGGAAGCCTGTATTTCCTGGCCGACCGATAGAACGGCCCGGATGTCCTCCACCCGGGTCAGGCTGATCTCGGAGATGGGCAGGAGGGCTTGGATGCCGCCTAGGTCGACAAAGGCGCCAAAAGACTGGATGGATGCGATGGAACCCGTGATGACCATGCCCTCGTGGAGGGTTTTCTTCAGCTCCTCGAGAGCCTCCGCTCGGGCTTCCTCGTAGATCACCCGGTTAGAGACAAGGATTGACCGGCCATTATCCTTGTATTCCTGGATCTTGAAGGACAAGTGCTTGCCGATATATTCCGCGGGATTGTCGGAACGTCGTTCGCCCATCTTGGAGTAGGGGCAAAAGGCGCGGAACTCCCCGATCCTGATTTCGTAACCGCCCTTGATTTCCTTCTCGACCAAGCCTTCCACCGGAATCTTCTCAAGATAAGCCTGTTCCAGCATCTCAGGCCCGGCAGCGTTCCCGCTGATCTTGGTGGTAAAATGCATCTCCCCGTTTTCGGCATTGAGGAAGAAGACCCGGAGCGTGTCTCCTACCTTGACAGTGAGCTTCCCTTCCTTGTCGATCAGCTCATCCCGATCAAGGATCCCCTCGCTCTTCCCATTTAGCTGCAGGAAAACGCAGTCCTGGGAAATCGACACGACCTCGGTCTTCACCGCCTGGCCGGGCTTGAAGTGTCCCATTCCGGCAAAACTCTGTTCGTACATCTTTTCAAGGTCGTTGGCCTTCGAGTCTGAATTGAGAGGCTTCATATGTGTTCTCCCTGGAAAAGATAGAGTATAGCAGGAAACCTCGGTCTGTGGAAACAAGCGCCGAAGGGGCTCGTTCAGATCTCTCCCGAACTCATCAAGCGATCAGGCTGCGGCAGTGGACTTAGTAGTCCATGCCGCCCATTCTCGTCATAGGGCCTTGGGCCCTGTACCGCAAGTAATTGATTGTAGTGCGCGCTATCGCGCGCGACGGAGTCCTGGCTCGACGCTTCCTTCATCCTGTTGCGCCCAATCGGGGCATCATGAGCGGACCGCCGACAAAAAAGCCGCGCCCTTTCGGGCGCGGCTCGTGTTCGATGAACGGGAGCGGTTAGTAGTCCATGCCGCCCATTCCACCCATGCCGCCGGGGGGCATTGCGGGGGCCTTCTCTTTCTCGGGCAGGTCGGTGATGGCGCACTCGGTGGTCAGGAGGAGGGCCGCTACGGAGGCCGCGTTCTGCAGGGCAGAGCGGGTGACCTTCGCGGGGTCGATGATGCCGGACTTCACCATGTCGACCCATTCCATCTTCGCGGCATCGAAGCCGATGCCTTTCTTCTCGTTCTTGGCGCGGTCGGCGATGATCGAGCCGTCGACGCCGGCATTCTCGGCGATCTGGCGGATGGGCTCCTCGAGGGCGCGCTTGGTGATCCTGAAGCCGACCTTCTCGTCGTCGGACATCTTGCTGAGGTCCGTCTTCTCGAGGGTGAGCGCGGCCTGGATGAGGGCGATCCCGCCGCCGGGGACGATGCCTTCTTCGATGGCTGCACGGGTGGCGGACAGCGCGTCCTCGACCCTGTGCTTCTTCTCCTTCATCTCGACCTCGGTGGCCGCTCCGACGTTGATGACAGCCACGCCGCCGGCGAGCTTGGCCAGGCGCTCCTGGAGCTTCTCGCGATCGTAGTCGGAGGTGGTGTCCTCGACCTGCTTCTTGATCTGCGCGATGCGGTCCTGGATGTCCTTCTGCTTGCCCGCTCCGTTGATGATGGTCGTGTTGTCCTTGTCCACCTTCACGGTCTTCGCGGTACCCAGCTGGGTGATCGCGGTGTTCTCGAGCTTGAGGCCGAGCTCCTCGGAGATGACTTCTCCGCCGGTGAGGATGGCGATGTCCTCGAGCATGGCCTTGCGCCTGTCGCCGAAGCCGGGGGCTTTGACGGCGCAGACGTTGAGGGTGCCGCGGAGGTTGTTGACTATGAGGGTCGCGAGAGCCTCGCCGTCGATGTCTTCGGCGATGAGGAGGAGGGGCTTACCGCCCTGGGCCACCTTCTCGAGTACGGGCAGGAGATCCTTCATGTTCGAGATCTTCTTGTCGTGGATGAGAATGAGGGGGTTCTCTAGCACGGAGGTCTGAGTATCGCGATTAGTGGCGAAGTAGGGCGACACGTAGCCGCGGTCGAACTGCATGCCTTCGACGAAGTCGATCGTGGTGTCCATGGTCTTGGACTCCTCGACCGTGATGACTCCGTCTTTGCCGACCTTCTCCATCGCGTCGGCGATCTGCTTGCCGATCTGGGTGTCGTTGTTGGCGGAAACCGAGGCGACATTCGCGACTTCGTCGCTCTCCTTGATCTCCTTGGATGCCTTCTTGATCTCCTCGACGGCGATCTCGACGGCGAAGTCGATGCCGCGCTTTAGGGCCATCGGGTCGAGGCCGGCGGCCACGGACTTGAGGCCTTCCTTGACGATGGAGTAGGCGAGAACCGTGGCGGTGGTGGTTCCGTCGCCAGCGACGTCGTTAGTCTTGGTGGCGACTTCCTTAAGGAGCTGGGCGCCCATGTTCTCATAGGGGTCCTCGAGCTCGACTTCCTTGGCTACCGAAACGCCGTCCTTGGTGACGGTGGGGGCGCCGAACTTCTTGTCCAAGAGGACATTGCGTCCCTTGGGTCCGAGCGTGACTTTTACTGCCCTGGAAATAGTCTCTACACCGATGAGAAGCTTTCGTCTTCCGTCTTCACCGAAAAGAAGCTGTTTGGCCATACCTTCGTTCTCCTGTTCTTGGTTTTTGCGTCCGGGAAGCCGTCTCTATGGACTTCGCGTTCTCGGTCCGTGTTCGTTGGTAGTTTCTTTGACCAGCATTCGATATACGATTCCTGATCGGAGTAAAGATATTGAATCATAGGTTGAGAGGCAAGTGTTTGACACAAAAAAACATAATAGTTAGAATGCTAACTATATGACGGATTATGGTGCAATCGAGGAACTCGCTGCGGCTGCTCGGCGCCGACGGGCCTCTCTGCTGAAGCCCTATGGTATAAGCCTGAGGCAGTATGAGCTCATCAGCCTAGCGCGTCGTCGCAAAGGGCTGACCTTGGCCGTCGCTGCCGCAGAGCTCGACTGCGACCGGCCTACGATGACCGTGATAGTTCATAACTGCGTCGCAGGGGGCTGGCTCGAGCGCAGGGACTCCAAATCGGACGCCCGCTCGGGCATTCTGGCGCTGCTCGGCAAGGGAGAGGAGCTTCTCGATCGCATCGAGGCTCTCCGCTCCGCCGAGGAAGCGGCCGGAGCGGACCCCCTCGATATCCTGGCCGTCGATGAGCGCTCGGCCTTCCTGCGCGCGGCTGATCGAGTGGCCCGCAGGGCTCGCGACCTCTGGGGGCGTTAGGGGCGCGAGCTCTGGGCGCTCCATGTCTAAGATGTAAAAAATATGTTGTCCGTTTGTCGAAAAATCACAAATACCTTGGATTTTTCATTGATCTATGTAGCATATTGGTGTAGAATTACTATAAAATTTGCATAGATAAAGTGATGGGTTGCAAATATGATAAAGTAGTTTCTTCCAAATTACACTCCAATTACCTCCCCCCAAAAGGAAATTCAAGTAGGTTTTCCTTAGGCTCTTGATCCTGAATATCAGGATTGATTTTAAATTTTTCTAGGAGGGTTCTATGCGCAAAAGGTATTCTCTCGGTTTAGTAGCGCTGGCTGGACTGCTCGCGCTAATCTTCACTGGGTGCTCACAGCCAACAACCCCTAGTACGGGCGGTACGGCGACCGTAATCGGCCAGGTAAACGGCCGAGTGGTGGACGACTTGGGTGCCGCGATCTCCGGGGCGAGTGTTCTCTACAACGCTCCTACGGCCACCATCTCTCGAACGATCACTAAGGCTCTGACCTCGGTGACCACCGCCGCGGATGGTAGCTTTACCATCTCGAACCTCCAGAGCGGAACTTACTGTTCCCCGCCAATAGCAGTTTCCTAATCCTTTTCCAACTCGCCCGAATAGCATAGCATCTGTCGCCAGGGAAGTTTCCCCCGCCGGCGGCCATAGCTTTGGC
>Ga0326727_10005742_pt1 | contig 34976 bp, 30 predicted proteins | sample MB2enrmetagenome_FD_207643 | JGI IMG/M metagenome (GOLD analysis project Ga0326727, IMG submission 207643) | Lab enriched peat soil microbial communities from McLean, Ithaca, NY, United States - MB29MY | ecosystem: Environmental > Terrestrial > Soil > Wetlands > Peat | place: USA: New York...
TGGAGGGAAGTCCTTTCTTCTCAAGCGGCGTTTTCTGGAATACCGATGTAGTGTAGACCTACCCTCTTGATGAGGCTCGGCGACCATGACACGATCATGTCAGAATGTTTTTGCGTCCCAACCACCGCAGCAAGGATGGCAAAGCGCATACCTATTGGTCGCTGGTGGAAACGGTACGCACAGCGGACGGTCCGCGCCAGAAGACGCTGTGCTATCACCGAGCCGACGGCAGAGCAGAAGATCTTGCTGCGGCAACTCGGCATCAGCCTGCCCGACCATCTCCAGTTCAATCGCGAATGTAGTGTAGACTCGGCAATCGCCTAAACCTGTTTCCAATGGTTTAGGTCATTTGTGGTTGGTTTGGTGACGAACTTGGGTTAACAGCGAGGCCGACGGGCGGATCTCAGGCGCTTTGATACCAACGAAAGCTTGCCGCAGAATCACGCCGGTGTAGTGGAAAGTGTAGCGAGGACGCAACAGTTAGCGCCCGAGGCTCTAATCGATCACGAATCGGTTCCTCGCGTCAGCAATGTAACGATTGAGCGCCTCTATTTGGGCGTCTATTTCTCCACGCCCAGGATCGAGAGCAACTAAACGAAGTTGTTCAAGCGAGCCTATCAACACGGTGAATACTGGAATGTCCTTGCGAGCCTGTGCCCGGAGTCGCCGCCATCGGTTCACATCCTCCCGATGCAGCCGTATGTGGGCAGTAGTGTAGGCTCCGGATGGCGTTATCCCTTTTACGCTGCCATCCGCTTCTTCCTTCAGGTCCTGGACGTATGGGTCCCCTACACACGGATCGGCGAACTGCATGCCGCGCGCCATCAGCTCATCGGATGGCCATGTGTCTGACTTATGAGCGTTGCATTTCCTGCACGCATAATAGAGATTGCTGTAGACGCAGTCGAGCTGAGGGAATTTATTTCTTGGACGGAAGTGTTCGACCTCGAATGACTCCTGGCCGCCCATGTAATCCTCCGGCCGCTCGCAATATGCACAGCGCGTTCGAAAATCCACTCGCAGGAATGGTTTATAGAGGCGAGAGCTACCAAATGCAGGTGGTTTGCTTTGCCTCGAAAACAGAGCCATCAGACGTAACCTAAAGTTCCAGTTTTGCCAGGAGCCCCTGAATTGAGTCCAAAATACGTGATCGCTCCGCCTCCATTTCGCGGTCCCGCGCTTCGATGACTGGGTCTCGATCGGTCGCGTCGAGGCGAGCCTCGATTCGTTCCAGCTCGAAGCGTTCAGTAGGGGTGAGCAAATCAACTAGTTTCTTATCCGTGAGACTGTGGTAGCGCTGCGCCGCTTCGCCGCCCGGCATGGAAGCAATTCTTGATGCCACGGAGAGAATCTCCCGAACATTCGTAGCTATCGAATTAGGTACGCGCCCCTGAACAGCCTTCAATGATGAACTAGGTCCGAATTTCACACTCAGCGGCCTACAAATCCGTGATTTGGCCACTGATACTCGTCGATATTCTCGTGCCGATTTCGTTGCGGCCATGGTTATGTTAACCTTCTACATTTTGCTGGCCGACCTTCATTGGCCCTATTAAAGCGTTCAGTGACTGTAGCTGCTCCTTGGCGCGATTCACTGCTCGAAGAAAGCTTCTGAAGGTGGTCTCGTTCATCTGGACTGCCAGTCGTTCCTTCGATCCGTTGCTGTCTGAAACCATCAGTTCTAGAACAGCCATACAGGTTAATCCAAGGCACTGATGATATGTCGCATCAGCGGCATCGTGCTCAAAAAAGTAAAAGCTGTTTCCCCCGAAAACACCACGAGCATCCCAAATGATATTGACGTCGTCTATCGTGGGCAGACCGGTGATTTGAGCGGTACCCTCCAGTCCGTCAATCCAAATTCGCCTCCTTACGGGGGAAAGGCGCTGGACGAATCGCGTCACGCGTTCAACCTGATCTAAGCTAAGTCCGACCAACAGAAGATCTCTTTCGATGTCCTGGATTTGCAGCGACTGTTCCTGCCAAGCGCTTAATATGTATCGAATTGGCATGGCCGTCTTTCTGAACTGATCGGGGAGCAAATTGCTGGCCAAAATATTCGCTGGCAACTTCGGCGTGAAAGTGTCGAAATCCGGAGTAGTTTCAAACCAGACGGCCAGAGCTTCACGCTGAACTTCGTCCAAAGCACAAAACGCCACGAGGCCTGCTGTGAAATCGTCACTTGGTGAACTTGCACCGAAGAGTCTGTAGTCCATCGAGCCTGCTCCTTCTTCGAGTCGGCAAAAACGGCCTTCTCTCCAATCCGTCAGCCCACACCGAAAGTGTATCAGACCAGAGGTCATCGCGGCGTTTTGGTTCTGAACGCTTCTGACGGAATGAGGCTGCAACCGCGATCACTGTATCGGGTGTGAACGGGTATTTAAGTCGTTCCTCTACCGGCTGCTGGGCCTGCGGCGCAGGCGCGGGCTTGGTCACAATACCTTCCAGGGCCTTGCGCTCGGCTTCCATGCGAATGTGCGAGTAGCGCGCAGCATCTGGCGTGAGACGTGCCCAGCAAGGTCCATGATGGTCGGGTCACCGGCCCCGCTTTCAGCCAGTGCAGTCACCAACGTGTGGCGCGTTTCTGTGCCAGCGGCCCGTGTTCGATGCAAGCGCGCTTGAGTACCTGCCGGCACCGTTCGGGGTGCATTGTCCTCAACTCGGACAGAGTTGACGTTCGGCGGCAAAACGCGCGGTCTCCTGCATCATAAATTGCCGTCAAGGCGGCTTAAGCTAGCGTTTATAGGGGCACCTCTGGGTCTCGCGCAGTATCCCATCCTAGGTCGTAAACCTGCAGCGGGTTGGCAACCCGCGCCGGACCCCCGTAAACAGGCCGCGAAGCGCCGATTCCTCATCGGCGCGCGGGATGCCATCCAGGGATACCATCCTGTCCGCATGGCGCTTCGCGCCACCCAAGATTGAACGGTAATTCGACCTCGTGGGACGGGCTGCGCGGCCCGGCGGCGGCTCAAAAAATCAGGCTCTCATAGGTTGTGTGGTTGCCGATCCAAAACCACAGATATCCATCGCCTCGTTTAATAGCGAAGGCGCGGTAGTTCAACGTGACGCGGGCTGACCAGATCTCCTGGCCCTGCCGCTCTCCGATCTTCTTAAAGCGTAATGAGGGGTGTTGCGGGTTGGCTTTCAGCAACGCAAACTGCTTGTCGGCTTGGCGGCGGATCTCCTCCGTAAGCGCGGGTATGCCTGCCAGGAATCCGCTGCCGCGCGATGCATCTAAAGCGGCTGAACGCGGCCATTTTTTTCGTCGTCCAAAGCGCGGCGAATGGCCTTGTCCAGACGGCCCGCCGCCAGGTCGGATTGTACGCGAGCGTCGATGGGCTGCTGCGGATGGCGCTGGTCGAGCCATGAGTACAGCTCATCCAACTCCTGCGGCGTCAGTGCATCGATTGCACGTTCGATATCTCGGACCGCCTTCAAGCCCATGGCCTCCTCCATTCATTTTAGCGGGCAGATTACCACGCAGGCGAGAGGGTTCAATCAGCATCATTCATCAGCTAAGCCGCTCGGCATTCAGCCCTGTGAGTGTAGGTCCACAAGGGCAGGGTACGAGAGGGTGCGGCGGTGTAATGCTTTTCGACCGAGCCCCACCGGGTCTGGCCCACATAGTTATGAGATGGCCAAATTCCAGCTCTCGGATCAAACGATCCGGGCGCTAGCCTTCACTCGGCCATGGCGGACCGGAAAGCCCGCCGGCAGCCGAGACTGGCCATGCCACATAGTTTTCCGAATTTCCGGGTACCTGCGCAGATGGTGGGGCGGACACCCCCGTCGAGTAGGCAAGCGCCGGCGTCCACAGCGGCAGCGGGATGAGGGCGTCCCGTTGCAGGCCACCCCGATTGACTTCTGCGGAGGGTCCGCCGGTGCAGAAACTATGCGGCATTGGAATGCCATCCTGCCCTACAGTGCGCACAGCGTAACTCTATTCTGCGAGACTCAATAGCTGGCATAATAAGACCGGAGGCTCCATCTAGTGGCCACGTTGACCGCCCCTGTTTCCATCTCGCACGAGAACGAAAAGAACCCCTGGCTTGCCGCCGCCGCGCGCTTCGACGAAGCCGCCATGAAGCTGAAGCTCGACGACGGCATGTGCAAGGTCCTGCGCACGCCCACCAAGGAAATTACCGTGAATATCCCGGTGCTGCTGGACGATGGCCGCATAGAGGTCTTCACCGGGTATCGAGTCCAGCACTCTCTGGCGCGCGGTCCGGCCAAGGGCGGCATCCGCTTCGCGCCGGACGTGACGCTGGATGAAGTCCGCGCGCTGGCTTCGTGGATGACGTGGAAATGCGCGGTAGTCAACATCCCGTTCGGGGGCGGCAAAGGCGGCGTGATTTGCGACCCCAATCTGCTTTCCGACGTGGAGCTGGAAAAACTGACGCGCCGCTACACCTCCGAGATCATGGACTTCATCGGGCCGGAGCGCGACGTGCCCGCGCCCGATGTCAACACCAATGAGAAAGTCATGGCCTGGATCATGGACACCTACTCCATGCACGCTCGCCATACCACCACCGGTGTGGTGACCGGCAAGCCGATGGCTCTGGGCGGGTCGCGCGGACGTCCGGAAGCCACTGGCCGCGGCTGCATGATGGTCACGCTGAAGGCCCTGAAGCAGCTCGGCATCGCGTATGACCAGGCGAGCGTGGTGATTCAAGGCTTCGGCAACGTCGGAGGCATGGCGGCGAAGCTCATGAAGGCCATGGGCTTCCACATTGTCGCTATCATCGAATACGATGGCGCGGTGTACAATTCCAACGGCCTGGACATCGCCGCGCTGGAGCGGCACCGCAAGGAGACCGGCTCCATCACGGGCTTTGCGGGCGGCGAAGATATGGACAAGGCGGAGGCCATGTTCCTGGATTGCGACGTCCTGATACCCGCCGCCACGGAGAACGTGATCACGTCGCAGAATGCCGACCGGATCCGCTGTAAGATCCTTTGCGAAGGCGCCAACGGCCCCACCACGCCGCTGGCCGACTTGGTTCTGGCGGATAACAACGTCTTCGTGATCCCCGATATTCTGGCCAACGCCGGCGGGGTGACGGTTTCGTATTTCGAATGGGTGCAAGACCGGCAGGGATTTTTCTGGAACGAACAACTGGTCAACAGCCGCCTGCAGGAGATTATGGACGAGAGCTTCGACGCCATAGTGGAGTACGCCGGCAAGCATCGCGTCAACAATCGGACGGCGGCGTACATGGTGGCCCTCGATCGCGTGGCCAACGCCATCCGGCTGCGGGGAATTTACGCGTGAACCGCTCCCTGACGGTCGCGGCTTGGAAAGAGGCCGCATACTGAGCCGCGACCGTCAGGGAGTGGTCCGCGGCAAATTTCACGGGAACTCACTAGATGTCCTCTGACGCCTCCACGCCGCTGATGCGGCAGTATAACAGCGTGAAAGAGCAGGTGCCCGGCGCGTTGTTGATGTTCCGCCTGGGCGATTTCTACGAGCTGTTCTTCGAAGACGCCGTGGTGGCCGCGCGCGAACTGGAGATCACCCTCACCGCCCGCAATAAGGAGAAGGGCGCGGCCATCCCCATGTGCGGCGTCCCCTACCACGCGGCCGAAAACTACATCGCGCGCCTCATTCAGAAGGGCTATCGCGTGGCCATCTGCGACCAGATGGAAGACCCCAAGCTGGCCAAAAAGCTGGTGCGCCGCGAGATCACGCGGGTGGTCACTCCCGGTACCGCCATGGACGCCAACCTGGTGCGCTCCCGCGAGAATAATTACCTGGCCGCGGTGGCGCGCTGCGGAACCCGCTCCGCCGTGGCCTACGTGGATATCTCCACCGGCGAATTCCGCGTGACGGAGATCGAGCCTCGCGAGGTGGCCGGCGTGCTGGAACAATTGGGCGCCCGCGAAGTCCTGTTTCCCGGCGATCTGCCACTGCTCGCGGGTGACGACCCCGCGGGCGGCGCGCCGCGCTTCGTGCGCACCGAACTGGAAGAGTGGATCTTCACGCAGGACTACGCCGACCGCACCCTCCGCGACCATTTCAAACTGCTCACTCTCGATGGCGTCGGCCTCGCCAACCGGCCCGCCGCCATCAGCGCAGCGGGCGCCATCCTGCACTACCTGCGCGACACGCAACGCGCTGCGCTCGACCACCTGGACCGCCCGGCTTATTTCGACCGCGCCGAGTCCATGATTCTCGACGCGGTCACGGTGCGCAACCTCGAACTCACCGAGCCGCTCTTCGCCGCCGATGCCACCGGCCCGCAGCAACAGGCCACCGTGCTGGCCGCGCTCGACCAGACTCTTACCGGCATGGGCGGCCGTCTGCTGCGGCAACGCCTGCTGCGGCCTTCGCTCGATCGCGCGGAGATCGAACAGCGGCTGGACGCTGTGGAAAACCTGCTGCAGCAGACTATTCTCCGCGCCGAGTTACGCAAGCAACTGGGAGGCATTCTCGACCTGGAGCGGCTGCTGGCGAAAGTGACGCTCGGCTCCGCCGGTCCGCGCGATCTGCTGGCGCTCGGCCGGTCGCTCGAAAAACTTCCGGCGCTGAAACGCTGCTTCGACACCCAACAGGCCGCGCGATTGCGCTCCCTGCACGACCGTCTGGACGAGCTTCCCGACGTGGCCGGCGCGATCCTGGATGCCATCTCCGACGAGCCGCCGCCGGCCATCGCCGACGGCGGGACCATCCGCGCGGGCTTTCACGCGGAGCTCGACGAGCTTCGCGATTTGAGCCAGAACGGGCGCCAGTACATCGCGCAGATCGAGGCGCGCGAGCGAACTCGCACCGGCATCCAGTCGCTCAAAGTGCGCTTCAACAACGTATTCGGCTACTACCTGGAAATCACCCGCGCCAACCTGCACCTGGCGCCGGCGGATTACGAACGCAAGCAGACGCTCGCCAATGCCGAGCGCTTCACCACCCCGGAGTTGAAGGAATACGAGCGCAAGGTGCTCTCTGCCGAAGAGAAAATCCTGGTGCTGGAGCGCGAATTGTTCGCCGATATTCGCCAGCGCACCGCCGCGCAGGCGCAGCGCATTCGCGCGACCGCGGGGGCAGTCGCCGAGTTGGACGTGACCGCCGCGCTGTCGCAAGTGGCGGCGGAAAATCGCTACCATCGGCCGCGATTTTCCGAGGATGGCGAGATGCGCATCATGGCCGGGCGCCATCCCGTGATCGAGCGGCTCACCGATCAGGAAGCTGGCCGCTTTATCCCCAACGACCTCTACCTGAACGACTCCACCGACCTGATCGCAATCATCACCGGCCCCAATATGGGCGGCAAATCGACCTATCTGCGGCAGGCGGCGCTCATCGCCATCCTGGCGCAAGTGGGCTCGTTCGTGCCCGCGGAATCGGCCGATCTGCCGCTGATTGATCGCGTCTTCACGCGCATCGGCGCTTCCGATAACCTCTCGCGCGGGCGCTCCACGTTCCTGGTGGAAATGACCGAGACGGCGGTCATCCTGAATGCCGCCACGCCGCGAAGCTTCATCGTGCTGGACGAAATCGGCCGCGGCACCGCGACTTATGACGGGCTGGCACTGGCCTGGGCGGTGGTGGAGCACATCCACGCGAAAACCCGCGCCAAGACGCTCTTCGCCACGCACTATCACGAGCTGACCGAGCTGGCCGAGCAGCTCGACGGCGTGCGCAATCTCAAGGTCTCGGTGAAAGAGGCGGGCGACCACATCATCTTCCTGCGCAAAGTGGAGCCGGGCCGCGCCGACCGCAGTTACGGCATCGAAGTGGCGCGCCTCGCCGGCCTGCCGCTGGGCGTGATCGCGCGGGCGCGCGAAGTGCTCAAGCTGCACGAGCGGACGGAGCACGTGGTGACCGAGGAACTGGCGAAAACCGAAGAGACCGGACCGGTGCAGATCCAGCTTTTCGAGCCGGTAGGGTATGGCATCGCCGAGCGCATCCGCGGCATTAATCTGGACGAATTGCGGCCCATCGAAGCGCTGCAATTGCTCAGCGAGTTGCAGAAAGAGCTGAAGCGGCCATGAGAGTCGCCGGGGTGATGAGCGGGACGTCGCTCGATGGCATAGACGTGGCGGTCGTCGAGATCGCCGGCCGGCGGATCGAGACGGTCGGGTTCCAGTCGACGCCTTACTCCGCGGCCACGCGCGCGGCGATTCTCGCGGTTTCCGACGCGGCTACGCAGACTTCGGCCATCTCGCGGCTGAATTTCCAATTGGGCGAGCTGTACGCGCGCGCGGTGCTGCGCGCGGTGCGCCGCTTCGGCCCGGTGAAACTCGTCGGCTGCCATGGGCAGACCGTCTATCACGAAGGCGCGCGGAATACCTTGCAGATCGGGGAAGCGGCGGTGATCGCGGAGCGTTGCGGCGTCCCCGTGGTGTCCAACTTTCGCGCCCGCGACATCGCCGCCGGAGGCCAGGGCGCGCCACTGGTGCCGTATGTCGACTACCTGCTGTTCCGCCATCCGAAACGCACGCGCATCGCGCTCAATATCGGCGGCATCGCCAACATCACCGCGATTCCGGCGGGCGCGTCCGCCGAAAAGGTGGTGGCGTTCGATACCGGTCCCGGCAACATGGCGATCGACGCGCTGGCTCGCGAACTCGGCAAGCCGTACGATCGCGGGGGAAAGATCGCCGAATCGGGGCGCGTGAACGCGGCGCTGCTCGACGAACTGCTGGCTGACCCCTATTACCGCCGGAAGCCCCCCAAAAGCGCCGGCCGCGAGCAATACGGTGCGGCCTTCATCGAGCGGCTGAAAAAGACAGGGCTGCCGATCGAGGATCTCATAACCACAGCCACGGTATTGACGGCCGCCACGATTGCACTTGCGATTCGCCCTTTCGCGGGACGCTCCGCCGACCTGATCGTCTCTGGTGGCGGCATACACAACCCGCAAATCATGGGGCACCTGGCGGGATTTCTGCCGGATGTGTCCATTTCGACGTCCACCGATCACGGCATCGACGCCGACGCCAAAGAAGCCGTGGCTTTCGCCGTGCTGGCTTACGAAACGTGGCGCGGCAGACCGGCGAATCTGCCATCCGCCACCGGCGCCCGCCGCGCCGTGGTGCTGGGCGACATCACGCGGTAAATAGGGGCCGCGTCTCCTTCGTTGCGCTCGGGCCCAGAGGGCGCCCCCCGTGCTCAACGTACTGTTCCCAGCGCGGCGATGCCACAACCAAAACAAGGTTCACCACAGAGACACGGAGACACGGAGGAATACGAAGTCAAAATCGGAGGGCACCGAGGTAGCGGAGGACACGGAGGGGTATAGGCCCGGGGTATCAGCGTCTCAGTGGCCTCGGTTTACGAGAATCGTCGCGGCGCGCGAAGATTCTGCGCGTTGGCATTACAGGTACGCTTCCGCGCGCCTCGCCCAGGATCACCGCACCAACAGCGCTCGCGCCTCGGCCACCAGAAATAGCGAGCCGGTCACGAAGATAACATCTTCGCGCGCGGCGCCTTCGACCATTGCCAGCGCCGCTTCGATATCGGGGGCGATGGCGAGATTCGGGTGGTCGGAAATCCGGAGCATGGTCTCCGGTGCGAGTGCCCGCGCCTGCCGCGGGGCGGTGACGATCACCTGCGCGGCCAGTGGGAACAGGATGCCGCCGATTTCCGCGACGGCCTTGTCGCGCATCGCGCCGTAGATCAGCCGCACCGTGCGGCCGGAATAAAAGCGCTGGATATACGCCGCCAGGGCGCGTGCGCCAGCGGGATTGTGGGCGCCATCGAGGATGATTTCGGGGCTTTCCGAGACGCGCTCCAGACGGCCGGGCCAGCGCGTGCCGGCGATTCCGGTCTCGATGGCGGAATTCGGAACTCCGAGGCGCATCAGCGCCACCGCCGCGGTGACGGCGTTCTCCACCTGGTGCTCGCCGGCCAGCGGACAACGAAGATGCAGGTCGCCCAGGCGGAAGCGGCTGCCGCGGGCGTCGAAATCGAGATCGTTCACCGGCCAGTGCTCGGTCCATCGAGCGTCCACCAGGCGGGCTTCCAATACGCGCGCGGCTTCCGGCCGTTGCCGCGCGAAAACGGCCGGGACACCAGGCTTCAAGATGCCGGCTTTTTCTCGCGCGATGGATTCCAGGCTCTTGCCCAGGTACGCTTCGTGGTCGAAATCCACGGGCGTGATCACCGCCAGGTCGGGGATGACTACGTTGGTGGCATCCAGGCGGCCGCCGAGTCCCACTTCGAGCACCACCACTTCCACGCGCTCCTCTTCGAATACCGCGAGCGCCATGGCGGTGACGGTTTCGAAGTAAGTGGTGTGCATGTCGATGCCACCCTGGGCGACGAGCGCTTCCACCGCGGTGTGAATGCGATCGAAGGCGGCGGCAAAGCGTTCGGCGGAGAGCGGCGCGCCATCGATGCGGATGCGTTCGGTGGGTTCGGCGAGGTGGGGCGAAGTGAAAAGGCCGGTGCGGCGGCCCGCGGCGCGCAGGGCCGATTCCAGGATGGCGCAGACCGAGCCTTTGCCATTGGTGCCCGCCACGTGGACAATATGGAGCCGGTCCTGCGGGCGGCCGAGGGCATCGAGAACCGCGCGGATGCGCTCCAGGCCGAATTTGGCGGTCTTGATTTCGTTGCCCAGCGCGTACAGAAACCGGACTGAATCGGGGTAGTTCATGCCGCCAGGAACTTCAGGGCGCGGGCGAGGTAGGGCTTCATATCCAGGCGCGGGACGATATCGTCGAGCATGCCGTGCTTGAGCAGGAACTCGCTGCGCTGGAAGCCTTCGGGCAATTTTTGGCGGATGGTCTGCTCAATCACTCGCGGGCCGGCGAAGCCGATCAACGCGCCCGGTTCGGCGATGTTCAAATCGCCCAACATGGCGTAGCTGGCGGTGACCCCGCCGGTGGTGGGATCGGTGAGCACGCTGATGTAGGGCAGGCGCGCCTCGTCGAGCCGCATGAGGCCGGCGGAGATTTTCGCCATCTGCATCAGGCTGACGGCGCCCTCCTGCATGCGCGCGCCGCCGGAAGCGGAGACCACGATCAGGGGATTGTGCTGATGGATGGCGCGGTCAATGGCGCGCGCGATTTTTTCGCCCACCACCGAGCCCATGCTGCCGCCGATGAATTTCGCCTCCATGACGCAGAGCTGAACCGTGCGTCCGGCCAGCTTGCCCTCGGCGGAGATCAGCGCATCGGAAAGGTGGGTCGATTCCTGCATGGCGCGCAGCCGCTCGCTATAAGGCTTGGCGTCGACGAAGCCCAGTGGGTCCGAGGAGCGAAGGCCGCTATCGAACTCGCGGTATTCGCCATCGTCGAGCAGCAGCTTCAAGCGCGTGAGCGCGTCGATGCGGGTGTGCCAGCCGCACTTGGTGCAGACGTTCCAGTTGGCCTCCAGGTCCTTCTTCCAGATAATCTGGCGGCAGCCCTCGCATTTCTGCCAGAGGCCTTCGGTGCGCACTTTGCGCTCGCCGTCTGCCGCGGGGGGTAATTTTTCATCGGGATTTTTGTCGCGCCGGAACCAAGCCATGCAATTGTACGTTAGCGCGGGTAGGGATGGCCCCGCAAGGCCGCGAAAGCGCGGTAGATCTGTTCGGCCAGCATGGCGCGCGCCAATTCGTGCGGAAATGTCATGGCGGAAAGGGAGAGTAAGTGGTCGGCGCGGGCGCCCCAGCCGGGCGGAAGACCGTCGTGGCCGCCAATCAGGAAGACCAGGTCGCGGCCCTCCATTTCGGCGCGGGCGATGAGTTGCGCGAATGCCGGCGAGTCCATGGATTTGCCGGCCGGATCGAGGAAAATCTTGCGGGCGGTGGGATGTTTGGCCCACAGATCGGTGCGGTCGGGCCGGATTTCCTGCATGGTCGCGGGCAAGTAGCGCGCGGCGCGGGCCAGGAAATCCTCGGCTACGGCATTGGCGTGCGGATCTTTCGGCTTGCCGATGAAGTAGACGAAAATCTTCACTCGGCGGGAATCTCGATGTGGCGTGCGCCGCGCCACAGGCGTTCCAGCCCGTAGTATTCGCGGGCCTTGGGCGAGAAGATGTGGACCAGCAGGTCGCCGTAATCCGCCAGCACCCATTCGGCCTGGGTGTAGCCTTCGATATTGGTGGGCAACTCGCCGGCCTCATGTTTCAGCCGCAGCCCTACTTCGTCGCTGATGGCTTGCACCTGCCTCTGATTGGCGCCGGTGCAGATGACGAAATAATCGGCGAAGGCGGTGATGCCGGTGAGGTCGAGGACCACCAGGTCGGCGGCCTGTTTTGCTTCGGCAGCGCGGGCGGCGACCAGCCAGGTGGGCGCGGCAGTTTCGGTGGCGGTGGTTTCCTTGAGATCGGCCTTGGTCAGAACAGGCTCCTGGATTTATCGTACTACGCCGGAGGCAGGGCCTTCGGATGTCGCTTCGCCGGCTGCGCCGGATTGAACGGCCTGTGACTGGGGGTCTAGATTTGACGAGGTTCCAGGCAGATCCAGTTTGAATCCGACAGCTTCCAATCGGCGTTCATCGGGTACACCCGGCTAACTAAGCCTGGCTAATCTTGTGAATTGAAAGGATTCACCATGTAAATTGCTCGTTCATACATGTAGCGGAACCGGAGCGAGTCGGAGCGATCTGGCTGGTGGAAACCTGGGAAGCAAACCTGCGAGCCGTAGCGCAAGCGAACCCGATTCGGCTTCGTTACGCTGCTGGAGGTGGCCAGTCCGCCCGATGGGATGAAGCCTGACACCGGCGGGGAAGCAATGAGCAAGCACCTGTCGGACCTCTCGGGGTGGGTGGGGACAGCGCGCGGGGAAAGACCCGTCGAGGAACCTGGTAGACCCGGCAGGGCGGGGAAGGGTAGCCGACCCGACGGCCCGAGGGAATACATGACCGAGGGGCGGCCCTGGCCGGGAGTCGGAGAGGCCCATAGTAGCGAGGAAGCGGGTAACGCGGTGCCCTCTGGGCCTGGAGCGAAGGGGTCTTACTGGAAGCATTGCTGCTGTAAGAGGAAAGGAGAGCCGCTTGGAAGAGATTCCCGCTACGGAAGAACGGGAACGAATCGAGGCCCTAAAGAAACAGGTGTTCCGAGATGGGTTCCCAGATAAACTCTCTTTGCTAAGACGGGGTGCCCTCCGGGCCCTGAACCAAAAGGCCAAGCAGGAGCCGAAGTTCCGGTTTTACGTGCTGTATGACCGGATCTTCCGGCGCGATGTGCTGGAGGCGGCATGGAAACGGGTGCGAGCCAATATGGGGGCGCCTGGGGTGGACGGCGTGAAGATCGACTGGAGTTGGCCCTGATTTTGAGACAACCGGTTAACCCGCATTTCTCATCGGGTTTCGTCGCGAGGCGAGTGAGAAGTCCGTGGATACAAGGCGCGCGCCGGGGGGACCCTTCGAGTCCCGCGGAGGCGTACTTGGACAGAACGTCGAGCACGGTGACCAAGCGCAACGATGTAGACGCGGCCTTATCGGGGTACCCTGGGTCCCGCAGCAGAAAGCCGATGAATGCGGGTTGAGACTCAGTTTTCATTAAATGGAGAAGGGAGTCATGAGGACGGTTGGGGTTGGTGCGTTTATGAGGCAGGCAACCGTCAAGTGCCTGTGCAAGTCTGCGGTAATACGTTTTCAGGAGAGCCGGATGCCGGGAAATCCGCTTGTCCGGTTCGACGAGGGGAGAGTGGGTCGCACCGCAAGTGTCACCCTCTCTCCTGCTCTACCGGCTCAAATCTTCTTTTGCAGGTCTTCGTAGTCTGGCCTCCGCGTTAGGCTACAATGGCGGCACGGGAGGCCGCCGGTTTGCCGGAAGCTATCGTCGCGTTCGACTGCGTGATCTTCAGCTACGACTTCGTCGAGGTCCTGCATCGGATCTCGTTCACCTTGCAGCGAGGTGAAATCGTAGGGCTGTTGGGGCCGAACGGCGCGGGCAAGAGCACTACCATCAAAATCATCGCCGGAATTCTGACGCCGGGCGGGGGCGCGGTTTCCGTCGCGGGACTGCCGCTCCCCGAACGCGCCATCGACGTGAAACAGCGGATCGGCTACGTGCCCGAAGCGGCCGTATTGTTCGAAAGCCTCACCGGCCAGGAGTTTCTGGAACTCTCGGGGCGCCTCCACGGCGTGGAAGAAGAGACTCTGCAGATGCGCATCCGCGAGATCCTCGAAACCTTCAACCTCTCATCCGACCGCTCCAGCCGCCTCGACACCTACTCCAAAGGCATGCGCCAGAAGGTGCTGATCGCCGCCGCCCTGCTCCACAATCCGGAACTGATTCTGCTGGACGAGCCGCTTTCGGGGCTCGACGTGAATGCCGCCATCATGATCAAAGACCTGATCGCCGCCCTGGCGGCCGACGGCCGGACGGTGCTCTACAGCTCCCACGTGCTCGATGTGGTGGAGAAAGTCTGCAGCCGCGCGCTGATCGTCCACCACGGCAGCCTGATTGCCGACGGTACGCTGGACAGCCTGCGGGAATCCACCGGGCAGGAATCTCTGGAAGATGTTTTCCGCACGCTGACGCAGTCGGCAAACGTCGAACCGGGCGTGGCCCGCATCGTGGCGGCCCTGCAGTCATGAACGCCATCTGGCGCGCCCTCGACCGCTTCCTGCGCGGAAGCCCCCTGGTGAACGCGCTGATGCGGCGGCTGGGCATCGATACCGTGCACTACTGGCTGCTGGTGGATCTCTTCGGCACGCTCAGCGACCGCCGCGAATTCTTCAGCCATTTGGGCCGCGACGCCATGTCGCTCGAGAAATCGGCGTGGCTGTTTTGCTTCCTGTCCGGAGTGATGACGATCGTGTTCGTCAGCATCGGCATGGCCCCGGGGACGTACTTCCTGGTGTTTATGGCGCTCTCCGGATTCCTGCTGCTGACTGCTCTGCTCGCGGAGACTAATAACAGCCTGATGAACCCCGTCGAGGGCCTGGTGCTGGCGCATCAACCCATCGACGGCGCCACTTACACGTCGGCGAAGCTGACCCATATCTTGCGCATCCTGCTCTATCTGGTGCCCGGGCTCAATCTGATTCCCGCGTTCGCCGGACTGCTGCTCCACGACGCGCCCTGGTATTATCCGGTGCTGCATATGACCGCGGCATTCGCCGTCGGATTCGTGCTCGCGTTGCTCTGTTGCGCGCTCTTCGGATGGCTCCTTCGATTCGTGCCGCCGGCTCGCCTGAAAGCTGTGGGTTTCGCCGCCGAGATGTCCTCGTGGCTCCTCTACATATGTTTCCAATTCGTCCCAAGCCTGCATCTGAAGCTACGGATGCCTCACTGGCTGCCGGCCGGGACCGGGCTGCGCGTGGCGATGGCCGCGGCTATCGGAGGTGTCTCACTGGCGATTATCGTGCTCGGAATCCGCGCGCTTTCGGGCGATTACCTGGTTCGCGTAGCGGCCATCGCCCACGGCGGTTCGGCGAGAAAAATCAGAGTGCGCCGATCGTACCTCGGCGCATGGGCCGCAAGATTGTTCGGCGGTCCCACCGCGCGGGCGGGCTTCGAGTTTGTTTCCCGCATGATGCTCCGCGACTGGCAATTCCGGAGGCAGATGCTCAACCTGGTGCCCATCGCGGTGATGCTCTTCGCCGGGGCATGGCAGGGCATGCGGGTCTCGCCATTCTCCGGAAAATTTACGGCGGCGCATCTTCTGCCGCACGCCTTCGGATTCGCCTTCTTCCTGGTCTGCAATGCGATGCCATTCGGCAACGATCACAAAGGTGCGTGGCTCTTCCATCTGGCGCCGGCAGGGGCTTTCCGCGGCTTTGCGCGCGGTGTGTACGCCCGGCTGTTGACCCTCATCCTGATGCCGCACCTGATCCTACTGCCGGTTCTGGCGTGGTCTTGGGGCGCGCGCGACGCGGGGCTGTTTCTGGCTTACAGCGCGGCGGTGTCGGCGGTGTATCTGGCGCTGGAGTTGCGGCGCATCGAGGGCATGCCGTTCAGCCGCCAGCCGGAAGGCGCGGGCGATCCCGGCATGATGGCCCTGCTCCTGGCGGGCGGACTGGCCGTGGCTATCGCGGTAGCGCTTCAGTATTTCCTGATCTTCCGCTCTCCGCAAGTGGTGCCGGCGGTGACGGCGGCGCTTTGCGTGGCCGCCTGGCTCGCCACACGCAGTTCGCTCGAAGCGTTCGAAATCGCCATTCGTTTCCACCTGGGATTAATGAGCAACGAAAGCAAGGGGATCTATACGGAAGTGAACGGGTAGGAGCTAAGAGCCGGCTTACGTGGGTCGAAGATCCAGTAAAATAAGAACTACCAGTGGCCTATATTCCCGAGTCCGCGGAGTGGTACTTAGCGGAGATCGTTGAACAGATAACCGTCGAAGGGGATCCGCGCAATGTAATCCACACAAATCTGGTTCTGGTTCGCGCTAATTCGCCTGAAGAGGCCCATGACAAAAGCCATGGAGTTGGGCGCTGCCGGAGAGCAGTCCTACGAAAATCCGGAGGGACAGACCGTTAAATTTCACTTCAGGGGACTGCACGATCTGAACGTCATTCATGACAAGCTGGAGCACGGCGCCGAGCTCATCTACTGGGAAAACTTGAATTGGGATGAAGCTGCCATTCGCGACTGGGTTACCTCGAAGGAGAATTTGGGCATATTCCAGCCAATTATGCCGTCAAAAGGACCAAACTACTTGTCGCGGGAAATCATGGAAATTCTTGACCGCCTCCACTCGGACAGCGACCCGGCTTAAGCGGGCGACCGTCGGCAGCCAACAGCTATCTCAGCGCCTTCCGGCAGTCGTCCAGATTTACCCGAAGCTCTTCGAGAGCGGCCATGAGGTCGGACGGTAGCGCGCTGGAGGAAGCGTTGGCCGGCGTCACACCCAGCATTTGCGAAATCAGGACGTCGACGCGATGGGCGCTGCGGTAAACGTCTTCCGCGGCGGGTTGCCATGCCGCATGGCCGCTCGCGGGATGAATACTTACCGTCCCGCCCAAAGAAGACAGCGTGGGAACCAGAATTCGTTCCATGCTGCCGACCTTTTCGGAAAGCTTGGCAGTGTGCTTGCGGGACAACTCGCGCAGTAAATTCAAATCGGGGGAGCCGAGCTGCGCTTCGTCATCGGGCGAGAACTTCTGCGCCAGCCTGCGCAGCGCGTACACGCGTTGCATTGCAGCATCGTCCAAATCGAGCAATTGCGTGCTGAAACGGTCGAATTCGGCATGCCCGCCGAGGTGCTGTTCGAGGCGCGCCTCCATCGGCGAAACCGTGGCGCTGCCAGCCGCACCGGCGGCAACCGCCGTTTGGGACGGTACCGCGGCCGGGTGCGACGGACTGAACTCCACTTCGACGTGAGGCAGGTTCGCCACCGAGGCGCGAATCTCATTCTGCCGCCGCGGCGGAATGCCTTCCTCGCCAGTCACCACTACCTTGCCCCCGATGAGCGAAACATCCACCGGATCACCCAGGTCGGCCTCGATCGCGCTTAGTGCCGACAGCACTTGTAACTCGTCTGAAATCGAGGCCGACGACCCGGGTGAAAACGCGGCCGGCCGGCTTGGTGGTTCGGCGGCGCGCGCCGGAACATCCACGGGTGCAACGCCGGAAGTACCGGCGCTTTCCATGGAAGGTTCCGCTATCTCGCTCAACTCAACCCATTCCCGATCGCGAAACTCCAGCCGCTCACTCACCGGGACGTAGTCGCCGGTTTCCAGAGTAATGCTGGCCGCCTCCACTTCGCCTTCCGCGGAGACCGTTCGAATCCGGGTGAAATGCTCCGACGGCGCCTGCGGATCTTGCACCGCGGCCACTTCGTCGGTCTTGTGAACCTGCGCATCGCGCCACTGCTCGAAAGCGTGAGCGCTCAGCGGATCGTTCCAATCCCAATGCGCCTCCTGGAACAGCGCGGCTACTGCCTGCGCCTGCGCCACTTCGACCAGCGCGGCCTGCGCGCCGGCTAACCGCGTAAACTCCGGCTGGCGGCTCGATCGCACGCGAATGCGGTGCGCCGGACGAGGCTGGCTTTGGGAAACTGCTACGGCCTTTCTCAACAGGGCAGCGGCTTGAACAGAAGGGGCTTGGCGGAGCTGATTCAAGGAAAAGAGAACTATCAGCGCCGCCAAGCCCGCTACAAACGCCCATCTCGGTACACCCGAATGTACGAGGGGACGCATTAGCCGTACAAGGAGAGACGTATTGGCCAAAGATTCATCGATTCGTGAAAAATCGCGATACAGGTCGCGCCACGGTTGCGGCGCTTGGGGCGCCTGCGCCACCAGGACATCCCGGTAACGCGCGCACTCCGCGAGAGAATTTTGCAGTTCTTCCAGTTCCGCGCGGCACTGCCCGCAGGAATCCAGATGGCGCTCCACTTTCAGCCGGCTGCGCTCGGAAAGCTCGCCGTCGAGGTAGCCCACCAAGTCCCGGTCACAATGGCGCTGGAAGAGGCTACTCATCCCGCACCTTCCTCAGCCGCAGCAGGGCGCGCCGCAGAAACTCGCCCACGGCCGAAGCGCTAATTCCCAGCGTGGAAGCGATCTGGGGGTAGCGCAGACCTTCCATCCGTAAGAAAAGAACGCGCTTTTGCTGTTCCGAGAGACTTTCCACGGCGCTGTTCAGGCGGGTCATCTTCTCGCGATCCAGCAGGTCCCGTTCGGCGCTTACGGCCGGAGACGCAAGGTGCGTCTCGAAAGCCGGATCGAACTTCTCTTCCACCGATTGCCGGGCGCGCACCTTGAGGCCGTAGTTGTGGGCAACACGGAACACCCACCCCCGCAGACTCTCGATTTTTTCGCCCTTTTTCAGGCTCGTATAGAGCCGCAAGAAGACTTCCTGCACGGCTTCCTGCGCCTTCGGCGGATGCACGCCGAGCGTCAGCAGATACCGGTAGACGTCCTCGCGGGTCTCTATATATAACTGAGCCACTTGGTCTTGTAACTCCTGACCCGATTGCGGCTGCCGGAAGATCGCCACTGATCATCATCCTTCCGAACCGCGAATTACGCGTCGAGTCATCTCAAAGACCCGGAACCATGCCATTTCCACTACACCCCTGAACTAATTTTTTTTGCATTTATTTTGTGCAAATTCCGTCATTCTCGTAACCCAGTGTAGTTGAACCGGGCGGGTACCGGGTCTTTGTTTCGAAACCTTGAAACTTCTCCGTCACACCCAAGTGTGCGCAGCAATCGTCACTTACAACAGCGAGCGGTACATCCGTCGCTGTCTGGAAGGCATCCTGGAGCAGGAAGGGGTGGCCACCGAAATCGTGGTGGTGGACAACGCCTCTTCCGACGGCACGCGCGCCATCCTCCGCCGCTTCAAGAATCGCATCCGCACTATTTATAACGACCGCAACGTGGGCTTCGCGGAAGCGCAAAACCAGGCCATCCGCACCACCACCGCCGATTGGGTGCTGACCCTCAACCCCGACGTGCTGCTGCTGCCGCATTTCATCCGCACCCTTTGGGACGCCGGCCAGTCCGATCCGTCCGCCGGCACAGTATGCGGCAAGCTGCTCTCCATCGGACCCGGCTTCCGGCCGCTTCCCGAGCAACGGCTGGATTCCACCGGCATTTTCTTCACTCCCGCCATGCGCCATTTCGACCGCGGCTGGCACGAGCCCGACAGTTCCGACTTCGACAGCATGGAGTACGTCTTCGGAGCCAGCGCCGCGGCCGCGCTATACCGCCGGGAGATGATCGAAGACGTCTCCATCGACGGCAGTTTCTTCGACCCCGACTTCTTCTGCTACCGCGAGGATGCCGATGTAGCGTGGCGCGCCATCCTGCAGGGTTGGCGCTGCGTTTATGTTCCCGCGGCGGTGTCCTATCATGTGCGCAGCGTCGTGCCCGGGAGCCGCAGCGCGGTCCCCAGGGCGATCAACATGCACTCCGTGAAAAATCGCTTCCTGATGCGGATCAAGAATACCAGCGGGGGCCTCTATCGCCGCTATTGGCTGCCGATGACGCTGCGCGACTTGATGGTGATTGGCGGCGCGCTGGTGGCCGAACCGGGCTCGCTCGCGGCGTTCTGGCGCCTGGCGCAATGCCTGCCGCGAGCGTTGCGCGCCCGCAGACTGATCATGAGCCGCCGCCGGATCGACGACGCGACCCTCGCCGCCTGGTTCAACTTCGAGCCCGTGGCGATGGCGGTGGGGCAAGCTCGCGAACTGCCGCCGGCAGCCTGGCCGGAGCGCGCACCGGCGCCGCGCTACGCCGAGGAACCGACCGCGTAATCCTGGTGGGGCGGACCCCCTGGTCCGCGCGGGACGCCCTCGTCCCGCTCCTTCCTCGAAGATTCATGCGGCTACCTCCGGCAAGCCGGCCAGGGGCTCGGACCTGTCGTGGGCTTCGGTTGGCAGCGCCCTGCATGCGGACTCGCGACGGTCCATTTCGGGCAGATGCGTTCGCACCGGCATTTCTCGGACCAATGGCGGCTTCCCGGTGCCAATCTAAGTGAGGGGTGTTACGGGAGGGATTACCTAATCCCGAATGCTGCCCAGCCCATCCGAGCAGTCCCCGAGTAGCGTACCCCGCCCACGAAGCCGGACGGCAGACACCGGAACGCCCGCGACCGGGATACGTGTAGGGTTCGCTCAACCAGGTTCCGCAGTCGGCGTCTCCGGACGCGAAGCTAAATCCTACGCGACAAGCCGGGAGCCTGAACTGCCCAGACGTAGCGCAGGCGGTCCTCGTGATGCCCGGGCTTCAAATTGGGGAACTCCGCGAATGCGTTCAGCCTCTCTTCCAGATGAAATCCGCACTTTTCCAAAACCCGCGCTGACGCGGGGTGGTCGGGGTGGCACAGCGCAAACAGCCGAGCAATACCAAGATCGCGGGAGAGGCTTACAATTGCCGCGAGGGGTTCAGTCGCATAGCCGCGTCCCCACAAATCTTGCGCAAGAACATAGCCCTTGGCAGCGATAGAAGGCCCTTCGAAACCAAGACCGGTTCCACCAAGCAATCGCTGGTCTGTGGGGGATTCGATCGGATATGGTCCGGCGGGCCATTCGTTCCACTCCGACTCGCTGAACGTCAGAAAACATCCGGTGAGTGCTCGACGGTTCGATGTCTTGGCCAGCCAAGAAACCTTGTAACGACAGGATCGTCAGAGCAGCGTAAAAGGATGGATTCTGCGTCCTTGTGTGTGGGTTTCCGCAGGACCACGCGGCTCGTTTCGATCCGCTCTGGCGCTTTCATTCCTAATGGTACGAAGAAATCATGGGACGCTGCCTTCGAACTCCTACCTCAGAACCACGTCCTTCCGGCGGTGTTATCCTGAAGCCAATGAAGTTCGCTCCGGTCTTGGTGCTGGCGCTTCAGGCTGCTGGGGCGCAGCCCGCAACGACCGTGGAGACGGCCGCCTCCGCCCGCGAAGCGCTGGTCCCCCGGGTCGGCGAGCGGAAACTGCGCTGCCAGGTGGAACCGATCTCTCCCATCCTGCTGTATAGCGTGCCGGAGATCGCGGTCGGTTATACCTTTTCTATGCCGCTGTCGCAATACGGCGCCTCCCGGCCCGAGCACGGGTGGGACTTCGTCACGGGTTTCACACCGGTTGGACGCGAAGATCAGACCACCTACACCGGCGGCCGCGTCAGTCTGCCCACCTCCAACGCGGATACGGCCCAGGGACGGCGAACTTATTGGATCGGTATTGGGACTTACCACGTCCGCTGGGCCATGTTCGACGAGAAGGGCGGCGTATGCCGTCAGGAGTGGAGCATCCAAGTCGGTGGTTGGCCACCCCCACCGCCGGTACCCGGCCCCTTCGTTGAGCCTACCGCGCTGCCTAGCGTGGAGACAATTCGCGCCCGGCTGACTCCCCAGGAAGTTGACCCGCGAACCCGATCGCTGTTGGCGGTCTCGAAAATTTCGTTAGGTACGCCTGAGGGCACGGTTCGGACGCCCACTTACGAGGGAAGTCCGGCGCCGGACGGCGCGCGGCGGATCACGCTCCTGGTTCATGCGCCATCCGATCGAAGCGCACAGCTTGCGGTGTCGGACGCAGTGGAGGCCATCCGGCGCCAACTGCCGGCCAAGGTGGTACGCCTGGTGGCGTTCAGCCTGGAGCAAGGAAAGGAAATCCTCCGCCAGGACGGCTTCGATGCCGGCGCGTTGGAGGCAGCCTTCGCGACATTGGATTATCGGGCGGTCACCGTTGGAGAATTGCAAAGCCAGCCGATGCTGAGCCCGGCCGAACTGCTGAACTCGCTGGTACGGCGTGAGATCGGTGAATCCGCATCTGCCGACGCCGTGCTGTTCGTGGGAATTTCGTCATTGGTCCGGCCGGACTCTGGCCCTTTCGCCATCGCCTCGGTAAAGAGGGCTCCGCCACTTTACTATGTGCAATTCTTGACCAGCCTCCCTGAAACGGCTTCTCTACCGCCCGGTCACTCGGCCGGCGATCCCAATAATCCGGTCGATTTGGTCGGCATGCAAGGCCGCACACCGCCTACCTCGGCTTCGCAGTCGAATGCCATTCGGATGCCTTCGGGAAAGGATTGCATTGCCCTGGCCATGGAGAAACTGAAGGGGAAGACTCTGGAAGTCTTCGATTTCGGGCAGTTCGACCAAGCCATGGAGAAAGTGCGGCGCAGTCCTTCCGGCGGCAAACGCTGATGGCCTCCCGCTGACTCCGAACGCGGTCCTAAGCATAGACCGAAGTTCCACCCCCTCGCATGTAGATCCTATGATTTGAATATCGCGAGGGACCATTAACTCCGGAAGACGCCGCAGGGTAGCGCGGTTCCGCCTTTGATGTTCCGGCTACCGGAATGTGGGTGCATCGTCGCCTACTCGAAAACCGGTCCCCAAACGGCGTTCGAGCAGATTGCTCCTGTGAAGTCCTTTTATACCGGCCAATGTTCGGGGGTGATGGCCTTGGTATGCGGGAGAGTGCCAACATTCTTTTTTTCGTCCGAAACTGGCCTTACTGTAGTGGTGCGGCCCGTTGCTGCGCGACCCTGGCGGCCACTTGGAGTTGGGGCCTTGTCTTCGGACACATATGGTGCGATAAAGAGTCATCGGCGAGCCGCCAGAATTCATCCACGACGTGGCATCAAAACGGGCAGTTTTTGGCCGGTTAAGTCCCCGATCCGGAAGGACTAACACCGATAAACGCGCCCGGTTCCTTCACGTTGTACGGTGGCATGCGGCCGACGTAACCGTCCTTCGAACTCAAAGCGTTCGCAAGGAACTCGGGGGGCAATTAGGTCAACGCCTATTCGGAATACACCCCACCCGAGCCGCGCTACCATGGAAGGCACACCATGAGTTTTCAGTGGCTCCAAATGCGCATCACCGAAGAAAAAGAACGCCGCCAGAGGGAGGCGCAGATTCTGGAACGTCTGCCCCGCGTGCTCGAGGAGGTGCATCGCGCCCTGGCCGTCTGCGTGGACGCATACTTGGAGGCATTCGGCCCGGAAGCCGTCGAAATCAACTACCAGGGCCAAAAGGTCCGCGTGACCGTCCGCGAAGAGCAGGACGCCAAGTGGGAGAAGGTCGCCAAGGTGGAGATCACCCTCACTCCCAAACTCCCAGGCCTGCATATCGACCGCAACGGCAATGCCTTGGACATCGAAGTCGGCCTGCTGCCGGGCGACAAAATCTTCTATAAGGACGGCGAAGAGTTCCTCACCATGGAGGAAATGACGCGCCGGATTCTGGACCGCTCGCTTTTCCCCAAACTCGGGGAGTGACGTCAATTCGGCTTCCGCATTGGGTCGTTTGTTAAATGGAATTCGCCATCTCCCTGCGAGTTCTCGAATACCAGCGTCACGTTTTGTCCCATGCCTTGGATGTACCGGTAGATCCACGCTTCCGCCGCGGCACCCATTGTCGCGACGGCGTCCGGCGGTCCGTAAACGATGTAAATGCGCCCCATGTCGGTTTTCCATCCCGGGATGCCCGTCGAGAAATGTTCGTTGGCATAAGCGATGCGGCGATAATGCTCTTCCTTGAATTCGTTTTCCACAGTGTCCGGGGTGGGGTTGCGCCGCTTCCAGAACTCTTCTATGAAGTTCTCGCGCTCCTGGTCGGTAGTCAGCTCTCCGAACGCGATGCGTTCCGCGTCACCGATGATGTAGACCACGTCTTCGTTGAGCCACTTGCGGTACGGAGTCGCCACCTTTTCGGAGGGGTCCGACGTCATGCGGAAGTCGCCCGTTCCCCCGTGGTCCACAAATTCAATGATGATATTGTTGCCAACGCCTTCGATGTAGCGATAGCGCCACTGTTGGAAGGGGAAAGCGGAAACTTCGCCGCCGCCTTCCTCGGGCGGCCGCCGATAGCTGCCGCCCGACGAGTGATCGTCGATTTCGTCGGGCGGACCGTAGGTGATATAGATGCGGCCGCGGTCTGTTTTCCATCCGGCCTTGCTTCCGCCGAAATGCTGGTTGGCGTAAGCGATGCGGCGGTAATGCTCTTCCTTGAAAGCGGAGCCGCGCTGGAGCCAGAACTCCGCGATGAATTCCTCGCGCTCCGCGTCGGTAGTGAGCTTCTGGAACGCGGCGCGTTCCTGGTCGCTGATGATGTAGACCACGTCCTCTTTGAGCCATTTGCGGTAGGGAGTCGTAGTCTCGGCGGCCGTCTGAGGCTTCGGCGGCGCGAGGGCGACGCCCGCCGGGATCGCATGCCGAGCCCTCGGTAATTTCGCCGGCAAAGCTGTCAATGCCGCGGCCAAGATCACCAGCAACAGCGCGGCGGAGAACGCCGGCGCCGCCGAAGTCTGCGCGCCGCGCGATTCCTTAGTCAAACGGCGTATCCGCTTCATGAGATTTCCTCCGGTGGCCGCCAGTGCGGCCTGGGGCGCGAGCGCGCGCCGCTGCTCCAAGACCGCCAGAGTGGCGGCGTAGACGCGCGCATTGCCCACGAGTTCCACCACCCTGTCGTCGCAGCAGTTTTCCCGCTCGGTCCGCGCCACGCGAGACACCCACCACACCGCCGGATGATAGAACAGCAACCCTTCCACCAGCGCTTGCAGCAGATTCACCACGTAATCGTGCCGCACCGCGTGCGCCAGCTCGTGCAGCAGGATGCACTCCACCTGCGCGGCCGAAAGACCCGTCAGACAGCCCAGGGGCAGCAGGATTACCGGCCGCAGGTAGCCAATCAGCACAGGCGTATCGGTGAAGCAGGATTCCAGCAGGGCGACGGGCCGCAAAAGACGCATGCGCGCCGCCAGTTCGTCGAGACGCGCCTGCCATTCGGGCGCCGGCGCGCACACTCCGCGGCGCCGCAAACGCCGGACGGCGGCCCATCCGGCCAGACCGCGCGCATAGAAGAACGCTACCCCCGCGAACCAGACGGGCACCAGCCATGCCAGACGATCGAGAACGGCTGCCCATGAAAGGCGTGGCGACGGAACGGAAATCGGAACCTGCGGCACCGCGAGTGGAGCCCAGTGAATCGGCATCGCGACAGATGCCGGCCGCCGCGCCCACATCGCCGCCAGGGTAATGGCGAAGGCCACAGGCATCGCTGCGAGAATCAGGCAGGCGAGCGCGTACCGCCGCCGCGCGGGCGCCTCGCGATGCAGCCGGAGCAGGGCCATCAGCACGGCGGCCAGCACCGCGCCCTCCCAGATAAAATGCGCCAGCGTCCAGCCAATCGCTTGCGCCAGCGGCGTGTGAATCCAGGCTGCAAGGTGGCTCATGGCTTCCCCTTTTCGTACTCTTCCAGGAATTTCCGCAATTCCGCCAGCTCGGTGGGCGATGCGCGATGCGCCGCAAGCGCGCCCAGCATGAGGCTTGCTGCCGAGCCGCCGAAGGCGCGCTGCAGGAGGTCGCCGGCCAGTTGCTGCTGCGTCCATTCGCGCGGCCGGGCGGCGGAGTAAATATGGGCGCGCTGCTTTTCGTTGCGCTTCACCAAGCCTTTATCGGCCATGATCTGAAGCGTCTTCAGGACGGTGGTATATTGAGCCGGTTTGCGGCGGACGATGGTCGCATGTACGTCGCGCACGGTGCTGGGGCCGAGGCTCCAGAGCACCGTGAGGATCTCGAGTTCCGCGTCCGTCGGGCGGGGCGGTTGGTTGGTTTTGGCGGACATCTACGAAGACTGTACTACGATAGTCTTCGTGGAGTCAATAGCTATTTGCGGTCGTGCTGGCGGAGATCGCGAGTCGCCCGCTCGCCGGCATGAATTTCCACGGCCTCGACAATATCGGCATAATCGGCACGTGGACCCTGTAGAGCGGCTACCCGCCGGCTTGATTGACGACTTTACCCTCGATGCTGCCGGGCTGCGCGGAAACCTGCGCGGCGAACAGCAGAACCAGAATTGCGGCTCTCATTGCCGTCCATGGTACACCTTGAACGCGTAAGCTTGCGCTCTGCCTACTGGTTCAAATCGTGGCGCTTCAGCGTGGGACGCTCGTCGGACTGCGCATCGTCAGCCTTGCCGTCGCCAGGCCTCACGCGCAATACCGGCCGGTCGTCCTTCGGCTTGCGGTCGGCGTCGCGGGCGATCAACCGCTCGCGCACGTCGCCGTATTCCGAAGTGGTCACCACGTATTCCGGCCTGGCCGGCAGAATCCGCTGGATCTCTTCCTCGGTCTTTTCGATCCGGTCGGAACTCATGGGGTGGGTGGCCAGAACCCTGGCGACCGCCCCGGGTTGGGTCTTTTGTAACGCCTCCAGCTTCTCGAAGATGCTGACGGCGCCGGTGGGGTCGTAGCCCGCGGCGTACATGTACTGCACGCCCAGGTAGTCGGCTTCCGCTTCGTCGTGGCGGCTGAAGCTCCGGAATGTCATGGGGATGGCGGCATTGCCAGCCTGGCGCGCGGCCCATCCGCCCAACGGGCCCAGCAAAATGCTCGGAACGATCCCGGCCGTCTTGGCGATCTGCTGCTCGGTGGCCCGGCACGTCATATGGCGCGCCGCCACATGGGCAATCTCGTGAGCCAATGCGCCCGCGAATTCGTCCTCTTCGCTGGCCAGCTTGATGAGCCCGGTGTATACGAACACGTACCCGCCCGGCAGGGCAAAGGCATTCAGTTCCTCGCCATCGATCACCCGGAACGTGAACGGCACCTTGGCGTCCGAGTTCCGCACCAGATTCTGGCCCACGCGGTTGACGTATTCGGAGAGAATCGGGTCGTCGTCGATCTTCGATTCCCGCGCGACTTCGTCCGCCAGTTGCTTGCCCCACGCCATTTCCTTGTCGACGGAATAGAAGTTGAGGCACTTGCCGACGTCGCGGTCGCCGATCTGGTTGGGATCGTCCTTCTTGTTCTTCTGATCGGCGGCAAATGCCCCGGCGGCCAAGGCAATCGATAGAATGGCGATGGGTAGCAGTCTCATGAGTGGCTCCCGGGGACCTTATATCGTATTGTAAGGGGAATGACCCCCACTGCAAACGTAAAAATTGACGCCGGCATGGCCCTTTGGGATCAATATGCCCACAATTTCCCGGTCCGTGAGCGCCTGATCTACCTGAATCACGCCGCGGTTGCGCCGCTTTGCAAGCCGGCCGCCGATGCCATGAAGCACCTGGCTGACGATTGCATGCAGTTCGGCAGCCAGCACTACAAAGAATGGGTGGATGCGTATGAGGGGCTGCGAGTGGCGGCCGCACGCCTGGTGAACGCTGACCGCCAGGAGATCGCGCTGGTGAAAAATACGTCGGAAGGTATTGCCACCGTGGCTATGGGCCTGGACTGGAAGCCGGGCGACCGGGTTGTAGCGTTCCGCGAGGAGTTCCCGGCTAACTACTACCCCTGGAAGCGGTTAGAGAAAAGGGGAATTGCCGTCACCTGGCTCTCGGCGGAAGATCCCATCGAAAAAATCGCCGATGCAGCACGGGGGGCCAAACTGCTGGCCATCAGCTTTGTGCAATTCCTGTCAGGCTACCGCGCTCCCCTTCAAGCAATTGGTGAGATTTGTCATGCTAACCGATGCATTTTCCTGGTGGATGCCATTCAAGGATTGGGTGCCTTTCCCATCGACGTGAAAATTTGCCATATCGATGTCTTGGCGGCCGATGGCCACAAGTGGCTCTTAGGTCCGGAGGGATGCGGCATCCTATACATAAATCAGGCGCTTCAGGACCGCGTGGAGCCTGTGGAATTCGGCTGGACCAACGTGGCGGGTTACCGCGACTATGCCTCCCGCGACATGTCCCTCCGACCGGACGCCGGACGGTACGAGTGCGGTACGTTAAATACCATTGGATGCTTTGGTTTAAAGGCATCTATTGAACTATTGCTAGAGATAGGGATCGGAATAATAGCCCCGCTTGTCCAAAATCTCGGCGACCGGATTGCTGAGGGGGTTCTTAATAAAGGATATGAATTGCTGGGCACGCGGACGCCGGAGACGGGCGCGGGAATCGTCAGTTTCCGTAAGCCGGGAGTCGACGCCTCGGCGATCGTCCGGAAGCTGGCCGCCGCCGGAATCAGCGCCGCCCCGAGGGCCGGCTGGGTCCGCACATCGCCGCATTTTTACATTCCGCCCTCCGATATCGATCGAATGATTGCGGAGTTGTGATGCGACGGCTCCGCCGTCGACTGGAGATTGGCCATTTGCCCCCTGAATGGCGGGCTTCAGCCTGGCTTCAGCCCGCCCATACGACGGCTTCGGCGGCGGGTTCAGCCATTCTAACTTCAGCATCCTTCTTTCTGAATTTGTATAGAATGAACGGATGCTTCGTCGCATTCTGGTCTCCCTGGCGCTGCTTGCCTGCCCGGCAACCGCCGCCGTGCCGGCGCCAAAGAGTTACTTCGGCCATGAAATCACGGATGACGGCACGGTGCTCGACTGGGACAAGGTGGTGGGCTACTTCCAAGCGCTCCAGAAATCGAGCAACCGCATCCGCGTCGAAGAGCTCGGCAAGAGCACCGAGGGCCGGCCGTTCGTCGCCGCCACCATCGCCGATCCCGAGACCCTGAAACATCTCGACCGCTATATCGCCATCCAGCAGAAGCTTGCCGATCCGCGCGTCACCCCGCAGGCGGAGGCCGAAAAGTTGTTCCTCGAAGGCAAGGCCGTGGTGCTGGTGACCTGCTCCATTCATGCCACCGAAATCGCCGCCACCCACACGGCTATCGAATTCGCCTACCACATCCTCACCGACGACACACCGCACAATCGCGCCATCCTCAAAGACGACATCTTGCTGCTGGTGCCGTCGCTCAATCCCGACGGCGTCGATATCGTCACGCGCTGGTATCGCAAGACACTCGGCACGCCGTTCGAAGGCACTAATCCGCCCGAGCTCTATCACCACTACGTGGGCCACGACAACAATCGCGACTGGTACATCTTCTCGCAGGTGGAAACGCAACTCACCATCTCCAAGCTGCATAATGTCTGGCACCCCGAGATCGTTTATGACGTGCATCAGCAGGGCACCAACGCCTCGCGGCTGTTCGTGCCTCCGTGGCTCGACCCCGCCGAACCGAACATCGATCCCATCCTGATGCAGGAAATGAACATGTACGGCACCGCGATTGCCGCCGACCTCACCGCCGCCGGCAAGACCGGAATCGCCACCCACGCGATTTACGATTTCTGGACGCCGTCGCGCCACTATCAGGCGTTCCACGGCGGCCTGCGCATCCTCACCGAGGCGGCCAGCGCGCGCATCGCTTCGCCCATTACCCTCACGCCCAGCGAGATTGCCACGTCGGCCCTGGGATACAATCCGCGCGAGCGTTCCTGGAATTATCTGGAGCCGTGGACCGGCGGCACGTGGCGCCTCCAGGACATCATCGACTACGAGATGATCGCGTGGGACTCGCTGCTGTATAACGCCGCGCTGCATCGCGAGGAATTGCTGCGCAATTTCTACCGCGTGGGCCAGCGGCAGGTGGACCGCGCCAAGCCCTGGGGCTTCGTGATGTCCGCCGATCAGCGAGACCCCGGCGCAACTCGCAAACTCATCGAGACGCTGCGCTTCGGCATGGTGGAAGTGGGCCGCGGCGGCGATGGCAGCGCCGTGATTTCCATGCACCAGCCGTATGGCGGATGGGCCAAAACGCTGCTCGAAGTGCAGCACTATCCCAACGACCTGCTGTACCCAGGCGGTCCGCCCAAGCAACCCTACGACGTAACCGCCAACACCCTGCCCATGCTGATGGGCGTGGATGTGCGCGCCGTGGACCAGCCTGTGGCCTGCTCGGGCGAGTGGAAAGCTGCCGATCGCGCGGCCGGCCCGACCCTCGCGGCCGCCGATACGGATACGTGGTTCGCCGTAAACGCCGCGTGGAAGTCTGGCCGGTCCGTGTGGCGCGACCCCGTGAGCGGAGATTTCTCGCTGGCGGCGCATGCCGGCTGGACCGAGCGCAAGCAGCCGCGCATCGGCCTCTATCAGCCGTGGCAAGCCAACATGGATGAAGGCTGGACGCGCTGGCTGCTCGAGAATTTCGGCTTCGCCTACACCGGCCTGCGCAACGCGGACATCCGGCGGGGCGGCCTGCGGCAGAAATTCGACGCGATTATTTTCGCCGACCAGGCGGCGGAAGGCATGGAGAATGGCTTTGCTCCCGGTTCCATGCCGGAGGACTACGTCGGCGGCCTGGGAACGGAGGGCGCGGCGGCCCTCAAGGAGTTCGCCGCTGCCGGGGGCAGCCTGGTGTTCCTGAACCGCGCCTCGGAGTACGCCATCGCGCGCCTGGGCGTCGTGGCGCGCGAGGTGACGCCGTCGCCTGAGAAGGCCGCGGTGTTTTATTGCCCCGGCTCGCTGCTCAATATGCGCGTGGACACGCACAGCCCCCTGGCCTACGGGGTGCCCGCGGAAATCGCGGCGTGGAGCGAGCACAGTCCCGCGTGGGAAACCCAATTGCCGGTGGTGGCGCGTTACCCCGAAAGCAGCGTGCTGGCATCCGGCTGGCTGGTGGGTGAACGAACCATCGCGGGCCACGCCGCTATCGTGGACGCGCCCGTGGGCGCGGGCCATGCGGTCCTATTCGGCATGCGCCCGCAGTATCGCGCGCAAAGCTACCTCACGTTCAAGATGTTTTTCAACGCGCTGGTACGGTGAATGCGATGAGCGTGCCGAGACCGAAGCTCAAGTTCTTGCACCCCAAGACGTCAATGAGCCCGGCAAGACTCGATGCTTTCCGTCGTCTCGCGACGGACAAGCTAAAGGCGTCCCTGCAGGCCGGCCAGTCGGGTTCGCTGAAAGCCCGGCCAGACGGCACGGTCCTCGACGGACACCACCGGCTGACCGTTCTTCTGGAGCGCGGCGTAGACATCAACACTCTTCCGAGAGGGAGAACAGAGAAGAAGTGATGAGCACTCACCTGTTCCCGATTCCGGGTCCGTGGCCTGGCCATCTGTCAGTCGTCTCCCGGCCCAGAGGCGGCGACTGGCTCGAGGACGAAGCCAGAGCTTGGAAGCGGGACGGTATCAACGTGGTGGTCTCTCTGTTGGAGCCCGAAGAGGCCGCCCAGTTGGACCTTCTCAATGAGTCCGATGCCGCCGAAACCAATGGCATCCGTTTCCTTTCGCTCCCCATCCCCGATCGCGGTGTGCCGGCTTCCACGCCGGCCGCGCTCGCTTTGCTGTCGGAAATTGCGGGCGCACTGGATCGAGGAAAAAACGTCGCGGTGCATTGCCGCCAGAGCATTGGCCGCGCCGGTTTGATCGCGGCCGGAGTTCTCATCGCTTCGGGGGCGAGTCCGGAGCAGGCCATCGATACCGTAAGCGCCGCGCGCGGACTGCCCGTCCCCGAAACGCCCGAACAGCGTGAATGGGTGCAAAGACTGCGCTCCGCAAACCGTCGTATCCCGTCCCTAGCGTAGTCCTTTTCCGTACGCACGGTATATTATAGGGAATGTCCCCAGGCCGGCTGGTAGCCCTGCTTCTCCTTTGCTGGATATCATTGACTCCAGCCAGGGCGCAGCGCTACGCCGAACTCGTCGGACAGATCCTCGACCCCTCTGAGTCCGGCATCAACGGCGCGGTGGTCACCGTCATCGATGAGGATACCGGATTTCGCCGGCAGGCGCTCAGCGAAGCGGGCGGCATGTACGCCGTGGGATCGCTCGCCCCCGGCAGCTACAAGATTACGGTGCGCAAAGAGGGTTTCGGAACCGTGGTGCAGTTCGGCGTCAAGCTCACCGGCGCCGCCCCCATCCGCCTCGATTTCCGGCTGCCTGTATCGCCGTTCCCGGACAGCATCACCGTGGTGGGCACCGCTCCCTCGCTGGAACGGCAGGATGCCTCCACCGGCGGCCAGTTCGATATCGACGATCTCGCTCACCTGCCCCTCAACGCCCGCGGCATGCTGACCCTGCTCGAGCTCATCCCCGGCACCAGCGTGGTGCCCGCCACCCGCGGCGACGCCGGCCAGTTCAGCACCAACGGAATGCGCGCCAACACCAATTACTTCACGGTGGATGGCGTGAGCGCCAACGTGGGCGTCAGCGCCGGCGGTTTGCCGGCGCAATCCAGCGGCGGCGCATTGCCCGCGCTCAGCGCCTTCGGCAGCCTGGACTCGCTCATTTCCACCGAGGCCATGGAGGAGTTTCGCGCGCAAACCTCCACCACGGTGGCCGAGTTCGGCCGCATGCCAGGCGCCAGCATCGCCGTCAGCAGCCGCGCCGGCTCGGACCAGTTTCACGGCGCCACTTCGCTTCGGTGGCGCAACACCGCGCTCGCCGCCAACGACTGGTTCGCCAACCGCCAGGGCGACGGCCGCGCTCCGCTGCACTATGAGGACGTCGCGCAGTCTCTCGGCGGACCGGTCAAGCGGCACCGCACCTTTTTCTTCCTCTCCTTCGAACATATTGCGCTCAATGAACCCTACGTCTGGGAGCAACCGGTGCCGTCGGTGAACATACGCGGAGTGCTGCTCCCCACGGTCCAACCCCTGGTGAACCTTTTCCCGCTGCCCAACGGCCCGCTGCTGGGCGCCAGCGGCTACGCCGACTGGCTCGGCCAGATTGACCGCCCGGCCAGCCTGACTTCCGGCAGCGCGCGCATCGATCAGGCCCTCACGCCGCGCATCACGCTCTTCGGCCGGTACAGCGATTCGCCGTCAGCCAACGAATTCGGAACACCTGAGGTGAACCATCTGCATCTGCGTTCGCAAAGCCTGACTCTGGGAGTCAATGCGCGCCTCAGTGCCCGCAGCGTGCTGGACTTTCGCGTGAACGAATCCCAATCGACCGCCAATTCGGTGTGGACTGAGAGTACATCGTCAGCAACGCCGAGTTGTACGCTGCAGCCCTTGCTCTCCGCGATTCTCAAAGACAACGCGCTTTCGTGCGATTTCCTGTTGCGATTTACCATCAACGGCGTGGGGCAGGTGGTTACCGGCAATGAAGGCGAACGCCGCCAGCGCCAGTTTCAGACGGTCCAGACGGCCACGCTGGAACGGGGCCACCACGCGCTCAAGTTCGGGGTGGATTATCGCCGGATGCTGGCCATCCGCCGCGATGCCGCCAATTCTTATGGACTCACCGCCAGCAGTGTCCTGCAACTCAATAATCCGACAAACTGGTGGCTCGCATCCCTGGCAGCCGCCGACGAATCCGTAGCCGTTCAGGAGCTCTCCCTCTGGGCGCAGGACACCTGGCAAGTGAATAGCCGCTTGACGGTCGCTGCCGGCCTCCGTTGGGAGTTCAGCCCGCCTCCGCCTCTGTCCGCTCCGCAAAGCTTTCTGAATTACACCACCGGGGTCTTGACCCTCGAACCGAATAAAGAGTTGTGGCCCCTCACCTACGGCAACTTCGCGCCCCGTCTCGGCATGGCCTATCGTCTCGACAAAGATGGCCGCACGGTTCTCCGTGCTGGCGCGGGCCTGTACTACGATTCCAGCGTGAGCCTGGCTACCGACGTCATCAACCAGGGTCCGCTCAACGGAGCCAATCTCAGCACCCTCGGAAGCAATTCGGCATTCGTGGGCAACATTACTTACGGATTCGCCCCCAATCTCCAGTTGCCCCGGGTAATCCAATGGAACGTATCGCTGGAGCATGGCTTCGGGTCGCACGATGTAGTTTCGCTGGGCTACATCGGGTCGACAGCCAGCCATTTGCTCCGCACCGATATGAGCGACACCGCCAACCTGAACAGCTACGTCGTCCTGACCACCAATCTCGCCGGTTCCGACTATGACGCGATGCAGTTCCAATACCGGCGGCACGTGGCTGCGGGATTGGACGCCACAGCGTCTTACGCGTGGTCCCATTCGCTCGACAACGATTCCAGCGACGCCTTCCTGCTCTGGTCGGGCGAAGGCGCTTCGCCAGCCGGCGACCACGCATCTTCCGACTTCGACGTGCGCCAATCTCTTACTACGGCCCTGAGCTACACATTCCCGGCGCGCGCCGCTCACAACCCCATGGGCCGTCTGCTCGGCGGCTGGGGAATCGAGACCATCCTGCATGCGCGCACCGGTTTTCCGATTACCGTGTTGGACTCCGAAGACGTCACAGGCCTGGGACTGGCGAACGCCTTCCGGCCGGATTGGGTCTACGGACAGCCGCTCTGGATCGCCGACAGCTCCGCCCCCGGCGGCAAGACGCTCAATCCCGCGGCATTCGCTGCGGTCCCGGCGCCGCTGGGCGCGGTCGGCGCGCAAGGCACGCTCGGCCGCAACGTGCCCACGGGATTCGGCATGTGGCAACTGGATCTGGCGCTGAAACGGGAATTCCACATCAGGGAACGGTTTGGCATCGAGTTGCGGCTGGATGCTTTTAACGCCCTCAACCACCCGAATTTCGGCGACCCCGTGAAGTTCCTCGACAGCCCGCTTTTCGGCCGTTCGACATCGCTGCTGAATATGGAGCTGGGAACCGGCAGCCCCGGCAGCGGCCTGGCTCCGGCCCTGCAAACGGGCGGTCCGCGGGAGGTGCAGGTGGCCATACGGTTCCACTTTTAGCGCGGGCGTCGCCCGCGATCTGGCTTCGCGAGATGGAAGTCAGAAGTCGGAAGACAGAATAATACCCGGTGTCTACAAGGGCGCGCGCTAAGGGCCGGTTTGCGCCCGCCAGATTTTCATTCTGACTTCTATGTCCCGAAGGGACATCAGGGCGTAGCCCACCATAGCCGGCTTTTAGCCGGAGACCGTTTCCTTCTGCGGGCGCGTGCTCACCGCCAGCGAACTGATTCTGGTGCGCCAGATCATCACCGATTTTCCTCGACTCAGTCAGGCTGAGTTGGCCTATACCATCTGCGAGTTATTAGAAT
>Ga0326727_10005743_pt1 | contig 34974 bp, 36 predicted proteins | sample MB2enrmetagenome_FD_207643 | JGI IMG/M metagenome (GOLD analysis project Ga0326727, IMG submission 207643) | Lab enriched peat soil microbial communities from McLean, Ithaca, NY, United States - MB29MY | ecosystem: Environmental > Terrestrial > Soil > Wetlands > Peat | place: USA: New York...
CGCATCAAGATAAAAGTTTTAACATTTAGTACCAGATATCGGATTGTTGTCAACACTCTGAAACGTAAGTCCACAAATGGGTATTTCAGTAGACTTTTACCCAATTCCTACCCTCCCGAATCCCACTTGACATTGGATGTGATCGTGACACGATGCAGAACTGGTGTGGTTTATTCTCCGCCTTGTGATCTGTTCCCAAAAATAGAAGGAATACTATAAAATGAGACCGTTCAAGGGGATCTTTGGCAGGGTGTTCAAAATTTTCATGACAACGGCTCTGCTAGTCCCAGCCTTGGCGATCAGCGCAATGGCTCAATACACCATCACCGATCTCGGGACCCTCGGCGGGAGTTACAGCATAGGTTACGGCATCAACAACTCTGGAGAGGTCACGGGATTTATCTATACTGCGGGAAATCCCCACGCCTTCCTCTACACTCCAGGGGTCGGAATGCAAGATCTCGGAACTCTTAGCGGTGGCAGTCAAAGCCTCGGTGCCGGCATCAACAACTCCGGACAAGTCACGGGAAACGGCGATGTGGATGGACTTGGCGGCTACGCCTTCCTATACACTCCGGGGACGGGGATGCAAGATCTCGGAGCACTCCCCGGCGCCAGTTACAGCCATGGGTGTGGTATCAACGACTCCGGACAGGTCACGGGGTTGTCTTCAATTCCTACTGGAGGTGGGTATCACGCTTTTGTCTACACTCCAGGGACTGGAATGCAAGATCTCGGAACACTCCCCGGCGGCAGTAACAGCGAGGGTATGAGTATCAACAACTCCGGACAGGTCACGGGATACGCCAGTCTTGCCAATGGCAACTATGACGCATTCCTATACACTCCGGGAACGGGGATGCAAGATCTCGGAACACTCACCGGCTACAATACCAGCAAGGGTTACGGTATCAACAACTCCGGAGAGGTCACGGGAGGCTCCCTTATTACTGGAGGTGGAGAGCATGCCTTCCTCTACAGTCCGGGAACAGGGATGCAAGATATTGGTACCCTCGGCGGCGATTTCAGCGAGGGTCATGGTATCAACAACTCCGGGCAGGTCGTGGGATGGTCTTGGACTGCCGGAAACGCCGTCACAGACGCCTTCCTCTACAGTAATGGGCAGATGACGGACTTGAATACTCTTATCGACCCCTCGTCAGGATGGACGCTCATAGACGGTTTTGGGATCAATGACTTGGGGCAGATCACAGGGGATGGGATTATCAACGGGCAACAGCACGCCTTCCTCATGACGCCGCCCGGCTCCCTGACGGTCACGATCAGCCCGGCTGGTGCTGTGGGTGCCGGGGCGATGTGGAACGTGGACGGGGGAAGATGGCAGGCGAGCGGGGCGGTTGTACCGAACCTGAGCGTGGGATCGCACACGGTCGCCTTTAGCGGCGTGCAGGGTTGGACAACACCTCCCAGCCAGACGGTAACCATCGCGAACGGGCAGACCGCTTCCGCAGTCGGCACATATACACCTTTCTTTGCAGCCATTTTTACCGCAAGTACTACCAGTGGCAAAGCACCCTTGAAAGTACATTTTACAAACTGTTCTGCGGGAAGCTTCACAAAATGGCTATGGCACTTCGGAGACGGCGAGACAAGTAAAATCTGGAACCCGACCCATACCTATAATAAGGCCGGCGTCTTCACGGTGACGCTTGCCATGACAGGAGCCAAGGGAACATGCACCTGTGATCAACCTGGCCTCATCACGGTCTACGCTGCGCCCAAGGCAAACTTCTCCGCCGTACCCAGGGCGGGGGATGCTCCCCTGACGGTGAATTTTACCAATGAATCCAGCGGCATCGTCACGAACTGGCTGTGGAACTTCGGAGACGGCACGACAAGCACGGATGCGAACCCGACTCACACCTACAATAGTCCCCGGACCTACGAGGCAAAGCTTACTGTATACGGGCCGGGGGGAGCCGGTTCCAAGACTGTGAGTATAATAGTGAAGAAATGATCTGAAGGTGTGCACTCGTGAAACAGGGGGCACCCATTAAAAAGGAATATTCCGCCTTTAGCCCCTTAGTCTGCTCACGAAAATATTTCTCCGATCCCAATCGTTGCGAATCGTAATTTCCCTTTTTCAAGGGGTGACCGCTTTGTTTTTTATGCCGGGAATTTCGGTGACATCGGCGAGGACCTTGGCACCGAGCGATTTGGCCTTCTCGGTAGAGGCTGCAATGTCGTCCATGAGGACGTACGGCACCCACTGAGGCAGCGCATCCGGCATTGGGCTCTTCCCCGTTCATACCTTTTCCAGGGCAGTTTGCGCTGGTTCCACCTCCACCTCCATCCGGACCGGAATGGCTTTTTAAATATGAAGTCTGGAAAGTATCAAGTAAGGGCGGGTTCACTCAGAAAGAACCGGTCGGATTTCGGGGGATTTGAGCCTGACAATTGAAAAGGTGGGGATCGATCAGCAACGGAGTTAACATATTAAAATTATTTTCGTTATGCAGTCCGGCCACATAAGGATTTCTCAGTGGCAAGAAGCGTTGACTTTAGCTAAGCCTGAGCTGATTTGACGAGTTTATTATGTACAGGGGCAGGAAATGTGAGCCTTTGGTTGGCGCCTATTCTGCCGGGGGATACTCGATGATGGAGATCAGGGAGTAGCCTTTAAGGGAATTAGTTTGCCCGATGGACCCTGCGTTTGCCGTTTATTACCGGCTCAAACTGTTAGGATTGACGACAAATCCCTCTTTGGTTGCCGCGAACTTCAAGCGGCCGTCAAAGCAGAGGATTGTCAATCTTTCCGGATCTTCTTGGGAACCCACCAAGGCAGCCCCCAATTGACACGCGTCAGCAGCCCGCAAAGAATGAACCTCCAGAAGCCTTAAGGCCCTCGCGCGCACTCTATCAACCGCTGTGACCTCGTCGGCCCTGCTCACAATGCTTGCAAGACGTTGCTTGGCTTTCTCGAATTCCTCAGCGCCTATAAGCCCATCCCTTACTCTCCGGCACAATGCACTGACCACCTCAACGCGACTCAAGCACCAGATCAGCATTCTCGGGTCATCGGCTACCACTTTGATGCAATATTCCGTGTTTTCTTCATTGATGAGCAAGGGAACGATTGCCGAAGAATCCCAGAACTTCATCTCCCACCTTCTCTTTCTTCGAGAAGGGCTTGCAAGACTCCCTTGCCGGCAGGCATCTTATCTTTATCAAAGAAATCAGGTGGAAAAGCCTCCCTATCCTGCGCCCTCGTGATCAAGCCAAGGCGTTCGGCCTCTTCTATCCATGCCGCTTCTTTCTCTGCTCCGGCCGATTTGGAGACATGAACTATTCTGGCAACAGGAGTTCCTCGGTCCACTATTTCCACGTCTTCTCCTCCACGCACCAACCTGATAAAATGGCTCAAGCGGTTCTTGGCCTCGGATATACTGGCACGAATCACAGGGGCACCCTCCATACTTTATGGCCTTAAGATCTCTTTTAACATAGCTATAATAGCTATTATTATAGCTAACGTCAAGAATGGAGATGCAACCATGGATTCTTCAGAGGACGCAGAGAACGACGGAGGAAATTATACTTCATTATTGGAAGTGGTGTCAAACACAAAACGAAGTGCAAAGATCATCTCGCGCGGAGGCGCGGAGGCGCGGAGAGACGGCGGCCCAGAAATAGAAAGAGTACATTATTGCTTCAGGTCTCGTAGTAATGATTCATCTTATGAAGTACGACGGCACCCAAAATTAAGTGATTGAATTTACAATGCAGCTTGCGTGGCGGCCGCCAATTGTGGGCGGTCCCAAAGAATAATCGTACGGCGGGCGAACAGCAAGATCGAGCGCTTTCAGGCAGCTATCTCCTGTTTGCAGGGGCATCCGGGCCTGCCTGATAACTGAAATCACAAACAGAGGCTGCTTTGGCCGGGGTCACCGGTCAAGAGGTGTTGGCGCCTTGATATCTTGTTGGAGCACCACATCATCTCACGCGGAGACGCGGAGAGACAGCGGCCCGGAAATAGAAAGAGTACATTATTGCTTCAGGTCTCGTAGTAATGATTCATCTTATGAAGTACTACGGTACCTAAAATTAGTAACTTTAGGGGCTCAATGGAGGTGTTTCGGGCAAAAATCCGATCCCAACATGAAGTCCGGTGGCATAGCGCAGAAGTCGATGCATTATTCCAGTTGAATCTGGAGGAATTTCCGGCGATTTGGAGAGATTATGGAGAAAGATGAAAAAGCCATAAACGAAACAAGTAAAAAAAGCGCGTAAGGGCCTCTCTGAAGAGTCTGAAACGGCTCTTGCGCCAGTCTGAGCAGGCGATCGGAAGGACCTCGATGCTCAGTCCCGCCCTCCTGGCCCTGTAGAGCAAGTCCAGGACATAATTTGTGTCCTCGCTCATTCCCGGCAACAGGGGCCGCGCTGAAGACACCCTGTAGGCTTTTGCGCCAATGGAATAATCGTCATAAGGCAGGCGCAGAAGAACCCTGGCGCACAGGATGAAAAGCTTGCTCCCAAGAAGCCTCACAGGAGAGCGGCTTTGTTCGCCTGACTTTTTTGAACCGACCACCATGTCGGTCGTTCGGAGCAAATCCAAAGCACTGGTTATGAATTCGAGATCAACCGAGAGGTCCATATCCATGGAGATGAGGAAGGGGGCCGAAGCCAGTCCTGCCGCTATTTTGAAGATCTCCCCTACGGCGCCGCGGCTGTCTATGTGAAAGAACCTGATGCGGCCCGGCCGGATTGATTCGATCATCCTGCCTATCTCGACGGTTGCGTCAGTGGAACCGTTGCTTCCGATGATGAATTCGGCGTCAATTCCCTTATCCTGAAAAAATAGGAGCAGTTTGCGGAGGTTCGGGATAAGAGCGTCCTGCTCGTTATAGACGGGTATGGCCAAGGAAAGGGCAGGTGGTTCCGGAGAGCCAGGTGAATTTTGCAATACAGTTTGCATTGAAATTTCACGCATTTCCGAAGGGGGGGCAGGTCTTGGAAATTCCGGCGCCGCTTTGCCGGGTGGAGTGAAAAAGGAGAGCATGCCGGACAAAAAGCCGGCAAAGAGGCGGAAGGATGCAGCAGGGTTTGCGCCGCTGCGGAAGACGTCCAACAGATACGCAGGGCGCAGGTAGAACTTGAGGAACTCTCTGGTCAGGTCTGGACTGTTGCCCGCCGCCTCAGTCCAGCCGGAACCGCACCATGGCTCATGCTCGAAGGCTTTTCCGAGGGAAGTTCCCGGATAAGGCGTTACTCTGTGAAACGAGGCATAGGAGAGAGGCAGTTTGCGGGCGAATCGCCCCGTTTCTCTCCGGTCAGATGCAGTCTCCCATGGAAATCCAAACAGAAAGAACCCGGCTGCCGCAATCCCAGCCTGTCGAGTCTCCAGGACAGCCCGCTCGATTCGGGCGTTCGAGAGAGGCTTTCCGACAAGTTTTCTAGTCGTTTCAATGCCGCTTTCGATGCCGTAATGAATCAGAGAGCAGCCCGATTTTCGCATTTGCCGAAGCAAATCAGCGTCCACAGCATCGATGCGAGTCTGGCAGCACCAGCGCAAACCATACTTGCGCAGTATCTCGCATAACTCGAGGGTCCTTTCCCGCAGCATCGTAAATTCGAGGTCGATGAAGCAAACGGTTTCGAATCCCAGTGAAAGCACAAGTTCGAGTTCCGAGGCGACCTGGAGGGGGTCTTTCATACGGACCCTTGACCCATACATGGTCTTGAGGCAAAACGCACAACGGTTTGGACAGCCGCGGGCGGTCTCGAGAACGGCAAGTTTTTTTCCGAGCAATTCGTACTCATACATTTCAGGGCGGACGAGCGAGTAGGCCGGAAGCGGCATAGTGCCAAGGTCTGCAAGAGGGGCAGGGGGGCCGCTTTGTAATTTGCCACCCTCTGTCCAATGGATGCCCGGTACGCCCGACAAAGGGCTATTTTGGTCAAGAGCGCTGAAAAGAGCGGGTCCCGATACCTCAGGCTCTCCGGACATTATCACGCCGGCGCCTGTCAGCTCCGCCATCCTCGAGGGAAAGAGGGTCCCGTGAACTCCGCATAAGATGAGTTTTTCTTGCGGTATGGACCTGGTCAACCGGACGAGGTGCGTGAGGTCGAGGTTCGGGCACTGCCATCTGTCGAGGGGCGAGGTATTGACTACCACCCAGTCAGCCGCTGCCGTCAACCTGTACAGGCGATTGGGCGAAAGCCCATCGGCCCGCGCGTCTTGCAAAACTACGAAGTGCCCGCAGTTTTGCAAGATGGCCGCAAGGTTGAGCATATCAAGGGGGGGCCAGCGACGGTTATAACGCTGGGAGCGCATTTTCCCACCCCATGAAGGGTTTATCAGCAGAATTTTCAACAAGACCTCCGAGGTCCAAATTTACAGCTTACAGGCGAAGCGCCGGATTAATGATGCAGTTTCTGTCCGGCCCAATTGAAAAAACGAACGATCAACCCGGAGGGGGCAGGGGTGGCTAAGCCCGGATAGGGTCCTGCTTCCCACTCCTTATCCTGAGCGATGACGGCCATGCATTGTCTCAAATGGGCCTGGGCCTCGGCGGACTCCGGCGCATCGAAATTGCCGTTAAGCCATTTAGTGAAGAGGTTGGAAGCTTCCTGGAACCTGTTCATGTGAAAAGAACAATAGGCAAGAGAAAGAATGCCTTGATTGGCGGTTTTCTTATCAGCAGAGAAGGTGAGCCCACTGTAAAGATTGTAGGCCTCGAGATATCTGCCGGATGCGAGCAGCGCTTTGGCCTCCAGAAAGATGGCGTCAGCTCCAACCATCTGCGCCAGATGCAAGCCCGCCTGTTCTGTAGCGCTATTTGGGGGCCAAGTAAAGAGCGCCTGCCGAAAAAACCTCTCTGCATCCTCTCTTTGGTCCATGTTGAGACACGCTTCCCCCATCCAGTTGAGGCTTTCTGCGTAAATACGATTATCGGGATTGTTTTTCATGTAGTTCTCTAACATCGGACGCAAATCGCTCCACCTTTTCTCGGCTTTCATCACCAGCGCCTTGTACGATACGCAGTAGTCGAGTACCGAGGAAGGTCCGAATTTTAACATGCATTCGTCCAGGAGTTTAAGGCCCTGCATAATTTGGCGGGATTGCGAAAGACCTGGCGAGGTTTGAGACGAAGACCCGCCGGGGTTGGATTCGTCAACGATGTTTGTCAGCTTTCCTGCTGCAAGGTCGTATAAAAGAATCGGGTCACGATGATTCCGCGTCAATATTGCCAGAGGAATAATAGCGGCCAACAGGGCCAATACGGCGAAGAACCTCGCGTTTGCCCCTATTCTTGCGGTCCGGGGGGACCGGGATTCGGTCTGGTCAGGGTCTTTGCCTCCGGTACCTCTTTTGCGCCCTAAAATCCAGCGCGGCCCCCATGCGGAGAAAGGGGTTAAATGGTTGGTCCGGGTAAGGAGGGCCTTGAGTATTAATACCAGGATGGTGAGCAGGGACAGGATTTTTCCCCACAGGTAAATCCCGGCGCCGGTGTCGAACGTGAGGACTACCCTGGAGGTTTGCGGTACCAGGAGCATAAAAGCCGGAGAGGCCAGGTAAAGTTCACCGGCGCCCTCGGTAATACGCCAGTCCGGGTGATATGAGACTTTTATCCAGAGCGGATGGCCCGGCTTCGAGGTATTGATTGTGATCTTTTGATCTTCCAGGGTGGCGTTCGCTAGAATTACTTCATCGCCGGTAATTGGGGTTTCGGCAATGCGTTCGGGCCTCCCATCGTAAGTCTGCAGGTCCTTCCAGAAATTACCGGGTGAATCTTCCGACGCCACAACAAGAGGTACCCTCAAAGAGGATTTGCGGAACCATTCGAACTGAACGTTTTTCCAGTCTTTTGGGAGAATTCGCAAAGGTCTGAATTTCAGAGGCTCCACATAGGAATTGTCGCATCGCCTGACCCGATAAATCCTGTAAGGCGGGAATTCCATAGTAAGCTCATAGAGAGGCGAATAGTCAAGCGCATTGGCGATATTGCCGGAGGCTGCAATGACCTGGCTGACGTTGAACAGACGCAGATGAGCGGCCGCGCGGTCCGGATCAGGCCGTGAATAGTAATACCGGGAAAAGGGGGAGGGCGGGTTTTGAGTCAACTCCGATTGAATATAAAAGACGAATGGCGAACTAGAGCTCGATTGCATGTAAAGCCCTTCGAGCGTTGACCTGCCTGAATAGTACGCGAGCAGTTCGAAAGCCCTCAGGCTCCCGGCGTCGTTTGTTATTTCATTGTGCTCGTAAACCACCCGGGGGCTGTTTGCATCTCCGCGCAAGTAATCATTCACCAGGCGGTAGGAGTTCCAGAGAGGCTTGGATTCCATGCCGGAATAATTCCACCTGATCCACGAATCTATGGCACAAGCCCTGGTCAGCGTAAGGGCTATAACTGCGGCACAAAATGCAGCCAGCCACAGGTTTGGGCGTGGCAGACGCGATAAGAGCCTGCCCCAGCCTACTGCGCCAAGCAGCACGAGCATTATCTGGGCGAAAGGCAAAAAGCGGATATCGACAAGTCCCAGGGTGGTGGCCAGGCTGAAACCGAGCAGCGCCATTGCAAACTGCCAGAATAGATAGAATTCGGGACTGTCGATTGATTCATGAAAGATAGCAGTTAATCCCTTGCCCTGCGCAAAGTGGTTGCGAATGCCCGAGAAAGCGACAATTAAAGTCCCTGCAAACGAAGGCCACAGAAAAGGCGGTGCTATTGCCCTCCAGTGTTCAAAATGCCAGGAATGCGCGAATGGCGTATCCCAGGGGATGCGCCAGAGGACAGGGAGCAGCCAGAATGCGGCAAGTCCGAACGCTGCAGCATGGAGCTGGAGAATGTATCGGAAGTTGCCGCCCCGCAGAATGAAATAGGACGTCCCCATTGCGGACTGGAGAAGAGGATATCCGCTGCTCAAGGCTATCGAGGCTTCAAGGGCGGAACTGCCGAACGAAGATCTGCGGCCGGCGATGTCCGCATATAGTTTTCCGGTGAAAATGATGTATAGAATGGTCGAAATTCCGAAGGCGAACTCGCCGGCAAGGGTGCTGAAGATGTTTGCTCCCCACATCGAATTCTCAGTCATGAAAAGGAACGGGAGCGACATTACCGCGCCGATTGCTGCGGTATTCTGTCCATAGCCAAGACGCCTAAGGCACAGGTAGAGGGCAGCAGGCAGAGGGATAATAGCCAGAAGCGTAACGAGCTTGAAGGCGATCTTGAAGGAAAGGACCAGCGAGAGAAGGGCCATGAGATCAAATGGCAGCGGAAAGTACTGAAGGAAGAGCGGAAAACCTGCATAAGCGCCATGGATCCAGGTGACCGGCGAGAAAAAAAGGTGCAGTCCCTTGCTCATCGTCATTGATGCAATGAAATGCGATGGGGTATCGCCTCCGGCGGTTACGGTCGATTGAAAAATAAGGGAGGCAGGGAAAAGAAGAATGAGCAGGACTTCGGATAACAGCAAAAGCAGGATTGGAAGTTTAATCGATCGGAATATACTCATCGGATGCTGCTGGGATAAGTCCTAAATCCCTAAATTGAGGAATTGAGGAATTGAGGGATTGAGGGATTGAGGGATTAAATTCCTAAACTCCTAAATTGAGGAATTGAGGGATTGAGGAATTGAGGGATTAAATTCCTGAATTCCTGAGGGATTGAAGTTCAGTGTATCATGAAAGTTTTGCCTTCCTCCAGCAGTTCCAGACATACACCGGGAATGCGCGCCAGTTCGGCCTCTATCTGCGATCTGTAAGGAGGTTTCAGGTGTGAAATATAAATTCTTTCCGGCATGCTCGGCATCTTGCGGATCTCTGCTTCCAGAAGACATGGGGAGAGATGACCGGTGGCCAGAGCACGCGAGCTGAGTTCGTTGGGAAATGAAACCTCCACGATTAGTGCTTTCACATTGCGGTTGCGCATCTTTTTCCAGATCGCTTCGGTGGGGCCCGTATCGCCGGTGTAGAGCAAAGATGCACCTGAAGCATGCTCGACGAGGTACCCGTAAGCCGGAACCGAGTGGTTGACTCTTGTGGCCAGGATTTTATAGTCGCCGATAACGACGGGGTTGCGGGTCGAGATCACCTGATAGCGCATAATGGGATTCTCAATATCGGGGATAGTCGTAAAATCCGGCCAGATCCTGTTGTTAAAAATGTGCCTCCTGATATCGGATATGACCTCTTTGCCGCTAAGGACCAGAATCTGACAGGTCGGGTTCATGGCATTGAGGTTGTCCAGAAGGAAGGGTATGCCCTTTAAATGGTCCAGGTGGGCATGAGTAAGGAATATGTGAGTTATGCGGCATTGCGCGATTTTTTCCAGAGAGAGCGCAACGGTTCCCGCATCGAGCAGGAGAAAATTGTCAATGAGAAAAGCCGGGGGATTGAGCCCCGGGGCTTCTGAACCTGCAGATCCGAGAATGCTGAGTTCCATAGGTACTTTCACGGAGGAGAAAATTATGCGCCAAAAGGCCAGATTTTAGAGATTTTTTTGAATATTACAATCAAATTGTCCCGGTGTGCGGGGATGTAAAGCTCTGGCGATGTAGATTTTCCACAATAACTTAGGAGATAAACAATAGTTTTTCTACTCGAGGGTCAATGAAAATTGGACCTGTGTACGGTCCTTATTGAGAGCCCGGGTGCCCGATTCATCGCCGAATTTATTGTTTTTGTCCGGCTACAGCAATGCACGCAAATGGTAGACGATCTGGTCTTTGGGAAGAGCACCTACAAGCCGGTTCGCGACCTTGCCGTTTTTGAACGCAAGCATTGTGGGGACACTCATTACCTGATATTGTGAAGTCAGGCTTGGGCATTTGTCCATGTCGATTTTTATGAATTTTACAAGCCCGGTGAACTCCGTTGCGAGTTCGTCAAAAATAGGCAGTAAGCGCTGGCAGTGGCCGCACCATGGCGCCCAGAAAAGCGCCAGAACGGGTCCCGGAAACCTGAGGACTTCGGCGTCAAATGTGCGTTCGTCCACAACCAGTGTGCGTTCGGGGTATACGGCGGTCAAAGGGAGGGGAGTGCGGCACTTGCCGCAAACGGCTTTTTCTCCAGCCCGCGAGCGTGGAATGCGATTTTTTGCACCGCAATGAGTGCATCTTACTATAAAATTGTCTTGAAGCATTGATCTGGGGACTCCATTTGATTTAGAATATAAAGCTTGGATTCGGTGTAGATGAGCAACGGTTAATCACTATAATTTTTCTATGCAAGACAAGTAGTAGCGGATCTTCCTGCTCAAGCCCATCTATTCTTCCACTCCGAAGATTTCGACCGGAAAAGTAACGGATTTCTCCCTGGCGTTCAGCTTTTGAGTTAAATACCGAACAAAGCGAGGTGTTGCAGTGGCTCGGATTGACGATTACAAAGAATCCTTCCGTCTGGCTTCGATAGAACTGAGAAAGAGAGATGCCGCGACGCTCGCCAAAGCCGCCGGGGCCGAGTTCTCTCCGGAGGAGGGCTTGATCGTTCCCTTTCTCGGTAACAGGTACATAGTCCAAATCCATCCCGATACTGACATTCGCAGGGAAAATTCGAGCGAAGAGGTTCCGCTCCCGGACAGAATTCTTATCGCACATTATTTGCTGGGTGCTTCAGGGAAGAAAAGAACCGGAAAAGTTATCACTTTTCGCCATATACCTGATGGTCATTTTTACTTCGAAGCTTTTCAGAAACGCGCTAGAGACCCGTTCGTAAATTTTTACGGCAATAACGGGAGGCTTTTTGTTGAATGTGCCACGAAGATGGGGGCCTCGCGGGTGGAAAATGGGGATTTCGCCATGGAATTTGCCGTCTTTCCAAATATTTGCGTTCAACTGGTTCTATGGAAGGGCGACGAGGAGTTTCCTCCGGATGCTACGATTCTATTTGATGAAAGCATTCAGCGGAATCTTTCGGCTGAAGACATCGCGGTGATGAGTGGATGCCTGGTTTACCGGCTTATTGGTTTGGGAAGAAAAATTCAATCGGAAGTCTGATCCGCGAAATAGTTGAAGGGGGTATTTTGAAAATAGCAGTTACTGGAAAGGGCGGAGTTGGAAAGACTACGTTTTGCGCTTTCCTTGTAAAGTGGTTCGCCGATCAGGGCAAAAGTGTTCTTGCGATCGACGCCGACCCTGATGCAAATCTTGGGCACGCCCTGGGGATAGAAAACGCCGGATCAATTACTCCTATCTCGCAGATGAAGGAATTGGTGGCCGAACGAACCGAGTCGGTTCCAGGCAGTTACGGCGGCTTTTTCAAACTCAATCCGCGGGTTGACGATCTGCCGGAAAAACTTTCCATCCGCAAGGGGGAAAACATACGGCTGATGGTCATGGGCGGAATCAAAAAAGGCGGATCGGGCTGTGTGTGTCCGGAGAGCATTCTGCTCAAAAACCTGGTCCAGCACCTGATATTGAGACGTGACGAAGTCGTGGTTATGGATATGGAGGCCGGAATCGAACATCTGGGCCGCGGAACCTCGAAGTTCGTTGACTGGCTTATCACGGTCGTGGAACCCGGGCAGCGCAGCATCGAGACGGCCTCCCGCATACGCGAACTCGGCAAGGATATCGGGTTGACCCGGATCGGTCTGGTTGGGAACAAGGTTCGCAATGAGAAAGATCGCTCGTTTTTGAGAAAGGTCCTTAGCGGCCAAATGATTCTGGGCTTCATGCCTTATGATGACCTTATTATCGAAGCAGACCTCCAGTCAACATTTGCTGAAAAAGTCAGCGACGAGACCAGGACGGGTCTCGACAAAATAGTGAAGAACCTGGTGGAAGCATCCGTAGCTGTCGGACTCTAACACAGGACGACCTTTTATGATCGATGTCCAGAATCAGGCTGATTACAGGAACATAAGCGTCGACAAGGTGGGTGTGAAAGATATCCGCTATCCGGTCACCGTGATGGACAAACAAAACGGGGTCCAGCATACGGTGGCATCCATAAACATGTATGTTGATCTGCCGCGGGAGTTCAAGGGCACGCACATGAGCCGTTTCATCGAACTCCTGAACGAATTCCACGGCCATCTCGATATAAGGGAATTCTCCAATATCCTGGAAGCCCTTCAGGAGCATCTCCAGTCCGAATCTGCCCATATTGAATTAAATTTTCCATATTTCATTCGAAAGCTCTCGCCTGTTACGGAAAGTGCGGGATTGATGGAGTACCGCTGCCGTATAGTCGGTTCTCTGGACAGCCGGAAGGGTTATGATCTGGTTGTCGAAGTAAATGTCCCCATTATGACCGTTTGCCCGTGTTCTAAAGAGGTCAGCGATTATGGGGCACACAACCAGAGGGGTACTGTACGGCTCGCCGTTCGCTTCAAACATTTTATCTGGATAGAGGACCTCATAGGAATCGTGGAAAACGCCGCTTCCTGCGACGTCTACTCGGTTCTCAAAAGGCCCGATGAAAAATATGTCACCGAGTACGGCTACGAGAATCCCAAATTCGTCGAAGATGTGGTGCGTGACATAGCTTACGAAATGAAACAGGATTCGAACGTTACGTGGTTCCTGGTGGACGTAGAAAATTTCGAGTCCATTCACAACCACAGCGCTTATGCGTTTATCGAAAGGCACAAGTAAGGCTGCGGACCGTTTTGTGCCGCGTGCGCTTTTTTCCCTCCCTGTTTAGAGTATTACACCCCCCGGTACTTATATTAAGCTCGGCGATTTCCTTTCGGAGAAAAATCCTGTGAGCTATCCGAAAACATTTGAGCGGCTATGCCGGGCCATGGCCGATCCCGCCTTCTATCCGCATCCGGTGTCAAAACTGGAAAGGCGCGATACGCATATATCAGCCGTCTTTCTAACCGGGGATTTTGTTTATAAACTGAAGAAGCCGATCGACTTCGGCTTTCTGGACTACACAGGCCTGGAGACCAGGCGGCGGATGTGCGAACTTGAAGTTTGCCTAAACCAGAGGCTCTCCCATGGAGTATATCTGGCCGTGGTTCCATTGAGAACGGTGGGGGACGCGTTTCATGCGGGGGATAACGGCGAGGTGGTTGAATACGCTGTTAAGATGAAACAGCTTCCGGATACGGCTTCGCTTTCTAATCTTATCGTGGGTGGAAAAATCAGCAGCGATCGGATGTTGCGCCTTGGCTTGCGTCTGGCTGAGTTTTACGCAGCGAGCGAGCGCAATGAGCAAATCGACCGTTACGGCAGTCACGAGGTCATAGAGTTCAACACAGAGGAGAATTTCCGTCAACTGGCGCCGTTTGTTGGGAACCTGCTCGGGGAGGAGCACTTCGACTTCGTAAAGGAATCGAGCCGCGGGTTTCTCAGGGATCGTGGGCACCTTTTCCAGCGCAGGATTGCGGAAGGACGCATCTGCGACGGTCATGGAGACCTCAGAGCCGAGCATGTTTACTTCCTGGACCGAATTCAGATAATCGATTGCATAGAATTTAACGAACGTTTCCGGTACGGCGATACAGCCGTTGACCTAGCATTTCTTCACATGGACGTCGAACGGCTCGGGGGGGCCGATTTGAGCCTTGCTGTCTTGAACGGCTACACTGAACTCAGCCGCGACTACGGGATATACACACTGCTGGATTTCTACTCTTGCTATCGCGCAGTCGTTAAGATGAAAATATCCTGTCTGAGCATGGCTGAACTTGCAGAAGGCCCGAGAAAGCGCCTGATGGAAAAGCGCGCTGTCGAGTATCTCGATCTGGCTTTCCGATACGCAATTCAGTTTGCCCGGCCTACGCTCTGGGTTATGTGCGGAATGCCCGGGACCGGGAAATCAACTTGCGCCAAACGGGTGCGTGAGATATTCGATATCGTGCTTCTCCGGTCCGACGAGGCTCGGAAAGAGCTTCCAGGGTACCGCGGCCCAGTACCCTTCGGCACGGGCATATACAAGTCAGACATGCGGGGGCACATCTATTCACGGTTGCTCTCGATGGCTCACGATGAGCTGAAAAACGGGCGTTCGGTGATTCTGGATGCCACGTTCTCAAGGCAAAAATGGCGGGAAGAGGCGGTAAGGCTGGCTCAGGACCTGGATGCCAACATTTTGTTCTTCGAGTGCGTAAGCTCCCGGGCGACTATTTTGGAGAGGCTCGGCCGGCGCCGGAAAGGCGAAAACGGTGGTTCGGACGCAAGAGCCGAACACCTGCCTGGACTTATGGATGAGTTTGAGAACTTGAATGAACTTTCCCCGGAACAGTACGCCGGGATCAACACGGAAAATGACATCGAAGAAAACCTGAGGACAATACTCTCCAGCGCCTATGCGAAAAAGCGCGCGCAAATAGAGCGGATAATCGCGCAACTGTGAGTTCGGTGAGCAGTGAGCAGTGAAGAGTGAGCAGTGAGCAGTGAAGAGTGATCAGTGAGCAGTGATGAGGAATGGTTTTTTACTTCCTGCCTACTTCTCCAGAGCAAGCTCGATCAGCCTGTCCAAGAGTTGGGGAAATCCGATGCCCGCCTGTGCTGCGGCCTGCGGGAAAAGGCTTGTGGCGGTCATTCCGGGTATGGTGTTTGTTTCCAGCAGGTAGAGATCGTTTCCGGAAAGGATCATGTCGGTCCTGCTGTAGCCTCTGCAGTGGAGGGCATTGTGGGCGCGCCTGGCATATTGCTGAGCTTTTTCGGTCAGGTCCGGTGCAACACGGGCGGGGCAGATCTCCTTTGTGGCGCCGGGGGTATATTTGGCCTCGTAATCGAAGAATTCGTACTTCTCGTCAGGACAGATTTCAATCAGGGGAAGAGCTGTGAGATCATCGTTTCCCAGAACTCCGGCGGTGATCTCTATTCCGTTTATATATTTTTCGACCAGACAGCGCCTGTCGAAACGCCACGCCTTTTCTAATGCACTCTGGAGGTTTTTGGCCTCTCTTACGATTGTCAAACCAATGCTGGACCCCTCATGTTCAGGCTTGATGACAACCGGCAGCCCCAGTTTGTCAAGAACGGCCGAGGCCTGCGGAGGGGTCAGCCTGTCGGCAACGTCGTAAGGGGCGGTAGGCAGCCCTGCCTGGACATAAAGCTGCTTGCTAAGGATTTTATTCATGGCGATGGCGCTCCCGAGTACGCCGCTGCCCTGGTATGGTATTTCCAAAGAGTCCAGCAGTCCCTGGATGGTTCCATCTTCGCCCATCCGCCCGTGGAGAATTATAAGGGCAGCATCTATCCTTTGAGCATCTTTTGCCAGCAACGGGAGGTCTGTTGCCGGATCGTACCTGAGGATCTCGTAGCGCAATTTATCGAGCGCGCGAAAAACCTGTTCACCGCTCTCCAGGGAAACTTCGCGTTCAGCCGATTTCCCCCCCGCCAGTAAGGCGATTGTCAGCTTTTTAGTTTCCATGATATTTGGTCACGCTCCTTTGATGCGGTCGATTGTGATCCCCATAATTTCAGTGTCATGAGGCGCTATGCTAAGGTGAGAAAAAACGGCCGTTTCAAGCGCTGAGTAGAGATCGAGTTTACGGCGCAGGATTTGCTCATGCGAGGGTCCTTTTGCATAACGTACGATGAGGTCTTCATAGCGTTCCTCGACCGAAACAACCCGGTCGTGCATCACTCTTTTGTCGGAGTAGTTGACGACTAAGGATTCCGTAATGGGACCGGCAACCTGTGAGGGTACCAAAGATATGTGCTCTTCAACGATACGGGAAACGTCGGGGTGCACAATCCCGTCCAGCATGTGGGCCCCAAGTGCAGCGTGGTCCCCGCCCGTCAGGAGGCTGGACGCTTTTCCTATGTCATGTAAAAGGGCCGCAGCTTCTATCAGCCGCAAATCTAACCGGGAGCTGTTCAGGTTTAACCGGGTGGCAAGAAAGAGCGCCACTTCGGCAACCAGAAGACTGTGCCTGCGTATATGGTGAGGCATATCGAATCGCCGGAGCAATTCGAGGCATTCGGTTCGGGACGGAATCAGCATGCTGATGTTCGAGTTCCTTTTGTATTTGGCGAATCAGTTGCGAGCATTGCCCGCGCCTGTTGTCTTGAAAAGACTCGATGGGTTGCGCTTCGCTTCACCCATCCTACGGGCTACGGGCTTGATGGGTTGAGCTTCGCTGCACTCATCCTACGGGCTACGCTGCACCCATCCTACGGGTCTTCTCATGGTTTCGGGTGTCCCGTTGGGACATGAAACACTGTATTATAACATTGAAGCCTGAAAAGTTCGCGCCGTGAGGCGAAATTACAGTCACCGATTATTAGAGAGGGCATGATTGTCAGCGGGAAAAAGTGTCCTAAGCTACAGGAAAAACGAAGTCAGCAGCTACGCGAAGACTTATACAACGAAAAACCTGCCCACGAAAGAAAAGGGAACGCATTCAGCGTCTCTACTCCTTTCTGTAAAATTTAGTCCACGGTTGGCGTTGGGTTTCCTTGAGATCGAGAAGAGCGTTTCGGAGCGCTTGGACGGCCAGTTCAGCGCAATGTAATTCGGCTTTTGGCAAAGTCTCGAGAAAGTCCGCAATATGCCGAGATGAGACGGCCCAGGCATCTTCAACCGGTTTGCCTTCGATCATGCGGACCAGTGTATTGGCACATGCGACCGTATAAATGCAGCCTTCTGTGTAAAAAGACGCCGAACCAATCCTGCCGTTTCGCGCCATCAGGAATATTTCCAGAGTATCGCCGCACTGCCGGCTGGACTTTCCATAGCCGTCGGGGTGGTGTATCCTTTCGCACCTGTCGTTCTCCAGCGCCATGGTAAGGAAGTTCATGGAGTGCTGACGCAAAAATTCAAAAGTTTTTTGGTCCATCCATTCTTCTCCGAGCTCAACTATTACTTTTACCCTAATTTGCGGGTTTTTTAAATACAGTCGGTCAACGGCCGGGAATAATTTTATCGGCGCCGAGCTGAAATGAGATCAAGCCGGAAGAATGGCCGGATTTCTCAGATTTACCTGAGATTTTGATGCAGGATTGCTCCACGCTCACTTACTCATCAGTTTCAAAAGAATAAGCCCAAGAACGTTAGCGTAAATTCCGGCCAGGACATCGTCGAGCATTATTCCGGCACCTCCGGGCAGCTTCTTCTCAAGTGAGCGGATCGGCCAGGGTTTCCAGATATCGAACAGGCGAAAGAGCAAAAAACCGCTCAGAACTGACACAAAGCTTACCTCGTGGCCTGTCATAGCCACGAGATATCCGCATAGTTCATCGATTACGACTTCGCCCGGGTCGATCCTGCCCAGCTCCCTTTCCGTATTTCCGGAAACATACCATCCGATCACGAATACGAGGGTGGAGAAAGCTAACTGTATTTGCCAGGGAAAGCGCCCGGCAGCGATAAAACATGGAACTCCGGCTATTAGCGTCGCCACCGTGCCGGGTGCCAGCGGCGCTTTGCCAAGCCCGAAAAGGGAGGCCAGCCGGAAATTAATTGAGTGATCTTTTTGTTTTCTTTCCCGGGCTGATGGTTTCACGAAAGGGCTTAAAATCCTGATAAGGTGTGAGATCCCAATGGTCGCTTTTACAATCGCGTTTTATGACTCATTTGATTGTAAATCTCCGGGCAACCGCATTTTAGAATGAGGGCTTAATTCGATTATCGTGATGGTCACCTCCCGGACGCATTGCATGAGAATGCCCAAAAGGTCGTTAACCGGAATCTTCTGCTTGGGAGTCCGTGGGCTGAGAGTAGTAGCGTAAATTCCGCAGATGTAAATTTTAATTTCGAATTTGGAAGGTCTGTATTCAAAGGAAGCGCAATCGTCTCCTTCGGAGTAAAAGAACTCGATGGAAACGGGACTGCCCTTATCAGTAGTGAAAAATCCCTGACCTTCTTTCAAGAATGACCGTTTCACACCTTCCAACTTTTGCTGAGGTTCTGCTGCCTGATCAAATTCCAAATTGGCAGGATGCTCACTGGACCCAAGCTTGAACCGATATTCGGCGAAAGACCGCAAAGACTCTAAGATAGGCGGTTTAATCCGCACGCCGAAGCGCTCGGCAACGTCCGGATAAATCCTTAGAATATTTTCGAAATCGGTTTGGAGGTAGGGTGGAAGCTGGAGCATCAGTTCATGGAAATCGGTCAGGAGTGGTTCAAGAATTCTTTGAACCGTCTTAGCAGGGACCTTGCCCAGGAGCATCTGATTTCTGAAGCTCGAGAAGAGAAGATCTGGAAAGCTTTCGAATAGTTCTTCAGGATTCAATTTATTCTCCGAAAAGCGCATTGAACAACGGCGTCAAATCGAAAAGGCGATGAATAAGCTCCGGCACTTGTGTATTTTCAGACTTGAACTCATGCGCAAATCACTTGCCGCCCCGGCATAGGAGAGACCATCCAAAAGCTGCATCCCGCATTCAGGGCTGCGACGTGTTATTTGCAAAATAGAGTCAAAACCTGCTCAAGTACGCATTTCCTATGCTCAGCCAGAAGACGCCGGTTAGCATGTTCAATCCTGTTTTCCAGGTTGAACTGGCGTTTGAGTTTCTTAACAAATTGCTTTCGGTCTTCGCCCTGAAGCCAGCCAAAAAGAGTGCTCTCCCACTTTCCGCCTTCAAACACCGGCATTCTGGATTCCTCATTTATGATGGCCCCGTCGATCGTACGATCCAGCAAATCTCTGAATTTATTTCTGAAAAACTCGAAGCCCTTCAGGCATACAGTCTGCTCATTCATTATAATTTCAATCGCCAGGTAAACAAACCAGATCATCGACCTGAAGCGCATTGTCCTGTCCTGGTCCGGGCGCAAGTGGGTCTTCTCCCTGCTGAAAAGATGGAGAAAACAGATCACGTCCTTTTGATCGGCCGGGTTTTTACTGAAGAGGCATTGTACAATGATTTTCAGTGCCTCGATCTGATGTGGGATAAGAATTTCGTCCCTTTCTGCGCCAACTCTCACTCCATATGAGTCTTCAAGAATAACCTCAACGGTTTCCGCTTCACGGAAAATAGTAAAATGCTCTGAAGTGATTTCGCCTGCAGTACGCTCGAGTGCGTAGCTCAAGAGGAATTGACGCACGGCATCGCGCCAATCTTCGCCTCCGGAAACGCATCGAGCGGTCAGGGACGGAACCTTTTGTACAAGTATATCTCTGTCTTCTTTGAGAACTTGAGCCAACGGAGCAAAAGAGGGAGAAGCCGACCAGACGTGGATGTGATTATCGATTATCGCATGTATCAGGTTTATCCGGTCGGACAAAAGCATTCTAAGGCTCTCACCTTCAGGCTGGATGAAGCGAAGCCATACTTTACCGAATTGTTAACGTGATCAATCTCTATCGGAACTGCTCAAGGTCCGGTTAATTACACTTTTAAGCCGGTCCAGATTCTCTCTTGACACAAACGAGAAAGTGTTTGCCTTCTCACCGGTTTGATGCGCCTGGTCCGTGGAGTCGCAAAGCAGCACGAAAGAAGTCCCGGGTGAAATCTCTTGCGCGATCCGGTAAAGAGACATGTCCTCCGTACCGGCTCCGGCTGTCTCGGCCCTTGCGTCGGCTATGATAAGCGCAAATTTTCCTCTAACCAGAGCGGATACATATTCCGCATGTGTCTTCACGAGCCTGACCTCGAATTCGACTCCGGTCGCGGCAAGTTCGCGAATAAGCCGTTCAGCGTCTCCAGGGTCGGTCCAGAAGTGCAGGATCGGAAGTTTATCTTGCATGGAATCCAGTAATCTTCCACGAATTTGATTTTATTGACTGGTGTCCAACCGAAAATCCCTATTGCTGAGTGGCGAGAGCTGAATTCCCCCCCTTTAAAAAAGTGGAATTTCAAACGCATCGCCCGGAAGTTTCATTTTTCGGATGAACTCTAAGCAGACACATTTAGAGAAGGACAATAGACGAAAAATAGGCGAAATGACAGACTTTTATACTGCGCGACTGACGCAGTCAAAAGCCGATCTTTTCACTTTTTAGCTCGGGGCGGCCAAGGGCTTCGGCGGCCGGTTTATAAAACTGTTCCAGGCCCAACGCCTCCGCCACGGGCTTGAAGGTAATATAGCCTTTGTACATATTCAGTCCATTCATCAATGCCGGTTCTTTTAGACAGGCGGTTTCCACTCCCTGGTTAGCCAGCATGAGGCCGTATTTTCCCGTGCGGTTGTTGAGGGCAAAAGTCGATGTCCGGGCGTAAGCGCCCGGCATGTTCGCGACGCAATAGTGAATTACGCCGTCCACTGTATATATCGGATCGCTGTGAGTCGTGGGCCTGGAGGTTTCGGCTAAGCCTCCCTGGTCGATTGCTACGTCGACGAGAACAGATCCGGGCTTCATTATGCGCAGGTGCTCGCGCTTTATTATTTTAGGGGCTTTTGCTCCGGTTACCAGAACTGCCCCGATCACGATGTCCGCCTCTCTGAGGCCCTTATCGAGCGTATAGGCGTCCGCGTAAATTGGAGAAACGTTTGAAGGCATAACATTGCCCAGGTGCTCGAGAGTGTCCAGATCTATGTCGAGCAGTGTTATCCTGGCGCCGAGTCCTCCGGCAACTTTGGCCGCGTTGCTTCCAACCGTGCCGCCCCCGATTATGAGCACGTTTGCCGGGGAAACTCCCGGAACGCCGGTCGGCAAAAGGCCCCTGCCTCCATAGATCTTGCCTATGTAGAAGGCTCCCATCAGGGGAGCCATCCTGCCTGCAACCTCACTCATTGGTTTTAGTAGAGGCAATGAGCCGTCAGGTTTTTGCACCGTCTCATAGGCAAGCGCCACTATCTTTTTTTCCAGGCATGCACGGGTGAGTTTTTCATTGGCAGCGAAATGGAAAAACGTGTAGATAAGCTGCCCCGGCCTCATGAAATCATATTCCTCGGAAAGAGGTTCTTTGACCTTGATGATCATATCCGAAGCGCCCCAGACCTCGTCCGCCGTCGGACAAATGCGCGCTCCGGCCCAGTGATATTGCTCGTCCGTGATTGCCGACCCGATGCCGGCTCCTTCCTGGACGACCACCTCATGCCCGGCATCCGTGTATGCCTTGACCGCTGCAGGGATAATTCCCACGCGGAATTCCTGGCTCTTGATTTCTTTCGGGCAGCCGATTTTCATGTAAGCCTCCTTGCATCTGTAAAGGGAGACCGGCCTCTGGGGCAGCGGCTCAGTCAATGCTATTATAAATCTTTCTCCTTAAAAGTACTCGCATATTTGCTATATATAGTTACTACATATGAACTGAATTAGACCGTGGGAAACTTGTCCGTCGAATGAAGCTTCATTAGTCTTGGCAAAGGAGTCGATATGGTAGCGTCAATAGAACCGGCGGATATCGGAACATGCAAGAGCCTAAAAATTCGCTGCATTTCAGAAACGAGCTGGTTTGACACGGACCAGTTGCTGGCCGATATAAAAGCCGGCGGCGGCAATACGCAAAACCAATATGCAATAGAGTGGAATTCAAAAAATTCGGGCGGCTACAGTGCACTGGTTGAAACCGAAGATCTGGATGGAAAATGGACAAAATTCCTGCTCGACACCGGGTGGAATTTTGCATGGATGGACTATGCATTCCAACGGGAGGGAATCGATAAGATGCTGGAAAGAGGGGAGATCGATTTCCTGTATATTTCGCATGAGCATATGGACCATTTCTGGGGATTGCCCGTTGTCATGAAATACAATCGGCAGATCAAGGTGCTGATATCGAAGAACTTTTATGCTGAAGGCAAAGAACTGATATGCACGAGCGGGCACAGGGGGGAACTGATCGAACTCGAAGCGGGGAAAATCCAGAAACTGTTTACAGGGTGCGGTTCATTTGCGTTCGATATTCCCATAATGCTCAGGGTCCACGGAGAACAGGGGCTTTTTTTCAATCTGAAAGACAAGGGGCTGGTAACGGTAACCGGCTGCTGTCATATGGGAGTAATTGACCTGTTCAAAGCCGGAACAAACCTCATACAAGGGCACCCGCAGCCTTACGGTATCTACGGCGGCCTGCACATCGCTCCCTTTGACAAATGGGAGGAAAAGTTCGATCCAATCATCGGAGATCTCGCTTCCCTGGGGCTCAATAAAGTTGCCGCCAACCATTGCACCGGAGCCCTGGCGATAGAGAAGATGATCGCCGCCGGCATACCCGTCGTGCGCGGATCGGCAAAATACGGGAGTAGAAGTAAACTTTACGTGGGCAATGGGGATGAGGTAATGTTTTGACCGGATCAGCCCGCAGAACCACAAAAGAATCCTGGCGCAGTTGAACCTGGCCGCTTGGGAGGGAAGAAGGGCGGAAAAGCCAGGTACGAAAAGCTCACACCAGAGAAACGGAAGTTAATTGCCACGAAAGCTGCCAAAGCACGGTGGGAGAAAAAACAGAATCATAGATTTCGGAAATGGCAGTAAACTGCCAAATTTCAATTTAACGTATTCTTGTCTGGTAAGCCCCAAAACTCATTCTTTGAGATTTGAAACCTTCTAAGAACGGCGTCAATCACTTGCGCACTAATCTCTGTTCCCATCCCGTGGTTTTTAATAGAATATTGGGGGCCTTGCCGTGAACCCGGGGTATTGGGTTTAACGAGGATTATTTCTGAACCTTTGCCACGCTTCGAACTGCCGGTAGCTGGAAACACCTCGATGCCATAAGACTTTAGCCGATGAAGCAATTCCCGCAGCTTGAGAGTGCCCCTAGACATGGCTTTCCATGCGCGCTTCGCACATTTTTGCTATTATGTAGGGCGGCATAAAGTTTTCTGGCGAGACTTCTTTCGGGGATAGCGATAGCGCGATTTCCCTTTCTCCCAATGACCGTTCGCACGTATAAAATTGTCGCCATACTTCCATGGGAGCGGGCCGGTAAAGATGATCGAGATTGTCGTTGATAAAAGCGTATTCTAACTGAGCTATGATGAGGTCTATTAAATCGTTGGTTGCTTCATCAATGGATTGGCCAGTCGCGACGATATCCAACTCCATGCAATGGGCAATGAACACCTCATCTTCTTTCTTGATGAGAATGTTAAAAATCATGCTGGCAGAATGGTTCATCGCTTGGTCCCCTCGGTTCGCTGAGGAAAGAGTTTCTTCGAATGATATGTACCAGCAATGCTGGGCGCGCTTCTTTTTTGCCCATCTTAGCCCCAAAGTCAAATGGAATCTATGGGGTAAATCCTGTATTTCACTTTTCCTAAATTGGAAGATTCATGCAAGATCTATAACGACTTTCCCGAAAGGTTCAACATGAGGAAGCGGTCCACGCGCTTAGACGGCCAGAGCCCCGCACATATCTGTGATGTCGCCAAAACCACCGTAATTAAGCTCTTGGTCGTAGTGGGTGAAGCCTGTTCCGAGTACCAGGACAAACCTTGCGAAACCTTTCCTGCAAGCGCATCCATTGTGATGAGATTCGGGCCTTCTGCTATGCAAAAGAGAAAAACGCACCCGATGACAAAAAGGGTCAATTTGGATACGGCGATACTTACACCTGGACCGCTATTTGTGCTGACTGTTGAGCGGAATCGGGAATTCATTTCTGGTCATAACTTACCTCCAAATTAAAGATGACCCACTACCGGCCGAAACCTCTCCTTGACCCGAGCCGAGTGGAATGCTATATAACTCTTTTCCCATTTACCCAAACTCCTTGCTCCTTCCCACGTGAGGGGGCCATTTAACCCGAGAGGAGATCCGATGCGTAAGTACGAAACTTTTTTTATTGCAGACCCAGATCTGCCTGACGAATCAATCTCAGCAGTGGACAACAAAGTTCAGTCTATCGTTACCACAAATGGAGGCGAGGTGTTGACCTACGTCCCATGGGGTAAAAGAAAGCTGGCCTATGCGATCCGGAAGCGCACACGCGGCCTCTACGTTCTGATGGAATACGCCGGCGGACCTAAGCTTGTCTCCGAACTGGAACGAAATCTGCGGATCGATGAACGTATCCTTAAGTTCATCACGGTTATGCTCGAAGACCGTTTCGACCCTGAAAAGGAAAGGGAGCGCATAGCACAGAAGGCAGCGGTTCCCTTCACTGAGGAGGAAGAATCCGCACATGTCTCCCTTGGCGAGGAAGAAGACGAGGAGATGCCCGAGGATTTCGACGCTGAAGATCTGAAGGACGAAGAAGAATAAGCGATCCGAAAATCGTCAAAATATGGAAAGAGAGCTGAAATATGATGACCGTCAGGCGTAAGAGGCGTACATTTGCACGGCGTAAAATCTGCCGTTTCTGCGTAGATTCCGATCTTCGGATCGATTACAAAGATTCGAAAACGCTCCGCTACTTTGTGACGGAACGTGGTAAGATAGTTCCGAGAAGAATATCGGGCAACTGCGCGAAACATCAGCGTGTGCTGACGCTTGCAATAAAGAGAGCGCGCCAGATTGCACTTCTGCCATATACTGCCATACACATGCTTTAGCAGGCTGAACCCCTGAAGAAATGAATGCGCCCCAGGGAAATTTGCCGTTTTTGCGGTTGGGTTCTGCGGGAAAAGAGTTCTTTTTCCAGATCGTACTGACTATTGGTCTTTTTCTGTCAATCTCGTTCGTACCGCTGGCAGGGTTTTTTTCCGGGCTCTTTACTCCTGCGCCGACAGCGCTTGCAGTTATCAGGTGGGGGTTTCCCGCCGCCTGGTATGTGCCGGGTTTCGCTGGAGTGCTTGGTTCGCTGATTCTCTACCTGCTGGACTCGTCCCACGGCATTCCATACCTGCTGGCCCTGATCGGCATGGGCGCAATCATAGGACACGGTTCCAGGAGCCAGTGGTCCACCGAGAAGACAATAGGGGTTTCCAGTCTGCTTGTGATCGGGATGGCCGGGCTGTTTTCGATCCTGGCTTTCAGCGAAACAAACGGTGAGCTGGTACGGCAGATCGAGCAGGACCTTCGGGGCGCAATCTCTGCCACTCTGAAACAGTTCGGGAATTCTTCGTTCGAGACTCAGGAGTTGGAGCAAAACCTCCTTGATACAGTACCTCTGATGGTGAGGATCATTCCAGGGGTGTTTATATCCTGCACTCTCGGAATTGCCTGGCTGAATTTGCTCATTTCGCGCAGATTTTGCCGGGCGGCGGCCATTGAGTCTTGTGCCAGTGAGAAATTGACACTGTGGAAAACCCCGGAATTTATCGTTTGGTTCGTAATAGCAGGCGGCCTCATGGTCCTTCTGCCTGTGGGCGATTTGAAGCTGTTAGGGTTCAATTTACTTATCGTTATAGGAACCATCTATTTTTTTCAGGGTCTTGCAATCGTTTCCTTCTATTTTGAGAAATGGAAAATGCCGTTTTTCGTGAAGGGTTTTGTTTATGCGGTACTTTTCCTCCAGCAGTTCGCGTTGATGGCGACTGCAGTTCTGGGACTCTTTGATGTCTGGTTCGATTTTCGAAAACTGGTAAAAAAGCCGGCCTGAGGCCATGCTCAAAAGGTTGGGCAATCGGCTTGCTTCCGTTCCCGGTTATGATGTATCCTGCATGAGCCTGCCGGCTCAGCCCATAAGGAGTATCGCAATGAAAGTGATTTTGACGCAAACTGTGGAATCTATCGGACAAATTGGCGACGTGTTGAATGTGGCTCGAGGCTATGCCCGAAATTTTCTTCTGCCAAAAGGGCTGGCTATGGAAGCCTCCGGCAAAAATGTCCGCGAGTTGGAACATAAAAAGCGGCTTATTGCGCAAAAGCGCGAACAAGAGCGCCAAGAGATGCTCTCCATTGCAGATAAGCTGAATTCAGTCATCATTTCCCTGCGCCGCAAAGTTGCCGAAGATCATAAACTCTATGGCTCAGTCAGTGTGTCGGACATCTCAAAGGCACTCGAGGAGCGGGGGTTCGCGATCGATAAGAAGGATGTAGTGCTCGAACAGCCCATAAAGCAGCTCGGAGAATTTAACGTTTCTGTCCGGGTCGGCGCCCAGATTACCGCAAATATTCGCGTGGTGATTGAAAAAGAAGAGTAGTTTATGGAGGACCTCTCAGCGGAACTCCGCAAAATTCCTCCCCAGCAGATTGAGGCTGAACAGTCGCTGCTGGGGGGAATCATGCAAGACGGCTCCAGTTTGCCATCTGCCCTCGAGGTCTTGAAGGGCGATGAGTTTTACAAAGAGTCCCACCGTATAATCTTCATGACAATTCAGGACCTTTTTGAACGAAACGAACCGGTTGACATCCTGACCGTTACAAACCTCCTTGCAGAGCGCAAGCAACTGGAGAGCATAGGCGGGGCTTCATATGTCGCAGCCCTTGTGGACACGATGCCCTCGATTGCCAATATTGGCGCCTACGCTAAAATCATCAGCGAAAAAGCTGTCTTAAGGCGGCTTATCCAGTCTGCAAATGAAGTCATGTCATTTGCCTATGGCGGGGGGAAAAGCACCGAAGAGATCCTGGACAACGCCGAGGCCGCCATTTTCAAGATTGCGGAACGCAGGATCCGCAATTCCTATTTTCCTCTCAAGGAAGTCATTAAAAAGAACATTGAGATGATCGAACGCTACCAGGAATATCGGGAGAGCGTTACCGGCGTTACGAGCGGCTATAAGGACCTCGATAAGTTAACGGCCGGGTTCCAGAAATCCGATCTCATCATAATCGCCGCCAGGCCGAGCATGGGAAAAACCGCTCTCGGTTTATGCATCGCAAGAAATGCGGCGAGAAAGGAGAGCGGGGTTCCGGTAGGCTTCTTTTCACTGGAAATGAGCAAGGAGCAGCTTGCCATGCGCCTCCTGTGTTCCGAGGCCAGAGTTGATTCGCACAAAATCCGTTCCGGCTTTTTGAGCAGGCAGGAATGCGGCAAGCTTCTTCAGGCTGCCGGCCATTTTATGGATGTGCCGATATACATAGATGATACCCCCTCCATTTCTCCCCTGGAACTGCGGGCTAAGGCGCGCAGGATGATGTCCGACCAGGGGTTGGGACTCGTTGTCGTCGACTACCTGCAGCTTATGAGAGGGCGCGATAACGCGGAACGTAGAGAACAGGAAATATCTGAAATATCGCGATCTCTGAAAGGTCTTGCAAAAGAACTCGATATCCCAGTAATCGCCCTCGCACAGTTGAATCGAAAGGTCGAGGAACGAAATGACAAAAGGCCGCTTCTGAGCGACCTTCGCGAATCCGGAGCCATAGAGCAGGATGCGGACGTAATCGCCTTCATCTATCGGGATGAAGTCTATACCAAACAAGCCTGCAAAGAACCGGGGGTAGCGGAAATCATTATCGGAAAGCAGAGGAACGGCCCTTCCGGTGAAACTGTTAAGCTGGCGTACATAAACACCTACACGCGTTTTGAAGACTATGCCGTGCCTCTATGACACCCTTAAGCGGTGTAAATCGGAGTCATGCTGCGGCTTGAGGATTTCCAGGGTGTAAAGGTGTATAATAGTAATTGACCCTCTGAGATGAAGACTTGCGTGAGTTGCAGCGCATCCGTAAATAGAATAACCCATGATCTGAAGAGCGAATCGATCGTTACTCGCAAGGTTGAACCGGTCGAACCCGACAGCCTTCCGGGAAGCGGCGGAAAGGCGTTGCGGCTGATCGATCGAAGGATTATTTAATTACAGCGGAGGCGCTATACGAAAATCATTGGTAATGTAACAGGTCTCAAACCCGGCATTCGTCAGCGCCTGGAGAAGCTGGGCCGACGAAAGGTCCCGGCAAACCAGGTGATTTCACCCGAACTCTCCCGTGATCTAGCACACCTCTCATTTGAATCCGGACGTCAGATAGGATTGCTCATAGGCCGCGACGGCGGTGTCGAAAATGTGCTTATTGGAGGGCCGCGCGCGCTCTACATACCGGACCTGCCCAAAAGCCGCGGAGGGCGTTGGCGTCTGCGGGGCCTTCGCCTCGTGCATACGCATTTGCAATCGGAACCTCTTTCCCAGGACGACCTGATGGACCTGGTCTTTCTGCGGCTCGACTGTGTTGGGGCTGTCTATGTGGATCAGCACGGAGGGGCCACTGAGCTTGAGGTTGCCCATATACTCCCTGGAGCCGTAAACGGTCTGAGTGGCTGGGAGGTCTTGCCTCCGATGCCCTGTTATGACCCTGACCTCGATTTTCCGGCCCTTGTCCGCTCACTGGAAGACGAACTTGAACGCAATCGGCTGGCCATTCCCGCGCCCGCCCACGGAGAAGACCGGGCCATTCTGGTGAGCGTAACCGATGCTGACAGGGAAACCGCCAAAATGTCAATGGATGAACTTGTCGAACTTGCCCGCACGGGAGCAATTATAGCTGCCGATACTGTTATTCAAAGACAGCGCAAAAAAAATCCGAAGTACCTCATCGGCAAAGGCAAGTTGAGTGAAATCGTCTTGAGGGCGCTTCAGTGCGGTGTGGATTTGCTGATATTCGACCAGGAACTGAATCCATCGCAGGTGCGTGCGATAACTGATACGACGGAGCTGCGGGTAGTGGACAGGACCCAGCTCATCCTGGATATCTTCGCTCAGCGGGCACAGAGCCGGGAAGGAAAGATTCAGGTTGAGATGGCGCAGCTCAAGTACCTGCTCCCAAGACTGGGAGTGAAAGATGATGCCCTATCGAGGCTGACCGGCGGCATCGGTACACGGGGGCCGGGAGAGACAACCCTTGAGATTAACCGGCGCCGCACCAAAGATCGTATAGGTCAACTCGAAGAAGACCTGCGAAGCCTCGGAAAGAGAAGAAATCTCAGGCGTGCAAAAAGGGCAAGGAAAGAGATGCCCACTATTTCCATTGTTGGCTATACGAATGCCGGTAAGTCAACCCTGCTGAATTCTTTGACCCACAGCTCTGTTTTCGTTGAAGACAAACTCTTTGCCACTCTTGACCCAACAAGCCGCAGGCTTCGATTCCCGAGAGACTTCGAAGTCATAATATCCGACACGGTCGGATTCATAAGGGACTTGCCAAAAGACCTGCTCGAAGCTTTCGCGGCCACTTTGGAAGAATTGCAGGATTCCGACCTGCTGCTTCATGTAGTCGACATCAGCAACGGGCGATTTGAAGAGCAGAAGGACGCTGTAGAAAGAATCCTGGGAAAGCTCGAACTCAACTCGAAGCCCGTCATAACGGTTTTCAACAAAACGGACCTCGTCCCGCTCGACCTCGTCGAGCGCCAGATTAGAAGACACGGGGGAGTAGGCGTATCCGCTGTCAGTGCGCGCACTCTTGAACCGCTGATCCTGGCGATGCAGGACCATGTCGCCAATTTCATGGACAGGGCAGTTGGAAACTACGTGGCTGAAACCGAAAGTGATGAACAGGTGAATGGGTGAATAGGTGAATGGGTGAATAGGAAAATCACTGGCCGATCAGCCTGCGATTTTCCCGATTGACTTAGTTTTGTGAGCATCACGGAGAACACGAAGGCGGCAGGGAAACTGCTGTTCGCCCGGATAATATTCACTCAGATTCGCGGATTTTCATTTCTGCCAGAATCTCCTTCGCCGTGTCCACATCCTTTTTGATCTGCAGGGCGAGTTCATCCGGGCTTGAAAAACGTTGTTCATCCCGAAGCCTGTCGATGAACCTTATAGTGATGATCTTGCCGTAGATATCCTGGTCAAAATCAAAGAGGTGCGCCTCCAGGGAAAGCTCCACGTCGCCGAAGGTAGGATTATATCCGAGGTTGGCCGCGCCTCCATACCTCTTGCCGTCGACTTCAGCTTCGATCACATAGACTCCTGTTCGCGGCGAGGTCAAAGGAGGCATTCGGATGTTGGCGGTCGGAAAACCCAGTGTGACCCCTCTTTTTCGGCCGGGGATGACGGTCCCGCTTACCTCGAAGAAGCGTCCCAGCAGCTTGTTGGCCGTCTTGATATTGCCGTCCGTGATCATCTGCCGGATGGTCGTGCTGCTCACGACGGTATCGTTCATCTTGATTCCCGAGACGATTTCGACCTTAAAGCCGTATACCTCCCCTAATTTTTTTAGAAAGGGGATGTCGCCCTCGCGGCTGTGTCCGAAGCGGTAATCATGGCCGACGACAATCGCCCTGGCGCCGATCTTCTCAACGATAACGATCTCCACAAATTCGCGGGCAGACATTCGTGAGAACCCGTGATCGAATGGGATTACTATCGCTGCGTCAATCCCGCAGCTTGCGATAAGATCAAGTTTTTGCCGGTGAGACGTAATGAATGAAAGGACCTTTTCAGGAAACAGCACTTCGAGGGGGTGAGGGTCGAATGTAACCACGACCGATTGGCCGTTGAGTTCTTCGGCCCATTGTTTTACCTTCTGGAAAAGGGTTTGGTGGCCCTTATGGACCCCATCAAAGTTTCCGATTGTTATAGCCGGGTTTTTGAGTTTGCCTACGACGGCATCGATTCCGCGAAACACCTGCATGATATTGAGACACCTTCCTGGAAGTAGTTGGAAACGCCTTGACAGGCAAAGACTTTTAGAATACGTTATTGCGGTATCTTTTTCAAGCCAATTTGCCGAAGTGGCGGAACTGGTAGACGCGCTAGGTTCAGGGTCTAGTGGCCGTACGGCTGTCGGGGTTCGAGTCCCCGCTTCGGCAAACCAAGAAAATCAAGGGGTTAGCGGAATAACCGTTAGCCCTTTTTGTTTGCCCAATGAGTTGCGTGCATATTGCGTGCACGCGAAGTTTCTGAGACCCTCCGGAAGAACCCAACTTAAGGGCAAAATGTTCCACCCCGAAGTACTTCAGTGCAACCAGACGCGGCTCAGGAAGAATCGTGCCGGACAGGAAGATACTCGAACCGTTCTACCCTAAGCTCCCTGGATTTTCCATCCCTTCGCTCGATCTATCCCTGATTCAAGACATGTTCGGATATGGCTCGGGCCGAGATAATCGATTGTGGGGTATCCTGAACGGTCCATTGTGCTCCAGGAGGCCACCTGGACCAGTGAGCTATCACTGTGTGCGTCATCTTGGAATACCTGGGTACCCAAGGTGCGCTAGAGAGGGCCATGGGGGTGGCCCTCCTTTTCTCGGCCAAACGCCACTGGTTCACATTTCTGCGCCAAAAGTCAAGCGTCGGAGTATCGGTTAATTAGCTGCCTCTCTACTCCGATTCGGCCATTCGGAGTACGTAACATATCCCACGCTGATCCAACGATTGATGACAAACTCCAGGAAACCGTAAGGCGTGCAGCCTGGTAGGGCAAAACCGAAACACATACAGGTATAGCGAAAAGAAAAAAGATGAGGAGACTATTCGGGGGCGACTGCGGAAACTTGCTGCAGAGCGCCCTCGATTTGGAAGTCCAAGGCTTACCATCCTTATGCGGCGGGACTTGGGTGCAATAAACCACAAAAGAGTTGAGCGTTTATATCGTGAAGAAGAGTTGCAACTGCCCAGGCGGAGGAAAAGAAAGCGCAGCGGCATGGGTTTGAGAGCGCCCATTCCTGCTCCGAAAGGGCCAAACAGAAGATGGTCGATGGACTTCACGACCGATAGCTTCTGTGATGGAAGGCGTTTTCGTACTTTGAACATCATTGATGATTTTACCCGGGAGTGTTTGGGCATTGAGGTGGATACATCTCTGAGCGGTAAACGTGTTGTTCGTGTGGTCGATGGAATAGGATGCAAGCGCCCACTGCCGGAGGCAATAGTTGTTGATAATGGGCCGGAGTTTACCTCCAAGGCTTTTCTTGCCTGGTGTGAGGCAAGTGGGGTAAGGGTGCATTTCATAGATCCCGGGAAACCGATACAAAACGCTCATATCGAGAGCTTCAACGGAAGGTTTCGGGATGAGTGTCTAAATGAGCACTGGTTCCTTGGACTAGCTCATGCACGGGAAATCATAGAAACCTATAGGCAGGAGTACAATGAAGATCGGCCACACAGCTCTCTGGGATACCTGGCGCCAAGAGCGTTCATGGCGGCCTTTGAGGAAAGCACCCGACAATTTCTGTCTGAAGTGCCGCTCCGGGCCCGCCTCCGCCGGATTGCGCGGGGATCCCGCTCCGGCGGCCCTCCGCTCTGTTTGTTGCTTGGTGCGGGTTTAAAAAACACCAGCAACATAGATGACTGATCGAATTTGCGTGATTTTGCAGAAAGGCATTGTGATTTGAAGTGGACTCCAATTAATAATGGCACATACTAAGGGGTAAGCTCAGGCTGACTAAAATTCTTGATTTAAATGAAAGAGCTGGCATCCACCTTGAAATGGTCGCTCAATATTTTGATATGCGCTTTACTTAAATCTCTTTCCCCTTTAAGCACTCTATAGCCCAATGCTCTGTCACCAAGTAATCTTCCCAAATCAGATGTGATCATTCCACTTTCTCTCATTAGCAATTTGAGAAAATCTATTGGAGATAAGTATAGCGGTTTGATATTATGATGTTCATCCTCATACTTTTCAATTAAAGTACTGAACACTTCCAACTGATCACGTTCAAGTCGTGTAAGTTGTTCTTCTCCCTTGATCGCTAGCCTATCAACCACTTCGATGGCCCGTAAATAATTTTCTTCATTCCTTAACGGCCAAGTCCGATAAAGACACTCAGAATTAACTCCAACCTCTTTGTTAGTGCGAACCATACGGCAGTGGGTTTTGAGTGTTCCTTGTTTGGGAGTTGATACCATAATCCCTCTCCCTCTTGTTCTAGAACTTCTCTTTCCATTTATCTTCATCGTATTCTTCATGGGTCATTACCGATAAAACGTAAACAATCTTGGTATTGTAATGAATGGCAGCAATAAGCCGCCATTTATTCCCTCCAATGTTGAAAACTGTAACCGTATTGCCGCTGCGCGCCTTAACTTGATCTGCCGAAGGGTAAATTTGTTTGAGATCAACAAAATTTCCCCATTGCGCTTTTGCGGTCACTGAATACCATTCTCTCAGCGGCCCTTCGGCCTGACTGCATGCCACCCAAAAAGCCGTCAATCTGGACTTCGAGATGATCCTCATAACACCGCTTCCAAAGTATTATCGGCATGCGTTGACAAATTGTCAACATTATTTTTTGCGGTGATATAAATTTCTGTTTTTTCCCAAGATGGCATCACTAGCACAAAAAGCGGAAAATGAATATGTTGAAGAATGGCAATTAACTGCCACTCCGATAAGTTGGATCGGCTACGTTATGAAACTTCTGGATGACACTTCAGAATGCCCCTCTACCCAAAGTGACCCATTGGACACTGCCCCTATGAACGAATTGGGAGTTGTCACCAAAGCCCCATAGCCCTTAACTTTCCCACTTCTCGATCTATGAGTATATCGGCCAGCATATCGGCACGGGACAACCTGCGTCGCAGCCGGTCATACGTCTTCGTGTGCATCCCTTTGGGCTTCTGCCATCTCTCTGCACCCAAACGCTCACGAAGTTTGTTTGCTTTCCGGTTCATCCGACTGGTTTCATCTTCATTTTGGCTTGAGTAGCTGATATGATAACAGTGCCTGCATAGAAAATTGCTTCCCCCTAAAAACAGAACGCCTACTCGCCTGTCGCAACTTGGACACCGAAACCAGGGCCTTGTTCCGCCATAGAAACACCTGGTCCAGTCGAGAGAGATTAGTTCTTCCACATCGCATTCCTCGCCGTAACCAGCGTAATGGTAGATCAGAACGAGACTGCTTCTCTCAACTTCTATGCGGATCTCCCCCCATGGCTGGGCATTACGCTTCCAGCTTAAGGGTGCAAGAGCAGCCGGAATACAAAATACTGTTTCGGTGGAGATAGAGAACATCCAGCCGTCTGCATTCCTCGATGGTCGTTTTCCGGTCACTCCTTGACCACCTCCCCGAACCCATTCCGCCCATGGGTTCTCCAGATGCCGGATCATCGCCTTCCGCGTGCCTTGATTGACTATCGATCAAGAAGTATTACTTTGTGACTAAGCAGTTGAAATAAATGAGGTTATGTAGCGCATAAGTTCTTCGAATCCGGCCCGACCAGATAAGAAATGAAAGGAGAATATCCGATGATTCTTTCCTGGGCCTTGATGTTTCTTGTGGTAGCCATAGTTGCCGGTATCTTTGGCTTTGCCGGAATTGCCGGGACCTCAGCCTGGATTGCGCAGGTTCTCTTTGTCCTGTTCCTTGTTTTCTTCCTCGTTTCCATGCTTACTGGAAGACGGCCTCCGATCTCGTAAGCAGCAATCCAAGACCCGATTACCTTCACAATAACGGGCCGGCCGCCGCCCGGCAGCCGGTCTGCTTTTTTCGC
>Ga0326727_10005745_pt1 | contig 34966 bp, 27 predicted proteins | sample MB2enrmetagenome_FD_207643 | JGI IMG/M metagenome (GOLD analysis project Ga0326727, IMG submission 207643) | Lab enriched peat soil microbial communities from McLean, Ithaca, NY, United States - MB29MY | ecosystem: Environmental > Terrestrial > Soil > Wetlands > Peat | place: USA: New York...
CAGTAACGATGACCGTGTGGGGCGCTCCCATCCGGTTAGCCAGCGTGCCGGCCAGCAGGCTGCCGAACGGCGCCGAGCCGAAAAAAGCCATGGTGTAATAGCTCATCACGCGAGCGCGTTTGTCCTCCGGCACCAGCGACTGGATGATCGTATTGCTGACGGCCGCAGCCTGAATCAGGCCGAAGCCGACAAAGATCATCAGTACAAGCGATAACCACAACGTATGCGACAGGCCAAAGAAAATCAGTCCTCCTCCGAGCATCGTGGCTGCGATCTGGATCATGCGTGAAAGGCCGACGACCGACTTGCGGATCGCAAGGGAAAGCGCCGATACAAGCGCACCGATTCCTGAAGCTCCTGTCAGCCAGCCGAGGGTGGCCGCGCCGCCGTGCAGCACTTGGCCGGCGAAAACCGGCAGCAGCACACCGTAGGAATATCCCATCAGGCTGAGAAGCGAAAAGAGCAGAAGGATACTGCGGATGGGCCGGAATGTACGGACGTAGTCCCAACCCTCACGCATCTGGTCGAACATGCCGGCCTTCGCACGGTGGATATCCAACGGCTTGATACGCATCAGCAGCAAGGATGCGACCACAGCAAAGTAGCTAAAGCCATCGATCAGGAAACACCAGCCTTCGCCGAAGGCTGCAATCACGAGGCCGGCGATCGCCGGGCCGATCAGCCGCGCTCCAGTTGCCATCGAGGAGTTGATGGCGATGGCATTACTGAGGTCTTTGCGAGCTTCGACCATCTGTACGAGGAAGGATTGGCGCGCCGGCATCTCGAAGGCATTGATCACGCCCTGCAAAGCGGCGAGGGCGATGATTTCCCAAAAGGTGATGACATGTGCCAACGTGAGCGCGGCCATGGCGAGTGACTGGGCGGCGGCAGCAGCTTGGGTGCACGCCAGCAGCTTGCGGCGATTGAGGCGCTCGACCCAGACGCCGGCAAAGGGCCCCAGCGCAAACGAAACAATCTGCCCCGCGAAGCTGACGATGCCCAGCAGCAGCGCCGAATGGGTGAGCCGATAGACCAGCCAGCTTGTCGCCAGCCGCGTCATCCAGGTGCCGATCACCGAGATGCTCTGGCCGGCGAAGAAGAGCTTGAAGTTCCGGTGTCGCAGAGCTCGCCAGGCGTGCGAGACCGAACCGAGGAGAGAGGTCTCCGGTGTATCCGAAAGAAATCCCCTTCGCACCACCAAACGCCCCCGAAGTCTGCATCGAGGACCCGAACCCCGTATCGGGGGACCTGAACCTGATGGGCCCTTTATCAGGTTTAGCGACTACAAGGCCAAGTGGATGCACGTCGCGGAGGACAGATTCCGAGTAAAGCATTGGTGGGGACACTCGTTCTGCGCTTTCCATCTGCCGACTTAAGAATCGGCGCTATTGCGAGGATAGTTGCTGGGTGTTTCAGAATATGTCAGGGGGGCACAACATTCCAATGGAGATTGCTCCTGGCATCGACGCTTCCGAATGGAGCCAGCTCAACCTTAGGTACCCGGACAGCGCCGATCGGGACCCCGCAGGGTGAGGTCGGCGCTAGAATTGCCCGACCGCCTCGAATCATGCGACCTGAAAACTTCCGCTCATCCCCGCCGCCCAATGCGCATCGCGGTGGAAAAGCAGCAAGGCCGAATAGCGGGCCTTGCGCTACATTTTCTTCGGGCGGGGGTCCGGGGAGGAAAACCTGCGAATGTGCCCCTATGGGCCGCCCCCCAAAATCTTCTTCCAGCGCGCCCAAGCGTCGATGCGGGCCCGGCGATTGGCATCGCTCGCGTCCGGAGCCTCTCCGGCGCGCATGAAACCGTGGCCGGCGCCTTCGTAGGTGACTGGCTCGAAGGTTTTTCCGGCCGCTTTCATCTGCTCACGCGTATCACTAATCGTCGCTCCAATGCGCGAATCGTTTTCTGCGTAGAAACCGTACACGGGCGCAGTGATCGCCGCCATGGCATCCTTCACCGGCGGCATCCCGTAGAAAACAAATGCGGCGGCAAGATCCGTGCGATGCGTCGCAAAGCGGAAGCTCTGGCCCCCGCCCCAGCAGAAGCCAGTTACGAACAGCTTGCCATTGAAGGCGGGAATCTTCAGGGCATAATCGGCGACGGCGTTGAGGTCTGCGGTGACCTGGTCAGGATTAAGATGACTCACCGCCTCGACCGCAGGACTACTCATGCCTCCACCCGCACTCCCCTGGGGAAAGTCGCTGCTCCTGCCACCGTTCGGTCCCATTCCGGAAAGAAGGTCGGGGGCTACTGCGATGTAACCTGCCTCCGCCACTTGATCAGCCAAATCCTGCACCCATTCCGTCATCCCGAAAATCTCATGGATGACCAGCACTACGGGTACCTTGTCCTTTACCTCGGGGTAGACGACGAAGGTCTCCACCGCGCGCCCCTCGTGCTTTACGGTGACCCATTCACGATGTCGCGGGGACTTTTCCATCCGTGCGCGCGCCCAGTCCTGGGCCAAAACCTGTGATGCGCTCAACAAAACAAGGAACCACGCCATGATCGGTCGCATACTTCTCTCCTGATTGTCCATAGTCTTGGGCCCTGCTTCGACCCGATGGCACTCTCGGGTGATGACGGTGCGCTTATTACTTTTGTAACTCGCTGAGTGTCGCCAGGACCTCTTCACTGTGGCCAGGCGGTTTAACACCGGTCCAGACCTTAGCGACTTTGCCATTTGGATCAATCAGGAAGGTGTTGCGGGAGGCAAGCCCCCTATCGCTCAACGAGCCGTAGTCGGCCACGGCTTTCTTGTCGGTATCCGACAAAAGCTTGAAAGTCAGGCTCTGTTTGGCACAAAAATCCAGGTGGCTCTCGGTTGTGTCCACGCTCACACCAACAATCACCGCGTTCTTTTCGTCGTACTTCGAAAGGTCCCGCTGAAAGTTGTGCGCCTCGATCGTGCAGCCCGGCGTGTTGTCTTTGGGATAGAAGTACAGCACCACCCACTTGCCGCGAAAATCTTTCAAGCTTACATTACTCCCGTCCTGCGAGGGCAGAGTTACATTGGGCGCCTGTTGGCCAACTTGCGGAAGATCTCCGGCCGTGGCCAGCGAAAAGGCAAGTCCGACGCACCCTGCGGTCAAACTGAAAATACGAACAATGTGCTCCAGGTTCATTGTTTGTGACCTCCCAGGCCGGAATTTTCGTTTTTAGTTTTCGCCCCACCGCTAGTGTAACCCCAAGCGCCTCTGAATTCAATGTCCAGATGAGTTCGTGCCCCGATGAGTTCGGTATTGGTGTCATTTGGAATGGAATCCCCTTTCTCAGGCCGAACCGTGAAGGCCCGATCGACGCGGAATCAGCCAGTAGTTTTCAAATGCATTGTCAGAGAACAAACAAGTGACGAAAGTAGTCACCCGTTTCCGAATGCTGACCCCAACCCACTGATTAAGAGGCATATTCGCTGCATCTCGGCTTTTTGCCCGAGAGCCATCTCTTCGCCGTCATCGTTCTGCTTATCGACAAATTTACCATCCGCCCGCTTGGTGCCGCCGCTTCCTCAAGCAGACGCAGGACGGCAAGGCCGAAAGCCCACAGATACCAACAAAGGGAAGCGCGGCTTCGCGTTACTGGAGCTTGTTTCTCGCTCTAGGCATGCTTAGGATATAAACCGGGAACGTTCTAGTAAAACGATGCAGGCAAAACCTACATTGTCCATACATGCTGCGCAACATGTGGACGAACTGTGCGCAAAACTGAGTCGGGTCGCCAAGGGTCGACAAGGAGTGGTTGACCCATGAACGGACTGTTCTTTCTAGCGGAGACTGGACGGAAGGCGAGAAGACTCATCATTCGCTGTGTTGGGATGTTGGTTTGGGGGCTCTTTGGATCTCTTGCGCTTCTTGCGCAGTTCACCACGGCAAGTTTAAGCGGGACGGTAGTTGATCCGTCCGGGGAGGCAGTTCCCGCCGCCACGGTGACGGTGCAGAACACCGAAACAGGTTTTACCCGTACTACGAAAAGCGGAAACGGCGGGGATTATCTTTTCCCGGTTCTGCCGGTTGGAGAATACACGCTGACAGTGGTCAAACCCGGCTTCCGGACTTACGCGCAGACGGGCATCGCGCTCACCGTAAACCGTTCAGCCACACAGATGGTAGCTCTGAAACTGGGAGAAGGGACCCAGGAAATTACTGTTACCGCCGATGCCTCACTGGTGACCACGAACTCGGCCGCTGTAGGCCGATTGGTGAATCAGAAGAGCACCGTGGATTTGCCCTTGGATGGCCGCGCGACGGAGCTGGTCTTTTTGGTGCCGGGCGCAAACAATGTGACCAACAATTATTGCGGTGTGCGCTGTGAGGGCAGGGTGTACCCAACCGAGCAGTATGCTGACGTCAATGGCGGCGGCCCAAATGGGGTTAATTTTCAATTGGACGGCGCGGATAATAACGATACGTATATGAACACGAACCTGTCTTTCCCGGACCCTGACGCGGTACAGGAATTCAACGTGCGGACCGGCAACCTGAGCGCCGAATACGGGAACGCGGCGAGTAGCGTGGTGAACATCGTTACCAAATCCGGAACCAACCAGTTCCACGGCGACATCTTCGATTTTGTGAGCAATTACATTTTTGATTCGCGCAGCTTCTTTGCGCCCGCGCGGGACACCTTGAAGCAGAACCAATTCGGCGGCACGCTGGGCGGCCCGATCAAGAAGGACAAGCTATTCTTCTTCGGCAGCTACCAGGGCACGCGGACGCGGACGGCGCCCCATGGGCAGATTGCTGTGGTCCCCACCACCGCCGAGCGGCAGGGTGATTTTTCAGCGCTCTGCGGGCAATTCGATTCCTCGGGGAACTGCACCAACCCGAACGGCATTCAGCTCACCAACCCGTTTACCGGTGCGTCGCTTCCTTACAACCAGATTTCGTCCAGCCGGATCTCCCAGCCTGCACAGAACCTGTTGAAATACGTTCCTTCGCCCAACGACCCCGGCGGAATACTCAACTACCCGGGAGCTGCTGCGAACACCGACGACGACCAGTTCCTGGTCAAAGTGGATTATCTTCGCGGGAAGCACTATGTCAGCGGCCGCTACTTTTTCTCGAATTTCAGCGAGCCCGCTACGCCTCTGAGCAATGATATTCTTGCACTCAACGCCAATGCCGATCGCGTGCGGGTGCAAACCATCTCTTTGAATGACGACTATGCCGCCTCCCCCAGCCTGCTCCTTAACACCTGGTTTGGGTGGAACCAGCAGAACGGAGGCTACATTCCCTCGGCCCCCTTTTCCGCCAATGCCCTAGGGGTTAACATTGCCCCTTCGCCCTCACCGCAGCTTGACATCACAATCGGAGGGTATTTCGCCGCCATGGGCTCTAACGTAGGTGCTTACAACCGCGGCGACATGACGGTCCGGGAGGTAGTAACCACAGTTCGAGGGAAGCACCAGATTAGTTTTGGCGGGGAGATGTTGCGGGTCCGTGCGCCGATCGCCAATCAGTACCAGCAAGCAGGAATCTTCAGTTTTATCGACAGCCTTTCCGGAAATAATCTTGCGGACTTCATGCTCGGCGCGGTTACCCAGTTCGTTCAGGCCGACGGCATTTATGGCAACATCACGGGGACGAAGTGGAGCGCGTTCATTCAGGATGACTGGCGGGCGTCGTCGCGCCTGACGCTGAGCGGCGGGTTGCGATGGGATCCATACTTTCCCTACACGGACAGTGAAGGGCGGCTCCCCTGCTTTGAGCGGGGTAAGCAATCGCAGCGCTACCCCAATGCGCCGCTCGGCCTGCTCTTTGCCAACGATCCCGGCTGCCCGGCGGGCACCGTTTATAGCAACCTGTCGAATTTTGCTCCGCGTATCGGCTTTGCCTACCGCCTGACCTCGGATGCCAAGACAAGCCTTCGTGGCGGCGCCGGTTATTATTACCAGCCGCCGGAAACATTGGCATTTCGGGACGACGTTGGCGTGGCCCCTTTCGCTCCCATTTACACACTCAACGTGGTGAATTTTGCGGATCCCTTCGGCAGCGCAGGCATCGCCAATCCCTTTCCGGCCGATTTCGGCCCCAAGATCCCACCCTCCAACACAACTTTCGCGCTGCCGACGACGGTGGGCTACTTCTTCCCCCTGGGCTTTCACCTCCCCGAGATCACCATCTGGAATCTCACTTTGGAGCGCCAAATCAGGAAAACGTGGCTAATTAGTGCGGCATACACCGGAAACAAAGCCATCCATCTTTACGGAACGTCTGACCAGGAACCGATGGCAGACATTAACGCGGCGCGGTATGTGCCCGGCAATTCGACCGAAGCGAATACGCAGCAGCGTCGGCCTTATCCCAACTTCGGGCCCATGGGCAGCATCGATTCCGGGTTCGACTCCAACTACAATGCCATCGAGTTGAACCTGGAAAAGTATTTGAGTCACGGCCTCTCTTTCCTTGCCAATTATACGTGGTCCCGCAACTTCTCCGATTTTTCCGAGTCGGTCAGTTTGGGCCACTATCAAACCAACCCCTTCAACCGTAACTTGAATTACGGGCCATCGGAAAGCGAAATTCCCTACGCCTTCAAGTCTTGGGGTACGTGGGAGATTCCCCACTTCCGTCGGAGCGGGGTGGGAGACAAACTTTTGAACGGCTGGGAACTGGCCCCCATCATGCTTTGGCAAAGCGGCCCCCCCTATTCCATAATGAGCGGGCTCGATAACTCCTTCACCGGCGATTATTCTGATCGGGCTGACTTCATCGGGACGAAGATCAGCCAAGCCAGACTCAATCCTGGCCGTCCCCACGGACAGCTCATCCGGGAGTACTTTAACACCGCGCTTTTCAACCCCAATGCCGTCGGAACTTTCGGCGATAGCGGTAAGAACATTCTGCGGGAGCCGGGAGTGTTCAATATCGACTTCGCTTTGCTGAAGAACACCAAAATCCATGAGCACTACACGCTGCAGTTCCGGGCCGAATTCTACAATGCCTTCAACGATGTTAACTTCGGACCGCCGGATTTCACCCGGACGGATCCCACTTTCGGGCAAATCCTCAGTACGGCGGCCAGGCCGCGGATTTTGCAGTTTGCATTTAAGCTTTTGTTCTAGGGCGGGTCCGGTCGATGGATGGAGCACCGGGCTGCGCCGTGGGTTTCCCTTTTGCGCAGACCGGTCAGCTATCAATTTTAGGTCGGTGGAGCCGAACGGCAAAATTGCGGTGCTGCGTAGGGGAGCTATTCAAGATGGTGAGATCGACTAGCTCGGGCTGGTCAGAAATCAACACTACAGTTGACGGCGCTCCCTTCCTGTTTCAAGGGGCTTCGAGTGCCTCCTCAGATTGAGGCACCACCGGCAATTATTTTGGCATTCCTGGCGCTTGGGGGCGCGTACACCAGGGGGACAGTTTACATCGGGACGGTGGCTGTGAACCCGGATTGTACCGGGACCGCAAGCTTCTGTGCGGGGGCGATCGGCAATGGTCGTCCCTACCGCGAGTCTCGCTGTCAACTTCCGCGCCACTCCTATATGCCAAGCAACTTGGGTCCCGGGCCAAGGCCAGCTCGGGCAGTACGGCAAGGCTGAGAGACAGCCCCCGGTCTCAGCGCGGGTTCGCGGTCATCGACGCGCGGTGCCCAGTAGTAATCGAAAAATACTCAATCCACAGTTTGCGAACCGCCTCTGTTCGTTCGATCAGCTCGCGACTCGGTTTCGCGCCGTGCTGAACCATGATGACCATTCCGGTATTGAATTGCCGTTGCGATTTGTCAACGGCGGGCGAGCGTGGGCCTTCGGCCGCGACGACGTCCTGAATGGTGACCTTGGTTCGGTCCGCCTTGAAAATGGGGTGCCCATTGGCGTCTTTGCCCGCGGCGACCGGATGCCGCAGAATGAAAAAGTCGGGAACCTCAGCCGGGGAGATCAGACCCATGAGATAGAGATCAAGGTATGACCATCCCGTCGCGGGCACATAATAGTCGTCATCGAGTTGCGTGTAGGTGCCGTCAAAGTTGTCCTGCCACACCCCGCCGCCCATGATGGATGCTTCCGTAGGCCGCCGGTACGGAAACGCGACGGGAGCCTGCAACCCAAATGCCCAGTGGACGGGACCGAGCGGAATCGTCTCGCTGCCCACCTTGGCCGAAACAAACGCCGCCCAGCGATGACCCATTTCGTGCGCAATTTGTGACATCGCGTACATGTACGGTGGCATCTTGCCGTCCTGCGAAATCTCCTCGAGCTGCCGCTGGTAGAACGTGATGTCGTGACTGGTGCCCATCGGCGCGTCTGCGGGCGGACGTTCCTGCATCTGATTCGAGCCGACGTACACAGGTTGGATGAATTGCCACTGGAACCTGCCCGGCGTGCAGTAGGACTCGAGGCCCCGTTGCGTCGCGCCAATTCCGGTAACGGCGCCCCCCACCGCTCCCAGCGGCCCATCACTCGGAGTACCCGCTTCCTGATTGTCGACGCGGAAGTCCGAGTAGTAGGGGAGAAAATCGAAGTTGTCACCGAGGCCCTTGATCACCGTGCAAGTCAAATCACGGGGATTGGGCAGAGCATAATAATGGAAAGCTTCATAGACAACCGAAAAGGGACCGTCCTGCGGCTTGAGAGAAGACAGATGTACTTCAGGACTGCGGATGCCGCCCAGCACGACCGGCTGGGCAGAGATCTGCACCGCCGGCTGTGCCGAATCAGCCCCGGAAGCATCGGCAGAAACGTCGATCTCGGCGGCACCGCGCAGCACCGGTGGCAGGATTCCCTGGATCGAAATAGTGTTGCCGCTGGTCTCGACGACCCGTGATAAGCCCGGACCAAACGCAACGTATCGCGACGCGCCGCTCGAGCGGTTCCGAAACGAAAAGCCGCGAATCATCCACACGGCATCCGCATGAGCCGCAGCGCTTGCGGGCGCCGTAGAAGGCTTGTGGATGTAAAAATAGACCCGGTAGGCGATCCCTGAGAGGCCCGAATCGCCCTCGGGCAAAACAGGTCCGGCGGTTTCGAAGGTGACCTTCAGGAACAAGCCGTTAACGACAGAAAGCTTTAGGCCTCTAAGGTCGAGATGGGCAGCGACCGAGGGGTGTTCCGTAGCGGAGAGGGAGGCGAGAGGTTTTTCTGCTGCGCCAGAGACGAGCGGGTAGATACCGACGATAGCGTCCTTGGCCGCAAGCTGATCGTACGACATCTCGATCGCGCCATCTTTGTGAAGCACAGCCTGGAACCGGTTGATGGTCTTCGTCCAAGTAAAGTCTTGGATGTTCCCGTACGGTTCGGTTACGTCCCAGGTCACAACTACGCGATCAGCGAGTTCCTTCACGCAGCGATCGCCTGTCATGCGAGGCTTGAAAAACACGCAGATCGCCGGAACGGTGTTCGCCAAGCTCGCCGCCGCTTCGCTCAACGGGTCGAAGCGGCCAATCGAAACGCCACCCTGGTCGCGGGGTCCCGAGCCGGGACCAAAGTTACCAGCGCTGGTTGCTTCCCCGAACCGAATCGATCCGGTAACGCCGACCGAGAACGAATCCCAACTCTTCCCGGAAAAAGGAAATGAAAAGCTGTGCAGCGTGACCCGAGGGTCAGTGATTTGCTGGCCGAAGTCCGCATCCCACTTCAATGGGAGGTTTTCGACGCGGTATCCTGCCCGTCCGGGCGTGAAGCGAAGGGTATGCTGCCCTAGGTCGAAGCGGTTCTCCCGGCCGAGCGCGCCTTCGTCTAGCTCCATCAGGATCAGGTTTCCGACGACGGAGACCTTGCCGACCGGCTTGCCGGGCTCCTCCCGTTCTTGAGCTCGTAAGCCATTGCCCGGCAGAAGAGTGACACAAACGATCAGGGACAGTTCGAAAACAAGGCGTTGTCTTCTGGTCATGCGCGCGCTCCTCAGCATAAGGTGGGCATAGGTATACAATATCAGGAGCCTGAAGGAAAGTCGTTCGGCGTCAGTGGGCAAAAAAGAGGGAATCCTCGCCGCGTAGGGCCGACCCCTTGGCTGCTCCCCGCTGCTGGTGGCCGCTCAGATAGTGCCGGTCCGATAATTGGTTCAGCCCGTAAAGCTGGCTCACCGGGAACTAACGCACTACAAGAACATCCAAGCGTTACTGCGGCTCCAAGGGAGCGCCCCTTGACAAGCTACTACGCTTCTTTGCCAGAATTGACCTGGGAAGCGCACCACCCCAGATTCAGGATGCGTGGGGAGCGCGAGAGGGCGGCATCAGTAATCCAGAAGCACGGAGCCGTATGGAGCGGGTCAGAGCTAAGCGGCGCAATAATCACGACAGCAGACCGCAGTCTGTTGCTGACCGCCATGAGGCTTTTGTACGAGAATACTTGGTAGATTTGAACCCAACGAAGGCCGCTATTCGGGCTGGCTATAGCCCTCACACTGCATTCGTGCAGGGACCCCGCCTGTTAAGAAATGCTAGCATTCAAAAAATGGTACAAGAGGGCAAGGAAAAGAAGCGATTAGAGAACAGGGAAACAGCCGATAGCGTGCTGAGGGACTTGGAGTTATTAAAAAAGGCTGACGTTCGAAAGATGTTCGACGAAAAGGCAAACCACAGGGAAATCCACGAATTAGACGACGTTACAGCAATGGCTGTTAAGGGCTATGATTTTGTGACCCTCGACGAAGGCGAAGGGGAGCAGAAACATGCCTTTGGACTACTCCGAAAAGTCAGATTGATCGACAAGCTTGCCGTACTGTCGAAGCTCGGAGAGCACTTCGGGCTATTCGACAAAAAGCCGCAAGTGCAGGTGAACATACTCAATGAATTCTACCTCCGCAGCAAAGAAGAACTTAGATGCTTCATCCAGCACGGAAAATGGCCAGAACCTGAAACTGAGCCAAGACAAATTGGTTCTGGAACAACAAGCTCTGGCAGCTAAGGTCTTACGCGAGAAGGACATTGACGACGCCTGCCGCGATGACCCGCTCTACTGGCTGATGCACCACACCAGAACGCGCGATGACCATTGGCGCGAGATGGGCACGCCACCCTACGCGAAGTTCCCCAATAAACCCTACTTTCCGTGGCTCTTCGATGGGCTGCGCAACGACCGGCGCTTGTTTGTCCCGAAAAGCAGGGACATGATGGTTTCGTGGGCGGTTATGGGTTACTTGACCTGGCTGGCTCAATGGTATGGGGCCTGCCACATCCTCGTTCAAACCCAGCGCGAGGACAAAGCCAAGGACCTTGTGAGTGGCACCGACGTGCCGGGGTACGTGCGGACTCTGTACGAGCAACAAGATGATTTCCTGAAGATCCTGCACCCCACTCCGCAGCCGCCGTCCGAGATGGCCGGCTTGGTCTTCACCTGGACGAACGGCTCGAAGATTCAGGGCGTGCCTTCTGGGGCTGAGCAGATACGTCAATATCATCCCAGTTGCGTGTTTTTCGATGAAGCCGCCTTCCTCGATGACTTCCTCGGTTCGTATGGTGCGGCCGAGCCGGTCGCCACGCAAATAATCGCGGTCAGCTCCGCCAGCCCGAGCGACTTTGGCCACATTGTGCAGCGCGTGCTGGACAAGCGAAAGTAGACTTCCTCCCAATCCGGACTTAAAACCCCTGATATTTGGCGCAGAATCGGCTCAGGATGCGTCTTGAAGAGCGAGAGCGGCAACGGGAGCGCCGTTAACTGCGCGGAAAGGGGACATGAGCCACGAGGGGAAGTTGGCTGACCGGTGCGTAGTCAAAACCAGATCCTCCACCCATGCGGAGCCCCTGTGCCGTGTGGCATGACATCGGGAAAGGTACTGCGCTCGCACCTCTGTAGCTGCACGTGCCCGTTCGACGTTGCCCGATTCGCGCCGCGCAAGGGCAATCCGGCGCGCCGAAAAACAGACCGCATGATTTGTCTCTTGCCTTTTTCGTCTTGCTCTGGTAAGTCAATCGTATGGTCAACATAATACTAAGACATTTCGTCCAAGTCACTTGGAACAAGATGTATTTCAGCACGATACCTGGAATGTGCCAAAGTTAACATACTGTCTTTTATCAGACATATTTTCCTGTTTTTATGCCGGTAACTCGTTGATTCTTGGTTCACCATGTAGCCCTTTTTTCAGCGAATGGGGAAACATGTAGCCTTTTTGGGTAATTGCATGTAGCCCCAAAAATGTCCGTTTCTGCGTTATCGGTACGGCGATTTTCAAGGTGACCACCCTCGATGGCCACTTCCACCAGATCCTGAATGCGCAGGAACCAGTGGCGCCTCCAGGCGTCCGACATGCCGAGATCGTTCCAACCAAACTGTACAGGAGTGTCGTCGGCCCACTTTGCGACACTTGCGTCGTGGTACAGATCCGCGTAGGCCGGATTCACACCGTCGTAATGCACCCCCGCAAGCGGTCCCGTCTTGTCGCTTCCGTGGCTCACGGCGAACCATTTGTAGCTGATCCAGAGGTGCTCACTGACGCCAAACTTGAGTCCGTGCTTCAAGGCTGCCGTCCGCCACAGGCCCACTACGTCCTTATGCGGTCCCACCTTTACCGCGTTCCAGCGGGTATGCCGGGAGTTCCACAGATCGAAGTTGTCGTGATGCACGCCCATGCTCACGAAATACTTCGCTCCGGCCCGTTTGTAGAGTCCCATCAAGTGCTCCGGGTCGAACTCGGCGGCCTTCCAGAGCGGACAGAGATCCTTAAAGCCAACCTTGGGCATGCCTTCACAGATTTCGAACCCTAACCGTCAAGGCGGTCGGTAAAGACCACGGTCAATGCCTACGCGACCGTTGTCTCTGCTGGCGCCCAAGTATTCAATTAGCTAAGGCGTGCCCACACGGTGAAAATGCGACCATCGTAAGGCACAAGAGGCGCAACTGCGTGTTCGCAAACCCCGCACTATAGATAAACCTGCGGGTGAGAACATCGTTGCGGCACAGTGGAAATACGCCCGAATCAGCGCGCTCGCGAGACGCGCCGCAAGCCATCCAACTTTTTCTTCCTGCTGGGGGCGCGATGGATTCAGACTTGCCGGTTCCAACACTGCCTCGTGATGCACCAGGAAGTACGATCCCCATGCATGCGGGTCCGCGTCGAATCACACCCATCGCCAATCGTGCAACCACTGGTAATTGGCGGGCAGGTTGTTCCACATTTGCGCGGTCAGATCCTGGTAGTGCGAGGCTTCGGCGGTTTCAAATTCCCGGCGCTCTTTCACGGCGGCCGCGGCGTTCTTCACTTGGTCAACGGTGATGAGACCGGGGATGGCGGCGCTCAGGACATTACAGCAGAGCACGTAGCGAAGGGCCATACGGGCGCGCTGGTCGTCCTCGGCCTTGCTGTCGGAATCCGGCGTGCCACGCGAGGCAAACAGGTTGCCGCTGGCGAACGGTTTGATGCCGATCATGCCCACATCGTGCTTGCGCAGGGCCTGGAACATACTCCCCACGGGTTTCTCCTTACTGCCCGCGCTGTAGGGCGTCACGACCACTTCGATTTGCGGATACCTGGCCACAGCCTCGGCGATCCAGGGGCGATGGTGTGTCGAGATGCCGGTGAATCGCGCTTTGCCCGTCTTCTTCCCCCATTCGAGCGCCGCCATCACGTTTTCGATTTCGCGCTCAGAGTTCTTCGTGGTTTGCTCCATCATCGTGAGCCGCCACAAGTCGACGTACTCCAGTCCGGACTGCCTCAGGCCGTCGTCCATGCCTTGCTTGAGCTTGTCGAGCGAACCGGCGACGGATGGACCGCGCGCCAGCGTCCAATCGAAGCCCATGTAAACTTCCTCGCGCCGGCCCTTCACGGCTTCGGCATACACCGCCACCTCCGGCTCGCAGCATGCATCGATGTAATTGATACCGCTGTCGAGGCAGGCATTGATGACGTCCCGTCGGTTCTTCTTGAAATCCTCGCTGCCGGGCTTGAACGGAATGCGCTTCCAGTGTCCGCCGATGCTGACCACGGAGATCATGAGGCCGGTGCGGCCCAGGCGGCGATAATCCATGTTTTCATTGTAACTGCGCGTCTTGCGAGGGTCGGGCGCCGTCGGGACATGCGTTTTCGCCCCCAGCGCCACGCCCGCCAACATCACCGCGCCGCTCTGCATAAAGTCGCGCCGTGAAACAGGCCGATGGTTTGTCATGATTTCTCCTTCCGCAAATGTCGTGTCCTGTGCAGGTTGTCGACTTTCAGGGACACTAGCTCCTTAACTGGTTCGCCTTTGGCGTCACCTCGTCGATGTTGGCTGCAACGTCGGCATCGAATCGACCCAGCACCCACTCGAATCCGGCCTGGGCGATGGCCTGAAAGAACGGGTTGGTCCACATGTCGGCGCGGTGCCCCATCGAGGTGTAGAACACGCGGCCCTGGCCATGCTTGCGCAGCCACGTACAAGGATAATCCGGACGCCGGTAGGCGCGGCCCTTCAGGTAGCGGGTCTCCTGCACGAGCACCACGTGCAGATCATGGGCGAAGTTCTTGAACGTGCACCACTCGTCCGTAAACGACAGCCCCTGGCCGGGCACGCCAATGCTTTTTCCGAGGAAGGGCGACCCGGCGAGCAAGGAGGCCTCCTGCTCTGCGCCGTGCGCCAGGCACTCGCCGCCCAGCATGGCGATGTAGGGATCTACATCCGTCTGGTTTTGGTAGCGCCGGCCCGGCGAATGGAACGTGTCAGCGGCGGAGTGAAATCCGATAAAGCCCTTGCCCTTCGCGATCGCTTCCAGCAATCGCTGCTTGCCCGCTGGGGACACGGGCGCCGAACCGTCAGGCGCGGGGCGCGTCAAATCACCCGAAGTATAGAAAGCGATGGCATCATACCCGCTGAGGTCGCCTTCGAAAACCCGCCCGTCATTCGTACACTCCACGTCGAACACGCGGAGCCGGCCCATCTCGATCATGCACTTCTCGGAAACGCTGGGCTCAGTGCCGCGACGCTTCACCACGGCGCGTTCGCCACGAGCGCTGCGCGTGAAGTAAAGCACCTTGCGTCTGTTCACTGCGCCAGCCACCCTTCGCCAGGGGAGAAAGGAAAGGCCCGCCGCCAGCTTCAGAATCTCTCTTCGCCTCACAGACTGCCTCCTTGCCAACGATCTTCCGCCTTTGACATCGCGCACGCTGAAAATGCCAGCCGCGCCCGAATGCCCGCAATCGACCCGGGCATGACCGTCTACGTCGCTAGCGATGCGGGGCAATCATCTTGGTGACCTTCACGGGCTTGTTGGTCGTCCCCGCTCTCGTTCCCGGCTGAAAGGCTGGTTTCCTCTCCAGCGGCCGCTGGCCGAGACTCGAGCGCTCGCCCGCCGGACGAGCAAACCAAAGACGTTTTTCGTGTCTCGCGGCACAAGTCTACACCCGAGGGGAGCAGGAATAAACCCCAAACTGTTCCCCGACTCCAGGTCACAAGTGCGGTTTGCCGAGCTAACCTCGCATGTGGCGGCCCGGATCTCTCTGTTCAGCAAATCCCAGGATTGCAGACAGGTGGTCGCCCACCCCTCAACTCGGCCAGCTTGGGGCGGATCGGATTCCAGGAGGGAAGGGCGTTTATCCGGATCCATCGTTTCACGTTTCACGGCCTTCTGGAGAGGCCGTTACGCGTGTGCGGCATTCCGCGTCCGCCGCCTTCCCGAGTTCCCAGAACCCCGTTCATAGATAGGAATGGCGCTTGGCCCTGCGAACACGAAGGAGTCCACGCCGCGTGTTCCAATTAGATCTTGCGTTGCAGATTTAAGGACCACGGCAGCCCCCACCCCGAAACGGATTGTTGGAGACAGCTCGGCATCCTCAAGCGGCCCTGCCCGCGAGAACCGTCGAGACCACTTTCGCAGAATCAGTGAGTTAATGACAGAAAGCTCTTCGGCCGGCTGTAGAAGGCCCGCTGTGCAGTGCCCTTGGCCAAGCCTGTCTCCCGGCAGACCGTTCTCCAGGAGCGGCCTTGGGCGCGCAGAACGGCGATTCTGGCAGCATCCACGGCGACTCTCGGCCTTCCGAGCCGCTTGCCTCTGGCCCTCGCCTTTCTCATACCGGGCCGGACCCGTTCGGCAATTGAGCTGCCCCAAACCCGGCATCGGGGGATCATGGACTTGCGGCGAGCCGAAGAGGAGGGTTTTTGGGCAAGCAGCGCAAGTCAGTCGCCTGTGTGGGCACTTAAAGGCGCAGAATCTCGCCAATTTGCCAACTCATCGCCCAGCGTGCTAGGAACAATATATAGGGCTAGAGCGTGGACTTCGTCTGATAGCCATAGCCAACGAAAGATCATCGTTGGGGTGAGCCCAGCATTCGCGATGACGAAAATGGACGATGAGGTGTATCCCGATGCCGATGTATACACCGAAGATGAGCGGGCCGCTGCGATGGTTAATGAAATTGTGGCGCTCTCGAATCAACGAGACCTTATTCTCAGACACCAAACGGTGCCCTATGGAACAGCTAGTGTGGGGCGAGCGCTCGGAATGATGGCAAAAGAGAGGCGGTTCCCAAGGCCGTCAATTGTGTTCATGGATGGTGACCAAACGCCAAGCGACGGTTGTTTGCTGCTGCCAGGTGGAGATGCGCCAGAACGGGTAGTATTTGATGGCCTTTCGGTCGCCGGTTTAGATGGAGTGGCATCACGCATCAGCAGATCACCATCCGATGTGGTGGATGCGTGTAACGCCGCAAAATTGATGACGGATCACCATGAGTGGGTACGGTTCGCCGCTGATCGCCTGGCGGTACCCGGCACGGTTTTATGGCAGGGGATGTGCGCAGAATGGTGCCATCGATGCCTTCCTGAAAATGAAAGAAATGGAATAGGTGACGCTATTCTGGAAATGATCGGTCTGTATGGCGGGTCCCAACATACGCAGAGGCCACAAATACCAATCCAAAGCCCACTATTTAATCCCGAAGGTTAGACTGCGTTCCTGACGACCCACTCTTGCCTGGCCGCCACCAAGCATCAACACAGGTTTCTCCACGTGCGTAACCAATTTAGGCTGGGCGGGATTCCTGAGGATGTATTCTACCGTCTCCAAGGTATTCCTCCATGCTTCGACGCGACCCCCTCTCTATATGTATGCTTCGACAACGATGGCGCCGGGCAGGAAGCTGTTTGGGCGTACCGTCCAGATCATTGTTGTGCTCGGAGTCACCCTGGCTGTCATCAATCCAGCCATCGCGACACCCTTTGCTTCGGAGAAGCGATCTCGTTGTACCCGCTGGCCAGGAGAGTACATCTGGCAGCTTCTGACTGCAATGGTTTAGTAAGGCTTAACCAACTCGGTCTGTCGAGAGGCGTTTCAGTAGAAGCCCTGCGAGCGTCCTGCATTTCCCTCAGGATGCGTTGGAAGGAAACGGTTAAGGAAAAGGGGCCCTATTTGCTGAACCAAGAAGTTCCAGTTGCACCACGCTGGGGCACGGAAATTTGGTTACCATTTTGGTGCACACCTCAATCAAAAACGGTAGCAAACCATCCTAATACAGAAAGAGGCTCAACCTTGACGGAAGGCGCATGAATACTGCACAATCGCACTGTGTCGCAGTCCATCGCAAAAGACGGACGGGCAACTGTTAACCGAAGGGTTCCAGGTTCGAGTCCTGGCCGAGGAGCCAATTCTTTTCGAAGACTTAGAAGTCGCCCGACACCCCTTCAGACCCTGATTTTTGGCACCCCGTAGGGACTTTTGCAGGGACACTCCTTCCACCGGTAGAGCAGTCACGAGCATCTGCGATGAATCCTGCGCTACTTTAGCGGCAATCATTCCCTTGTCGCCCCGAGTCTGTCACGGCGCGCTAGGCTGGCAGAGTAAAGAAGAACGTGGCCCCCTGGTGAGGTTGCGACTCGACCCAAATGCGGCCTCCGTGGCGTTCCACAATCTTCTTAGCGATGGCCAGGCCGATGCCGCTGCCTGGATACTCGGTAGGACTGTGCAGGCGCTGGAAGACTGCGAAGATTCGGGCAGCGTATTGTGGATCGATCCCAATGCCATTGTCTTTCACTGAGAAGACCCATTCCGAAGACCTCTGCTCGGCCGCAACGTGGATCCGGGGCGCATGAGATTCGCGGAATTTGATACTATTGGCGATCAGGTTTTGGAAGACTTGAATCAGTTGTTCGCCGTCGCAAGAAACGACAGGGAGAGCGTCATGAGTAACCACGGCGCCGCTTTCCGCGACGGCTGCTTGAAGATTGGCCAACGCTTGGTCAAAAACCTTCGTACACTCGGTGGGTGCGAAATCCCTTCCACGGCTCCCGACCCGCGAGTAGGCCAGCAGGTCTTGGATGTGACCCTGCATGCGGGCTGCCCCGTGGACAATAAAGCCGATGAAATCATCGGCGTTCGTGTCAAGCTTGCCCTGATACCGCCTTTGGAGGAGCTGCGCGAATCCGACGATCGTGCGCACGGGTTCTTGCAGGTCATGCAAAGCAACATAGGAGAATTGTTGCAACTCAGCATTGGAGCGTGCCAATTCCTGGGTCTTTTGCTCCAACGCACACTGGGAATCCGTTAATTCCCGAGTTCGTTTCTCGAGTGCCTCATCGGCCCGTTTACGCGCGGTGATGTCGTGCGCAATCGAGGCCGCCCCTGTGACCTCTCCACGGGAGTCGATGAGCGGGAACACACTCAGCGAAACATCCACCAGGCTTCCGTTCTTCCGAAGCCGTACCGTTTCGAAATGCTCCATGCGCGCGCCATTCACTAGGCTCGCCAGAAAGGTTGTCAACTCCCCGGACCGGTCAGGCGGGATCAAGGCGGACACAGGGTGGCCCAAAATCTCTGTGGAGGGGTAGCCATAAAGCTTCTCGGCGCCTTTATTCCAGCTTGTGATAACGCCTTCCTTCGTCATACCGATGATTGCGTCGTCGGACGATTCCACAATCGTGGCCAGCCAGGTGACGGCTTCTAAAGCCCGCTTGGCTTCAGCGCGGAGGCGTTTTTCTTCTAGTGCTCGTTTAACCGCGGTCGGCAATCGCGCGGGGCGGTCCTTTAGAACATAGTCCGCCGCACCCTGCTTGAAGCATTCCACGGCGGCTTCGTCGCCCAAGGCACCTGTCACCACGATGAGCGGAACATCCCTTCCCGAGTGCTTCAGAATATCCAAGGCGTCGAACGCAGACCAATCTCGAAGGTTGAAATCGGCGAGAATGATGTCGTACTCTGCTTTTTCCAGACGCTCCCGGAATGATTCCAGGGAGTCCGTGACCTCGCATTGCACCTTGCCGTTTCCGCCTTCGAGCACACTCGCCGTGAGGACTGCGTCGTGTGGGTTATCTTCCACGATCAGTGCCCGCAGGGGGAGCGGGGCGGAGTTCACTGCATCAGGCCGCAGGGTTTCCATTTCTCAATGTCCTTTCAAAAACGAACCGAGCTCGCGGGCGGTGGTTCATTGACCACCAGCCAGAAGAGTCCCAGTTGCTTCACTGCCTGGCGGAAGGAATCAAAATCCACGGGCTTTTGAACGTAGGCGTTGACCCCCAGCTTGTAGCTCGCCACCAGGTCGTTTTCTTCGCGCGAGGAAGTGAGGACTACAACCGGAATCGTTTTGGTGCGCGGGTCGCCCTTTAGCGTGCGCAGGACTTCCAGGCCATCTACTTTCGGAAGTTTCAAGTCCAGAAGGACCAGTTGGGGCAGGTGTTCGAGGCCGCGACCTGCGAACTCGCCCTGGCAGAAAAGATAATCCAGCGCTTCTTCCCCGTCACGAGCCACCTGAAGGTTGTTGGCAAGGTTTTCCTCACGTAAAGCGTGGATGGTCAGCTTGGCATCCTTGGGGTCGTCTTCGACAAGAAGAATCTGTACATCCTTTGGCGTCATTGCATACCTCCCGATTCTGTTCGTTTTTCCGGTTCGGGACGGCCCGACGATCCCAGGGTGAAATAGAAAGTCGCGCCCTTGTCGAGTTCAGCTTCCGCCCAAACGCGCCCTCCATGTTTATGAATTATGCGTTGAACGGTTGCCAAGCCCACTCCGGTGCCTTCAAAGTCTTCCGCCCGGTGGAAGCGCTGAAACATCCCAAAGAGTTTTTGGGCATGCTTCATGCTGAAACCCACGCCGTTATCGCGCACGAAGATGGTGGCGTGTTCGTCCTGACCGGCCGCACCCACCTCAATGATGGCCGGTTTACGCGGGCGGGTAAATTTAACCGCGTTGGCGAGCAGGTTGAAGAAGACCTGTTTCATCAACCCCGGATCGCACTCGACAAAGGGTAGCGGATCAACCCTCCACTCGATCAAGCGATCGGGGTTTGCCCGATTCAAATCTGACCTGACGACGTTGACGAGAGAGTTCAGTCCGGTTACCTGTACGCTCAGTTGTGATCGTCCTACCCGCCCCAGATTGAGCAAGTCATCAATGAGCGTACCCATCTGGAGGACAGATTCAAGAATGGTCGCGACATATTCTTGTGCGCCGGGGGACATCTCGGCCCGGTGCCGTTCGACGAGCAGCTTTGAGAACCCGTCAATTTGACGTAGCGGCGCACGCAGGTCATGGGAGACGGAGTATGTGAAAGCTTCCAATTCCCCGTTGGCGGCTTCCAATTCCGCCGTCCGTTTCTTCACCCGCCACTCCAGCTCTTCGTTGAGCTTGCGGATCTCCTCCGTCCGCCGCGTCACGCGCCCTTCCAATTCCAAAGTCGACTGAAGCAATTCCGAATTGGTTTTCTGCAGCTCCTTGTGCGCCTCCTGCAATTCCGCCGTGCGCGCATCGACGCGCTGTTCGAGTTCCAGAGCCAAAGCCACCAACCCCCTATTTGTCTCCTCCAACTCTTTCTGGAGGACCCGGATCGTGTCATAGGGGTCCGCAAGCAATTCGGACGTCTTGCTGTCGCACATAGGTTCTCTACCTAAGCCGGATGGAGAGTCCCGGAAGTTCGCCACCCAGTTTTACCTACCCTTCGCCATTCGCGCGCGCGGCTGGGCCTCCCTTACAACGACCACCGTCGCGTCGTCGTTGTCTCTCGCATGACGGTTTAACAGATGTTGGGCGGCGCGGGTGGCGGACGCGTCCCGTAGTTCAGGATAATCTTCCCATTCCCAACGGGCCGACACCCCGTCCGAGTGCAACACCATCACTTGACTTGGTTCCCAGTGGTGCTCGGTGATGACCGGATGGGGAGCGTTCAACCCGATCAAGCCGCGCCGCACCAAAAAGTTCATTTTTTGTGGACACGCAAACACGCGAGCTTCGATGTTGCCGACGCTGGCAAAGATAAGCCCTTCACTCCCCCAATCGAATCGCGCTAGCGCCATCACTACTCCTTGTGTTCCACGACAGGCTCGATCCACGCCGCAGAAGAGAGTGTCCAAAGGCCGGTCGTAATGTGCCTCGACAAAGAGTTGAGCCTCTCGTGCCGCCTGAAATGCCAATTGCCCGTGTCCCACTCCGTCAATCACTCCTACCAGCGCGTTTTCACCCCAACTTTTCAGAACGAAAGTATCGCCATTTTTCTCTTGCCCCGGATAGGGTCGAGTGGCCGCGCCCATGTCCAGGGGACAAGGCTTGAGGGCAGTGTTTTTAAGCGAATTCCAACGCTGGCAGACGATGCGCGTCCCCTTTTCTCCCACGCCCCTCGAAGAGATAATCAAGTCGTCCATGAGCCGGTTGACCGCTCCCAAGCCGCACCCCAGGCTGCCGGCAGTGGAATAGCCATCCGCGAGGGCTTGCTCCACATCGCTGATCCCTGGGCCCCTGTCGACGGACTCGATTTGAATTCCGGCCCGCTCGCTCTCGCGAGTTGGGATGAGCGTCAGCCTGCCTCGGCCAGCATGTTTCAGGAGGTTGGAAGCCAGTTCGGTCACCACTACCGCCACTTCTTCGCACTCCCTCACGCCGAAACCTAGCGCCCGGGCCATCGTCCTGCCCGCCTGCTGAGCGGTACCCACGTGGCCGGCCTGAGAGACTTCAATGGATTGCGACGCAAGGTCATTGCGGCCAGTCATTTCCGCAGCCATTTCCGCACCCTCACCGTAGTGCCCTTTCCCACTTCTGTGTGAATTTCCATTTCATCCATCAACCGTTTGACGCCGGGCAGGCCCAGACCCAGTCCGCGACTTGTGCTGTAGCCGGGCGTCATGGCCTGCTCGACATCCGGGATGCCGGCTCCGTGGTCTTCGAACGTCAGCTCCAGGCCCACTTCCCCGCACTGGTCGAGGATGGACCACCACATAACACCCGCACCTACGTAAAGAAATACATTGCGAGCCAACTCGGAGGCGGCGGTAATGACGCGCGTGACATCGGTGACTCCAAAGCATAACTGCGTAGCCAGATCCCGGACGACCCGTCGCGCGGCAACGATGTCGTTCTCGGACTTGATGGGAATATTCCCCCGTGCTAAGTCGCTCATCGTATTCGCCTCCGCGGGTGCGGGTGGGTCAGCAGATCCAGGGCGCGGTCTACCGTAAGCGCCGTGAAAGTGCCAACCATTGTCAAGCCTAACTGCGTGGCGGTGATGGCGACACTCGGGCGCATTCCGGCGATCACTGTTTGTCCCCCCATCATGGTCACCATGCGGCTGGTTTCGGTGATCGTGCGCGCAAAAAAGGAATCGAGCGTCTCGACAGCGGAGATATCCAGCACCAACCCTTTCGGCCGGTATTCTTCCATGGCCCCCAAGACCTCTTCCTGGAGGGTCGTCACCGTTACGTCGTCGGGGTCGGCGGGCATCGTCACCAGCAGCGTATTGCGCACCTTAACCAGTGAGATGTTTTGGTTCGTCATTGCCACAACTCCTTCCGGAATAGAGGGAATGTCTCACAAGGAGTGCGCTCCCTTGGCCTGATCTTCCTGGGTGATAATCTTGAGGTTGAGGATGTCCAGCGCCACGCGCAGCCCGGCCGCCAGCGATGAGCGAGTCACAACGTCCGCCAGGTTGATCCCCAAATGCGCGAGGGTCTGGGCAATCGCCGGCCGCACACCCGTCAGTATCGCCTGCGCCCCCAACAACCGCACGGAGGTGATGGTCTCGATCAGGTGTTGCGCGGTTCGCGTATCAATGGCCGGGACGCCCGTGACATCCAGGAGGGCGACCGCGGAGTTGGTCTGCACAATCTTATCCAGCAAGCGTTCCATGAACTGCTGCGCCCGCTGGGTATCCAGCGTGCCGATGAACGGCGCGACAACCACCCCTTCCCACACTTGCAGTACGGGAGTGGAAACATCCAGGATTTCCTTGGCCCGCTCGGCCAGTGCCTCGCGCATCTTCTTTTGCTCGGTAATGTCTCGGGCCGTAGTCGAGGCTCCGATAATTTGGCCGGAAGCATCGCGGATGGGCGAGACATTCAGAGAGAGGTCAATGACCTCCCCATCTTTCCTAACCCGGGTAGTCTCAAAGTGACTTACACGTTCTCCCCGTTTCACTCTTTCGAGGATCGCGGGTACCTCGTCAGGTTTGTTGGGGGGCACCAGAACGCTGACGGGCCTGCCCACCATCTCCGCCGCCGAGTACCCATAAATCCTTTCGGCGCCGCGGTTCCAGCTCAGGATCGCGCCATCCAGGGTTTTGCCGTAGATGGCATCGTCGGAGCACTCTACAATCGACGCCAGAAAGGCCTGCGGGCCAACTCCCTCGATGTCTTCAAGGGCCGCCGTACCACTCAATTTGCTTCTAGTTGCCATTTTCCTTTCCTCCTCGGTCACATTTTGATCAACTTGCTATTGGCGCATCCTGCGGTGCACCGCCCACCTGTCTCTTGGCGCTGGTCGCGAGAGGGGAATTCTCCCGCTCCGCCGGGTTCCGCCGCCCACGTCCGCGTTTCCTTGCACCCTCACGCTGCCTCGCTTCGACCCTCCGCAGCACTTCCGATTTCAGCCTCCAGGCCTTCTTGGCCGCTGCCATTGAGCGTGAAGTAAAACGTGGCTCCCTGGTTCAGGGCGGCCTCCGCCCAAACCCGCCCTCCGTGTTTGTGTATAATGCGCTGGACCGTGGCCAGGCCCACGCCCGTTCCTTCAAAATCCTCGCTCCGGTGCAGGCGCTGAAACACCCCAAAGAGTTTGGTGGCATATTTCATGTTGAAGCCTACGCCGTTGTCCCGCACGAAAATGACGGCACAGCCCTCTTGTTGAGTTGTTCCCACCTCAATCACCGCCGGTTTCCGCGGGCGAGTAAACTTGACGGCATTGGAGAGCAAATTCGCAAAGACCTGTTTCATCAGAGCCGGATCGCACTCCACGAAGGGCAGGGTTTCGACCTTCCACTCGATCGTGCGATCGGGGTTCTCGCGCATCAAATCCGCTCTGGCCTCATCCACGAGGGAGTTCAGCCCAGTCGCTTGCATGCTCATTTGCTTTCGCCCCAAACGCGCGAGGTTGAGCAGATCATCAATCAGCATTCCCATATGGAGGACTGAATCGCGAATCGTCGCGATGTCTTCTTGGGCGTCAGGGGAAAGCTCGGCGCCGTACCGATCCACGAGGAGCTTGGAAAACCCGTCGACGTGCCGCAGGGGGGCCCGCAGGTCGTGGGAGACCGAATAAGTAAAGGCTTCCAGCTCTTTGTTGCTGGCTTCGAGTTCTGCCGTGCGCTCGCGCACCCGCTGCTCGAGTTGCTCATTCAGACGCCGGACCTCCTGCTCCGCGCGTTTGCGTTCGGTGATATCGCGAGCCACGGCGAACATGCCGATGACCACGCCCGCCTCGTCCCGGTAAACCGACGCATTATAGAGGACGGGGGTGAGGTGTCCATCCTGGTGCCGGATTCCCAACTCGTAATCCTGGACAAAGCCCTCGCGAAAGGTTTGTTGATATCCAAGCCGGGCCTTTGCGGGGTCGGAGAAGTAGTCGCAGAAGTCCGTGCCGATCAACTCCTGGCGGACGCGGCCGGTGGCCTTTTCCGTGCCGGAATTGGCGTCGGTGATTCTGCCATCGGGTGCGATCATCACCAGCGGATCGAAACTGGCCTCGATCAAGCTGCGGTTATAGGCGCTCGCCCGCTTCAGCCGTTCCTCGGCCCTCTGGCGCGCGGCGCTGCCCCGGAGGGCAATCCAACTTCCCGCGGAGGCGATCGTGATAGCCAAGAGGCACCCGAGGATGACCACGGCGTCCGCGGTGCGGGCGTGGGCCCGGCTCGCGGCCTCGCGGACCCGCAATAAACTGCTCTCGTTCGACTGCATGGAGTCAACAAGCTCGCGTATTTCGCTCGTTAACCTGAGCCCCTCCGCCTTGTTCAGCTCTTGGCTGGCGGCCGCAAATCCTTGCTCGCGGCGCACCGAAACGAGGTTCTGCATCACAGCGATGTTGCGGTTGGTCAGGGACGAGAGTTTCTCCACCTTATCACGCTCGAACGGATCGTCCACGATCAGGCCGGGGAGTGCCTGGAGATGCTGGGGGACGCGTGAGATTCCCGCTTGGTGTTGTTCCAGGAAAGTCTCGTTACCCGTGGCCACAAACCCCCTTGTGCCAGCCTCAGCTTGCTGTATCGCAGAATAGATTTGTTCAAGTTCGGTGCGGACGACGTTGGTGTGCGCTACCCAGCGGTCCGTCTCAATCAGCGCCTGAGTGGCTCGGTACTGTACCGCACCCACCGCCATCAGAGTCGCCAGGGCAAGCCCGAAACCGGTTAGCATCTTTTGTTCCAGCGAGAACGGCCGGGAGAATTTCGTCCAGTTGCTCATTCTTGTTTCATCCTGACAGGCCATTTTCCCAACCAAGCAGTGAGGGCTCCGCTGCCAACGGTAACTCCATCTTGCCGGCTGGGCACCGGTGCCGATGAGGCACAGATTGCCAGCTCGTCCGCGAATCTCCTCCTATGTCCGGACGGCAGGCGAAAGAAGAACTCCAACCGCCTCGGGGTCAAACCGCCGGACGCCGCTTGAGGAGGTAGCACGGCATTGGATGCAAGGGCATCGCAGGCTGGGAGAGACGGGCATGGCTTCTCCTTATGCCGTGGGACCAAGACATTTAGGGTCCGCCTCGATCTCAGCGCGTTTGATCAAGGTCTCAAGCGAGCCAGGGGTCGCAGGGTCATACACGGATATCCTCCTCCGCCTTGGATGTTGTGCGGACAATTATGGGGATGTGTTTGAATTCGGGGTCGCTCTTCAAGTCTGCCGGGAGCTCGCGACCATTCAATTTGGGGAGGTTGAGGTCGAGCAGAATGAGGTCAAAATGACCTGCATCATTGTATGGGGGTGTGCCGCGCAGCATTGCCAGTGCTTCTACTCCGTTGGTTGCTACCGTTAGATGGTTGCCGGCCTTCACATCGCGGAAGGCTTCGATCGTCAGCCGAACATACGCCGGGTTATCTTCAACCAGCAGAATTCGGGTAGGCTTTTCAAGTCCCTCGTCCATACCAGCTCATTCTTCCTCCGACTCAGGGTCCTTTAGGCGCTTGCGCGGGCACCCTTGCTCACAACGAACATCCAGATATTCTTTCCATTCCAGGCATTATTACAATCGGCGGAATCCTTAAAAGGTTTAATCAAAACCCAAAAGTAGGCAGACCCCTTATGAGACTCTAACTAAGCGTAATCAGTGCGTTGGGAAAATGCCGGACAACCGATGCCGGGAATAGTCTTGACCGGACGTCTGGTCTTATGCCGCGGCGAGTTCTGCCGATGGGAGCGAGTGGAGGTAGCTGCGGATGACGTTGGTAACGCCGTACCCGGAGACAAAACTGGGCTGAGGCCGGTTTGCCTTTTCCTTCGTCCTAGTCGAAGAACCATTCGCCGCAAGTAAGGCGCATGAGTATTCTGCCAGACGCCAAAATCAAAACTGACGGTAATTCCGCGACGGATGAAAAGTCGCCTAACGGATTAAGCATCTCTTCGCCTCCCTTACGCGCGCTCATCCTGGAAGATGACCCGCGCGACGCACTGCTGTCGGCGAGCGTACTCGAGGGCGGGGGGTATAAAGTGCTATTCGAGGTCACGGACGACCTGGAATTCTTCCGGGACCGCCTCGAGCACGCCGAGTACGATGTGATTCTCGCCGATTTCAGCCTTCGCAACTGGTCTGCGCTCGACGCGCTGGACGTCTTAAAGCACTCAAACAAGGATGTTCCGCTCATTGTCGTAACAGGCGCTCTGGGCGACGAAGCTGCGGCAGAATGCATCAAGCAGGGCGCGGCGGACTTCGTTCTCAAGGACCGCCTCGCACGATTGCCAAGCGCAGTTAAACGGGCGCTGGAAGAAAGACGCCTTCGCCACGAGAACAAGCGAGCTTTGGAAGCGCAACTCCGGCTGGCCACAATTGTGGAGTCGTCTGGCGAAGGGATTGTGGGCACGACCTTGGAAGGCTTTATTACGAGCTGGAACAAAGGCGCCGAGACACTTTTCGGCTATTCCGCCTGCGAGATTTTGGCGCACCCTATTTCCGCCCTCGAACCGGCCGAACGAGCCGAGGAGGCTAAACAGGTCTTCGCAAGTCTTCGGCGCGGCGGGTCCATTGAGCAATTGGAGACGGCACGAGTTCGGAAAGATGGGAGCCTGGTGGATGTTTCGCTGAGTGTGTTCCCGCTCCTCGACTCCCGTGGAAAGCTGACGGGGCTGGCCACGATTGCGCGTGACATCACTGAGCGCAAGAGGGCCGAAGAGAAAGCCCAGAGCGCGGCCCGTCAGATCAAGTCGCTTCTGGAGGCCGCCGGCGAAGGAATCTATGGTGTGGACGGGGAGGGCATTCTCACCTTTGTGAATCCCACCGCCAGCAGAATTCTTGGTTATACGGCTGGGGAACTCGTAGGCGGCGGCGCTCACGCCATCTTTCACCACAGCCATCCTGACGGAACACCCTACCCGGCAGACGATTGCCCCCTGGTGTATTCGGTTCTGGGCACGGGCCTCCCGCTGCGTTGCGAGGATTGGTATTGGCGAAATGATGGTAGCAGCTTTCCGGTGCAAGTATCCGCCACGCCCATTAAAGAATCCGGGAATGTCGTCGGGGCAGTGGTCACTTTCAGCGATATTACTGAACGAAAGCGCGCCGAGGAGGCGCTGCGCGACCAAGCCAGCCGGGATCCACTGACGGATCTTTGGAACCATAAGTCCATTCTTGCGATCCTGGCTAAGGAAGTAGCGCGTGCCTCCCGCACCCACACTCCCGTTGCCGTCGCCATGATCGACGTGGATCGATTCAAGACAATTAACGACACCTATGGCCACCCGGCGGGCGACGCTGTATTGCGGGAAGCTTCGCACCGCCTGCGGGCGACGATGAGAACTTATGATTCCCTCGGACGATACGGTGGAGACGAGTTCATGGCGGTGTTCCCCGGATGCGATTCTGCTACCGCCGCTGGCTTTGCCGAATCCTTTCGCACCCGCATCGACCACCAGGCCATAGAAACTCCAGAAGGTATAATTCCCATGACCCTCAGTGTAGGGGTGGCGGAGCTCGGGGACCTCGGTGAAGTAAAATCTGCGACGCTCGTCCGCACCGCCGATGCCGCCCTATATCGCGCCAAGATCGCGGGACGGAACCGCGTAGCGTTGGCTACAGCCGAAGACATTGAGAAAGGGGCATCGAAGCGTTTCCTCGAAGGCGATCTGCCGGGCCTTGAGACGCCCCTCACCGAACTGTCGGCCTCGCCTCCTCAATGGGATCAACTCTCCGCCGCTTCTCTCGAGACGAGCGCACCGCATCCGGCGGCCCAACACGCGGTAGCCCTTAGCAATCTCGAGGCCACTTGCTTGCAAGCCATGGAAGCGCTGGTGACGGCCCTCGATGCGCGAGACCACGAAACGTTTGGCCATTCCCACCGCGTGCGCGCCTATACGCGCCACCTGGCGCAGACGGCGGGATACCCGGCTGAGCTTTTGCCGTCGCTCGAACGGGGCGCATTTTTGCACGACATCGGCAAGATTGCAGTCTCGGACGTTATCCTGAGGAAGCCCGGTCCGCTCACGTCCGAGGAATGGGTGGAGATGCGCAAGCACCCTGAGGCAGGGTACGATATTCTGAGGAGCTTTCCCTTTTTGCGTCCTGTCTGCGATATTGTTCGCCATCACCACGAGCGCTTCGATGGGACAGGTTACCCCGCCGGACTCAAAGGTGCACAAATCCCACGTGGGGCACGCGTATTCGCCTTGGCAGACACTCTTGACGCCATGACTTCCGACCGGCCGTATAGAAAGGCACTAGAGTTTGAAGCGGCCCGGAATGAGATTTTGCAAATGAGCGCTACACAATTTGATCCTCAGCTTGTCGAAGTGTTCCGCAAGATTCCCCTTGCCACCTGGACGCGGCTCCGAACAGAGACTGAGAAAAACTCGGCCTTGGTGACCTGAGAGTTCCGCCGAGCCACGCACCCTGTGCAGGTCATGGAGCGGCCGCTAAGCGTGGTGTCACAAATCGGAGTACAATGCTCTTCATGGAACCGGCCGCAAGTGCCGCAGCCGCGTGGACGATCGCGCTGACCGCGGCGGAGGCTTCGAGGGCCGGGCAATCTATGGCGACACACACCCGCACGTTACGGAGGACATATGAGGCGTCTCCTGTTGGCTCTGCTTTTCCTGGTCGTCTGCTCAACGTCCCTTCCGGCAAAAGATCGGGCCTGGATAACGGGAACGCTGGTGAATGCTGACACGGAAAGAGATTCGAGAACCGTCGGCATCCCTCCCACCCTCGTAACCGGGCCGAAGATCGAGACGCTGCGCAATGACGTGACCTTCTACACCATCGACGACGGGAAATTTATCTGGGTCGTCAGCAGGCACATGACTAAAAAAGACGACAAACCGCTCAACCTGACGATCGACGCTCCCGTAAAATTCGCCATTGAAAAAAAGACCTGCTATTTGCTTGACGAGCAAGGTGAAGAGCACAAGCTGACGGTCGAGAGAAAGAGACCGAAAATCAATTGACGGCCGCAGTCGTGGTGTGCCTTAGTCAGCGGCTTCGCCGCCTGCCTTGCGGAAAGGCCTCGAGGCTGTGAAAAAACCAATTGCCGGTCATCCTGAGCGAAATAGCGCAGACCTGCCCTTTAGATCTGCGGTTCTTCGCCTGGGGCCACTCCAAAAGCTGTCATCCTGAGCGAAGCGAAGGATCTCCGCAGTTTCCCATGGTTCAGTGGCTCACGAACAACTACAGGGATCCTTCGCTTCGCTCAGGATGACACCTTCTGAAGTTCTTCACACGTTCGTTTTTGACGTTTGCAAGGGGGGAAAGGGTGTTACCAGAGGGGCGCAAACATCCCGGCGACAAACGTCGGGTCGTATGCGCCACGCGTATGCTCCAGCGCCGAGGCAGAATAGCGGATGGCGGTTCCGTGGCGGGAATGGACTTTCAGTTCTCTCCGCATTTTTCCCTTGACAAATAGAGTGCCATAGGCTAGAATGGCACCGTGGGGTTAGGCAGGCGGCCAGGGCCTGCCGGATACGTTATGCTGGGAAGCCTTCCTCGGGTTTCGTCTGTGGTCCCTGCCTGTGGTTCCTGCCTTCAATCGCTGCCAAGGTGTCGAAAAGTCGGATGGTGTTCTAAATGTGGGCTGGTCATTGCCGATGATATCTCAGCCCTGAAGGGGCGGCCTAGCAAAGCCCAGGCTAACGGCCTGGGTGGAAACGGTAAGAGGATATTTCATCTCCGGCCTCAAGCCCTGAAGGGGCGTGATAACTGCGAATCCCGTAGGTCGCCCCTTCAGGGCTCGACTCGGGAGACCTCCTCCTTTCCCAGGCCGTTGGCCTGGGCTTTGCTAGGCCGCCCCTTCGGGGCTGTAAGTCACAGACGAATATCAGTTGCGAGCTTGAAAGACCGAGTTAACACACATTCAGGACACCACCAAAAGTCGAGGAGTCACGGAGTCGAGGAGCTAAGAAGCCGAAGTACGGAAAACCGAGAGCTCACCGCGACCGTCCTCCTCGGGCCGCAGGCCGGAAGGGGGCGGCTGACTTCTCGACTCCCCAACTCTTCGACTCCAAAATTCAACGAACGATCCGGGAATGTCTATGAAAACAAAGGACGAGGTCAAGAAGTCGAGTAGTCGAGTGCCCCCTCACCCGGCTCGCTACTCTCGCCACCCTCTCCCCAACAAGAGAGGGCCGCTGACGATGTTTGTTTTCAGTATGCAAAAATCGTGGGAACGAAGCTAAGAAGTCATTGAAAACAAAGGAAGTCACGTTCTGTAGAGTGCAAAAACGAACTCAAAACGAACTCGGAATTGCGTGTCAAATCCCGGATTGGACCCCAAAAGTGAGCTTGACGGGCGGAGACGAGCGGCAGCGAGCGGGACAGCCCGCAGGCCGATGCGCGCTACCTGCGGAGTTGGTACGTGAACATATACTCGGTGCGGTCGGGGTTGCGCGCGAAGATCTGGGTGGTTTCGAGCGAGTCGGCGAGGCCGTCGGCGGCCGAGCCCGGCAGCCGGTCGTTCGAGAGCGCGAAGCCGCCGGGGTTCAGCATCAGCGCCATGTTCAGGCGGGCCAGTGCCTGTTCGAATTCCCCGAAGTAGACAAAAACATTCGTGCCGATGATGAGATCGAAACCGCTATGCGAGGCCAAGGCGGGACGCTCGACGACGATGTTTGTATCCAAGGGCGTGATGCGAAGCACGACGGCAGGGCGAATCTTCACGGCGCGAGTCTGCGTTGCCGCCGCGGCGGCGGCAGGAACGGCGATGGACGGAACGGGTTCGCCGATGCTCGAGCCGAGTTTCTCCCAGTACTCGGTGAAGGCTTGGCGATATTCGTCCGTCATCCGCGCCGCAGTGTTCCAGGGAAGCTGGACGACGTAGGCGCGTCCGGCAGCCGCACTTTTCCTGGCTCGCGCGATGTGAAAGTTAACCTCGGAACTGATGTCCAGGGTGTAGAGTTCGACGGAGGCCGGGTTCGAGAGGCCCAAGCGGACGAGAGAATCGAGAACCGCAAAGGGCTGAATCGTCTGCCGCGGGTAGAAATCGTTCCCCATTTCCTTGTTGGCAAAATCCAGTCCCGGCCCGACCACCGCCACGCGATGCACGGAACCCGGGCTCAGCAAGCCCTTCCGGACCATGTTCGCCAGGTGCTGGTCAATCAGAAAGTCAGGCCAGAGGTTGGTATCGAGGGAAATGCCGCGGTCCTCGAAAAGCTGGAAGCGCCCGCCGGCCTGCGTCTGGCTGATGTAGCGCCGGATTTCGTCGCGCATCCGCGCCAGGTTCGCCAGCAGGTAACTCTTGACCCGCGCCCGGTCTTTCGGTGTTGCGAAGGAGTAACCCTTTTTCTCGAGAAAGGCGCGCATGTGCGCGACGCCCTCGTTGGCGTTGCTGGAAGCCATGGCGCGCACGAGATCGTTGGCTCGATTCTCTGCGAAGGCGTTGACCAGCGTGCTCTGGCCGTACTTGAAAAGGTACGGGTCGTCGATGCGGTATTCCTTGGTGAAAGTCACCCCGAAGCGAAGCAGGTTTACGAGCGTGTCCTCTTCGCCGCGGTCGAGCCGCGCGCGGATCTCCGCATCTTCCTTGTGCACCCAATTGGCCCAACGTTCGGCGGTGAGCGGACTGGGACCGTTCAGTTCCGCCGGAAGATTCGCGGCCGCGGCGCGGAGCAGGGGCTGCGCTTCCGCGAAAGACAAGTATTGTAGGCTATTCGAGGATTCCGCCGCCGCCCTGCCCGCAGCGCTCAAGGAAAGGAGGATGAGGCATAAAAGGCAGCGTGGGAGATTCAATCGGCTCCTCCAGGGACAAGGCCGCGCCGGCCGTCGCGAACTCCTAGCATAGCGCGAACCAAGCTTGCGCGGTGATCAATTCCAGGCGCACGCGGCATCCGTGGCGTTGATCGCGTTGCGGAAGAATGCCGTAGGGCGCCTGATGGCCCAGGTACTAGTACCCGCCCGGCACGGTCCGATTACCTTCGTAATATTGCGCGCTCATGTGCGCCCTGATTACAATCCTGGTCAGTTAGTGCGAGGGCTCGCGCAAACGAGCCGTTAGCATTAAATGCAGTGAAAATCCTCGGGACAGAGGGGGGCACACCCGGGCGGGAGACCCGACCCGGGTGCGCCCCGAGGCATAGTAGGTCAGAGGTTCACGAGGTAGTCGGCCTGCAAATTCCCAAAGCCTTCCGTGTTCACGCGTTGCCCAACCACGTTGGCGAAATAATGAAGTACTGAAGCCAGCCTGAGCGTTGCCTGCTTCTCGCCCACTTTCAGAAGCCGTCGCGCTGCCAGCGAAATCAACTGCCAGCGGAAGTACACCATCAGGAGGCGTTCTTCCCGGGAATAGCGCTGGCGCGCCCCGGCCGTATTCTTCAGCAGATAGGTCAGCGCGAGAAAGTCGCATTTGAGCATCCGGGGTAACCGCGAATAGTCGAGCGTGGCGCCGGGATCCGCCAGCGCCTTTTGCAGCGAGGGGAACTCCAAACGGATCACGCTGGCGATGGATTGGAAATACTCCTGCTCAAACTGCCGGCGCAGAATCTTCTGGCAGGTGGCCTGAAAGTAGAAGAAGAACATGGCCATCGAGAGCGCCAAAATGAGCCACGAGATAATCATTCGCCTGGTTTCCTCCTCTGCACTCTTTCGCGTAAGTTATGACATGGGCAGGCAGAGAGAGCAATGGTACGGGAGTACGTTGTCGGGATCACTCAATGAAACAGCCTGCGCTCTGAGGCAGAGGCTCGTTGACCAAGCCCTTCCCCTTCGGGAGGCCATTGCGGAACTTCGTCAGCGCGGCCTACATCCAGAGTGTCGAGGCCCTGGCGAAGCGGCACGGGCTGAGCGAGGGAATATACCTAGGAAACTGGAAGGAAGGTACACCTCAAAATGCCAGGCGCAGGAGATGAATTCTCTGTGCCTGTCCGTAACCTTCGACCCCACGGGAGTCGCAGCGAGCGGCACCGTTCAACCCGCATGCTTGAGGCTGGCGCTGGGGACCTGCCAACCCGCGTCGAGTTCAAAACCCCTTACTGTGTAATATGCGGCCTTGTCGAAGAATCGTCCCACGAGGCGCTGTAGTTCGCGGTCCCCATGCAGTTCTACGGCGGTATCAACCATACCGGAAAAGTGAATGTACTCGAGGAGATGGTTCTTGATCAGACCCAAAGAGTAAACGATCTCATTGAGCGGAATCCCCTCAGCAAGCCGCATCTTCCCCAACTGAGTGTAACTGGCCTCAATCGTCGACTCGGTTTCATCGTTGAGCCATTTTCCCAGGTTGCGATAGACATCATAAGTCCGGTGATGCAACTCTTCACGGGTAAGGTGGTGATAGTGGGGCGTGCGATTGTTAGTTCGCAGATCATCAATGAGATCGCGGGTCAACTGGTCTGCGTGGTCCTCAATGATCTGTACCAGGCGGCGGGAGAGCATAGCGCACCTCCTTCGTGCCGGCGTGTGCCCTTGATCTGGAACTCCGTCTAGGAACTCCAGCTGGCTTGAGTGTACACCCGATGGCCTCGGTTTGAAATGCTCCTTTTCTGCCCGTGCGGACTTGACCCGATGTGTGGATCAGTCACTCGCCCTCCGATAGAACCAGATGGCTCCGCTGCGCGCCGGAAGGCTGAAGCTGAAGCCGTTGGCCATCAAGTCTTTTCCCGCGATCTGTCTGGTTTCGCCGCTTTCGCCGTTTTCGAAAACGTACGTCGAGCTCGAATCGAGTGCCTTCGGATGGATCATGAGCGTCTCTTCCTGCGATGCCGGCAAGCGGATCGCCTGGACAAATCCTTGGCCTTTTTCGGGGCTGTCGAACTGCCAGGCGACCCATTGGTCTGGACTTCGGCGGAAAGGCGTATGAGGATAGTAATCACCATACAGAATCAGGCCGGCAGCGCGGCGCCAGACGGCGATCATTTTTCGAGACTCCGCAAAATCGTAATCGTCGCGCTTGATGTCCAGCCCTAAAGCCAACATAGGAGCCATGGCGCAGTGATAGGCGTAGTTGTCGACCTGTTTGTCGAACCGGCCCGGCTTGTCAATGTCCCAGGAGAGTGTGACGTCCTTGAAATAAGGCAGCCACTCGAAGAGAGTCTGGTGGAATGAGAGTTTGATGGCGTGATACCCGTAACCGTAGTCGGAATAGTGCAGCGGCACAGCACGGCGCATGGTTTCAAGATCGTTGCGGCGGCCTCCGCTGGCGCAGGAATCGATCCACAGGCCGGGATTCCTCGCCAGCAAGTCATCCCAGTACTTGAGGTAGCCCTGCACATGCAGGTTCTCGTTGATTCCCTGCCGGTCCTCAGCCTCATTCT